>Ga0070741_10004069_pt1 | contig 34753 bp, 31 predicted proteins | sample Coa_R1_4_FD_66440 | JGI IMG/M metagenome (GOLD analysis project Ga0070741, IMG submission 66440) | Surface soil microbial communities from Centralia Pennsylvania, which are recovering from an underground coalmine fire - Coalmine... | ecosystem: Environmental > Terrestrial > Soil > Unclassified ... | reverse complement strand
GGAGCAGTCGATGATGGGGCGGCGAGAACGCGGACAAGGCCAGTTTTTCTACGCGTTTGACCTCGATAAGGTGGTGCCGCCGGATCATTTGGTCAGGCAGATCGACAGCGTTCTTGATCTTGATTGGGTGCACAAGGAGCTTGCGCCCTACTACTCGCATACCGGTCGACCTTCGATCGATCCGGTGCTGATGATCCGGATGCTGATTGTAGGTTACGTGTTTGCCATCCGCTCGGAGCGGCAGCTGTGCTCTGAGGTGCAGGTCAATCTGGCCTATCGGTGGTTTTGCCAGCTCGGTATTGAAGATGGGATACCTGACCATTCGGTATTCACCCGTGCCAGGCATGAGCGCTTTCGCCAGAGCGACGCGTTACGCCGGGTCTTTGAGGGCGTGGTGGCGAAGTGCATTGCGGCTGGCCTGGTTGGCGGTGAGGGATTTTCGATCGATGCGAGCTTGATCAGAGCGGACGTGGACAAGAAGAAGCGGACGCCTGGTGATCAGCCAATTTCCTGGCCGAAGACTGAGGAAGCATCCCGCGCGGTCCGCGAGTATCTGACGGCATTAGACGCCGCCCAAAACCGTGCGGAGAACAGCGAAGATGACGACAAATTCGATGGCGACAGCAGACGCAAGCCTCCTAAAGAGGTGTCGCTGACCGATCCGCAGGCGGCATGGGTTGCCAGGAAGAACACCGATCCTTTTTTCGCTTATGACGCCAATTATCTCATCGACAACAGAGCAGGGATCATCGTTGATGCCGAGGGCACGCGCGCCAATCGGATTGTTGAGATCGCCATTACCAGAACCATGCTGGACCGGGTCGGACGGCGCTTCCAGCTTCGACCCCAGCGGCTCGCAGCTGACACTGCTTATGGTGCGGTCAGGCTGCTCAAGTGGCTGGTTGATCGCAAGATAGCCCCGCACATCCCGGTCTGGGACAAGTCGGCACGCTCCGACGGCACCCTCAGCCGCGCTGACTTCGTCTTCGATCGAGAGCACAATGTCTATATCTGTCCAGGTGGAAAGCTGCTGCACACCACCGGAACAGTCATCGACGGCGGCACATTGCGGTATCGTGCAGCAAAACGCGATTGCGACGTCTGTGCTCTTAAACTGCGGTGTAGCCCCAACACGCCTATGCGGCAGATTCCCCGCGACGTTCACGAGGAAGCCCGCGATGTCGCCCGCGCACTGGCCAAGACCGAGGCTTACGAACAATCACGTCGAGAACGCAAAAAGGTCGAGATGCGATTTGCCCACATGAAGCGCATCTTCAGGCTCGATCGGCTGCGGCTGCGCGGCTTGAGCGGGGCAAAAGATGAGGTGCTACTGACCGCAACCGCTCAGAACCTGCGGCGTCTCGTCAAGTTCCTCTGCCGCCCGCCACCATCGACGCCAATACCCTGTGCCGCGTAGGCCAGCTAACTCCATCGGATGTTCGGCCGCCAGACGGGCACAGTGGATAACACCAAACCTCAGAAATGCTCAGATCAGGTCAAGCCGTAAAAGCCGCCGAGTTTTGCAACAGATTCCCTCCTTCGGAAGCGGACATCGTTACGTCTTCGCGACGCCGATCCGCTTGATCTCCCATTCCAGCTCGACGCCGGAATTTTGCTTGACGCGCTGGCGCACCGTTTCGCCGAGCGTCTCGATATCGGCCGCGGTGGCGTTGCCGAGATTGATCAGAAAATTGCAGTGCATCGGCGAAACCTGGGCGTCGCCAATACGAAGCCCGCGGCAGCCGGCGGCGTCGATCAATTGCCAGGCCTTTTGGCCCGGCGGATTCTTGAAGGTCGAGCCGCCGGTGCGGCTTTTCACCGGCTGGGCCGCGCCGCGCGACGTGGTGATGCGTTCCATGTCGGCGGCGATCGCGGCTGGATCGCCGCGTTCGCCGGCGTATAGGGCCTGGGTGAAGATGTAATCGTCGGGCACGCCGCAGTGCCGGTAGGCGTAGTGCATGTCGGCGTTCTTGAGCACATGGACGCGGCCGGCACGATCGACCGCGCGCGCCTCTATCAGCGCGTCCTTGGTCTCGCGCCCGTAAGCGCCGCCGTTCATGCGCAGCGCGCCGCCAACGCCGCCCGGAATGCCGCACATGAACGCCAGGCCGGCAATGCCGGCCTCCTGCGCGGCGCGCGCGACCCGCACATCGGGCACGCCGGCGCCAGCGCGAACGGCAAGCCCGTCGACCGAGATCTCGTTAAAACCGCGGCCGAGCCGGATGGTCACGCCCGGAATGCCGCCGTCGCGCACGATCAGGTTGGAGCCAAGCCCGACGACGGTCACCGGCATATCGGCCGGAAGATGCGCCAAAAAGTACGCAAGGTCGGCTTCGTCCTCGGGCATGAACAAAGCCTGCGCCGGGCCGCCGACCCGAAACCAGGTCAGCTCGGCAAGCGACTGGTTCGCCATGAGCCGGCCGCGCAGCTCCGGCATGGCCGACTTCAGATCGGCGACGATGTCGGGAAAACTCATGCGGCCGCTTTCGAAACCGAATCGAGCCACGCGGCCAGCACGCCGCGTCCGAGCTCGCGCACCTTCGGTCCGACGGTGCGCGCCTGCTCGCGCAGATCGCGCGGATCGCGGCCGGCTTTGGCCAGCTCCACCGTATGACCGACCAGCCACGCCTCGAACCGTGGCGGCTCGGTCTCCAGATGAAACTGCAGCGCCAGTTGCGACGGAATGCGTTCGAACGCCTGCACCGGGCAGTGCGGCGTCGAGGCGAGGCAGCGGCAGCCGGCCGGCAGCTCGCAATTGTCGCCGTGCCAATGCAGCACCGGCGAGGTGCCTAGCGGCGCCAGCACGGAGGTTCGGCCGGCTTCGCTCAGCGTCAGCGGCGCCCACCCGACCTCCTTGAGCGGGCCCGGCGCAACACGCGCGCCCAAGGCGGTCGCCATCATCTGCGCGCCGAGACAGATGCCGAGCATCGGCTTGTCGGCTTTAAGCCGCGCCGCGACCGCGGCAATTTCGCCGGGGATGAACGGATACGCGTCAGTCTCGTAAACGCCTATCGGTCCGCCCAGCACAATGACGAGATCAGGCGCGACGAGCGTATCCGCTTCGAACGCATCGATGCCGGCGTCGTGATAGCGGATGTCGTAACCACGCGCGCTCACCAGCGGACCTAAAAGTCCGAGGTCCTCGAAAGCGACGTGGCGAATGGCGAGACAGGTTTTGGTCATCGACTCATTTAAGCCGCGACATAAGCCGTGCTTTCAGCTCTTCCCAAGTGATTGCTGTACTCGGATCGCGGCGATGCTCCTCAAGGCGGCGCTCAAGCTCTTCCTTTTCCTCTTCGCCGAGCGGAGGCAAGTCATGCTGCGCGATGCTGTCCCATAAATCCTGCGCCAAGTCGATGCGCTCCGCCGGCGTCAGTTTCATCAACTCGGACCAAAGCTCGGCTCGTCGCATGGAGAACCTCTCAAGGTGCCTTGCCCAAGGCCGCGAGTTCGCCCGGCAGCGCGTAAGCCCACTGCGTGATCGAGCCGGCGCCGAGGCAGACCACGTAATCGCCCGCCTCCGCCATGCCGGCGACGAGCCCGGCCAGCTGTTCGGGTCCGTCGAGCGGAATGACGCGGCGGTGGCCGTGAGTTCGCAGCCCCTGCACCAGGCCATCGCGGTCGGCGCCCGCGATCGGCGCCTCGCCGGCCGCATAGACGTTGGCGACGATCACCGCATCGGCGTCGTTGAAGCAGGTGCAGAACTGCTCGAACAGCGTATGCAGCCGGGTGTAGCGATGCGGCTGCATCACGGCGACCACTTGGCCTTTGGTCGATTCGCGCGCCGCGCGCAGCACCGCGGCGATCTCGACCGGATGATGGCCGTAATCGTCGACGATGGTGACGCCGTTCCAGATGCCGGTGCGGGTGAAGCGGCGGCGCACGCCTTCGAACTTGCCGAGCGCGTTCCGGATCACGTCGTCGGCGACGCCGAGCTCGCGCGCCACCGTGATGGCGGCGGTGGCGTTGAGCGCGTTGTGCCGGCCCGGCATCGGCAGCGCCAGGTTTTTCAGCTCGTGCACCGCCTGTCCGGCGCGGTCGCGGAACAGGATGGTGAACAGCGAGGTTCCGCCGGCATGCGAGATATCGACGAGGCGCACGTCGGCCTGCGGATTCTCGCCGTAGGTCACGACGCGGCGGTCCTCGATGCGGCCGACCAGGCTCTGCACCACCGGATGATCGGTGCACATCACCGAGTAGCCGTAGAACGGCACGCTCTCCACGAAGGCGCGGAACGCCTCCTGCACGGCGTCGAACGTATGGAAGTGATCGAGGTGCTCGGGATCGACGTTGGTGACGATGGCGATATCGGCCGGCAGCTTGAGGAAGGTGCCGTCGGATTCGTCGGCCTCGACCACCATCCAGTCGCCGGCGCCGAGCCGCGCATTGGTGCCGTAGGCGTTGATGATGCCGCCGTTGATCACGGTCGGATCGAGGCCGCCGGCGTCGAGCAGCGCCGCCACCATGGAGGTGGTGGTGGTCTTGCCGTGGGTGCCGGCGATGGCGACGCAGCTTTTCAGCCGCATCAGCTCGGCCAGCATTTCGGCGCGGCGTACCACCGGCAGGCGCCGGGCCCGCGCGGCCGCGAGTTCCGGGTTGTCGCGCCGGATCGCCGACGACACGACCACCACCCCGGTGCGGGGCAGATTCTCGGCGGCGTGGCCGATGGCGATCAGCACACCCAGATCGCGCAGCCGCTTGACGTTGGCGCTCTCGGACTGGTCGGAGCCCTGCACAAGGTAGCCGAGGTTGACCAGCACCTCGGCGATGCCGCTCATGCCGATGCCGCCGATGCCGACAAAATGCACCGGCCCGATGTCGCGCGGCAGCCTCATAAAATCTCCCGGTTCAAACGGCCGCAACCTACTTGGTCGCGCCGGTCCTCGCCACCGCCAAGACGAGGTCGGCGAGGCGGTCGGCAGCATCGAGGCGGCCGACCGAGCCGGCCGCGTTCGCCATGGAACCGAGGCGCTGCGGCGCCGCGGCGAGCGCCGCGATCTCGTCGGCAAGGCGCCGCGGCGTGAACGCGTCCTGCACGATGCGGACGGCGCCGCCCGCCTGCTCCAGGACGCCCGCATTGGCGAATTGATCCTGGTCGAGCGCATGCGGCAGCGGCACCAGGACGGCGGGCCTGCCGATCGCCGCCAGCTCGGCCACGGTCGAGGCGCCGGAGCGCGAGACGACCAGGTGACACGCGGCCATGCGCGCCGGCAGATCGGCGAAGAACGACGCCACCTCGGCCGCAACCGACGCTTCCGCATAGGCGGCGCGGACGCGCGCCACGTCCTCGTCGCGGGCCTGCTGCACAACTGAGACACGCGCGCGCAGGTCGGGCGGCAGCAAGGCGATCGCCGACGGCACGATGTCGGCCATGATGCGCGCGCCCTGGCTGCCGCCGAACACAAGGAGGCGGAGCGCGCCATCCAGCGCCGGATAGGGTGTCGCCGCGGCCGCGGCGACGGCAGGGCGAACCGGATTGCCGGTGAGCGTGGCCTTCGCCGCCAAAGCGGGCGCGTTGCCGAACAGGTCCGGAAAAGTCGTGGCAATCGCGGTCACGCGCGGCGCCAGGAAGCGGTTGGCGCGGCCGATCACCGCGTTGGCGTCGTGAATGAGGCTCGGCACGTGGCGCCATGCCGCGGCAAGCACCGGCGGAATGGTCGGGTAGCCGCCGAAGCCTATCACCGCAGCCGGCTTGAGCCGCCCGATCAAGCCATTGGCCTGATAAACGCCGACGCCGAGAGCCGTCACGGTCTTCGCCACCGCAACCGGATTGCGGCCGCGCAAGGTCGCGCTGGCGACGACATGAACGGCGTCATCGGCGAATGCGCCGCCGTAACGCGCAGCGCGCCGGTCGGTGGCGAGATGAACCGTAATGCCGCGCCGGATCAGCGCCGCCGCCAGCGCTTCGGCCGGAAACAGATGGCCGCCCGTTCCGCCCGCCGCGACCAGGACCGGCGCCGGGCTGGGCGCCTGCATCAGACCCGGCTCCCGGCGATCACGATCTCGCCGGGCAGCTGGGCGCGCGGCCGCTCGCGGGTCAGCGCCACCAGCATGCCCATGCCGTAGGCGAGCGAAATCAGCGACGAGCCGCCGTACGAGATGAACGGCAGGGTCATTCCCTTGGCGGGCATCAGGTGCAGGTTGACGGCCATGTTGATGGTCGATTGCAGCCCGAACAGGATGGCGAGCCCGGCAGCCGCGAAGCGGCAGAACGGATCCTCGTTGCGCATGGCCTTGGCCAGCGCACGGATGACGATGAAGGCGAACAGCGCGACCAGAATAAGGCAGAGCACGATGCCGAATTCCTCGGCGGCGACCGCGAATACGAAGTCGGTGTGGCCCTCGGGCAGGATGCGCTTGATGGTGCCCTCGCCGGGGCCGCGGCCGAACCAGCCGCCGCGGATAAACGATTCGGTGGCGATATCGACGTTGAAGGTGTCGCCGGATTGTGGATCGAGGAAGCCGCGGATGCGCTGCGCCACGTGCGGCACCGTATAGAACGCGGTGACAAGGCCGATGCCGGCGGTGGCGGCGAGCCCGATCACCCAGATGAAGCGCATCCCCGCCATGTAGAACAGCGCGCCCCAGACGAGCGCGATCAGCATGGTCTGGCCGAAATCGGGCTGCATCACCAACAGCACCACCACGAGGCTGAGCAGCGACAGCGCGATCAGGTTGGCCGGCATTTCCGGCCGCTTCGCCGATTCGCCGAACAGCCAGGCGATCAGGATCACGAACGCCGGCTTCAAGAACTCCGACGGCTGGACGTTGACGCCGAGGATCACCAGCCAGCGCCGCGCGCCCTTGATCTCGGCGCCGAAGTGCGGCGTCGCCGCCACCAGAACGAGGCTCACAAGAAAAATCACCAGCGAGACCTGGCGCACCTCGCGCGGCGACAGGAACGAGGTCGTGATCAGCACGATCGAGGCCGGAATGAGGAACAGCACTTGCCGGTTGACGAAATGGAACGGATCAAGCCCGATGCGCGCCGCCACCGGCGGGCTCGCCGCCAGGCACAGCACGATGCCGCCCAGCATCAGGGCGCCGAGCGCCGCCAAGGTCAGCCGGTCGACCGTCCACCACCATTCGTTAAACGCGGTGCGTTGCGCGCGCGAGCCCATCGGCCGTCCCACACGAAATCCCCGCGCTACACTTGGCACCCGCATGGTTTAAAGGGCATTAATGCGCCGCAAATGGGCGAAGCGATGACGGCCTATCGGGATTTTTTTGCCGGCAAGCGGGTGACGCTGATGGGGCTCGGGCTGCTCGGCCGCGGCGTCGGCGATGCGGCGTTCCTGGCCGGGCTCGGCGCCCGCCTGCTCGTCACCGACCGCAAGAGCGAAGCCGAGCTCGCTGCCTCGCTGGCGCAGCTCTCCGGCTTCGCCAATGTCGCGTACGTGTTCTGCAAACACCGCATCGAGGATTTTGAGCACGCCGACATGGTCATCAAGGCGGCCGGCGTGCCGCTTGAGTCGCCGTACATCAAGGCGGCCCGAGCCGCCGGCGTTCCGGTCTACATGTCGACCGCGCTGTTCGCCAAGTTCGCGCGCCAGATCGGCGCGACGCTCGTGGGCATCACCGGCACGCGCGGCAAATCGACCGTCACCCATATGATCCATCACGCGCTGGCGCGCGCCGGCCGGCGCGCCCACCTCGGCGGCAACGTGCGCGGACTGTCGACCTTGGCACTGCTGCCCGAGGTGCGCGCCGGCGACATCGCCGTGTTGGAGCTCGACTCCTGGCAATTGCAGGGGTTTGGCGATCTGCGCCTCAGCCCCGAGGTGGCGGTATTCACGAACTTGCTGATGGATCATCTCAACTACTATCCCGACATGGACGCGTACTTCGCCGACAAGGCCAACATTTTCAAAAATCAGAACGCGAGCGATACGCTGGTCGCCGGCGCGCAAATCGTCGACCGCATCAAGCAATCGCGGCCGCCGGCGCCGCCGCGTGTGCCCGAGCCCATTCCGGCCGATTGGCAGCTGCAGATCAGAGGCGCCCACAATCGCGAGAATGCGGCGCTTGCGGCAGCGGCATTGCGCGCCTTGAGCCTGTCGGAGCAGCAAATCCGCGACGGCCTGGAATCGTTTCAACCGGTCGAGGGCCGGCTGCAATTCGTCACCGAACTGCGCCGTGTGCGCGTTTACAACGACAACAACGCGACCACGCCGGACGCGACGCTCGCAGCGCTGCAGGCCTTTCACGGCGAACGCATCGTTCTGATCGCCGGCGGCTCCGACAAGGGCATTCCACTCGAACCGCTCGCCGACGAAATAAAACGGCAAGCGACCATCGTCGTCCTGCTGCCTGGCACGGGCACGGACCGGCTGGAGTCGAAGCTTACAATTGCCATCCGGGCAAAGGACATGACTGATGCCGTGACGAAGGCATTCGCCAATGCCCGGACAGGCGATGTGCTGTTGTTCAGTCCCGGCTTTGCGTCGTTTGGACTCTTCGCCAACGAATACGAGCGCAACGATGCTTTTTTAAAATCGCTTCGGCAGCTGGAAGGCGGTAACTGACATACAGCTTGTCCATTCAATTTGATTTTGCTGGAGGCGCTGCCCTCATCCCCCGTAAGTTTGCACGCTCGATGAACGTCTTGATCAGTTGGGACGCCTTGGCCTCTTCCAGGAACTCGCTAACGTACGCCAAATGCTGCTCATGTCCCTTAGGGACGAACCCTGCAAAGGAAATAGTCGCAAAGGAGTCATCTAGAACTCGGCTGCCGGGCAAGCGAGCCGACATTCCTAATAGCGCAGGGCGCGGTGCCGCATAGGCGTGCGTCTGACCGGCGCGGAGCAAATCCGCTCCGGCAGCCTGGTTGTCAACGCGGATCAATTCAGCCGAGCCAGCCGGCACCAAGAGCGTGAAGTCGCTTTCCATGTACGGAGCCGAGAAATCGGCATCAGCAGCCCGCGCGGGATCAATGACCAGAAACGTGACGTCCCAGGCGTTATTCTTTGCGCCGCCAAGCACTAGCCCCGGTCTGGGATATTCAATGGGTTGGAATTCAACTTTGATCCGCCCGGCAAGTGCGCGGCCAAGGTCTGCGGCCACGCCTCGTAATTCTCCGGTCGCCGGATCCTTAACGCCCGAGACGAGATTTGCCAAACCGATTCCAACCCGAAGCTTTCCGGTCGATACGATATCCGCGATACGAGGATCAGGGCCCTGTTGTGCCTCGACGGTTGCGTCATGGAATTGAAAGCACATGACAAGAAACAGCCACCCAAGTCCCGCAAAAATGGCCTTTTGCCTCTTCATTCTCGCCCCCGAGGAAATGGATAGAAGCTGACGCGAAGCATACCGGTACCGCACGAGCGGGACAACGCGCGCCAGCCTAGCCGCGGCTCTCCCGGCGCTTGAGCTTTGCCGCCTTTTTGGCGGCGTACCTCGCCTGGCGGGCCGCCTGTTGCTCCCGGGTGAGAACGGCCTTCGCATCGGTCAGGTGGCCGACTTCATGCCGTGCACCGGCCGTGTCGCCGTCTTGCGACGGCCGACTGCCGGCCCTCGCCCGCTCCAGCACGAAGCGCGCGTAATCGTCCATGTCGCCCTTGAAGGACTTGATGTTGCCGTCCGCCGTCAGCCACAGCCGGTCCGCCACCAGCTCCATCAGCGAACGGTCATGAGTAATGATGATGACCGCGCCCTCGTAGTCGTTGAGCGCGTCAAGGAGCGCGCGACGGCTGTCGATGTCGAGATGGTTGGTCGGCTCATCGAGAATCAATAGATGCGGCTCCGCCATGGCGACGAGGTTGAGCAACAGCCGCGCGCGCTCGCCGCCCGACAGATTGGCGACCGTCGTGTCCTGCTTGTCGAATGACAGACCGAACTGCGCCAGCCGCGAACGGCGCACCGGCTCGGCATCCTCCGGCAGCGCGCGCCGGATGATGTCGAGCGGCGTATCATCGGGATCGAGCGCTTCGATCTGATGCTGGTGAAACCAGCCGACCTTAATTCTGTTCTCGCGCACCATGCGGCCGGATTGCAGCGGCAACGCGCCGGCCAAGAGCTTGGCGAAGGTGGTCTTGCCGGCGCCGTTGACGCCGAGGAGACCGATGCGGTCGTCGACGTCGAGCCGCAGATTGAGATTTCGCAACACCGGCGGACCGTCGTAAGCGACGGCGGCAGCCTCGAGCTGGATCAAAGGCGGCGCCAGCGGACGGCGCGGCGACGGCAGCATGAACGGCGCCACGCGCTCCTCGGCCGGGGCCGCGATCGGCTCGAGCTTGGCCAGCCGCTTGATGCGCGACTGCGCCTGCGTCGCCTTGCTGGCCTTGGCGCGGAAGCGGTCGATGAACTGCTGCAGGTGCGCGCGTTCGGCTTCCTGCTTGGCGCGCGTCGCGGCCTGGAGCCGCGTTCGTTCCGCCCGCTGGGTCTCGAACGCGTTATAGCCGCCTGAGTAGAGCGCGAGCTTGCCGGCGCTCAGATGCAGAATGGCGTCGACCGAGTTGTTGAGCAGCTCGCGGTCGTGGCTCACGATCAGCGCCGTATGCGGATATTTCTTCAGTCGCGCTTCGAGCCACAGCGCGCCCTCGAGGTCGAGGTAGTTGGTCGGCTCGTCGAGCAGCAGAAGGTCCGGCTCGGCGAACAAGGCCGCGGCCAGCGCCACGCGCATGCGCCAGCCGCCGGAAAACTCCGCCATGGCGCGAGGCAGATCGTCGTTGGCAAAGCCGAGGCCGCTCAAGATTTCCGCGGCGCGCGCCGGCGCGCGATCGGCATCGATGGCGGCAAGCTCATGGTAGATTTCGGCGAGCTCCTCAGGCGCCGCGGTCTCGAGTTGCGCGTTGAGCGCATCGCGCCGCGTGTCGGCCGCCAGGATCGTGTCCAACAGGCTCACCGGGGTGGCCGGATGCTCCTGATCGACCGAGCCGATGCGGGCGCGCTTCGGCAACTCGATATCGCCGCCCTGGGCAACGAATTCGCCTTTGATCAGCCGGAACAGCGTCGATTTGCCGACGCCGTTCCTCCCGACCAGGCCGACCTTGGTGCCGGCCGGAATCGTGACGCTCGCCGCATCGAAAAAGCGCCGCCCCCAGGCGTCGAAGATGAGATTGTCGATCCGAAGCATTGCGTTCCGCTGGCGCCCCCGTTTGCGTGGGCGATGCGGTTAGCGCGTGGCGTGCCCGGCGTCAAAGTCTGAGCTCGCGCGATCGGCGCGTGATCATTCGAACCAATAATCGAGCATCGCCTCAGACCCTTCGCCGAAACGGCCCTCAAAGCCGCCCTCACCGCGCAGTCCGCAAAGATCGCCCGTTCCCGAACCGGGGACGACAAACCATGTCCCCTTGATCTTGCCGTTCTTCATGTCTTCCTGACCCTGAAGCACGAAGGTGCCGGCACGACCGTCCAGTTTGCCACGGAAGCGCTGCAGGCTGATGAGGCTGGCCGATCGGTCGTCGTGACGGATTTCCAAAGCTCGAACCGGAGATATGCCATCGATGTTGCCGCTAAACGTTTCGTTCAAACGGATTTCAAACAACGCCGGGCCCGCGGTTTGATCGTAGGGGATTGCTTCGGAACTCTGGACAGTAACCTTCGCAACAGCTCGTGTTCGCGTGCGCGGAGTGCTCATTGCCATCTCCTCGACTGGTTGATCGCTGTTGTTGCTCTAACGCGCACCGGCATTGGCAATCGCCTGCCACACGCGATACGGCGTGCACGGCGTGTCGATGTGGCTGATGCCAAGCACCGACAGCGCGTCCACGATGGCGTTGACGCCGGCCGATAGCGAGCCGACGGTACCGGCTTCGCCGGCGCCCTTCACACCGAGCGGATTGGTCGGCGTCGGCACCGGATTGTCCTCGATGACGACAGCGCAAAAGTTGTCGGCTCGCGGCATGGCGTAATCCATGAACGAACCGGTGAGCACCTGACCGGCCTCGTCGTAGGATTTATCCTCCATCAGCACTTGGCCCATGCCCTGGGCGATTCCGCCCATGATCTGACCCTGGAGCAGCATCGGGTTGATCACGGTACCGACGTCGTCCACAACCCAGTAGCCGACCATTTGCGTGTTGCCGGTCTCGGGATCGATCTCAACCTCGCAGACGTGGCAGCCATTGGGAAAGTTGCCGCTGCGGGCGCGGTAGGTGGCGGTCTCATAGAGACCGGGCTCCATGCCGGCCGGCAGTTTCTCCAACTGGAACGCAGCCTTCGCCAGCTCGTGCATACCCATCACGCGGTCGGTACCGGCAACCGTGAACCGGCCGTCCTTGAACTCGATGTCATCCTCTGATGTTTCCAGGAGGTGCGCGGCGAGTTTGCGAGCCTTGGCGATGACCTTGTCGCTGACCATGACGATGGCGCCGCCGCTCATGGTGGTCGAACGCGAGCCGCCGGTGCCCATGCCGAAGGCCACGGCGTCGGTGTCGCCCTGGATGATCTTCACCTGCTGCGGATCGACGCCAAGCCGATCCACAAGAATCTGGGTCTGTATGGTGGCATGGCCTTGCCCGTGCGAGATCGAGCCGGTCACCAGCGTCAGCCCGCCGAGCGGATCAAATCGGACTTCAGCAGTCTCGTAGGTGGGATCGGCTGCCTGCTCGATGGTGTTGGAGATGCCAATGCCGCGCAGCATGCCGCGGCTCGCCGCCGCCTTGCGCCGCGATGCAAAGCCGGCCCAGTTCGCGAGCTTCATGGCGCGATCAAGGTTCTCCTCGAACCGCCCGCTGTCATAGGTGAAGGTGAGCGGCGTCTTGTAGGGCATCGCCTGCGGCGGGATGGTGTTACGGCGACGCAGTTCGGCCGGATCGATGTCCATCTGGTCGGCGGCGATGTCGATCAGCCGTTCGATCATGTAGGAGGCTTCCGGCCTGCCGGCGCCGCGATAAGGCGATGTGCAATGGGTGTTGGTCAGCATGCCGGAAATCTCGACATGAAGCGCCGGCGTCGTGTAAGTGCCGACCACCGTGCCGATATTGACCACCGGTGGCATGGCGCCGCGGAACGACACGAATGCGCCGAGGTTGCCGAAGCTGCGGATTTTCACGGCGAGGAACTTGCCGTCACGGTCGAGCGCAAGCGCGGCATCGACGACATTGTCGCGCGCATCGTCATCGCTGATGTGCGCTTCGGTGCGGGTCTGCGTCCATTTTACCGCCCGGCCGACTCGCCGCGCCGCCCACAGCATCAAAATGATTTCCGGATAGACTGAACCGCGCAGGCCATAAGAGCCGCCGATATCGCCGGTGATCAACCGCAACTCGGCTTCGGGTATTTTAAGCGTGGTGCGGGCAATGTCGTTGCGGAACAGCCAGGGCCTCTGGAAGCCGCAATGCAGCGTGTAGCGGCCGGCGCCGACATCATAAACCCCGGTGACGCCGCGCAACTCGATCGGATTGGCGGTCACCCGATTAATGACCAGCCGCTGTTTGACGACATGCGCCGCGCTGGCGAAGGCGGATTCTACTTTGGCCTTGTCGCCGGCCTGATAGAAATACGCCTCGTTGTTCGGGCAATCGGCGTAGAGTTGTGGCGCGCCTGGTGCAAAGGCTTCGCTTGCCGATACGACACTGGGTCGCGGCTGATAGTCGACAACTAACCGTTCGGCCGCATCGCGGGCCTGGTCGAGCGTATCGGCGACCACGACCGCGACCGGATAGCCCACATGCATCACGCGGTCGATCGCAATCGCCGGCCGTGGCGGCAAAAACATCGGGCCGCCACTGCGAGACTTGTAGGGCGCCATGGACGGCAGTGAGCCGAGGCCGTCGGCGCGATAATCCTCCCCGGTGAGCACGGCATGGACGCCCGGCATCTGCAGCACCGCGCCCGCGTCGATGCTCGCGATCTTGGCATGCGCATGCGGCGAGCGCGCGATCGCCGCATGAAGCTGATCGGCGAGCTTGAGATCGTCAAAAAAGCGGCCGTGTCCCCGCAGCAGGCGCGGATCCTCGCGCCGCAACACCGATTGTCCGATGGCAAATTCACCCATGGTCTTTTCGATCCCACCGCAGCCGAGGCGCCCTGCCCGGGTGCATCATATCGAGACCACACGACCTAATCCCAGAGGCTTACGCCTGTTGCCCGATGCCCTCGAGTGGCCTATCCGCAGGCCTGCACCGCGATGGAGAGAAGCGACCATGATGGGATGGCGTGCGCGACTGGGCTTTCTCATTCCGCCAGGCAATCCGACCGTCGAGCCGGAAATGATCGCCATGGCGCCGCCGGGCGTTTCTGTTCATTTCTCGCGGATGGTGGCGCACGGGACGGTCGGAGCGCATCACGGCCAGGAGGAACGCAATCGCGCACATCGACGAAAGCGCCGAACTCCTCGCCATGGTCAAACCCAGCGTCATGGTGCTGGCGCACGCCGCGACGAGCTACACCCTCGGCCGTGAGGGCGAAGCCGAGCTCGTCCAGCGTTTACAAGCCAAATATCAGGTGCCGATCGCTACCGCGTTCGGCAGTTCCGTCGCCGCGCTCAAAACCCTCGGTGCCAAGCGGATTGCGTATGGAACGCCGTACAGCGCCGAGGCGACACTGCAGGGCAAAGCGCTGCTCGAGGAATACGGTATTACCGTCGTCAGCCACGGCACGCTTCCGAATGTGACGATCATTTACGACGAAACGCCGGAACGCGCCTACCAGCTCGGCCGCAGCGTGGATACACCCGACGCCCAGGCGGTGTTTCTCAGCGGCACCGGCATGCCCACGATCGCGATCCTCGAAACGCTCGAGCAGGACCTCGGCAAGCCGGCGGTCTCCGCCGCCTCGGCCATGATGTGGCAGGCGTTGCGGCTGGCCGGCGTGCGTCATTGCCAGCCCGGCTATGGCCGTCTGTTTGCTTCCTCGCCCGGAATGGATGCGGAGCGATCCTGACCTACTGAGCTTGCGAATTCAGAAGCGTTGATACGCGCACGACTGGCGGCGGGTTCCACTTGCCCGTGAGCGCCTCCGACCTTGGCGCGTAAAGGCGCATTGTCAGATTGAACGGACCTTTTGGCGCTGGAAGCCAGTTGGCTTCCTTGTCCGCACCGGGGTTTTCGCTCTGGAAGTAAAGGTCCAGCGATCCGTCCGCGTTAAACCTGAACGGCATCCAACTGCTGACGGCAAACCGATTGAGCGGGTTTCCAACCTGGAATCCCTCGTTGTCATAAAGCGTGACCGACCAGAAGGCGTTCACCGGCGGCGTGTCACCTTTGTCGAAGTGAAGCTTGTATTTGTTCGCTCCGTCCAGCGGCCTCCCGGTGTCATCGGCCAAATTGATGGGATAAATCGCATCCTCGGGAAGGTTCGCCCCGAGACCGGCCTGGGCGATCATGGCCCGCTTCAAATAGTAGTTTCCGTAGACACCCATCGTGTCGGTGTTCATCGACCAGCCGTTCGTCACGCGCGCAAGGGTCGGCAGTTTCCACGCCATCAGTTGTTGCGCTTCGCCGGGAGCGCTCTCCAGAGCCTTGCGAACGGCAGGCTCGGCCCTGTCCAAATCGAAGCTCTTCCCCGCCTCGATGCCAATCCTCTTCATTTGCGCAATGATCGGCTGGTCGGTCAGGTGCGGCGGATTGACCTTGAGAAGCTCGGCCGCGTAGGCGAAGAACTTCCCGGCAGGCATCGTATCGACCTGAGTTTTTGGCGGCGTTTTCATATCGACGGTCGGATCGATTTTGACGGCCACTGGCTGCGCTGGCTTGCCCCATTGCGACAGCGGCGTGATCTTGTATCCGGCCTGAATTTTATGAACGGCATCGTAGTCCGGCGGCCCGTCCGTCTTGGTCCGGCCGATGATCCACACGTAGGGCGTCGGCGCACTGATACGCGCCATGCCCGAAGGGACGGTGCCGTTCCAGCCCGGCGGCGTGATGAGAAAGTTGCCGGCTTGGGTGCCCGTTGTACGCCATCCGGGTGAAGCGAAGACGTCGCTCCAGGCGTCAAGCATGGGCAGCAAATAATAGCGGCCGCCGGTATCGGGCGCGGACACGATCACCGGCTCTGCGATCATATCGAGAAAAGCGCTTGAGTAGAGCGTGTCGAAATTCGGGCGCACGACCGACTTGAAGTCGGCGGTCGGAAATTGTTTGAAGCTGTTGAACGTATTGGCCGGCCCGAAGCCCGGAATTTTGCCGGGTTCGACGTTAGTAGTTACCTTTCGGGTGACATCCACCGAGATCAGCGGATAGAAATACAAATAGGCATCGACCGCGATAGCGTGCGCCTCTTGCTCGGTGATCGGGGCTTGTGGCTGCGCTTGTGCGGCCAACATCGTGTCGGTCCGAGATCCGGTTTGCGCCAGTGCCGGGAAGCTGCGACCGACCGCAGCCAACGTGAGCAAGCTGGAAGATGCGAGGATGGAGCGCCGGGTGGTCGGCATGGCATATTCCTCTACGATTGCGTCGCCTGTTGAGGCTTTGAACGGCCGAGGAACCGCCTTCTGCGACGCTCAAAGGGCGTGAGCGACAAAAGGCTGAAAGCCAGTTCAGCCAGCAACATGCAAAAACAGCCCGAGCAGCATCTGCCAGGCTTGTTCAGAAACGCTACTCATTTACCGCAACGGCTGCTCCTTGACTGCATCGCACCCATTTGAACGTCGAAGGATGAGTCGAACGCGTCTCGTTGCCGCATGTTGGGCAACTCGCAAGCCCATCAATGCTCACGCCGGAAACGCGCGCGATTTTTTTCTTGCGAGCGCGCGCTGCAGCTCCGGGCGATACCTGAGTTTTCCCCTTCGCCGCACGCGATCCTCGCCCAAATTCGCGAATTGGCTCGCCCTCTGTATCGGCGCGAAGGGTCGTGGCGGAGAGCGTCGGCGCTTCAGGCAGTCCTTGCCGGTCGATCGTATGGATTACGCCCGACCGCTATTCGGTCTTCAGCCCCGCCTGTTTGATCGCCAGCCCGTACTCTGCGTAGCGTTGGCGGATCAAATCGGCAAAATCCGAGCCGTAGGTCAGCATACCTGGGAGATTCTACCAGTATTCAGGGAGGGCTCCCTTCCGGAAAACGAAAAACACCATGATTGATTTGAGTGTGACGTCGGGCACTGTCTCCAGCCGCCGACACCTGCAATGTACGTGTGGAGACCGGACTTGGCGCCAAAGGGCCTTTCACGGCGCGGTCGCGATCCAAAAAATCAGGGTGTCGAAATGGCCTCTTATCATGGCAATACCGAATGGCAAAACCAGGCTTTGCTTCCGTTCTTAGGCCGTCACTCCGGCCATGCGATTTTCTCCGCTAAAACGAGTGCCGGCCGACTCATGATCCTCCAAAAAGGCGCGGCCGCGATCATCAAAGAGGCAATCGAGATCGCCGGACGTTCCGAGCCGAATGCCTTATTTGGTCAACTTTTCCTCAGTCAAGCTTGGGCGGGCGACCTGACTACCATCGAATCTTCGGAATTTCGCGTCGACGATGTAGCTGCGCTCTCAAGCGAACGCACTATCCCACTCATTCTAGTTACTACAGTGTTGGCGCAAGCTCGCGAGAGGTCACACTTTGCTGTTCCGTTGGCGGACCGCTTCAGGGCCAGGGAGTTGGGCGCTGCGAGTAATCAATGCCTGGAAGAAACGCAAACGCATTCGACGGCTGATGACTCCGGCAACCTCATCTACGCTGGTTATCCATATGATCCGTACAAATGAACCGTGCCTAGACAAAGCGCGTCACATTTAGCCGACATCCGCGAGCCGCGTGTCGATGTCCCTGTGTGCCAAAATCCGACATGTCGATAAAATATTCTCGTCGCCTGACTGGTCCTGCGGCATTCGAGTGAGCAAACCTCGCCTTCGGGTGTTTACAACCTCCACGAAATCGGACTCGTGGTCCGAAGCATCGATTGATGAGGCTTTGCGCCGCATAGCAATTTCGAAGGTCAAGCTTCCGGTCCCGCAGCCTACGTCTAGAACCGCGCTCTTGCCTGTGAGCATCGTCCGATTTCTTCAATCTCACACTCGCTTCGGCGTTCCGGTCCGCCTGCGATAAGCGCCTACTCCAATTTCGCGCCGGAGCGTTTCACAACATCGGCCCATTTCGCCGATTCCTTCTTGATCAGGGCCGCGAACTCCTCCGGCGTCCCGCCGGCCGGCTCGTCGCCGATTTGCTCATAACGCGCTTTGAAGAAGTCAGATTGGATCGCGCGGTTGATGGCGGCGTTTAGCTTATCGACGATCGGGCGATGCGTGCCGGCTGGCGCCGCAACGCCGAACCATATCGGCGCCTCATAACCGGGAACGCCGGCCTCAGCGATCGTCGGCAGTTCGGGGAAGCTGGGCGAACGCTTCGGACCGCTGACGCCCAACGCCCGGATAGCCTTCTGTCGGGCATACGGCGCGATGGACGTAAGGCTCTCGAACATTAGATCGACGCGCCCCGCGATGAGATCCGTGATGGCGGCGGACCCGCCCTTGTAGGGCACGTGCACGATGTCGGTGCCGCTCATGAACTTGAACAACTCGCCGCTGACATGGCCGGGCGAACCGCTGCCCGACGACGCGTTCGAAAGCTTGCCGGGGTTTTTCTTGGCGTACTCGACCAGTTCGGCGACGCTGTGGATCGGCAGCGAGGGGGCGACAGCAAGCAGGAGGTGCCCGGTCGTGACAAGCGCGATAGGCTGGAAGTCGCGCTCGATGTCGTAGGGTAGCTTGGCGACCATGTGCGGCGCGATCGCGAACGCACCGATACTGGCAAACAGCAGCGTGTAGCCGTCGGGCTGCGCCTTTGCGACCGCGTCATTGCCGATGACGAAAGCGCCGCCTGGCCGGTCCTCGATGATGACAGATTGGCCGAGCTCTTTTGACAGCCCCTGCGCCAGAATGCGTGCGCCATTGTCGGTGGCGCTGCCGGCAGCTTGCGGGACGACGATCTTTATGGCGCGCTCGGGATACTGCGCTTGCGCGGGTGTCGCCAACGCAGCGGCGCATGTCAGGCCAACCGATAAAAGCTGTTTTATCTGCATCGGCTTTCTCCTTCGCTTTTGTTTTCAGCTTCGGCGGCAAGTGGAAAGATCGGGGCATCGCCGCTTACGCGAGGGCCAGAGGGCGGTTGATTGCCCAGGCGCCGCTGAACGTTAGGTCATCTCCTCCTCCGCGGTGCGGTTCCTGGAGTGCATCGTCCGGCAAGAAGGAATCGTGTCCGCGTGAGTTATTCTGCTTATGTGTGAACATTGCCGCCGGGGCAGCTGGTCGTCCAATGCATAATTGTGCTAATAACTCATGCCGCCACGGAATAGGAGTGGCACCATGGATCTCAGGCGCCTGAAAACCTTTGTCGCCGTCGCGGAACTCGGCACTGTGTCAAAAGCGGCGAGTGCACCTGCGCATTGGGCAGCCTGCGCTGTCGCGGCAAATCGGCGATCTTCAGCAAGAGCTCGGCCTGTGTCTCTTTGACCGTGTAGGACGCCGCCTGGTCCTAACCGCTCAAGGCGAGCAGTTGCTCGTGGATTGTCGGCGTGTGCTAACCGACCTCACGACGGTCCATGAACGGGCAGACGTGCTTCGGCGCGGAGACAGCGGCGCGCTGAAAGTCTTAGCCCCGCCGCACACGATTGAGAGCGTGCTATGTGGGTTTCTACCGCGATATGCTGAGAACTTTCCGCACGTGCGTGTGGAGTTGACTGAGGCCCTTGGCCCTGAGCAGCCCGCCCTGCTCGAGCGCGGTGAAGCTCATGTGGGCATCAGAATTGACCCGGGTGTTGATCCACGCTTCGAGTGTCGCGTGCTACAATCCGCCGATGTGTTGGCTGTCAGTGCCGCATCCGTCGAACTTGGCAAAGCCGGTGTCATAACGATCGAGAAGCTTGTCTCCTACCCGCTTCTGTTGCCCTCCGGCTATTCCGTCCGCCGCCTCTTCGACGCAGCCTGCCGCCTGGCAAAAGTCCATCCCAAAATAGTGCTGGAGAGCCGCGCATCACACACGCTAATGACCTTGGCAGAGGCTGGGCAAGGTGTGGCGATCGTCCCATCCCTTCAGCGAACTGATCGCTACAAAGTGCGTGTCGCCCGAATAACGCATGTTGGCAAGCCCATTCGAGAACACGTTGCGATCCACTGGGACAAGCGCCGCCCACTTCCTCCTTACGCCGTCACTTTTTGCGAACAACTGGCCCAGTACATGCAAACCGTCTTGCCTATCGCAAAGGCTAAGGCGAGCCATTCCATGGGCCGTGCCCGCTAGACGCCGAGACCCGTTCAAAGCGCCCAGTTCGGCGTCTCGTGCACGATCTTGCCGCCTGTCATCGTCATGAGCGATACGGTGTCGGCGATCTTTGTTTCGTCCACGGTCAGCGGATCGGCGCTCAAGACCGAGAGATCGGCGAACTTGCCGGGCTCGAGGGTGCCCTTCTTGTCTTCATCAAAGGTCAAATAGGCGCCGTTCGCCGTTACGCAGCGCAACGCTTCCCTTCGGTCGAGAGCCTGGCTCGCCCCTATGACGTGTTGCGACTTGAGAGCCCTTCGCGAGATCGTTTGCTGGACGGGCCGCCACAGCGATATGGGCGTGTTGTCGGTCGCCAGCGATACGATGACGCCGGCTTCGCGCAACGCGTTGAGCGGCGTGATGTCGCCGTGACGTTGCGGCGGCAGCTTATCCGCGATGGCGTCGAGGGCCTTATAGAGCGAGATGTTGGGCACCGTCGTGAGGACCAGGCCCATGCGCGCGATCCTCTCGATGTCCCGTGGCGATGCCACATAGACATGCTCCAATATCCATCTCCGCCCCTTCAGCGGGATCTGTCGGTCGACCTCCTCGTAGAGGTCGAGCATGGCGAGCCCGCCGGCGCCGGTGATCGCGCCGACACGAATATCGTTGGCGGCGCAATCGAGCAGCACCTGCTTGAGCTCGTCGCGCGGCAGGCCGCAATCCGAATTGTAGCCGGCCCAGCCGGTGTAAGGCGCGGCCGCCGCGCGCAACTCATCGGATCGGCTGCGTCCCATCGCTGCAAACAATCCGCTCATCTTGAGCCAATCGTCGCCGAGCGCGGGTTCGCTGAGCCAGCCGGTCCAGCCTTCCAGCATTGGCCCATAAGGGGCGCTGCCCGCCACGTTCCAGTTCGGGCTGATGGCGAGCGTCGCGCGCATGGTCAGCGCGCCGGCGCGATGAACCTCCTTGTACACGTTCAGGATTTCATTCGCGACGCCATGGCCTTCATACACGCTGGTGGTGCCGAAGCCGTGGTACAGCCGCGCCGACTCCGGCAAGGCGCGCACGCGATCGGCGTGCGAAAAACGGGTCGCCTCGCGAAACCACAGCAGTTCGGCGACGGGCTGAAATTCGCGTTCTATGAATACGCCGCTGGGATCGCCGTTGCCGTCCCTTGCGATCGTGACCGTCTCGACCGGCGAGACAGTGTCGCGCGTGATACCGGCGCGTCGCAGCGCTTCGGTGTTGGCACATGAAACGATCGGCAGAGTACCGCGCCAGTAGCCCCAGATGGCGCGAATGTACACCGGATTGTTTGGCGCAGCGGCGTCCAGTTCCTGCCGCGTCGGCCAGCGCTTCTCGGCGAGGATATCCGGCACATCGAAGTAAAATGGCGGATCGCCGATCGGCATCGTCACGACCCATTCGCCGGGCCGCTTGCCGCGTGCCAGCTCGGCGATACGGTCCTGGATGTCGCGGATCGAGCGAACGCGCCCGAGCGACGGAAAAATATTTCGTATGGCCTCACGGTCCATATGGGCATGACCGTCCGTCAGGCCGGGAACGACGGTTTTGCCCTTGAGATCGACCACGCGCGTCTGCGGACCCACATAGGCGGCCATGGCGTCGTCCGGCCCGACAGACAGGATGCGGTCCCCCGCGATGGCAACGGCTTGCGCAATCGTGAAAGCCGCATCCACCGTGATGATCTTGCCGTTCTTGAAAACAATATCGGCAGACCGCGCCAGCGGCACCGCCGGCGATCGGGGCGCGCCGCCTTGTGCTCTTGCCGCATGGCGACTCGCAAGACCGCCCGCCGCAGCCGTGCTCACTGCTGCAAGAAAGCGCCGCCGCGGCACCGATTGTTTCATTGCGATGGTCCTTTGGTGATCCGGCCTCAATGTCAGGCAGGGCGAGATCGCGCGGTCAAAGCCGTTCCGAAATTCCTGCCTGCGTCGCGAACGTCTTCCAGAAATCAAACTCAATGACGACCTGCTTCCTGAATGCCGCGGCCGTATTGCCCGCCGGCGTCAGATCGACCCTGGCGAATAGTTTCTTCGCTTCCGGCTGGAGCAGAGCCTGGTTGATGCTGCTGTTGAGCTTGGCAACAACCGCTTCGGGCGTCTTGGCGGGCGCGAACAAGCCGATCCAGGTGACCAGCGAGAAATCTTGAATGCCCGCCTCGCCGAGCGTGGGCGCGTCGGGGAAACCCGGATCGCGAACCGGCCCGACGGTTGCCAGGACCTTTACGCCGACGGATTGGCCGCCGTGCATGACGACGCTTGCAGGCGGGATTGCGAACAGGACCTGGCCGGAGGCTACCGCCAAATCGCCTTCCGCCGTAGATTTATAGGGGACGCGCGTGAATTTCAGTCCGGTTTTTTGCGCAAGGTATTCGGAGACGAGCCAGTCGACCGATGCGACGGACGCGTAGGTGGCCTTTTCCGGATTGGCCCTGCAATAATCGATGAAGTCGCGAATGGTCTTGATCGGCGAATCGGCGCGAACAACGAACATCAGCGAGCCCGTGGCCAGCTGGCTGACGGGTGCAAAATCCTTGGCGATGTCAAACGGCAAGTTCGCGTAGACAGCCCCGCCCATCAGCAGCGCGCCATTTCCGGTGACCAGCAGCGTGTAACCATCGGGGCGGGCGTGGGCGACAAACTCGTCGCCGACGATGCCGGCGGCACCAGGCTTATTCACAACGATGACCGACTGGTTCAGCGTCGCCGACAACGTCGGCGCCAGAACGCGCGCGACGATATCGACGATGCCGCCGGCCGCAAAAGGCGCAATCAGCGTGACCGGGCGCTCCGGATAGTCCGCCGCCCGCGCGAGGCGGGGGACAAAAGCTGTGGCCGCCAAAGCTGTGGTCGCCAAAGCTGAGGTCGTAATGCAAGGCGCCGCCGCGACGAAACGCCGGCGAGACATGGCTGAGGTCATGCGAGCCTCCCCCATTGCGGCTGCACCTAAGAGCCGTGGGCGTATTGCGGCGTGACGTGGCGCCGCGCGAATTGGTTGTCCGGGTACGGCAGGCCGAGATTCTCGCGCAGCGTTCGGCCTTCGTAACGCAGGCGGAAAAGGCCGCGCCGTTGCAGCTCGGGGATGACGAGCTCGACGAAGTCCTTGAGCGAGCCGGGAAGAACCGGCGGCATCACGTTGAAGCCGTCGGCCGCACCGCCGGAAAACCACGCTTCGAGTTCATCGGCAATGTGTGCCGGCGTGCCGAAAATCTGCCGGTGACCGCGGGCCCCTGCCATGCGCATGTAAAGCTGTCGGATCGTCAGGTTATCGCGTCGCGCCATCTTGACCAGAAGCGCCGGGCGGCTGCCGACGATGTGCTGCTCGAGCTCGGCCGGCAGCGGCTCGTCCACGGGATATTGCGTGATGTCATAGTTGAGAAAACGGGAAAGGAATTTCACCCCGACGCGCGGATGAATGAGGGACTGAAGCTTGTCGTATTTTTCGCTGGCCTCTTCCTCGGTGCGGCCGACCATGGCGTAGATGCCCGGCATGATGAGGACATGTTCGGGCCGCCGGCCATGCCGCGCCACGCGGCCTTTGACGTCGGAATAAAATGCTTGGGCGTCCTCGATGGTTTGATGCGCCGTGAAAATGACCTCCGCCGTCCGCGCTGCCAGCTCCTTGCCGTCGTTCGACGAGCCCGCCTGCACCATGATCGGGCGGCCCTGCGGCGATCGCGCGACGTTGAGCGGCCCGCGGACGCGGAAAAACTCTCCCTTGTGGTCGAGGACATGGAGCTTGTCCGGATCGAAAAAGCGTCCCGAAGCCTTGTCGCGAATGAAGGCATCGTCCTCCCAGGAGTCCCAGAGCCCGCGAACGACGTCGGCGAATTCTTCCGCTCTTCTGTAGCGGTCGGCCGGAGCTATATGCACGTCGCGGCCAAAATTCTGGGCCTCGAGCGGCTGCATGGAGGTGACGAGATTCCAGCCGGACCGGCCGCCGCTGATCGCGTCGAGAGCCGCAAACCGGCGCGCGATATGATACGGCTCGTCGTACGTGGTGGTCGACGTACAGACCAGCCCGATATGGGTGGTCATCGTCGCCAGCGCCGAGAACAGCGTGATGGGCTCGAAGCGCGTGACAAACGACGACATGCAAAGATCGTCAGGGTCGTCCTGACCGGCGCCGACGACGTCTGCCGAAAACAGCATGTCGAACAAACCGCGCTCCGCAATCCGAGCAATCTCAACCATGTGCGGGAAATTGACGTCCGCGGCCTCGGCAACTTCGGGATGGCGCCAGGCGGCAACATGGTGCCCATGCGACTGGATAAAGGCGCCCAGCCGCATTTTGCGCTTCTTCTGATCCTGCGGACCTTCCATGACGGCCTCATGTATTCGCGAAGAGGGCGCGCCGATTGCGCGCGGACTTTTGCACGCGGCGCCCGCGCCGCACTTGACTTCACCTTTCGCCGCGGATTGCCGGCTTACGGCTGCTCGCCCTGCAGCGCTTCCCCGAACCCTCCATAGGCGGACGTGGCCAGCCTAGCACATCGGCAGACCCGTTGCCGCGGCACTGCACGCTCTAGATTTGGGTCGCCGGCCGCACTAGACTTCATTGCTTGCACTCCAGCTTCAAAGGCGCTGTCCGTTTTCGGCTTCGGACTTTCATAGCGGGAGGGTCTCATGCCTTTCGTCGACGGGCGCACGATTCCGGAAGTTCTGATGCGCCCCGGTATCCATGGACGATTTCTCGCGCACAAGGACCTCGGCGCAAGCACGGTCAGCTTGCTTATGAACAGGGCCGAGCCGGGCGCTGCGGTGCCTCTTCATATGCACCAAGTGGAAGAGACCGTCGTAATGTTTGAAGGCAGGATCTGGGTGCAGCTCGGCGATGAACGCCGTGTCATTGGTCCTAACGACAGCGTCATCATTCCGGCCTTTATGCCGCACGCCTGGGGCACAGAGGGAACGGAAGCGGCCCGGATGATGTGGGCGTATGGCGGCCCCGATCCTTTTGCCGATTCCACCTACCTCGAAGGCGAACCACCCAAGCAGCACGCCTGAGTCCGCCTATCGTGGTTGGCCTCAACGATGCCGAGCTGAGGGACTTCGGTGGAGACGCCGGCGGCATCGCCAAAGCCATTGCCGCGGTGACGCAAAAGGACGGCGAACGCATGATAGCGCCGCTGCAGAAGATTGGCGTGCTTGCGAACTCGTCACTTCGCGTCGAGCCTTACAAACAACCTTTCAAAGTGGTGCCGCACGAGTGATTCCTTCACAGGCCGAGATTTTGTCCGCGACCTCGGTGTCATAGAGCGGCGTCTGGCAATTCTTTATTTTCGCCCATCCAGTTCCGGCACCGCGTAGTCCTCCCAGCCCGGCACGTCGGCGACGTCGTAGAATTTCTCGCCGAACGGCCGGGTGGCGTCGATGCCGATTTGCGAAGCGATCCGCATGGTGCGGTCGCGCGTGAGATCGACCGACGGATCGGACGGTCCGGCCGGAACGTTGTCGACGATGATGGTGTCGCGCGCCGGCTGCACGCGGAACGCCAGCGCCCACTCGACTTCGGTCGAGGAATGCACGTCGATGTCGGGATCGACGATCAATGTCCACTTCGGCCGGATATTGCTCGACATCGCCGCCAGGATCGCCTGGCGCGCCTCGCCGGCGAAGCGCTGCTCCATGGCGATCACCACGTAGAACGACACGCCCGCGGAGGCGCGCACCGACACCGCCTTGATGGTCGGAAACTGCCGCTTGAGCTGGCGCAGGAACGAGGCCTCGAACGGAATCTGCTTGAGGATGTGGTTCTCGGTCACCGGCTTGCCGGTGAGCAGGCCCTGGAAGATCGGCTTGTTGCGGTGGGTGATGGCGGTGATGCGCGCCACCGGCTTCTGCGACGGCCGCGTGTAGTAGCCGGTATATTCGCCGAGCGGGCCTTCCAGCACCGTGGTGTTGAGATCGACTTCGAATTCGATCACCACCTCGGCATTGGCGGGGACCTTGACGTCGCAGGTCCTGCATTTGACCAGCTCGATCGGCGCGCCGCGCAGGCCGCCGGCCAGCGCCCAGTCGTCGGTCGTGTCCGGCACCTGGACCTGACAGGTGTAGGCGATGATCGGATCGACGCCGATCACCAGCGCCGCCTTGGGCACGATGCCGAGTTTTTTGCACTTGGCGAGATTCTTGCCGAAGCGATGGAACGGCTGCGCCGAGTACGACATCGTGTCCTTGCCGAGAATAAGGAAACGATAATGGCCGACATCCGGCACGCCGGTCTCCGGATCCTCGGAGACGACGATGCCGGGAGTGATATAGGGCCCGCCGTCCTTCGGGCTGTACTGCGGCACCGGAAAAGCGCGGATGTCGATCGCGTCGCCCTCGACGATCACCTCATGGCACGGCGCGCCGTTCGCCGCCATGACCGGCGCAATCGGATGGTCGAGCCCGTGCAGCACCTTGTCGAGGATCGTGGCCTCGTCGGCCTCGAAAGCGAGCAGCGCCTTCTCGCGATTCGAATACACGCCCGCCACCAGCGGATAGTCGGTACCGTTGTTGTTGAACAGGAGCGCCGGCCCGCCCCGCGCATAGCTCTGCTTCATGGCCTTGCCGACATCGTTCAAGGCGACCGGACGGTTGATGTCGATCAGCTCGCCATGCTGGCGCAGCACATCGAGAAACTGGCGGAAGTCCTGAAAGGGCATCGTGCGGGCTCACGTCATTCCGGGGCGGCCCCAAGGGCCGAACCCGGAAGCCATAACCGCGAAAAGCGCAGTTGTCGAAGGTGTTGCGCCCGCAATCGCGGCGGGGACGCGCGACGAGATGGCAAGCCAAGGCGGCCAGCCGGATCGATGCTCGGCCTCTCGCTTCAGCCGCTTACCCGGAGGTTTGGAACGGTGAACGCACAGAGAACAGGCCGCTGAAAAATGTCGATGCATTGACCGCGATGACACAACTTTGCGCCAAACCTCGGACGACAATGCGTTCAAGAACTTCACCACGGCCGGCATCGGCCCGTGGAAGAGCGCTCAAACGTCCGTTTCATGTTCGACACTTGGGAGGGCAAAATGCGGAAATCTCTTTGTCTATTGACTTTCGTTTTCTCTCTCATCGTGTGGGACGGTGCTCGCGCTCAGACGCCGTCCCGCGACCAGATCAAGCAAAAGGTAAACGACAACGTCGTGTTTCTCATGGGAGGTTTGCCGGGCGCGACCTTCAACGAGCTTGCCAACGACATCGCCGTGGTGGTGAGCGACGATAAGCTTCGCGTGCTATCGGTGGAAGGCGGCGCCGCGGTTCAGAACGTGAAGGACGTTCTCTACCTGCGAAACATCGACATGGCGCTGACCACGCTGGAGGCCATGAACTATCTCAAGACTTCCGGCGAGCTGGGATCGAATGTCGAGCAGCGGTTGGCGTATATCGCACCGCTCTTTCCTAACCCGCTGCAGATCCTGGCGCGCGGAGGTGCCAAGAGCATCAGGGACCTCAACGGAACGAGGGTGAACTTCAACAACAAGGGCAGCGCAACGGCGCAGTTCGCTCCAAATGTTTTCAAGACTCTCGGCGTCAACGTGCAGGAATTCTACATGCCGCAAGGTGACGCGCTTGAGAAAATCCGGCGCGGCGAGCTGGACGCGACCGTATGTTCGTGCCCCGGAACGGTGCCGGCGTTTAAAAACGTCAAGCCGGACTCGGGACTGCAGTTCGTCAGTGTGCCCTACGAGAAGGCCCTGCAAGCGACCTATCTCCCTGGCAGCATCGGAAACGACGATTACCCGGCTTTGGTTGCGAAGGGCCGCGCGGTGGACACGATTTCTGCCAGCACTGTTCTCGTTTCCTACAACTGGCCGAAGAATACGGGCCGATATGAGCGGACTGCCAAATTCATTGATGCGCTCTTCTCCAAGGTCGACGAATTCCACAAGCCGCCGCGCAGCCCGCTCTGGAAGTCGGTGAACTTTGCCGCGAGCATTCCGGGATGGACGCGGTTCCAGGCCGCAGAGGACTGGCTCGCCGATTGGCGCGCACGTCAAGCCGGGGGTGAGCAGGCCGGTGTCAAGCAGTCCATCAGCGGGACGGGATTCAAACCGTCGGCCGCCCAAGCCGACCAGCTGTTCCGCGAATTCGAGAGCTGGGAGGCGAGCAAACACTGACGAACAGATCAAATCGGTGAGTGCGCGGCACTTCCTAACGGACTCTTACAGATCCCGCACACCCGGAGGGCTTGCCCCTCTCGATATCCGGCCGGCCGCCAGCGCAGGACCACGGAGAAGAACCGGATTCAGACACCACAGCGAACACCCGAGATGGTTTTTCCTGAACTAAGTTTCGTGTGCTTGTCTGTCGAGCGCCCTTCTGACAAATTCTACCGAATCAATGGCGGTCCCAAGCCGGGTGCGAAACTGCTCGATGGCTTCGTTCATCGGCGGCGGCAAGTCTCCCCACCAGTCGATAACTTCGCTCATCGCTGCTTCAACCGTTCCCAGCATTTGTTCTATTGCAATTTCACGGTAGGTTCTCGCCACAGGACATTCGCCTTCTTTTTCTTCAGAAAGAGGTACTCACAACCTCTGTTGAAGTAATTCGGTCGTCAACTTGCACCGCGGTTCTTGCGCATCCGTGACGACGCCAAACGAATCTTCATCGAAAAAGACCACATCGCACGTCACGCAGCGGCCCATACCTTCGGGCCGTCACGCTCGATCAGCCCGGTTAAGCCAGGCTACGCGGCGCTCGATCGAATCCGGACCGCCGGCCGTTCCGCTATGAAGGCGAGCAGTTCGGGGTTCACTACGTCGGCGTGGGTTGTGCACATGCCGTGCGGGAATTTCTCGTGGACCTTGAGTTTTGCGTTCTTCAGAAGTTTTGCCGACAGCGGTGCCGAGTCCGCAATCGGCACAACCTGATCGTCGTCGCCATGCATCACCAGTGTCGGCACGTTGATGATCTTCAAGTCCTCAGTGAAATCGGTCTCCGAGAAGGCTTTGATGCCGTCGTGCTGAGCCTTGGCGCTCCCCATCATGGCCTGACGCCACCAATTCTGAATGACGCCGGGGATTGGCGTCGCGCCCGGGCGGTTGAAGCCGTAGAAGGGACCGCTCGCGAAATCCAGATAGAACTGCGCCCGGTTGGCGGCGAGCGCTTTTCGCAAGCCGTCGAATACTTCGATCGGCAGGCCGCCCGGATTAGCCGGTGTCTTCACCATGATGGGCGGCACAGCGCCGATAAGCACGAGCTTCGCGACGCGACCCTGGCGTTGCCCATGCTGCGCCACGTAATGGGTTGCTTCGCCGCCGCCGGTGGAGTGACCGATATGGACGGCATTTTTCAGGTCGAGATGCTCGACTACGGCGGCAACGTCGGCGGCGTAGTGATCCATGTCATGACCGTCGCTCACCTGCGCCGAGCGGCCATGGCCGCGCCGGTCGTGGGCGATGACGCGGTAGCCCTGTTCGAGAAAATAGAGCAATTGCGTATCCCAATCGTCGCCGCTCAGCGGCCACCCGTGATGGAAGACGATCGGCTGGGCGCTCTTGGGGCCCCAGTCTTTGTAAAAGATTTCCACGCCATCGTTGGTCGTGATCATCGCGGTCATGACATAGGCTCCTTTCCTGCCTTTTGAACTCTGCAAGAATGGCGTCCGCAACGCGTGATTCTGCAGAGCCTTGCTCTCGGGGTGCTACTGTCACAGTCATCAGGTTGTGGCTGACATTCTTCGCCGGCTTACTCAGTCCAGCGCGTCGCTTGCGCCGGTCAGTACTCCCAAAGGGCCGGTACCCAACGAAAAGCCTCGCCGGCGGCCGACGCCCGGCAGACGGACGGGAATGGCAGGTGGGTGCCGACCATCGGCTCGCCGGTCGACGCCAGCTCTCGCAAAAGTCGGACCCGGACGCGGGCCGCCTCCTCGGGGTCGTGCTCGAAGCCGTTGTGCCAATTGGGCTGATCGAACCCGGCCGGCAGCACGGCGTCGCCGACGAACGTCAGGCGGTCGCCGCCCGACGCCAGACGGACCACGCTGTGGCCGGGGGTGTGGCCGCCCGTCCGAGTGACAAGCACCCCGGGCGCCACCTCGTGATCCGCCTCGAACGTCCGCAGCCGGCTGCGATACTCGTCCAAGAAATGCCTGGCGGTCGACCGAATCATGTCCTGCATCGATCGCGGCATGGCGGTGCGGGAGAAATCGGGCGACTGCCAGAACTCCGCTTCGGCGGCGGCCGCGTGGACTCGCAGGTCCGAACGCAGCCGGTCCTTCACCCCATCGACGAGCAGCCCACCGACATGGTCAAAGTGCATGTGGGTGAGCACCACATCGGTCACGGATGCGAGATCGATGCCAGCGGCCTCCAGTCGCGGGGCCCACCGCCCGGTCCGCGGAGAGTCCGGAACCTCCTTCCCTAGCCCCGAGTCGATGAGAATTGTCCGGCCGCCACTGCGCACCACGACCTGGTTCAGCGACCATTCGATCCACTCGGGCAGGAACCTGTCGCGCAGCCAAGCCGACAGGACGGCCGGATCGGCGTTGGGGGCCATCGTCTCGGCTGAGATCTGTATCACTCCATCGCTGACCACCAGCACGTTAATCTCGCCGACCCGCAGCGCGTAGCGTGACGGAACTAACTCGTCGGGTCCCGGCGTCCCGAAGTCTGAGATGTTGCCCAAATGCCTGCGGGAGATTTCAGTGTCGTTTTTAGTCGTGATCGTACTCATGACAACGGGCTCCTTGTTCGCTCGCGTGGCTTTGGCCAGCGTGGTTCGTCCACAGTCATAGCCGTGCGCAGGCGCGCGCTTGCGCTGCGCGCTCTACGGCATGGTCGGCCAGCGTACGGTCGCCGGAGTCCCGAGATCGATTATGTGAGTTTTCTAAGCCCGCTGCAGATCACGCGGTTCACGCCGAAACGCTGCCCAGCTTTCTACGTTCCATACACTTTCGTATCTATTCGCATCACAGTCGGAACCATTCACTCGCTCGTGTTCCCGAGAAAGTGGCGTTTCGGCCTCTGACAGAAAAAACTTTCGAAAAACACGTCGCGTTGCGGTCGACGGCTTTTCCGATCGTGCGGGATCAGGGCAAGTAAGATTTGCCTTCGGCGCAAATTACCGCAACTTCAGCGTCGACAGCCCCGCCAGCGCGAGCACCACGGCGATGATCCAGAAGCGGATGACGATCTGCGGCTCGGTCCAGCCGAACTGCTCGAAGTGGTGGTGAATCGGCGCCATCTTGAAGACGCGCTTGCCGGTGAGCTTGAACGACGCCACCTGCACGATCACCGAGACCGCTTCCAGCACGAACAGGCCGCCGATCACCGCCAGCACGATCTCGTGCTTGGTGGCGACCGCGACCGAGTGGAACGGATGCTACGACAGCGACACGTGCGGCAAGGTGATCCGCGCGTCCGGCATGCGGGCGCGGTAGGCTGATCCGGGGGCCAATCGGAGCGCGGACATAACAAATCGGTGTTGCTGCCACTCACGCGTGGCAGCGATCCCGGGCGTTCCGGGCGAGACTGAGGACGGCGATCGATGAATTTGCGTCAGCTCAAGTATTTCGTCAGCGTCGTCGAGACGGGGAGCATGACCCGGGCGGCAGAGCAATTGCACGTGGCCCAAACGGCGCTTGGCATGCAGATCCGACAAATTGAAGAGGACCTCGGGGTCGCCCTGCTGGTTCGCCATTCCCGTGGCGTCGAACCGACCAGGGCGGGACGCCTGCTGCACGAGCGCGCAGGCGCGATCCTCAAGCTGGTGGATCAAACCAGGCGCGAGGTGAGAGCGTGCGAGCGGGAGGAAAGCGAAACCATCCGGTTGGGGATCACGCCCGCATTGATGCTTAGCGTCGGTACCGAACTGGCGGTCACGGTGCGCAATGATCTGCCGCAACTCTTTCTGAGCATGGCCGAAGCCATGAGCCACGTGCTGGTCGAGATGTTGGCGCGCCAGGAGGTGGATTTCATCCTGTGTTACGACGTGCCCGATCGGCCGGGCTTCTCCCGGACCGCGCTGTTGCAGGACGACTTGGTCCTCGCAACCTTGCCGGGGCCGCGCCTTTCGCGGCAGCCGATCGCGTTTGTCGACGTATTGGACGAGACGCTCGCGATGCCGGAGGCCGGCGATGCGGTCCGAGCCGTGGTTGCCCGCACTGCCCATGAGCTCGGCCTCGAGTTGAAGGTCGAATACGAGGTCCGTTCCATTGCCGCCATGAAGAACCTCGTCGCGCGCGGTGCGGCATCGAGCGTGCTGCCCTATTTTTCCGTCGCCGACGAGGTGAAGGCCGGCATGATCGATGCGCGTCCCATAGTCACTCCCTCGCTTCGGCGCACGTTGTTTCTCGCCTCTTCGACCAAGTCGGGCCCCTTCAGAACCGAGGTCGGGTTTACAGGCGCGGTCCGATCCGCCCTCGAAGGGCTGGTCGAGATGCTGGGACCGCTCGCCCACCCGCTGTGGGTGCGCACGGCCTGAGCGCGCTATTTTTCTGCTGGCAGCCCTCGACCGATCATATTGGACGCTCCGCGACGGACGATGTCGGATGCGGTCCTCCGCGTCACCGCGATGCATTCGCGGCCTGAGCGGATCGGACAACAGAGACGAGGACGACGTCAATGAAACGGACACTTTCCATGGTTGCAGTCATGCTGCTCGGCTGCGCGGCAGCCGTCGCACCTGCACGCGGCGACGCGGTGAGCATCTATCAGGCGACGCTCGCCGAGCCGGGGCAGAAGACGGCGGAGGTCAGCACCGAGGAGATGCGCCACGTGGTGGCGGGGGACGATGTCTTGATCATCGATTCGCGTACCCGGGCTGAATTCGATGCCGGGCACATTCCCGGCGCCCACGTGCTCGACGTTCCGCAAAGCGAGCAAGTCACCGCGGTCGCACGGCTTGTTGGTGGCGATAAGAGCAAGTCGCTCGTGCTCTACTGCAACGGACCGTTCTGCGGAGCCAGCCGCCGGTTGGCTGATCAACTGCTCGCGCGCGGATTCACCCACGTACGCCGTTATCAGCTCGGCATCCCGGTCTGGCGTGCGCTCGGCGGGCCGGTCGAGGTGGAAATCGAGGGGATCGCTCGGGTCCTGAAGCTCGACCGCACGGCTGTATTTGTCGACGGACGGTCCACTGCCGAGTTTGCCAGCGGAAGCCTCGAAGGCGCCCACAGCGCGCCGGTCGACGAGCTCGCTTCGGGCGCGTTGAAAAAGCTTCCGCTTCCGGAGGACGACTTCAATCGCCGTGTCATCTTATTCGCACATGATGCCGCGGCAGCGCGCCGGATGGCCGATGTGTTGAGCAAGCTCCTACTTTCCCGGTCCGGCCGATCAGGTGATCGCGCTTTCAGGCAAGAAGTAGAGCAGTCCGGCAGTGGCGCCCGAACAGCGGCGCCACTGCCGGGCGCGAGCCCCTTGATGAATTCCCGAGCCGGTTTGGGCCGGTCTATGGTTTCCCGGTTGCACAGCCGCCGAACGGTCTTGGTCCCAGGTTGGGACTATGCTATGAGCACCGAGTGAGGATCATCGCGCTCGCGACGCTCAAGGGCTTTCTGAATCGGAGCCCGGCCTACGCCGATGCGCGCGAGCCGGTAATGGCCTGGTATCGGCAGGTCAAGGCGGCGGACTGGGCTGCGCCGGCGGACGTGAAGCGCGATGTTCGTTCCGCCAGCATCCTTAAGGACGGCCGCGTGGTATTCAACGCGGCCGGCAACAAGTATCGCATCGTCGTGTGGATCAACTACCCCTACCGCGTCGTCTACATCAGGTTCATCGGCACGCACAGGCAATATGACGATATCGACGCGCAAACCATCTGAAGGCGAAGCTTAATGGAAATCAAACCGATCAAGAACGCACGCGACTACCGACTCGCCCTCAAGGAGATCGAAGGTCTCATGCGCGCCCGGCGCAACACGCCGCAAGGCGATCGGCTCGACGTGCTGGTGACTCTCGTCGAGGCGTGGGAGGTCAAGCATTATCCGCTCGATCTGCCCGATCCAATCGAGGCGATCAAATACCACATGGAGCAGAAAGACTTAAGCCCGCGTGATCTCATTCCTTTCATCGGAGGCCGCAACCGCGTCTACGAAGTGCTCGCGCGCAAGCGCCCACTGACGCTGAAGATGATCCAGCGCCTGCACGAAGGCCTGGGAATTCCGGCAGAGTCGCTGATCAAGAACGGACAGCGGCAGACGGCATGAGGCGCAGGCGCTACCGCAGCTTCAAGGTCGACAGCCCCGCCAGCGCCAACACCACGGCGATGATCCAGAAGCGGATGACGATCTGCGGCTCGGTCCAGCCGAGCTGCTCGAAGTGATGGTGGATCGGCGCCATCTTGAAGACGCGCTTGCCGGTGAGCTTGAACGACGCCACCTGCACGATCACCGAGACCGCTTCGAGCACGAACAGGCCGCCGATCACCGCCAGCACGATCTCGTGCTTGGTGGCGACCGCGACCGTGCCGATCATGCCGCCGAGGGCAAGCGAGCCGGTGTCGCCCATGAAGATCGACGCCGGCGGCGCGTTGAACCACAGAAAACCGATGCCGGCGCCGACCACGGCGCCGCACAGCACGGTGAGCTCGCCGGTGCCGGCGACGTAATGGATCTGCAGATAATCGGCGAACACCAGGTTGCCGCACAGGTACGCGATCAGGCCGAAGCTCGCGGTCGCGATCATCACCGGCACGATGGCGAGGCCGTCGAGGCCGTCGGTCAGGTTCACCGC
>Ga0070741_10004068_pt1 | contig 34755 bp, 25 predicted proteins | sample Coa_R1_4_FD_66440 | JGI IMG/M metagenome (GOLD analysis project Ga0070741, IMG submission 66440) | Surface soil microbial communities from Centralia Pennsylvania, which are recovering from an underground coalmine fire - Coalmine... | ecosystem: Environmental > Terrestrial > Soil > Unclassified ... | reverse complement strand
GGTGGTTGCGCTTGTACTTGTAGACAGCCAGTTGGCGCCGGTAGTTGTAGTGGATGTGACCGTGAAGGCGAGCCCGGGCGCGGCGCTCGACAGTTGCACGTTGAGCGAAGCCGAGCTGCCCGACGCTGCGCTGAGGGTCACTGAGGCGGGAGTAGCCGTTACCAAGCCGGTCGATCCGCCTCCGCCTCCACAGCTGGTTGCGCTGACCAGCGTAAGAGGAACATCCAGATCACTGAAACCCGCGGCGTGAACGCGCAGCGTAGCGCTATATGGCAGCGTAAGCGGGGTGCTTTGAAATCCAACCGTGACCTTCTTGGTGCTGTTGTCGACGACCGCAACAAAGATTCCCGGCGGAATCACTTCAGCCGAAATCGAGGCGGGCAAGGTTGTCGAGCCGCTCACCTGGATCTGCTGCGGTTGGTTGCAGGAAAACGACAGGCTCGATGGCGCAGCGCTCATCGTATTTTGAGCCAGGCCGGCATCACAGAAAAACGTCGCGAACAGCGAGGGAATCAGCAATCCCAATGAGGCAGAGGCACGCATCGATCGTTCTCGAAAGCATGATCATACCTCAATCTCCCAAAGAGGCGGATCAATGCTATTTGAGGATCTGAAACAAGTTGCTGTAGTCGTCGGTCCAAAGACGCAGGCGCCGCGGATCATCCGGCCGGACGGCGCCATGGAATAGCGCCGCGTGGAAAATAGCCTCGCTGGTAGTCGTGAGCACCCAGCTTGACGAGAAGACGGCGTTCGCCTCGTCTTCGTCGTTCTGGATCAGCCGCACGGATTTGCCCAACGACTCCGCAATTCGACCGACCACCGGCATCAAATCCAGATATTTGTTGGACACATGTACGGCCAGCACGCCCTGGTCGTTGAGATGCCGGAAGTACAGCTCGAAAGCTTCGCGCGTTAGCAAATGAACCGGGATGGCGTCGCTCGAGAAGGCATCGAGCACGAGCACGTCGAAGCGCTGGGGAGGCTCCCGCTCCAGGGAAAGCCGCGCATCCCCGAGGACGATTTCAATGCGGGCCTTGGAGTCCTTCAGATACGTGAACTCGGTATGGGCCAACTTGATCACCAGGGGGTTAATCTCGTAAAAGTGGAACGTATCGCCCGGCCGGCCATACGCAGCCAATGTGCCGGTGCCGAGTCCGACAACTCCGACGCGCACCGGGCCTGCCAGTTGCCGTTCGCGAACGGCCAGTGCCGCGCCGGATTTTGGGCCGTAATATGTGGTCGGGCGATCGCGCCGCTGGTCCAAGAACTGTTCGCCGTGTGTGATGGTGCCGTGCAGCAGCGTGCGCATGCGAGCGTAGCGGGTTTCGTCGCCGTCTTCCGTAACCTTGAGAGTGCCGTAGAAATTACGGACCATAATGCGTGCATCTTCTCCCGCCTCTCGAATCGTGAATCCCAGGTAGGCGACCAACACGATGGTCAGGCATGCCCCCGCAAGCACCTCCGGCCGTTTCCAGCGAAAGGTGCTTCGATCCGACGGCTCGAGCGCAAGGATCACCACGACGAGCACCGCGCAAAGAGCCAGGCCGGCGTGCAGCTCGAAATAGCCCGGAAACCACCAAGGCGCCAGCAGCGCGACGAAAAGCCCGCCTAGCGCGCCTCCCAGCGCAATCATGAGATAAAAAGATGTCAAATAGCGCGGGTGCGGCTTCAGCCTGACAAGCTCGCCGTGGCAGACCATGCAGCAGATGAACAGCCCGCTTGAAAACAGCGGAACCAAAACTTTTACGGTGGTGTTTTCGAAATCCGATGAAAGCGTATACGCCATAGCGCCGAGGGCGACTGCGAACAGCCGCAGAAAAAACGTGCGCTGGTACCACTCCGGGCGATCGAAACAAAGAATGAAGGTCAGAAGATAAAGGCTGAGCGGCAGCACCCAAAGGAAAGGAATCGAAGCGACGTTCTGCGACAGATGATTGGTGACTGCCAGCAGAAGCACCGAAGCGCACGCAGCCAGCGCCATCCAAAGAACATAGAATGCGCGAGGCGGGCGGGGAATTTCCGGACCGGCCTCCTCCTGGAGCTGCATATCGAGCCCGCCGCGAGTTATAGCAACAGCTCCGCAGACCACCGCAAAGAGTGCATAACTGGCTGACCATGCCCAGGCCTGCTGGTGCGTAGTGAGCGCCGGTTCGACTAACGCGGGATAGCTTGCAAGCGCGGCTACAGAGCCGATATTGGACAGCGCGTATAACCGGTAGGGCACTGCGCCCTTATAGCGCTGCGCGTACCAGGCCTGAATCAGCGGTGCTGTAGTCGAAAGCAGCAGATAGGGAAGACCGACAGTCCCGGCGAGCAGCATCAGAATCGACAGCGACGGGCTGTCGGCGCCGGCAGGTTTCCAGTGCTCCGCAGGAAATACCGGGAGCCAGGCAAGGCTTATCCCCAGCAAAGCGAGATGCACAATCGACTGTGTACGCCCGCGCAGGCGCCGAAATAACCAGTGCGCGTAAATGTATCCCAGCAGAAGCACCGCCTGAAAGAACAGCAGGCAAACTGTCCAGACCGCAGCCGAGCCTCCGAACCAGGGCAGAATGATCCGCGCGATCATTGGCTGGACAGCAAACAGAAGAAACGAACTCAGCAGAATGGTGAGCGCGAAGAGCATTATGATCAATCCCGCGCCTTACCGGTAAGCCGGGATGCCTGTCACCTTCTCGCCAATCACCAGCGCGTGGATGTGATCGGTTCCTTCATACGTTTTGACCGTTTCCAGGTTGCACATGTGCCGCATAATAGGGTATTCGTCCGTGATGCCGTTTGCGCCCAGCAGATCCCGGCTCAGACGGGCCGTATCGAGCGCAATGGAGACATTATTGCGTTTGAGCATCGAGATATGGGCGGGCTCAGCCTGCCCCTTGTCTTTGAGACGCCCGACGTGAATCGCCAAGAGCTGGGCCTTGGTGATCTCCGTGATCATCCATGCCAGCTTCTCCTGGACGAGCTGGTGGGACGCGATCGGCCGATCATCAAATTGCTTCCGAGCAATCGAATACTGGCGAGCCGTCTCGTAGCAGTCCATGGCCGCGCCGATCGCGCCCCAGCCAATGCCATATCGCGCCTGCGAAAGACAACCCAGAGCGGCCTTCAGGCCAATAGCGCCGGGGAGCAGGTTAGCCTCTGGAATTCGGCAATCAGAGAAAGACAGGCTTGAAGTCACGGAAGCGCGCATGGACCATTTTCCGTGGATATCGGAGGTGAAATACCCGGGTGTACCGCTTTCCACCAGGAATCCGCGGATGCCGTCTTCTGTGCGCGCCCAGACGACCGCAACCTGAGCCTGGCTGCCGTTGGTAATCCAGGTCTTTTCTCCGTTCAGCACCCAGCAGCCGCCCTGGCGCCGGGCCGTGGTGCGCATTCCGGCAGGATTCGAACCAAAATCCGGTTCCGTCAGCCCGAAGCAACCCACTGCTTCTCCGGAATGCAGCCGGGGCAGCCAGGAGGCTTTCTGCTCTTCAGACCCGAAAGTCAGGATCGGGTACATCACCAGCGCCCCCTGGACAGAAGCAAAGCTGCGGATGGCGGAGTCTCCGCGCTCCAGCTCCTGCATGATCAAACCGTACTCGACATTACTGATGCCCGGACAGCCGTAGCCTTCCAGGTTGGCGCCAAGGAATCCCAATCGCCCGATCTCGCCGATCAGCTCGGCCGGAAAGCGGGCATCGCGATAGCAATCCCGGATTACGGGGATCACGCGCTCGTCAACGAATTGGCGTGCCGTCTGCCGGACCAGTTTTTCCTGCTCATTGAATAGCGAGTCGATTGCCAGGTAGTCTACGCCGCGATACGGAGCCATATACCTCTATGTTAGGGCTCGTTACTGATTCGGGAAAGGTTTGCAATTGAAGCTCTTCCGGCATAAGGGCAGTCGAGCCGGCGGCAGTGTATCCCACTAGGGAGAGGAATGCAACAGCAGGCGCACTATGAAACGTAAGCCCGTGCGAGTTATTCTCCTCCTGGCGTCATGCTGTGTGGCCTTGGCGCAGGCCGTGGACCCGGCCTACGAGCCATTGACCAAGGCCTATGAAGCACTTCGAGCTAAGCGGTACGACGAAGCGGTTGGCGCTTTTCGCCGGGCGATAGAACTCGATCCGAACCGGGTCGCCGCGCGCAAAGATCTGGCCTATACCTACCTTAAAATCGGCGAAACAGAGTCTGCCCGGGACGAATTTGGAGAAGCGATGCGGCTTGACCCGGCGGACAACCACCTGGCGATGGAATATGCGTTTCTCTGCTATGAGACCAAGGAGCAGGCCCAGGCACGACGGATCTTCGACCGGGTCCGCAAGACCGGCGACCCGGTTGCGCAACAAGCATTCGAAAACATCGACCGGCCCTTACGCGAGGGTATTGAAAGGTGGAAGAAGGCAATCGAGCTCGGCTCCGACACCTTCAGCGCGCATTACGAACTGGCGACTTTGGCCGAACAGCGTGATGAGCTGAATCTCGCTGCGGAACATTTTCTGCGCGCCTGGCGCCTGATTCCGGATCGCAGGTCGGTGCTCGTTGACCTCGGCCGTGTCTCGCAGCGGTTGAAGCGCGACGAAGAGGCCGTAACCGCGCTGCTTGCCGCTTCGCGAGGCGGTGAGCCCCGTGCGGCCGACGCTGCACGAAAGCTGCTTCCCGCGCGTTACCCGTACGTATACGAGTTCCGGCGCGCGCTCGAGCTGGATCCAGCTAATACTGAGTTGCGCCGGGAGCTGGCCTACCTTCTGCTACGGATGGACCGCTCTGCCGAGGCGGAGCGGGAGTTTCAAATCGTTTGTGAAAAGGCTCCCGACGATCTTCTGTCTGCCGCGCAACTCGGCTTCCTGTATCTGGCGCGCGGCGATAAAGAACGCGCCATTCCGCTCCTCGACCGGGTCATGAAAGGGCCGGACGAAGATCTTGCGAATCGGGTCCGAGCTGTTCTCCGGCTCCCGCAGAAGTTAAAACCCAGATCGGATAACGCTGCGCCGGTCTCTGTGGACGCCAAGCTCATGGCCGAACGGAGCTTCAAAGCCGGCTATATCCGCGATGCTCTCAAGTATTTGCAGATCGCGCATGAGGCAGATCCCATCGACTTCTCAGTGATGCTCAAGATGGGATGGGCTTACAACCTGCTTCACGACGACGCGCACGCGGTCCCGTGGTTTGATCTGGCGCGGCGGAGCCCTGATCCGCAGATCTCGGGCGAGGCGCTGCGGGCCTACCGGAACTTGCGGAGCGCCACGCAGCGCTTCCAAACCACCATCTGGGTATTTCCAACATATTCGAGCCGGTGGCGGGATCTGTTTGCCTATGGCCAGATCAAGACGGAGTGGAAACCCAAATTCCCGCTGCGTCCCTATGTCTCCATCCGATTGATCGGCGACTCACGGCGCGAGCTTGGGCAGGCTCAGGGCGTGCAGGCTCCTCCGCAATATCTTTCTGAAAGCGCAGTCATCTTCGGGGTTGGGCTAAGGACGCCCACGTGGAAAGGATTAATGGGGTGGGCGGAAGCAGGCTCGGCAGCCGGATACCTGACGCATCACGTGCTGCCAGATTATCGCGGAGGCATTTCCTTTGCACGCGGATGGGGAAGGTTGCTCGGAGCCGAAGATTCCGGCTGGTTTTTCGAAACCAATGACGATGGCGTATTCATCAGCCGCTTCGATAAGGATTTTCTGGTTTACTCACAGAACCGCGGCGGATATACCGCGGTGATCGGAGGACTGCGTTTCCAGCTTTATTGGAACGCCAATGTAACTTTCGATCAAAAGCGGCAAGCCTGGGCCAATTACACCGAAAGCGGGCCTGGCAGCCGCTTTCGCTGGTCCTGGTTGCCGGAGTCAATGTCGTTTACAGTCAATTACCTCCGAGGGAGTTACAGCGTTCCACAGGACGGCAGCCGCCCCTCAACGTACACCGATTTTCGTAGCGGGGTATGGTATGCGTTTTCTCGTTAGCCTGCTGTTCCTGATACCTGCCGGAGCGTGGGCCGCGGCGCTTCCATATTTCTCGGTTCTCAGCGATGATGCCGGCGGCTGGCCGCGCATTTTTTCGGCCGTGGGTTTTCAGCCTCAGGCTGCCGGCAAAGCTCGAATTTTCGTGTTGCGCCCCGGCGCGTTGGGTTCGCCGGACTGGACGGCGCGCGTCGAGAACGGGGCGGTGGTGATTCTGGAAGGCGAGTCTCCCGCTGCTGAACTGTTCGGGTTCCGCCGGGAAAAAGAGAATGCGCGCGTGGGGAGCCTTGAAGATGTGCATCGCCCCGGGCTGGCGATTATCTGGGAGAAGGCGCTCGAGCTTCCCCGATATTCCGTCCCAAAGCAGGCGCGTGTTTTCGCGTGGGACAAGTGGAGCAAAGTTCCTGTCATGGCCGGGTATCGCCTGGGCAGCGGGGCGGTGCTCTGGGTGATTGCTTCGCCGGGTGAACGCGGCTACGAACGGTTTCCGTATCTGCTTCACGCGCTTGGCGACCTGGGTGTGGAGCCTCCTTTCCGCTCCGACAGACTGTGGGCTTTCTTTGACCACTCCTACCGGCTTCGTGTGGACCTGGACTATTTCGCGGCGCGCTGGCGTCGGGCCGGCATTACGGCGCTACACGTGGCGGCGTGGCATTTTTATGATCGGGACCGCGAGCGAGACCAGTACTTGGAGCGGCTGATTGCCGCGTGCCACCGGCAGGGCGTCCTGGTCTATGCATGGCTAGAGCTGCCCCATGTCAGTGAGAAGTTCTGGAATGATCATCCGGAATGGCGCGAGAAAACAGGGGTGCTACAGGATGCGCACCTGGACTGGCGCAAGCTCATGAATCTGACCAACCGCGACTGTTTTCGCGCGGCGGCCGCCGGCATACAGGACCTGATGAGACGATTCGATTGGGATGGCGCGAACGTGGCGGAGCTTTATTTTGAATCCCTCGAAGGCCTAGCGAACCCGGCTCGATTTACGCCTATGAACGACGATGTGCGCGCTCAGTTCCGGCGCAGCAACGGCTTCGATCCGATCGAGATCTTTCAGAAACACGATGAAGCGCGGCAGCGGCAGTTCCTCGAGTTTCGAGCGGGGTTAGCGCGGGAAATGCAGCGGGAGTGGCTCGGCGTGCTCGAGGACGTTCGGCATGAGCGGCGCTGGCTCGATCTGGTTTTGACTCACGTCGATGACCGGCTGGATACGGGCATGCGAGATGCAATCGGGGCGGATAGCGAGGGCGCATTGAAAGTGCTCGGGCCGAGCCGTGGAACGTTCCTAGTCGAAGATCCGGCAACTGTCTGGAATCAGGGGCCGGAGCGCTACACGGAACTGGCGCGCCGGTACCGCGAGCGAGGCGCCACCGGGAATGACGGGCTGGCCATCGATATCAACATCGTCGAACGGTATCAGGATGTGTACCCCACAAAACAGCAGACAGGAACCGAGCTGTTCCAACTCGTCCATTTCGCCGCGAAGGCGTTTCCGCGCGTTGCTCTGTATGCGGAGCACTCGCTGTTAGCCCCGGATGTGGATCTGCTCTCGTCTGCTGCGGCGGGAGTACGGCGAGTGGAGCGGATGGGGCCAAAGCTGGTAATCGATTCCGAGCATGGCGTGGGGGTTCCCTGGAGCGGAGACGCCATGGTGGATGGAAAATTGTGGCCGGTCGTAGATGGCCGGACGGCCTGGCTGCCGAGTGGCGCTCACACAGTTGAAGCGGCCACTTCGGTTTCAGCCGAACGGCCGAGGGCACTCCGCTTCACTGGCGATCTACAGACAGCGGAGTACCTCAACAACAGCACGATTGAGATAGCCTACAGCAGCAAGGGACGAGCAGCGGTGGTTCTAAGCGGACGCCCGCTTAAATTTGAGGTGGACGGCGCGCCGGGTAGCGCAGTCGAAGCGGGCGAAGCATCCTTCCTGTTACCGCGCGGCCAGCATATCGTGACCTTCCAGTTTCAATAATAATGTTCCCGGCCTGAGACAGAAGTCACTCTTGCCGCAATGCGACTGCGGGGTGGACCTTCATTGCGCGCCGCGCCGGAAAATAGCAGGCTGCCATAGCAACCACAGTCAGCAACACAGAAACTGTAAGGAACGTCAAGGGATCGGCCGGGCTGATACCGAACAGAAGACTCGCGCCGGCTCTGCCCAGCCACAAAGCGCCCGCGATTCCGAGCACCAGACCCGTGAGGCTGAGCCTGAGCCCCTCCCCAATTATCATGCGAAAGATCTCGCCGGCCTGCGCGCCGATGGCCATGCGGATGCCAATCTCATGCGTGCGTGTCGCGATCGAGTACTGGATAAGGCCGTAAATTCCTATGGCGGCCATCAGTAGCGCAACTACGGCGAATCCGATCAGGAGCGAGGTTTGGAAGCGCCGCTCAGTAAGAAAAGCGGCAAGCCGAGCTTCCAGGGTAGCCACACTGTAGACCGGCACATGCTTCTCCACCCGATGAACAGCAGCTTGGATGGCAGCCGCCATTTTCGACGGATCATGGGCAGACGTCCTTACGAGGAGGTTGATATGCCGCGACGGACTCTGCGCCACAGGCTCGAATAGTTGCGGGATCGGTTCATTTTCCAATCCCTGGCGGCGCATGTCGCGTACCACCCCAACGACTGTAAACCACAGTCTGTCGGAATCGCGGCCGAGATTGACTCTCCTGCCGATTGGATCGCGCCCGGGCCAGAGGCGTCGAGCGAGTGCATCATTGATGATGGCCACACGTGGAGAATTTGGCCCATCCGCGGCCGAGAAAAAGCGCCCTGTCAGTAAAGGAGTCCCGACGGTTTTGAAGAAGCCGCCGCTGACCTCGTCTCTTCGGACACGGACGCGCTCGGAAATAATTCGCCCGTCCGCTTCCGTTGTAGCTACCTGATCCGGACTGCCGCCAACGAAGAAGTCGCCGATGATGCCGGCACTCACAACTCCCGGAAGCGCTTCAATCTGTTCGAGCACGCGGTTATAGAAGTCCGCAAGCTGTGCGGCGGTCTTGAAGGCCGGGCTGGAGATCTGCATCGAGAGGACGCGCTCAGGCCGAAATCCAGGATCGATGCTCTCGATCGACAACAGGCTCCGGATCAGAAGGCCGGCGCTGACGAGCAGAACAATCGCCAACGCAAATTCCGACACCACGAGCGCACGGCGGATTCCGCGTGTGGCGACTCCGCCCGCAATGCTTCGCCCCCCCTCCTGGCCGGAGGGCCTCAAATTGCGGCGCGTCATTGTTATCGCAGGCGCGAGTCCAACAAGAATTCCGGTCAGGAGGCAAAGGGCCAAGGCCAGACCAAGGACTCGCGGATCGAGGCCAATATCATTCAGACGCGTGAGGTTCCCAGGCTTAAAGGCAAGAACGAACCGGATGCCCGCCGAAGCTACGAATAATCCCAGCAATCCCGAGGTGACTGCCAGCGCTAGACTTTCGGCGAGCAACTGCCGCATGATCCGGAAACGGCTTGCCCCGAGTGCCGCTCGAATTGCGATTTCCTTTTCGCGGCTGGCGCTCCGAGCCAATGAGAGGCTTGCGACGTTTGTAGCCGCGATGAGCAGGACACAGAAAACGGCGCCCGAGAGCATCCACAGCGCCAGGCGCGCTCTCGGTCCGGTTACCTGCAAGCTCAACGGCACCACTTTGATGCCCAGGTTGCGTTCCGACACCGGCAACTGATCATCCAGCCGCCGCGCGATCGCGCTCATCTCCGCCTGAGCTTGCTCGAAAGTTATGTTCGGGCGCAGTCGTCCAACGACGAACCACGAATCGGTGCCACGCACCTGGCGGCGGACTTCCCAATCCGGAAACATCGTGTGCGGTTCCCATATATCGACAGCCTGCCCGGAGAAGTGAAAATCCGCGGGCAGGATACCGATGACCCGGGAGGGAAGTCCATCAAGCTCCAGCGACGCCCCGATCGCGTCGCGCGAGCCCCCAAAACGGTTTTGCCAGAAGCGATAACTGATCAGGGCCAAACGCTGGCGCTTTTCGGCCTCATCCGTCGAGTAGCTACGGCCCGCGAATGGTTGAACGCCGAGCAATGGAAAGAAATTGGGAGAGACCCTGGCAACCGATATCTGTTCGGCGCCCTCCGCGCTCGTCAGCGTCAGGGAGACACCGTCGAAGACTGCTATGTCTGCGAAGCTGTTACTCTGATGCCGCCATTGTTCGATGTTCCAGTACGCCGACCTGCCTTCACGAACATCTTGGTTCGGCTGCTCGGTCCACAGCATAGCCAGTTGATCCGGTGAGCGATAAGGAAGAGGCCGGAACAGGACCGCATTCAGGACGCTGAACATTGCGGTGTTGGATCCGATTGCGAGAGCTAACACGACGATGGAGGTACTTGTGAAGCCAGGGCTTTTGCGAAGAGTTCGCATCGCGTAGCGCAGATCCTGCGCGATCATTTCTACCAGCGCGAAACCCCACCGCTCCCGGTATTCTTCCTTCATGGGCTCTATAGCTCCAAAGCTGCACCTTGCCGCAGATCGCGCATCCGCCGGATTCATGCCCGCTTTTAGGTTGTCTTCAATCTGCATTTCCAGGTGAAAGCGAATTTCATCATCCAAGGCCTGTTCCAGTTCTCGGTGCGGGAACAAGCCTCGAAGCCGCGCAGCAATCACCCTGGGCCAACTCATCCTCGCTCCTCTGCAAGGTTTCCCGGGTCAAAGAGAAGGAATCGCTCAATTGTGGATGACATACGCTTCCAGTCGGCGGTTTCTTTGGCGAGCCGTTTCCGCCCGGCGGCAGTAATAGAGTAAAAGCGCGCTCTCCGGTTCTTTTCGGACGCGCCCCACTTGGAAGTAATCCACCCTTCCTGCTCCATTCGTAAGAGCGCGGGATAGAGAGTACCCTGATTAAGCTGCAGCACTTCTCTGCTGATCTGCTCAATCCGGCGCGCAATACCGTAGCCGTGCAGTGGTCCAAGCGCTTCCAAAGTTCGCAGCACAAGGAGAACCAACGTGCCCTGAAGAACATCCGCCTTATCTGTATGCCCGCCGCCCATTAGGTAACCTACATGAAGGATATTCGATTTCCTGTAGGTAGTCAACATAAAGAAGATGGTTCTCGCTCGCGATTGTCAGAAATAGCTGATCTGGAGTGACATTCCCGAGGCACTGCGGTAGGATGACGAATGTTGATGAATCGACCGGCCGAGGATGCGGCGCCGCAGATTCCCGACAAGCTGTACTTTCGCATTGGCGAAGTGAGTGATCTCGTCGGGGTGGAGCCGTATGTCCTCAGGTACTGGGAGTCGGAGTTCCCCTCGCTATCCCCCAAGAAATCCGGCACCGGCCATCGGCTTTATCGCCGAAAAGATGTTGAGCTCCTGTTTCGGATCAGGCACTTGCTCTACGGACGCCGATTTACAATCGAGGGAGCGCGGCAGGCATTGCAGGAGGAACATAAAAAACCGCAGCGACGCGCCGCGAATACGGGTCAGCAGGGCCGGCTTTTCGATGACGGTCCGATACTCCAAATTCGAAAAGAGCTTGAGGAGATTCTCAAAATTCTGGTGTAGCTACGAGCCGGCGCCTACGATTGCCGCGTAGATGCGGTCGAGATCTTCAGGCGAATAATATTCGATTTCAATCCGTCCACGCTGTTTGCCCTTTTCAACAACGCGAACCTTGGTGCCGAGAACTCGCTCCATTTCTTCGATCGCAGCCTTGACATTTGGATCCGTCTGCACCTCGTCAACCCGCTTGGGTTCTCTTCCTTCCAGCATACGCTGAGTGAGGCGCTCCATCTGGCGCACAGACCAACCTTGCGCCACGCTCTTTTCGGCTACCTCGCGCTGAAGCTCGACTGATGGAAGAGAGAGCAAACAGCGGGCATGCCCGGCAGATAGGCGACGTTCGGCGAGGAGTTGCTGCAGGTCAGGTGGAAGCTGTAGCAGCCGAATGAAGTTGGTAATTGTAGTTCGGTCTTTTCCTGTGCGGCGGCCGATCTCCTCATGATTGAGATTCAGTTCTTGCGAGAGCCGGTGAAAGGCGAGGGCGGTCTCAATGGGGTTCAGGTCCTCACGCTGAATATTCTCAATCAGAGTAATTTCTAGTAGGCGCTCATCCGGGATCTCTTGCACGACCGCAGGTACGTGAGTAAGACCGCACAACGCGGCGGCACGCCAGCGGCGTTCACCGGCAACGAGTTGGTATCGGCTACCGTGCTTTCGCACGACTAGGGGTTGGATGATCCCGTTCGCTCGGATTGATTGGGCCAGTTCCTCAAGGCGCTCATTCTGAAAAACGCGACGCGGCTGTATTGGATTGGGATCGATTTCGCCGATTGGCAGACGACTGACGTCGTGTTCTGGTGCCGCAGGGGTGGGCGGCGGTGCGGCCGGGCGCGTGGGCAATAACGCCCCTAGCCCCTTACCCAGTGCTCTTCGATGCTGCTCCGAGTTTTTGCTCATGTTCGAGAATCTCTTTTGCGAGCCGAATGTAGCTCTCCGCTCCCCGGGACCGCAGATCATAGCTCAGTATGGGTTGGCCGTAGCTAGGCGCTTCGGCTAACCGAACGCTGCGCGGGATTACTGTATCGAACACCTTATCTTTGAAAAAATCTTTTAGATCCGCAGCAACCTGCCGGGTGAGATTTGTACGGTCATCATACATCGTAAGCACAATCCCCTCAACAGCCAGTGGATGCTCAAAGGAGTTTTGGACTCGTTCAATCGTGTCCATAAGCTCCGAGATCCCCTCCAGAGCGAAAAACTCGCACTGGATTGGCACGAGCACGGAGTCTGCGGCGAGTAGTGCGTTCAGGGTGAGAAGGTCCAAGGCCGGCGGACAATCTATAAGCACGAACCTATAGCTATTCCGGACGGACAACAACTTTTCTCGAAGCCGGAACTCGCGGTGCTCGAGCTCCACAAGTTCGAGATTGGCGCCAACCAGATTCTTGTCTGCGGGCACCACATCTAAACCATGGAAGTTGGTGGATACCACGGCATCCGTTAGATCAGCGCCGCCGAGCAATACATGATACAGGCTTGGTCTCTGTGGATCCTTTGCGACACCTAAGCCGGTGGTAGCATTGCCCTGAGGGTCGGAGTCAATTACAAGAATGCGAAAGTCATTCGCCGCGAGGGAAGCAGCTAAATTGATGGCGGTTGTAGTCTTTCCAACACCGCCCTTTTGATTTGCGATTGCGAGAACTTTGCCCAAGCGGACCATACTAGCAAAAGTGCATTCTGCATGTAAGCTGCATCACATCGGTGTATGCATTATGCGTAAGTCTCCGGGTCGACTGAGCAATCGCGGCGTTTCCACGTGAAACCATCCCATCAGCATTCGGCAATCATGCTGTTCCACGTGAAACATACAGGAACCTCTGCCGCCCCCACGGCAATGGGATCCTCACTGTCGTATCCAGTCCGGGAAGTTCAGTCGGCGTCAGTTCACCGCCTAAGAAGGCTACCGAGCTGGCAAACATGGACGCGAGATTCGCGATATATGACCATTTAACGGCGCGCGAAATAGCCCAATCATAGCGCTCACTCACCGTTTCCGCACGTACCGCCAACACGGAAACATTCGGGAGCACGCGACTCGCTTCACGCAAAAACACAGCCTTCCGTTGATGAGATTCGACGAGGGCTACCGAGGAATGTGGCAGCGCAATGGCTACCGGGATACCAGGAAAACCGGCCCCGGATCCAACGTCAACGATCCTCTGTCGCCCTGGCAGCAGATGCTTTGCTAAGAACAAAGACTCGCAATAATGTCTCTCGACAATATCGACCGATTTGCGGATTGACGTTAGATTTATGGCGCGGTTCCACTTCACCAGGAGCTCATAATGACGCTCGAGTTGGTCTACTTGGCTGTCGGATAGGGAAAAAATACCGCGCAGCCGGTCCGTCAAAAGCTCACGAAACTCGGACAAGGCTCAGATATACATCCAGAACACCGACGGCAGCCGGCGTCACGCCAGGAATTCGGGCAGCTTGGCCGAGGGTCGTCGGCCTAACCCGTTCCAGTTTCTCCCGAATTTCGCGTGAGAGCCCGGGTATGGCGTTATACCCAAATCCGGGCGGGATCGGGCGCCGCTCCGCATCCTTCAACCGTTCAATCTGGCGTTCCTGTTGTGAAATGTAGCCCCGGTACTTCACCTCTGTCTCGACCGTAGGCAGTACGCCTGCAACGGGCTCTTCACCGAGGACCTCCCGAATCCATCCCAAGAGCTCGCCGATACGCGAATCCGGCCGCCTCAGCCACTGCTCGTTGCGATGCTCGCGGAGCGCGCTCCGCAACCGTTCCTTTTGTCGCTGCTTAGCCGAAAACAGGTTCCATCGACGGTCGCTCACCAGTCCGACCTTGCGGCCGATCGGCGTAAGGCGCTCATCGGCATTGTCGATTCGGAGGTGCAGGCGAAATTCAGCGCGCGACGTGAACATTCGGTAAGGCTCGTCGGCGCCTTTGGTAATCAGGTCGTCAATTAGGATACCGGTGTAGCCTTCGGTACGTGCGATGACGATCTGCGGCACTTGTGCGACTTGACAGCCGGCGTTGATGCCCGCAATGATGCCTTGACATGCAGCCTCCTCATATCCCGACGTGCCGTTGATCTGCCCCGCCAGGTAAAGGCCGGCGATTGACTTCACCTCCAACGTATGTCGAAGCTCTCGCGGATCAATCGCATCATACTCGATCGCATATCCTGGCCGGATCATCTCTGCATGTTCCAAACCGGGAATTGATGCCACCACCGCAGCTTGCACGTCTATCGGCATACTCGTTGACATCCCGTTGACGTAGACTTCATGCGTATCCAGACCTTCGGGTTCCAGAAAGAGCTGGTGCCTTGGCTTGTCGGGAAACTTTACGATCTTGTCTTCGATCGACGGGCAATACCGCGGCCCGACGCCTTCAATTTGTCCGCTGTACAGCGGCGATCGGGCGATATTCGCCTGTAAGATCTTCCGGGTTTCGTCGGTGGTGTAGGCGATATAGCATGCCACCTGCGGCCGGTCAATCTTCTCGGTGAGAAACGAGAATGGCGTGGGCTCCTCATCACCGAGTTGTGCTTCGAAGCGAGCCCAATCGATCGTGCGGCCGTCCAAGCGGGGTGGAGTGCCGGTCTTAAGACGCATCCAGCCAAGTCCCAACGTCCGCAATTGGCTGCCAAGCAACTCAGAAGGCGCCTCTCCATTACGGCCGCAAGTGTAGGTGGTCTCTCCAACATGGGCCAAACCGTTGAGGAATGTCCCGGTTGTGACGATCACGACGGGCGCCGCAATCGTTCGCCCGTCCCGAAGCGCAACGCCCTGAACACGTCGCGCGGGTGTGTTCTCGATGATCAGGGCCGCCACCTCGGCTTGCTTGATGCGCAAATTTGGCTCTGTCTCTAAGACCTCCCGCATGCGCGCGCGGTACAGTTTCTTGTCGCATTGGGCCCTCGGCGACCAGACAGCTGGGCCGCGGCTGGTGTTCAAAAGACGGAATTGGATTCCAACCGCATCCGTTACCTCTCCCATCACGCCGCCCATCGCATCGATCTCGCGAACGAGGTGGCCCTTCGCAATCCCGCCAATCGCCGGATTGCATGACATCTGGGCAATCAGGTCGAGATTCATCGTAACCATGGCGGTTTTCAGTCCGATGCGCGCACAAGCTCGCGCGGCTTCGCACCCGGCGTGGCCGGCGCCCACCACCACGGCATCGTACTTCTCATGCATTGATATCATTGTATCGAAGTGAAAATATTGATCATCGGCGGTGGAGGCCGCGAGCACGCGCTGGCCTGGAAATTGGCCCAGAGCCCGCGCGTGTCCCAACTGTTTGCCACGCCAGGTAACCCGGGCATCGCCAAGCTCGGGGGCTGTATTCCCGAAGGAGATCCACTCGCGATCGCGCAATCTGTCGACGCCGATTTGACCATTGTGGGCCCCGAAGCCCCGCTGGTGGACGGCATCGTGAACCGCTTCCGCACAGCCGGCCGCAAGATAGTCGGCCCAGCAGCGGAAGCGGCCCGGCTGGAAGGCAGCAAAATTTTTGCAAAGTCCTTTCTTAGACAAAGCAAGATCCCGACAGCCGAGTTTGTGAGCGCCGAAAATGCCACGGACGCCCGCCACGCCCTGGAGCGATTTGGGTATCCGGTTGTCATCAAGGCTGATGGTCTGGCCGGCGGCAAGGGGGTCGTCGTCGCAGAGGACCGCAGGTCCGCCGAAGAGGCGCTCGCGGCATTGCGCCCCCCGCTCGTCGTTGAACAGTGGCTCGCCGGAGAAGAGGTCAGCTTCATCGCATATAGTGACGGAAATAAAATCCTGCCCTTCGAGCCAACGCAGGATCACAAGCGGCTCCTGGATGGCGACCGCGGCCCGAACACCGGTGGTATGGGTGCATATTGCGATTCAGGCATCCTGACCGCAAAGCAATCCGCTCAGATCATGGACACGATTGTTCGGCCGACTGTCGAAGCTACCGGCTTCACCGGTTTCCTGTATGCAGGCCTCATGATGACCGGCGAAGGCCCGAAGGTGCTGGAGTTTAATGTTCGGCTGGGCGATCCGGAAACCCAACCGCTACTGCATCGAATGGACTGTGACCTTGTCGGCGTTTTGCTTGGCGAGGAGGACCTTCGATGGAAACCAGGTCCGTCGCTCTGCGTGGTATTGGTCTCCGAGGGTTATCCCGGACCTTACGCCACGGGCAGACCGATCACTGGAATCGAAGACGCCGAAAGAGCAGGTGGCACGGTCTTCCATGCCGGAACGAGAATGGGTGACGCGGGTCTTGAAACTGCGGGCGGCCGCGTGCTCGGTGTAACGGCGGGCGGAGCAGACGTGAGCGAAGCCATGGAAAAGGCTTATGCTGCGGCGAGTCACATCCGATTTCAAGGTATGCACTATCGCTCGGACATCGGACGCCGGTACAATAATTTGTATCGGGCACGTAGCTCAGATGGATAGAGCAGTCGCCTCCTAAGCGACAGGTCGGCAGTTCGAATCTGCCCGTGCCTACCAGTCCTCCCCCGACGTGTAGCGCTATGCCGGAAAACCCATTCGTTCATCTCCATTGCCATACCGACTACTCGCTGCTGGACGGGGCCTGCGAGATCGGGCAGCTCATCGACCTGGCTGTTGACCAAAAAATGCCCGCCGTCGCCATGACTGACCACGGCAACCTCTTCGGGGCGGTCCAGTTTTATAACGCGGCCAAGGCGAAAGGCATCCATCCCGTGATCGGCTGTGAAGTCTACGTTTCGCAGCAGGGACTAAAAAGCCGTTCCGAAGCAGACCGATACAACCACCTCGTTCTGCTATGTGAAACACAAGAGGGATATCGAAACCTAATCAAGCTGGTCTCGACCGGCTTTCTCGAAGGCTTCTATTACAAACCGCGGGTCGATAAAGATCTGTTGGCACAGCATGCCAAAGGTTTGATCGGCATGTCGGCGTGTCTGCGAGGCGATATTCCGGAGACGCTGCTGGCAGACCGGTACGAAGAGGCACGCCGGCTCGCTTACACTTATTCCGACATATTAGGAAAGGGCAACTTCTTTCTCGAGATTCAGGATCATCAGCTCGAACAAGACAAGCGCGTTACTCCGGCGCTGAATCGGCTCTCGCAAGAGACCGGGATTCCGCTGGTGGCAACCAATGATGCGCATTATCTCCGGCGTGACGATGCCCGGGCGCACGAAATCCTTCTCTGCATTCAGACCGGCAAAACGATGAGCGATGCGTCCCGCATGCGCTGGAACACGCCGGATTTTTATCTGAAGTCCCGCGCGGAGATGATGGCGCTGTTCGGCGAGCTCGAAGATGCCCTGGACCGTACCTGGGAGATTGCCCAGCGCTGCCACGTTACTCTCGAAAAGGTGAAGGAACCGTTCCCAAAATTCGAGGTTCCGGAAGGCCACACGACCGACACCTATTTCGAGTACGTAGCGCGGCAGGGCTTTGAAACGCGGCGGCTGCGATTGGAGGCTCTGCGCGCCGCCGGACGGCTGAAGCATGATCTTGCCGAGTACACCGAGCGCCTGGATCGCGAGATCCGCATGATTCAGCAGATGAAATTCTCTGGCTATTTCCTGATCGTGTGGGATTTCATCCGGTTCGCACGCTCGCGATCAATTCCTGTCGGCCCCGGCCGCGGATCCGCAGCCGGCAGTCTCGTCGGTTACGCCATGCGCATCACCGACATCGACCCGCTTGAATACGGCCTGCTCTTCGAACGCTTCTTGAATCCGGAGCGCATCAGCATGCCGGATATCGATATAGATTTCTGCATGAACCGCCGCGGAGAAGTCATTCAGTACGTTACCGAGAAGTACGGCCGCGAGCAGGTCGCACAGATCATCACGTTCAACACGCTGCAGGCGCGGGCCGCGATCAAGGACGTTGGCCGTGTTCTCGACATGAGCTTTGCAGATGTCGACAAGATCACGAAGTTGGTGCCGAACGTTCTCAACATTAAGCTTGACGATGCCATGAAGGCTGAGCCGGGCTTCGCTGAGGCTGCCCGCAAAGATCAGCGTGTGGGCGAGGTGCTGCAGGTGGCGCGCAAGCTCGAAGGGCTGGCGCGCAATTGTTCCGTCCATGCGGCCGGCGTTGTAATTTCGCCGCAGCCGCTTAAGGAATTGGTGCCGCTCTACCGCACGAACCGCGAAGAAATTGTCACGCAGTTCGACATGAACGGTCTGGAGAAGCTGTCACTCCTCAAAATGGACTTTCTGGGGCTGACGACGCTGACTCTCATCGACGACGCGTTGAAGCTGATCGAGCACCGGCACGGAATGCGGCTCGTACCTGAAGATCTGCCGCTGGACGACCAGCCTACGTATGAGATCTTCTCCAAGGCTTTCACCAGCGGGGTATTCCAGTTCGAGTCGCCCGGCATGCGCGATATCCTGCGGCGCTACCAGCCTAACCGCATCGAGGATCTTACCGCGCTGAACGCGCTCTATCGGCCTGGGCCGATTCAGGGCGGCATGATCGACGACTTTATCGAGCGTAAACACGGACGCAAAGCGATTGCCTATGATCTTCCCGAGCTGAAGGAGGTACTGGAGGAGACCTACGGCGTCATCGTGTATCAGGAGCAGGTGATGCAGATCTCGAATCGCCTGGCCGGATACACGCTGGGTGAAGCCGACATCCTGCGCCGGGCAATGGGGAAAAAGAAACCCGAAGAAATGGCGGCGCAACGGGAGCGTTTCATCAAAGGCGCGACGGCGCGCGGTTTCCCCCAGAAAAAGATCGAAAAGATTTTTGACCTGATGGAGCAATTTGCTGGTTATGGCTTCAACAAGTCCCACTCGGCAGCCTATGCGTACCTGGCCTATGTTACGGCGTATCTGAAGGCGCACTATCCGGTCGATTTCATGGCTGCGTTGTTGACTTCGGAAACCGGTAACACCGCCAAGATCGTGAAGTACATCAACGAGTGCCGGGAGATGGGGATCACGGTATTGGCGCCGGACGTGAACGCGAGCGACTGGAATTTCACTCCGGACGGCGAGAACATTCGTTTCGGGCTGGGCGCGGTGAAAAATGTGGGGCCATCGGCCGTCGAGGCGATTCGTGTCGCCCGCTCCGAGGGCGGGCCGTTCCGGTCAATTTACGATTTCTGCGAGCGCGTCGACCTCGGTTCCATCAATCGACGAATGATCGAAAGCCTGATCCGGGCCGGAGCCATGGACTCGCTCGAAGGAACGCGCGCGCAGCTTTTCGCAGCCGTAGAAAGCGCAATGGAAGCCGGCCAGAGGGTATGGCGCGACCGGGAGCATGGCCAGGGTGGCCTGTTCGGAGAACTGCTCGGAGCAAGCGAGCCGCTCGAAAAGCCTCTGCCGGTCGTGCCGGACTGGAACGGCCGTGAAAAGCTGCTGGGTGAAAAAGAGATGCTCGGGTATTATATTTCGGGGCATCCGCTCGACCAGTACGAGGAGAAGATCTGCGATCTCGCTACACACGATACCAGCCGGCTCGAAGGGTTGACCAAAGGCACCGAGGTGGCGCTATGCGGTGTGCTCACCGGCATTCAGAAGAAGCGCAATCGTGAGCAGAAGCCGTGGGCGGCGATGATGATAGAGGACCGTAGCGGATCGGTCGAAGCGATGTGCTTTGCCGCCGCTTATGAGCGCCTTGCGCCGGAAATCGCCGAGGATCGCGCCGTGCTGGTGCGGGGCTTAGTGCTGCCGGAGGAGGTTGGGCCGCCGAAAATCTCTATCCAGGACATCGTTCCGCTGGAAAAGGCTTCCGTTCGGCTACCATCGCTCATCTCAATCCGGGTCTGGCTCGGCCGCAATGGTGCGCCGGATAAAGCGGCGGCGCTCGACAGCCTCTTTCGCAACAAACCCGGTGAGACTCATGTGCGGTTGCGCCTCGAGATGCCGCGAGATTTCTCTGTAATTCTCGATGTACCGGCGAAGGTGCGGCCTGACCGGCAGTTTCGCGCGCAGCTCGAGGAGATCTGCGGTCCGGATTGCGTCGAGGAACTGGCAGGCTAATCAGGAACGCGCAGGCGTGCCTGAGCTTTTGCGGCGGCTCAGGCGTTTATTGAGAGCCTGCCTCGAGATGCCTAACATTCCTGCCGCAATGCCCTGATTTCCCCCTGCGCGCGCCATCGCCTCATTCACGAGAACGTCCTCCGCTTCGCAAAGTGTGGGCAGGCGGTCCGGAAACAATTTCGCCAGGCTGTTTGGGGATTCTTGTAAAGGCTCAACCATGAGCGGCGGCTTGCTGCCAATTGCCTCTTTAAAGCTTTCGAGAGATAAGACGCCACTTTGATGACGAGCGACCGCATCGAACACCATTGCCTGCAGTTCTCGCACATTGCCCGGAAAGTCGTAACTCTGAAGCAAGGCGTACAAGCTGCGGGGAATTGCAGGCGCCGGCTTATCAAGCACCCGGGCCGCATCATCGACGAACTGGTTCACCAGCAGAGGAATGTCATCCCGACGCTGCCGAAGTGGGGGGAGCTGTAACTGGTGCGTGCGGAGCCGAAAATACAAATCCTTCCGAAACCGGCCCTCTGCGGCGGGTTGGGCAATGTCGCAATTGGTAGCGACTATGATTCGCGCAAAGCTCTGCCGCGGCCGATCCGCGCCGAGCGGATAATAGGTCCCCTCCTGCAGCAGACGCAGAAGCTTGACCTGCGAAGGAATGGTTAGATCGCCGATCTCATCCAGGAACAGTGTGCCGTCAGCCGCTGTCGTTATCAGCCCGTCGCGCGTTCTGTCCGCGCCCGTGTAGGCGCCCTTCGCGTGCCCGAAGAGCGTGTCTGAAAACAGCGTGTCATCCAGCCCGGCGACATTCACTGCCACGAGTTCTCCAGGCCGTTTGGAGAGACGGTGGAGCGCCCTCGCGATAAGTTCTTTGCCGGTGCCGGTCTCGCCGGTTATCAGAACCGGCTGCGGCGAGCACGCGATCGCCTCAAGGTAGCGGAAGATCGCGAACATCGCGCGATCCTGGGTTATGATCTCCGCAAATGCTTCACGCGCGTGCGGCTTATCCGTCAGCAGACGATCCTTAAGACTCAGAAGCTCTACACGGAGCGAACGTGTTTCTAGCGCCCTTCGTACCGCCGAAGTGAGCCGGCCCTGCTCCACCGGCTTCACGAGATAATCCACAGCGCCGGTCTGCATACACTGAACCGCGACTTCCAGATCGCTGGTCGCGGTCATGATGATCACGGGAATATCTGGGTAATCGACGGCGATCTGCTCGAGAATTGCATGACCGGAAATGTTTGGCATCGCCAAATCCAGGACGATTACGCCCACATCCCGCTCGGCGAGGAGCGGCAGGACCTTGCCGCTATCATCGATGGTGAGGACATTCGGAAATCCGGATGTGCGCAGGGCGATACTAGCGCTATGAAGGATTCGCGGCTCGTCATCGATCAGGAGCACTGGAAGCGTAGAAAGGCTTTCCACTGTGATCAGCCGTCCCGTTCGAGTTTCACGAACTCAAGCGCCTGTTCATGGCACGGAAGTTCAATTCTTGCTCGTGTTCCCTTACCTGGTGTCGAAACGAAATCCAGACGCCCATTGTGCATCCGGATAAGCGTTGTAGTAATCGCCAGGCCCAATCCGGTTCCACCAGTCGCTTCCTTGGTGGTGAAAAACGGCTCTCCGAGCCGCGAGAGGTGTTCCTCAGCGATGCCAACGCCGTCGTCCTGCACGTCGAGTCCCACCGCGCGGCGCGTCGCATCGAAATACGTTGTTACCGTAACTGAGCGCCTTCTATCGGGCAAAGCCTCCAAAGCGTTAATCACCAGATTCACAATCACCTGCTCGATTTGCTGGGAATTTCCTTCTAGGTAGGGCAGGTTGTCGGCCAGCCGGAGTTGAAAATCGTCTGTTTTCTTATGGACAAGATGTGTTAGCAGCCGCAGAGCTCTCTGGACAACATCGTTGAGATGAAAGCGCTCCTGAATGCCTCTGCCCGGCCGCGCGAAGGTCTTCAGGTCGCTCACGATTCTCTCAATGCGACGCGCGCCGTCTTCGATCTCCTGGATTAGCTGCGGGATAGTTTCACGCATCTCACAGTAGGGAATGGCGGCAAGCGAGAACTGAGCCTGATCATTCCGAACGTTGTCAAGAACCACGGCCGCATCAGTCCACGCGCTGGCCAGAACACCCGAGTTCATAAGAACGATTTGATTGGGATTGTTAATCTCGTGCGCGATGCTCGATACCAATGTTCCGAGCGAAGTCATCTTATTCGCCTGGATAAGCTGCATCTCCTTACGGCGTAGTTCTCGTGCTCTCGCCCGCAGCCGTGCAATCAAATGGAGTACATACGCAAGCAGGACCAGAGCGACAAGATACAGCAGCAACCGGAATCCCTGCGCCCTCCGCTCTCCTTCCGCGGCATAGGCCAGCATTGCGTGCTGAAGAGCCTCTTCGTGGTCTCCTGTTGATGGCGAAACTACATGAGCGAGCAGCGCATCGACACTGGCTAGCATCTTGACGACCACCTGCCCATGGACAGCAAGCGGCTTCAGGTCCGGCTGCTCTTTGGACAGCGCCGAAATCCGAGTTAGTGCAGCCTGGGCTTCTTTCTTCGCACCTGGTTCCTGGCTTTGTACGAATTGCAGCATAGCGTGCGACAACTTAGCTACTTCTATTGAACGCCGCCCGGTATTGCCTTCAACGCCAACAGACCTCATGGACTGGTTAAAATATGCCACCGAATTCCTGAGCAAAGCATTGTCTGACTTCAAATACTCAACCCACGTGAGTTTGTTCTGAATGCCGGCGGAAAGCGCCGCGATCTCGTTGCGGATTACTCCCGCTTTTTTGCCGGAAAGTACAGTACTTTGCACCTTTAGCGTCTCCACGTCGTCCGCTAATTCCCGGGCGCTTCGCCCCAGTGAATCGTAATTCCGAAGCAGTCCGGCGCGGGCCATCAATACGTCGCGATTGAGCTCTGCTTCGTGGAGCTGCATATTCTGCAACGCCTGCTGCATCAGCGCCCGGACACCATGATCGGGAGGGCGGCTCTCGATGAAAAGGTAAGTAAGCAGGAGGACTAAGCCCGCTACGATAGCAAACGGTCTGCCTTTGATCACGGCCGCACCTCCATCGTGCAGGCCGGCAGCAACGCGCCCCGAAACTCGCCCGTTAGCGTTCGCAGAAACTCCACAATCAGATCGGCATGTTCGTGAGGCAGCGCCTTTCCCAACTGGACTTTGGCCATCGTTTCCACGGCCTTCGTCAGATCCGGTTCACGTCCATCGTGGAAATATGGAGCCGTGACAGCAACATTGCGGAGGCTAGGCACCCGGAACACCTCTTCGTCGCGCGGGACATTCGTGATGCGAATGCGCCCGAGATCGATCGGCGCTTTGTGGCTGGCCATATCCTTGAACACCCCGAACTTCTGATAGAGATTGCCTCCCACATTGATGCCCTGGTGACAAGTGATGCAGCCATAGCGCTTGAACAGTTGGTAGCCCCGGGCCTCTCGTTCTGTGAGTGTATCCTGCTGGCCGCGCAGAAAGCGATCGAAGCGACAATTGGGAGTTATAATCGACCGCTCGAATGTAGCCAAGGCATCGAGGATATTCGCTCGTGTCAATCCGTCTTTGTAGAAAGCCCGGAAAGCTGAGGTGTAGTCGGAATCGCTGCGTAATCTCGCAATGACCTCGTTCCAACTGATCTTCATCAACTTTCGGATAATCCGGTCTGCATGACTCTCGAGCGTGTGCGCGACACCATCCCAGTTGTAGGTCGTATTCAAGGCGGCATTAAACACTGTCGGCGTGTTTCGGAGGTGCGAGCTGCCGTCCGGTCGCATTGCTACCGGCAAGCCGTCCATGCCGCCATGATCGAGTGGATGGCAGCTCGCGCACGACTCTTGCCGGCCCGGGGACAGGCGCACATCGTGGAAGAGCCGCTCTCCGATCGCGGCGCGGTCGGAGTCAAAGCCGACTTTCGGCGGAATAGGCCGGATCGGCTCTTCGGTCTGTGCAACTCCAGTCCGTTGTAAAAACGCTAATGAACCGGCGATAGTGACCGGGATCAAAACGTGGACCCAAAATCGCCGCATGATTTATCCCGACTCATGTTTTAGACGGCCGGGAGGATACGCAGGGCCTGGCTCTCCTTTCAGACTACCGCGGCCAGTGGAAGGGGTGAGCCGGGGGGAAATGCCGAATGGAACCTTCGGCGCGCGGCTCATTCATGATTCTTGCCCAGGCCCGGAGCTGGGTCGATCTCGTCCCGGCTTCCGCGTCCAAGCTCCAATTAAGTTCGGAGCAATCAGGACAGCGTCCAGCTCCACAGCCTCGGCCCGGAGCCGATCCGCCAGAGAGTCAATTCCGACAGTATCCGCCGAGACGACTCCGAAGCGCTCCATCATCGGCAACAGACTGCGTACTGTTTCTGCCAAGTACTCGTAGATAAAGGAATCAGGACCAGCTTCGACTCGCGCCCCCAGAAGCATGCGTGGAGCCGGCAGGCCTGCCCGCCGGAACGTCGAGTAGAGCCGTGATCCCATGTCTGTTTCAAGTCTGGCGCGGTGAAAAGTCTCCCAAATCCAGTTCCCGCAGGCCTTGTACAGCGGGCAATCCGGAACAGATCGCGCCGAGCTTACGTCGATTTCGTGAAATACCACTATCCCTCGGGTTGATAGGCGGCCAGCCAGCCGCCGCAGCACTGCCGCCGGATCGGGAAGATACATCAAGACCAACCGTCCCAGAATGGCGTCCACGCGGTCAGTCAATGTGAACTCGGCAATATCCGATACCTCAAAGCTTACGTTCGAAAGCGCCGACGCTTGCGCCCGTTTGCGCGCCAGAGCGATGGCTTGCTCGGACGAATCGATGCCGCGAACGTTCCCAGAGGGCCCAACCATCGACGCCGCCATGAACGACACATCGCCCGGCCCGCAGCCCAAGTCGAGGACACGCATTCCCGGCTCAAGTCCCGCCCGGCGTAGGACCTGTTCCGTCAGATCGCCGAGAATGCGGGACTGCGAAATCAAGCGCTCTAACTCGGCCGCCGAGTGGCCGAGAACATAACTAGGATTCATGTGCTCGATGGCAGTATTCATATAAAAGACTCCTTACTCATAGTTTCCAAAGAACGTAATCTCGATCTGCTGTACTGTTACCGGCAAATCGTCGATTTCCCGCGACCGATTCCCGGCTGCGAATCGCCGACGATAAAACCCTTCAGGTCGCGCGCATAAAGCTGCGTTCCAGCGGAGTCGAGGCCGCGGACTTCGACCCGCGATACCAATAATGCGAAAGCTTTTTCGCCAGTCATATACTTCTGCCGTCACATACCGGGGAACGGGATTCCGATCGCGGCGTTTTCTTCTGGACTGGCGTTCCAATAACCGTATTCAGCCGCAACCTTCGCAAAATGCTGGAGCTCGCCCGGCGTTGGCGGCCGCGGCGGCGCACCAACGCTAACCGGTCTTCCGATCTCGCGAAAGAATCTGCCAATTTTCGGCGTCGTCATAAGTTGTACGACCGGGCTGCCCGAGGTATTTCGAAATGCATGCTTTGCATTTCCGGGCACGTGCACGAACTCGCCCTCGTGCGCAGTCAGCCATTCGAAGCCGTTATCGCCTTGAGACAGCACATGAATAGTCCCGGAGAGTACGAAAAAACTCTCGGCGTCGTGGTGACTGTGAAGCGGCACCGAGACTTCTGGCGGGATGATGCCCTTCATCACACAGTACACGGAACCCGCCTCGCCTGGCGGGGTCAGAAACTCAACCGTCGGGCCTAATACATCCAGAACACCCAACCTCAACATCGGTTACTATCTGCCTTTCACGGGCGCAAGGCGGTACACGAAACCGGCCAAGAAAACGCGGATCACTTGCTTGTCCTTATCGAACTCAGTGCAATACTCCGTCGGTTCATAAGCCGTTTCAGAGTACCGTTGCGGCAGCTTGACCGAAGTACACTCGCGCGATTCTCTCATCAGCGATTCGTTCGTGATCATCGGCTCAAAAAACGTAATCTGGCCGTCATAAGAGCCATATATGAACGTGCGTGTGAACGGCTTTCCATGGAATTCGGGAGCCGTCGGATCCACTAAATGATTGCCCATCATTGGAGCGACCATGCCCTGATCAATGTATCCTGCGGGAAGAAACGGCGTCGGCACCGGCTTCCTCGCGCGTACGAAGTCGTCGCACGCGAGGCCCGAACAATTTCCCGGATCAATCATCATCACCTCATCGAAATCCTGGATGTAGAAGTGAAAGTCGAAATGCGGCCGATCATAAATCCCGACCGGTTCATGGCCTGTGGGATTCCAGTCCAGCATCATGAACTGTATGGGTGTGTCTCGCGCCTGAATCGGGAAGTCAAAGTTCAGCATGCGCATTTCCTGGGGCAGCTTATTCATAATCGCCGATGGGATCTCGACTCCTACTTCAATCGGCTTTTTGTGGCCGCTTGCTTCGTCTTTCTCCTTGCTGAGGAGAACATATGTGCGAATCTCTCCGCCACCCAGCTCCGCAGATTGGCCATAGTGCCGCCGTGCTTCTTCCTGATTCCCATGACCGTCGTGCGCCGCTAGGATCCCATGTAGACCTGGCAGCATTGAAGTCGTGATGAGCACTCTTAAAGCGATTTGGTTACGTGTCATTTGCGATGTCTCCCGTTACTCACGTCTCGGCGCAATCAAACATCTTTTGCAGCCGCTTGGAGAGAGGCAACAACTGTGCCACAGGATGGGAAGATTTTCAGCTGAAAAATGAAGGGATTACGAGCAACGAACAATTTCGGCCATGCGACAAACATCGACAGCGTGCAACGGAGATTGCAGCGCGCGCGCTTCTTTTCCATGCCTGTGCCTGCTAATCCAGGAGCAAGGCCGTGCTTTTTGATGAAACCAGCTTGCAGCGGGGCAAGCTCGTCACTGGCCGTTGAGGGTACGGCCAACATCAATTCCGAATGAAGGTTTCTCGCGCGTCCCGCCGATCTTGATAGGAATTACTGCTCCGGCATTCTTCTTTTTGAACAGCGGATCGACGAGCTTGAGAAAGAAAGACTTCACACCAGTGGTTGCCTCGGAGACCTTGGCCTGAAGCCGCACGGTTCCATGGAAGTTGAGAGCCTCGGTTCGCAGGCCGTATGTCCCGCTGATTCGCACGGATGCGCCGGGCACCGCGAAGGAAAGATCGGAGAATCTGATTGTTCCCGTGTTCATGACGAAGTGGCCTTTCAGATTCGAGACGACGTTTTCCACATTCTCATTTTCCGGCTCACCGCGGCCGCTGCGGCTCAATGCGTTTACCTTTTCCTGCAGCTTGAACTCCGTAAATTTCGCGGCATCGATGCCAAAGCGGCCATCCAGCGCCAACTTGTCGATCACGTCCTCCTCGCCCGGTGGCAGCTCGAATTTTGTAGTGAAGCTGATCGCGCCGGTTAGTATCGGTTTCTCTGACTTCACGGCCAGCCGCAGCATGTCTTCAACGCGCCCCTGCGAGACTGTAACATCGAGGGTCACCGTTTTGCCCTTTGTTCCGGGCTTGTTCGTCACTCCGCCGCGGGCCAATACCGAAGAATTGAGAAACGTGGCATTCACCGGCTCGAGCAGTGTGTCGCCATTCGTGCCATCGACCACCGCATGGAAGTCCGTTTTCAGATGGACTGGATGATTTCCCGCACTTACAGCGAAATCAGGTACATCGGTCCAGCCCTTCACATCGAGCCTTCCAAGCTGGCCGCGATAGGCTCCATCGGAGGCAAGCGTTCCGGAAATGCCTTTAAAAACGCCCAGGTTTGCGTTCCGGAACGTGTAGTTTCCGGATATCGGAGTCTCGCCCGGATCAGGCGCGTACCACGGCCCGAATTCGCCTTCGCTATGAATGAGACCCGGCGGTTTGGCGTTCGTCAAGACAGCGCGGAAGTGCATCGGACCGTCGGTGCGAACGGATTGCAGGGTTAGCTTGCGAATGTCGAACACTAAAGGCTCTTTGTCGGGCTTCCTGGAAATGATCTTTAGCGTCGTGCCATCTGCAACGATCGTTTGCAGGACTATCGGTGATTTCTTGGTCTGTTTCGGCCTGTTCCGTTCGTCATCGCTTTTGTCGGCCCCCTGCTTCGGCGGCACCTGGATAAGCAGCCCGCGCAGGACAACTTGGCTGAAGCGCCTTGGAGGTAAAAGGAGAGCAAGCAAATTCGCCCGGGCTTCGAATGATTCCAACGTAACCAGCGGCGGCACATCAGTACGCCGCTTGTGGCGGAAGACCAGTCCCTCGCCGCTCACATGCACCGAGGGCAATAGCGAAATATGAAAGTTCCTCAATTCTACCTGGCTGTCGTAATGTTCCGAGAGCGAGCTAACAATCCAGCCTCGCGCCCATCTGCTGAGGAACAGAGACAAAGTCATGGCGGCTAGGGCGATGACTGCGATTGACAGCCCGGCAATGATCAGCCATTTCCGTCGGCGGGTCTTCAGTGGCGTCAGCCTTTGCATGCGCATCTGTTATGAAATAAGCAACTGTTTCACCGAACGAGCGTGGCAGCTACAGTTCCCGAGGTTTCGCGGTACTATTTTGTACGATGGAATCCATCCTCGTCCTTCGCAACCTGGTGAAGGATTATGCGGGCCATCGAGTGCTAAATGACGTTTCACTTCAGATTGCACGGGGCGGCTTCTTTTCATTGGTGGGGCCCTCTGGCTGCGGCAAAACCACTACGCTGAGGCTGATCGCCGGCTTCGAGCAGCCCACGGCCGGTGAAGTGCTGCTCAACGGGTGCTGCGTCAATCACCGCAGGCCATACGATAGAAATGTCAGCACTGTGTTCCAGAGCTACGCCTTGTTCCCACATCTGACGGTGCGCGGCAACGTAGAATTCGGCCTGAAGCGCCGTCGCAAGCCGGACGTGCTTGCGCGCGCGCGGAAGGCCTTGGAACTTGTGCGCCTCAGCGGCAAGGAAAACCGCTATCCGGCCGAGCTTTCCGGAGGTGAACGGCAGCGGGTGGCCCTGGCCCGTTCGCTCGTGCTTGAGCCGGATGTGCTACTGCTCGATGAGCCCCTGGCAGCGCTCGATCCCGGCCTTCGCAAGCAGATGCGCCTGGAATTAAAAGCGATGCAGCGCGAGGTAGGGATCACGTTCCTGCTGGTGACACACGATCAGGACGAAGCTTTGTCTATGTCCGATCGCATGGCAGTAATGAATAACGGGCACATTGAGCAAGTGGGCACCCCTGAGGAGACGTACCTCTCTCCGCGCACTCCCTTCGTGGCGAACTTTCTCGGGTCCGTGAATTGGATGGACGGAATTGGCGTGCGGCCCGAAAACACACGCGTCTCGTACGAGCCACGGGATGGCTGTTCGCGCCGCGCCATGGTCACAAGCTGCGTATTTTTGGGAAACTGCGTGCATGTTGTCGCGAGACTGGAAACAGGCGAAGAGGCGGTGGCTGAGATAGCCCGTGGCAATGGCACGTTCCGGCCGGGAGACACGGTGCACATCTGGTGGAATCCGGCTGATGAGCTGAGCTTTTCATGAGCCGGTTACGGCCGTGGTTCCTGGCGCCGGCCTGGGCCTGGTGGGCCGTGCTATTCGCCGCGCCTCTCCTCATAGTCGCCGCATACAGCCTTTTGACACGCGGCGCTTACGGCGGATTGAGCAGGCCGTGGACGTTCGAAAATTACGTCCGCGTTGCCGACCCGCTGTATCTCGCTATCCTCGGCCGGTCAATCGTGATGGCGTTGGCCGCTACGGCTCTCTGCGTTCTGCTCGGCTTCCCGTTGGCGCTTTTCATCTCGCGGTCCGGCCGGCGCAAGAATCTTTATCTGCAGCTCGTACTCCTGCCTTTCTGGACAAGTTTCCTGGTGCGTCTGTACGCGTGGCTTTTCCTGCTGCGCGACACGGGACTCGTCAATACATTTCTCCGCAGCGCCGGTTTGATTCGCGAACCGCTGCCGCTGCTCTACAATAACGGAGCCGTGCTGCTGGGCCTCGTATACGGCTATCTCCCATTTCTGGTGCTTCCGGTCTATGCCACGCTGGAGCGTATGGATCCGGCGCTTGTGGAGGCGGCTGCGGACCTCGGAGCAGGGCCATGGGCGAGTCTGTTCCGCGTGGTGCTGCCGCTTGCCGCTCCAGGAATCGGGGCGGGAGCGGCGCTGGTATTCATTCCGTGCCTGGGCGCATATCTCACGCCAGACCTGCTGGGCGGCGGCCGCACCGTTATGATCGGCAATCTCGTGCAGAATCAATTCACCACCGCGCGCGACTGGCCTTTCGGTTCGGCGGTATCCGTCGCCTTGATGGCAATCGTGATTGCGCTGCTCGCACTGTTGTGGCGCAAAGCCAAAAACCCATTATGAGACGCTGGCTCGCCGTTTACGCCGCACTTGCGTTTGCCTTTCTGCATCTGCCACTGGCCATTCTGGCGTTGTTCAGCTTCAATCGCTCGCGGTTCACAGTATGGGAAGGCTTTTCACTGCGGTGGTACCAGGCGGCCTGGCGGGATCCGCAATTGGCGGAAGCTGCGGGGAACAGCATCGCGATCGCGCTGGCCGCTACGGTGATCGCCACTCTCGCGGGCACCGCCTGTGCTTATGGTTTGTGGAAACGGGGATCGCGCCTGCTCACGGCCGGGCTCTATCTTTCGCTGGTCACGCCTGAGATTGTCACGGGCATCTCGTTGCTCGCTCTCTTCCAGTGGACTTTTCGCTGGCTGGACTGGCGCTTGGGAATGCATACCGTCATCCTGGCCCATGTCGCTTTCTCCTTGGCCTATGTAGTCATCGTGGTGAGCGCCCGCCTGCGGACAATCAGCCCGACGCTCGAAGAGGCGGCGATGGACTTGGGCGCCACCGAGTGGCAGGCGTTCGTGCACGCTACCCTCCCCGCGCTTGCGCCTGGCATTCTCGCCGCCGCGTTGCTCGTGCTGACGCTCTCGTTCGATGACTACGTGATCACCAGCATGGTGGCCGGAGTAGACTCCGAAACACTTCCGATGGTGATCTACGCGCTCGCCCGGAGAGGCTCCAGCCCCGTGATCAACGCCGTCTCCGCAATCATGGTGGTGTTCTTCGGCAGCCTCATTTTGCTCTCAGAGCGGCTTGCCGCGCGAGGGGCCAGGTGAAGCGGCGTTCCTTCCTGATTGCCGCCGGGCTGTGCGGCTGCGCTCGCGACCGGAGGCCGCGTCTGAACGTGTACAACTGGTCGAACTACGCGGCTCCCAATACGATTCCGCGATTCGAAGCCGAGCACGGCATTCGCGTGCGCTACGGGACATACGAAAGCAACGAAGAAATGCTGGCGAAAGTCATGACCGGCAACTCGGGCTGGGACATCGTGTTCCCAACACATAGCCGTCTTCTCGCAATGCTTGAGAACAAGCTGCTGGCCAGACTCCGGCATGAGTGGCTGCCGAACCTGGTGCATCTCGACGCGCGGTTCCGATCGCCCACGTGGGACCCGGATCTCTCCTGGTGCGTTCCATACATGTGGAACGCGACCGGCATCATCTACGATCGCTCCATCGTTCCGGCGCCGGCATCCTGGGCTGATCTATGGAACGAGCGATTTCGCGGGCGAATGACGATGCTTGACGATCCCGAAGACGTGCTCGGCGCCTGCCTGGAGAAGCTGCGGCTGCCATTTAGCGCCACCGATGCAGGCGACCTGCGGCGAGCCGCGCTTGAAGCCCGCAGGCAGAAGCCCTTGCTGCGCGCGTATCTGAATGCCGAGGTGCGGGACCAGCTTGTGGCCGGCGACGTCCTGGTGGCGCAACTCTGGTCCACCACTGCGCAGCAGGCGATCGATGCCGCTCCACGGCTGAATTTTGCGTATCCCTCCGAAGGCTTCCCGGTTTATATGGATAACGCAGTCATCCTGCGGGAAAGCCGGCGGCTGGAAACGGCACACCGTTTTCTGAACTACCTTCTGCGGCCGGAGGTTTCGGCGGAAATCGCAGACTTCACTCGCACCGCCACCGCCAATGGCGCCGCCCGCGCTCTCCTGCCCGCAGCAATTCGCGAAAACCCGCTGCTCTATCCCCCTGCGGATATCTTTGCCCGCGCGGTCTGGCCGCAACCTTTGTCCGTAGACACGCAACGGCTGCGCGACCGGTTGTGGACGGAGATCAAGGCGTCATAAGCCATTCTTCGGCGCGAGCGCGTACGCTACGATGGTCATTCCGCTCAGCCCCTCTCCGTCCAGCGCGGCCAGCAGCTTGCTTTCAAGGCCCTCCGGATCGATTTTCACCGCGCATTGCGCAATCTCATCGTCTGTGGCGCCTCCGTAGCACAACTCGCACGCCCCAAGAGTCTCGTCGCCAACATGGGTTACGGGTCCAAACGTGCGGCAGGTGATAGGGCGCGCGGCGTACAGATCGCAGCAGCCGGTATCGGGGTCAAGGGCCGGACATGGGAGATCATCCATTGACGGAGGAAGGCGTTCCTCATCCCACAGCTCGCCGGTTGCTGAATTGCCGGGGTAGACCGGCGCGGTCGCGGCGACATACCCCGCTGCGCGCGCACGCACCGCTTCGGCGCGAGCCGGATCAATCCCGGCCAGGGCCGCCAGTCCTTCGCGCAGCCGCAGTGCATCAAGCTGCGTAATGGCGAATGGCCCGATGCAGCACTGCGTACAACCTGGCCGGCAGACCAGCCATTCGCCGCTCCGGCGTGCAGCCTCCGTCATGGCATCATCGATTCCAGCCAATAACTGCCGGTCACCGGCTTTGATCTGGACGAGATATTCCATGCGCCTGCTTCCATAATCTCTCGGACTTTGCAGAGGTACAAACGCCCGGTGTCAGTCCGCTGGAACAGCCTGGGCCACAATTGGACATGCGCACCGTGCGCAATGTAATCCTCTGCATTTTGTGTGCTGCACCCGCCTACGCGCAAACAGCGGCCGCTTGCTGTTCCGTGACGGTGAAGGTGCGGACCACGGAGGGGTGGGTGGTGCCCCGCGCGGCAGTTCGAATCGAATCCGCGGGAACGAAGCACGCCCGCGAAACCGCGGGCAACGGGGAAGCCGTTTTCACGCTTCCCGGTCCCGGCCCATATATTGCAACAGCCTCGGCAGAGGGCTACGGATCGCAGAGCACGCATTTCACCGCGGGCGACGGGACCGAGCGTGTCGAGCTGATCCTGAAGCGCCGCGACTCCGTTACCGTCGAGGGACGCGCGTCACCGCTCGAGCCGCTAGCCAACGCATCAGGCGCTACTCGTGATCAGATTCGTGGCCTGCCCGAACGCCTGGCCGACGTCCGAAGTACATTGCCGCTGATACCTGGAGTACTGCGAACTCCGGAAGGAAAGCTCCAGATTGGAGGAAGTCCGGAGTACCGCAGCACATTTCTTGTGAACTCGATCGATGTTACTGACCCGGCGACCGGCTCGTTCGGCGCCACTGTTCCCATGGATATCATCGAAACAGTTCAGGTTTACAAGAGTCCTTTCCTTGCCGAATACGGGCGTTTCAGCGCAGCGGTCGTGGCAGTCACGACGCGCCGCGGTGGAGATAAGTGGCATTTCGAGCTGAACGATCCCACACCCGAGTTACGCATTCGAAGCGCTCACCTCCGCGGGGTTCGGGGATTCACGCCTCGATTCGCGGCCACGGGGCCTTTGGTGCACAAGAAGCTCTACTTCGCCGGCGCCGGTTCATTCGAACTGCGAAAACGCCCCGTCTACCCGCTGCCGTTCCCGTTCAACGAAGAAAAGTCGCAGCGTGTGAATGCATATGCGCAGGTCGATTTCATTCCGCGTTCCACGCACCTGCTCAGCGTGTCCGCTCATGCAGTACCGCAGCGGGCGAACTTCACTAACTTGAGCTTCTACACACCGCAGCCGGCTGCTCCTTCTTTGCGCTCCAATGAATACCGCGCAGCAGTTTCGGACCGCAGCGAGAGCAGGCTCGGCATTCTAGAGTTGGCCTTATCCATTTCGGATCAATGGAGCCGCGTCGCCGGGCAGGGTGCTGAGCCGCTCACTTTGACTCCCATCGCAACGCTAGGGAATTACTTTCTGACACAAGATCGAAGATCCCGCCGCGCTCAACTGGTCGCGATGTGGTCGGCGCCCGCAAGAGCAGGTTTCGGCACGCATGCGTTCAAACTCGGGGCGACCCTCAGCCGCGCGATGCTCGACGGTTCTGTCTTTGCACAACCGGTACGGATCGTGTCCGGACAGGAACTCGCATCGCTTTCGTTTCGCAATCAGCCCGGCTATCGCCTGACAGACTGGGACGGCGGCATCTTTGCTCAGGACGGCTGGGAGCCATCTTCGACGATTCGCATTGACGTGGGAGTTCGCGCCGACTATCAACGTTTAGCTCGGACCACTACGGTTGCGCCAAGGCTAGCAGCCCGAGTTAGAAGTAAGTCGATTTCAAAATTCGGCAGGAGCGAA
>Ga0070741_10004067_pt1 | contig 34758 bp, 29 predicted proteins | sample Coa_R1_4_FD_66440 | JGI IMG/M metagenome (GOLD analysis project Ga0070741, IMG submission 66440) | Surface soil microbial communities from Centralia Pennsylvania, which are recovering from an underground coalmine fire - Coalmine... | ecosystem: Environmental > Terrestrial > Soil > Unclassified ... | reverse complement strand
AAGCTGGTGTCGCTGATGCTGAAGCCGGCGGGGTCGCTGAGGAAGACGGCGCCGCCGTCGGCGGTGGCGGTGTCGGAGTCGAAGGTGCTCGACGCCATGGTCACCGCGGTGCGCACGGCGAACAGCGCGCCGCCGCTCTGGCCGACGTCGTCGTGCAGCTGGGTGTGGTCGAGGGTCAGCGACCCGCCCGAGGCGAGCAGCGCCCCGCCGTCGCCGTCGGCGACCGCGCCGCTGACCACGCAGCCGCTCAGGGTCACGCTGGCGTCCACCGCGTTCAGCACGGCGCCGCCGGCTTTCGCCGTGCTGCTGCCGGTCAGGGTGAGGTTGCTGAGGGTGAGCGCGCCGCCGCTCACCTCGAAGCCACGCGCGCCCGTCACCTGCACCGTCGTCGTGTCCGCGCCCGCACCGCTGAGGGTGACGGACCCGTTCACCTGCACGGGATTGCCGCTGATCGCGTAGGTCCCGGCGGGAAGCGCGATCGCCACCGGCGCGGACTGCGCCGACGCCTCCTCCAGCGCCGCGCGCAGCGTGCACGCGCCGGACGCCGTGGCGCAGGTGCCGTCGCCCGGATGCGCGTCGGGCGCGTCGGCGGTCGAGGTGACGCTGAGCTGCGTGGCGGCATGCGCCGCACGCGAAGTCCCGACCTGCGCGGCGCAGGCGAGCAGCGCGGCAGCCGCGAGCGGCAGGGCGCGTCGCCGGCGCGTGGCCATCAACGTCCTCCCGTCCCGCTGCCCACCGACACCCCGCCGGCCGTGAACACCACCGTCTTCTGCCCCGGCGGCCACATCCCCAACAGCGCCTTGGCGTCGGTGAACTTGCTGAAACCGGCCGCCTTGTCGCGGAGCGCCTGCGCCTGCTGTTGCAGTGCCAGCTGTGCGTCGCCGCTCGCCGCCGCGGCCTGGGCGTCGAGGGCCTCGGCCTTGGCGGTGGCGATGTCGGCCATCGACTGGAAGCGGCGCGCGATGTCCTTGGCGGCGGCCTCGGCGACCGCCGGGTGCGCCGTGCTCAGCTCGAACTTGGCGGCGGCCTCGAGGTAGTCGCTGGGCAGGTCGATGGCGGCGTCGCTCCAGGCGTGGAAGGGGAAGCGGTTCAGCTCCTTGAGCCGGGCCATCACGTACGCCTCGACCTCGCCGCGGTTGACCGACGACGGCCAGCCGTTGCGCGGCCGCACCGCCTGCAGGTCGAGGTCGCTGACGAACGGCTTGCCGCCCTGCAGCTCGTCGATGAACGTCGTCGTGCCGCCGGCCACCTTGGTGGCGATCTTGGTCTTGGGTAGCAGGCCGGGGAACGCGCCGGAGGTGATCCCGCTCGGCTGCACACCGAGAAGCTGGTTCTTCAGCGCCGAGGCCTGGTCCGCCGACAGCCCGTTCTGCGTCTGGAAGGCCGGCTCGTCGAGCTGCTCGACGTAGCGCATCCCGTAGGGCACGGGATTGCCCGGACGCGCAACGATGGGGGTGATGCCGTCGGGATACTTCTCCGACGCGTCGACGAGGAAGCGCAGCGACCCCTGGTAGCTGGCGTAGTCGGCGGTGCCGGGCGCGGCCTTGGCCCACTGCGCCGAGCTGTTCCAGTCGTTCCACTGCTTCTGGATGTCGGAAAGGCGCTGCGTATAGGCGTCGGCGAAGCCGGGGTTGCGCAGCTCCAGGCCGCGCAGCTCGGCGTCGGAGAGCGGCGTGGGATCGAAGACGGAGACCTGTCCCGCCGCGGTCCTGTCGGCGCCCATCAGCTGGTCGATGGCGCTGACCGCCTTGGGTTTCATGATCTCCCGCTTGGCGACGCCGTCGATGCCCGCCGAGAGCGGCTCGCTGGTGCGCGCCACGACCTCCAGCCCACCGCCGGCCGCGGCGAGGTCGGGGAACTTCGTCTCGGCGTCCTTGATGATGCCGGCGATCTGGTCGGCGTCCGAGGTGATGATGCCGCCGCGCGCGGTGAGCGTCGCCTGGTCGAGGACGGTGCCGTAGGGCAGCTGCTGCACGGTCTCCAGCGCCTGCTGTCCCAGCGCCAGGCGCCGCGCCGCGTCCGACGACGCGCCACTCCCCGAGAGCGACGCGGTGTCGACGCCGGGGACCACTCCGGCCGTCTCCTCGCCGGTGGCCAGGCTGCGCACCACGGGGCCGAGCACGCTGCTGCCGACGCTGACGACGCCGCGCGTGACGCCCTCACCGGCGACGCCGACGGCGACGTCCTTCACGACGTCGGCGCTGGCCTTGCCCCACGCCGCCGCCTCGTCGCGGCGCGCGCCGACGGGGTCGTCGAGCGCCTTGGCTCGCGCCTGGGTGGCCAGCTCGTCGTAGCCGGTCTTGGCCTGGCTGAGCGCGTCGCCCACGCTGGTGAGAAGCTTCTGGGCGTCGCCCAGCTCGTTGTCGAGGCCCTGCGGGGTCAGCGCGGTGGCGGCGGCCTGGCCCAGGTAGCCGAGGTTCTGCGCCGTCGAGGCCGGCAGGGTTTTGGCCACGTCCCACAATTTCTCGGCGGCGTCACGCCGCGCCACGGGGTCGCTGGCCACGTCGTAGAGGTCGGAGAGGAACTGCCCGCCCGCCTGGCCCGAGGAGTGGATGGTGCCGAAGAAGCTGTCGGCGAACGTCGACCAGAAGTCCTTCTGCTCCGCGGCGGTGGTGCGCACCAGCCCGGCGATGGTGTCGGGCAGCCCGAGGTCCTGACCGGCGCGCAGCTCTGCCTCCCCGGGCTGCTGCACCTTGAGCGTCGTGAGGATGTCCTGGGCGGTCGTGTCGTCGAGCTTCCTGAGCCCGTCGCCCGCCGCGGCCAGGGCGTCCTCGATGCCGCCGATGCCGACGCGGTCGACGTCGTCCTGGGTGACGGTGCGCTCGCTCACCGTGGCGATTCCGGAGTGCAGACCGTTGACCGCGGTGAGGTCGGGCAGCTTGCCGGTCACCTTGGTGGTCAGCTTCGCCTGGCCCACCGACACGGCGACGAAGCCGTAGCTCAGCGTCACCGCCGACGCCCGCGCCAGGAAGGTGGGCAGGGCAGGCGTCGGTCCCTCGACCAGCTGCACCACGGCGGCGGGCGGCCCGCTCGGCGCGGAGCCTCCCGCCTGCGGCACCGTCTCGGATCTGATCCCCGACGCGGTGTCGAAGACGACGTCGCTGATGGGGTCGTCGCGGGGGTTGGTGATGGTCGCGGTGAGGCGCAGCACGCCGTTGACCGCGGCGCCCTCGCTCTGCAGCGCCACCAGGATGCCGGCGTTGTCCGCCGGGGTGAAGTCGACGGTCACGCTGGGGGGCACGTCGACGCGCACGATGGTGGTGCAGCCGCCGCTCCCCGCGTTGGTGGTGGCGGCGCAGAACGACCGCTGCTTGGTGGTCGTGATCGGATGGCCCTGCGCGTCAGTCCCCGCCTTCACGTCGACGCTCTGCGTGGCCACGACGTAGTACGTGCCCTTGGCGACGCGCGCCGCGTAGGTGCCGTCGCCGCCGGTGGTGACCACCGTCCCACTGGGGCCGACGATGTGCACGGCAACGCCCGGAACCGGCTGGCCGCTGCCGTCGAGGATGGTGCCGTCGATGGTCCCCTCGGCCTGTGCCTGGAAGTCGACCGTCTGGCTGCTGGGCGTGGTCACCGTCCTGCTCGTCGAGCACTGGCCGCCGCTGCTGAGCGGTGCCACGCAGACGCCGTTGCCGGCCTTGACGGTGTAGGTGCCCTCGGGCACCTGGAAGGCGTAGTCGCCGGTCGCGCTGGTGACCGTCTGGTCGGTCCGTGTTCCGCTGAGGCTCACCGGGACGCCGGGCATGCCCTGCCCGTCGGAGAGGGTGACCCTTCCGCTGATGCCGTAGTCGTGGGCCAGCACCGCGAAGTACGCCTGGGTGACGCCGCGGGCGGGCGGGTTGCCGATGGTGGCGGTGGTGACGTTCCACCGCGCCCCCGTCGCCACCGTCGCCTTCCAGGTGCAGGTGGTCACCGAGCGGGTGCTCGCCTTGCCGGCGCAGACGTCGGCGTCGGGGGCGGCGGGCACGTCGGGGCTGCCGGCGAAGGCCGGGTACCCGACCGGCGACCCCTGCGGCTGCGCCTTCGCGCTCGCCAGCGGGCCCGGCGCGTCCTGCGGCCAGGTCATCAGCACGTTGATGCCGAACTGGACGACGGGCTCGATCTTCCCGGTGATGGTCTCGCCGACGTGGACGATGGTGGGCGAGTAATGGAAGTCGCCGAGCGAGGTGCGGGACAGCACGTTGGGGCCGGCGTCGGAGCCGTAGCAGCCGATGCCGCACTGGTGCGGTGCCTCGGGAAGCGTCTCGTCCCCGGTCGCGGCCAGGGGCGTGATGGGCAGCGCGGCGATCGCCAGAAGCAGCATGCAGACGACGAGCAGGAGGCGGCGGGGGTCGGTGCTCACACGCGGACCTGGCGCATTCACGAGGCCTGCCCGCCCTGCCCGGCGCGCCGGTGCAGGTACCACAGCGCTCCGCCGGCCGCGATGAGGATGAGAACGACGAGCACGCCGTCGGACGAGCCGTTGCTGCCGAACAAGGCCGGAACCACCGGCGGGGCGGCGGCGGGCGTGACCGGGGCTGCCGCGCCGCCGGTGGGCGCAGCCTGCGCGGATACCTGGACGGTGACGTCGAAACCGCCGCTCGTCCCGCTGAACTCGAAGTCGTTGATCCCGAGCTGCAACGCGCCCGCGGCCTGCACCCGCTGCGAGAAGTGCCTGCCGACGTAGAAGGGCGCGCCGGTGGCGATGCGCGCCAGCAGTGAGCCGCAGTAGGTGGTGGCGCTGCCGCAGCCGAGGTCACGCGCGGGAGTCCCGTCCGGCGCGGACACGGCATCGCTCACCCCGGCCAGGAAGTGCACGCTGCCGGTGGCGTCGATGGTGAGCAGGTCACCGGGGTGGACCGTCACCCCCGCCGCGACGAAGGCCGTGTCAGCGGGGACGTGGACCCTGTGCGAGCTGTCCGCCGAGACCGTGGCTGTGCACAGCAAGGCCGACGCGAGCGCACAGACGGCGCCGGTGCCCGCGGCCGCACAGCCGCGACGCCTCCGCGTTCCGACCCCTCGGCGACACCCTCCCGGCGCGCCGCGAACCGCGGTCCGATGCACGCATCGGCCCCTCCGTTCCCGAACGAATGCGCCGGAGTATAGGGCCGCCCTGCGCTGCGTGAACGGTTTTCATCGGCGCGCTCAGACGCGCGCCGGCGGGGAGCAGATCTCCCCGGGCCCCTCTCGGCGCGCTCAAGCCCGCCGCGCGAGCCTGAGGCTCGCGTTAACCACCAAGGAGCGGCGACCGCGAGGGTGCCGCTCCCCGGTTGGAGGGGAAGATCGAGGTCAGGCGGCGTTGAACCGCCACGTCGGGGCCAGCGGCCCGCCCACCAGCTCCACGTCGTCCGGCAGCTCGGTGCGCCAGGGGAGCATGAGGTCGAAGACCACCTCCTGGACGGTCCAGAGGCCGTCCATCGTGTCGGTGATCTTGGGTCGGGGGCGGGCGCAGACGTCGCGCACCATCTGGGTGGCCTCGACGTCGCCGGTCAGGCGCACGCAGCGGCGGGCGCCGGCGAAGACCTTGGCAGCCGCCTCGGCGAGGTCCGGGGGGACCTCCTTGAAGCCCTGGAGGTGAGCCTCCTCACAGGCCTCGATCACGGTGTCCACCCTCTCCACCAGTCGCCGCAGCCGGGTCCGCTCCGCCAACTCCCGACGGTGACGGCGACGAGCCTCGTGCACCGCGTCGGTCGCGTTCGCGATCAGCACTCTGGTTTCTCCCACACTTCCGGTCGGCGCCCATCGGTCGCCGCTCGCGACGGAGTCTGATCGTCCCGGTCGTTGACATCAATAGCGATTTTAGTATCGAATCATTGCATGGACCGCATCAATAGCGACATCCTCCAGACCTTCCTGGCGGTGGCCCGGGTCGGCCACCTCGGCCGGGCCTCGGAGGCCCTGCACCAGGACCAGTCGACGGTCAGCCGCAAGGTCGCCAGGCTGGAGTCGTCGCTCGGCGTCGCCCTCTTCGACCGGGTGGGCCGCTCGCTCCGCCTCACCCCCGCCGGCGAGCGCTTCATCCCCCGTGCCGACCGCCTCCTCCGCGAGCTGCGCGACGCCATCGCCGACGCCGCCGGCGCCGCCAACCCCGAGTCCGGGGAGATCCGCATCCGCTTCCTCCACACCGTCGGCGCCCGCTGGCTGCCCGAGCGGCTGGCCCGGTTCCTGGAGGACCACCCCGACGTCCGCTTCACCCTCCGCGAGGGCCAGTCGAACGAGGTGACCGGCGGCGTCCTCGACGGCGACTTCGACCTGGGCATCCTCGGCCCTCCGCCGGCCAACACCCGCGACCTGGAGATCGTGCCGCTCTTCCGCGAGCGGGTGGCGGTGGTGGTCCCGGCGTCGCACCGCCTGGTGGGCCGGAGCTCCTGCAGCCTCCACGATCTCGCCGACGAGCCCCTCATCCTGCCGCGCTCCCGCGGCGGCCTGCGCAAGGTCGTCGACGACGCCTTCTCCCGCGAGGGCATCACCGAGCGCGTCGCTTACGAGGGGGACGACTTCACCATCATCCAGGGGCTGGTCGAGGCCGGCCTCGGCGTCACCCTGATGCCCATGCCCCTCCCCCTCCCCAGCACCAAGGTGGCGGTGATCCCGCTGCGGCAGCCGGCCATCGCCCGCACCATGGCGCTCTGCTGGGACCGGCGCCGCACCCTGCCGCCGGCGGCCGCGGCCTTCGTCCGCCACCTCACCCAGACGGCGGCCGAGCCCTTCGACCCGCCCATCGGGGCCGACCCCGCCGTCGCGTCGTAGCGGGGGACGGCCGGGTCCTCGACTACACTCCCCTGCTGTCATGGAGCCCGTCCTCGCCGCCGTCGCCGCCGCCGCCCTGGTCCTGGCCATCGCCGCCTGGATGCGCGGGATGCGCGCTGCCACCGCGGTCCGGCGCGCGGGAGAGCCGGGGCGGGGCCCGGGCGCCTCGACCGCGGAGCGCAACGCCCTCGCCCAGGCACGCCAGCAGGCCGCGGAGCAGGTCGCCCAGGCGCGGCACGACGCCGTCGCCGCCCGCGAGGCGGCCATGGAGGAGCTGGCCCTGCGCCGCAGCGACCTCGACCTCGTCCAGGCGCGGCTCGACCATCTCGAACGTGTCCACCGCGAGCGGCGTCAGGTTGTCGACGCCCGCCGCGACGCGGTGCAGGCGGCGCGCGACGAGATCGACGCCGCCCGCGAGGAGCTGGCGGCGCAGCGCGCCGAGACCGTCGCCGCCCTGGAGCGGGTCGCCTCCATCGACCGCGGCAGCGCGGCGGGCAGCGTGCTCGACCGGGTCGAGGCCGAGCTGGCAGGCGACCATCCCGGCCGCGTCGCCCGGCGCATCGAGGCGCGGGTCGGCGAGGTGGTGCCGAGCGCCAAGGAGCTGATCGTCGAGGCCATCCAGCGCCAGGACCGCTCCCACATCGACACCGCGCCCCGCAGCGGGCCGCTCGCCCTGGAGGCGCTCAGCGAGGAGTCCCGGCAGCGGCTGCTCGACGCCCTGGGCACCGTCGCCGCCGAGACGGGCGCCGACCTCGGCGTCGACGTCGAGCGCAACCAGGCGACGCTGCGCTCCCTCGACCCCATCGGGCGAGAGGTCGCCCGCCAGGCGTCGCTGGAGGTCCTCGAACGCCGGCTGCGGGCGGAGGAGGTCCCCCCGCTCCTGCTGCAGACGCGCACCGGCCTGGCGCGCAAGATCACCGAGCTCGGCGAGCGGGCGATGTGGGAGATGGGCATCAGCGGCCGCCCCGAGCTGGCGGAGCTGCTGGGCACGCTCCACTACCGCTTCTCCTACGGGCAGAACGCCCTGCTGCACTGCGAGGAGACGGGCTACCTCTGCGCCGTGCTCGCCGCCGAGCTGCGCATGGACCCAGCCGAGGCGCGCGCCGCGGGGCTGCTGCACGACATCGGCAAGGCGGTGGACCACGACGTCGAGGGATCGCACGCCATCATCGGCGGCGAGCTGCTCTCGCTGCTGGGCACCGACTCCGGCATCGTCCACGCCGTCAAGGCGCACCACTTCGACGAGGAGCCCTCCACCGACCTGGCCATGCTGACCATCTGCGCCGACGCCATCTCGGCGTCGCGTCCGGGGGCGCGGCGCGACACGCTGACCACCTACCTGCAGCGCCTCGACCAGCTGCAGCAGATCGCCACCCGGCACAGCGGCGTGGAGCGCGCCTTCCCCATGCAGGCGGGCCGCGAGGTGCGCATCTCGGTGCGCCCCGAGCAGGTGCCCGACGCCGACGTGCCCGCGCTGTGCGCCGAGATCGCGCGCGAGATCGAGCAGGAGATGACCTACCCCGGGATGATCAAGGTGACCGTCATCCGCGAGATCAGCGCCACCGCGACGGCGTCGTAGCGCCGGGCGCCGATTTCGGCCATGCGTGTCCCCATCCCGACCAGGCAGGCGGTCGCCGACCTGCTGACGCGTCCCCTCCCCTTCGGCAAGCGCCCCCTCCCGCTGCACGACTCCACCGCCGACCCGGGGCTCTTCGGGCCGGAGTCGGTGACCTGGCGGGTCATGCACGAGCCGCTGCTCATCCTCGGCGGCGGTCGCGCCCTGCTCATGCAGGCGGCCAACCCTCTCGTGGCACAGGGCGCGATCGACTTCAGCGCCTACGCCGAGGACCCATTCGGCCGCCTGATGCGCACCATCCACTGGGTGACCATGTGCACCTACGGGACGCGCGCGGAGGCGGAGGCGGCGTGCGCGCTGGTCAACCGCATGCACACGCGCATCGCGGGCACGCTGCCGGCGGACCACGCGACCCGGCGCATGGCTGCGCGGCGGACCTACAGCGCGCTGGAGCCGGAGCTGCTGCGCTGGGTGCACGCCTCGTTCGTCGACACCATGCTGGTGACCCACGACGCGCTGGTGGGCGGGTTGAGCGAGGACGACCGCGATCGGTTCGTGCGCGAGTGGGATGCGGTGGCGTCGCTGATGCACGTGCCGCCGCGGCTCCTGTGGCGCACCCATCGTGAGCTGCGCGAGTACGTCGACGCGCAGGTGGCGCGCGGCGTCGCCGTGCCCGGCGCCGGGTCCCGGCTGGTGTCGCGCACGGTGCTGCGCCCGCCGCTGCCGTCGCCGTGGCTGCGGCCGGGCTGGGACGTGGTCGCCTTCACCACCGTGGGGCTGCTGCCCGCGGCGGTGCGGCGCGGCTACGGCATCCTCTGGACGCCGGCGCACACGGCGGCGCATCGCGCGCTCTGCCTCACCCTGCGGCGGACCCACGACCGCCTGCCGCAGCGGCTGCAGATGTCGCCGGTGCACACCCTGGCGATGGCGCGGACGGAGGGGCGCTGGCCGCTGCAAGACGCAGCCGCCTAGGCGCGTCTCTCCCGGTGAGGACCAGGAGGGACGTTGCCGAATGCTGACCGAGGTGATCCTCGCAAGCCTGCTGGTGGGCGCTGCGCTCTGGGTCGTCGCCATGCGCGACGTGGTGCGCAGCACCGACCTCGACCCGACGGGCCGGATCATCCTGGCCGCCGCCCTGATCGTGGTCCCGCCCCTCGGCTTCCTGCTCTGGCTGGTGATGCGCGCCGGTTGGTTGGGCGTGCTCATCGCCGTCGCCGGCGCCGCGCTGACGGTGGCGATCGTCGCCGGGATCGTCGCGGCGTCGTCGCCGGGTGGCATCCTGCGATCGGTCCAGGTGCAGCAGGGTGGCGCCGTCTCCGGCGGAGGCTCCGCGGCTCCCTAGCCCAGGGTGAAGTCGAGGATGGCGCCGGCGGAGCGCTCCGGGTCCTCGTGCCAGAAGAGGTGTCCCAGGCCGTCGAGGATGACCAGCCTCGCGCCGGCGATGCGCGACGCCAGGACCTCGCTGTTCCCCGGCGGCATGACCCTGTCCTCGCTGCCGTGCAGCAGCAGGACCGGCATGCGCAGCTCGGGCAGCCGGTCCCAGGTGTCGTGCTGGCGCACCGCCTCGTACTGGGCGCTGAAGGCGCGGGCGCGCACCGGGTGGCGGCCGCGCTCGGTGATCTCGCGCTCGACGAGGTCGCGATGCGACTGCTGGAAGGCGGGCGTGTAGAGGACGGTGGTGGCCAGGCGGTACGCGTCGGCGGGAGTCGTCGCGCCCCTGCCCAGCAGGGCCCGGGTCGCCTCGCGCTCCGCCGGGACGGCGTGCGGCGCGCCCGGGCCGGTGCAGGCGAGGATCAGCCTGGCGGCGCGCTCGGGATGGTCGAGGCCGACGTGCTGCGCCACCATCCCGCCCATCGAGGCGCCGAAGACGATGGCGCTCTGCTCGTCCGCGGCATCGAGGACGCACACCGCGTCGTCCGCGAGCTGGGCCATCGAGTAGGGACCGTCGGTGATCTCGGAGTCGCCCACGCCGCGCGGGTCGAAGACGACGACTCGATGGTGCTCTGCGAGCAGCGGCACCAGCGGCGCGTAGACCCGGCGCGTGGCGCCGAGGCCGGGGATCATCAGCAATGCGGGGCCCTGGCCGTGCGCGGTCGCGGCGAGGGAGATCCCGTCCGCGGCGCGCGCGGCGATGTGCTCGACGATGGTCACCGGGCGATGCTACGCGAGCCCCGGCGCGTCACGAGCGCGGCTCGGCACGCGCCGAGGGTGGGCGCGCGGCGCTCCAGCCGCGCGGACAACCCTCGCGTGCCACATACACTCCCGCTCATGCCGCGCTTCTTCGTCCCCGCCGCCGCCGTGCACGACGGGCGCGCCGCCGTCGAGGGGGATGACGCGGCCCACCTCGCCCGCTCCCTGCGCGCCACGGCGGGCGAGCGCATCGTCCTCGTCGACGACGCGGGGCGGGAGCACGGGCTGCTGCTCGACCGCGTCGCCGCCGATCGCGTGGAGGGCGCCGTCGAGTGGTCGCGCCAGGCCACCGGCGAGCCCCGCATCGAGGTGCACGTGGTGCAGGCGCTGGCCAAGGACGGCATGGACGAGCTGGTCGAGGCGCTCGCCGAGATGGGCGCCGCGGCGATCTGGCCGGTGGCCACGCGGCGCACGGTGGTGCGTCTCGACGCGCGCCGCGCCGCGCATCGGGTGCAGCGCTGGAACGCGATCGCACGCAACGCCGCGGGGCTCGCGGGGCGCGCGCGCATGCCGGAGGTGCACGGGCTGAGCGACCTCGGCGACGTCCGCGCGGCGCTGCCGGCCGGCGCGCGCGTCCTCGTCTGCAGCACGACGGCGCAGACGCCGCTCGCCCGCGTCGACCTGGCCTCGACCTCGCGCGTCGCGCTCTGCATCGGTCCCGAGGGTGGCTTCGACCCGGACGAGCTGGCCGCGCTCGACGGGGAGCAGGTGCACCTCGGGCCGCGCGTGCTCCGCGCGCGCCTCGCCGGGCTCGTCGCCCTCGCAACCGTGCTCGCCGCCGCGGGTGAGATGGACGGCGCGGTGCCGTGACCCGCGTCGCCGTCACCGCGCTGGGCTGCAAGGTCAACTTCGCCGAGATGGCCGACCTCGCCGGCAGGCTGGCCGCCGCCGGCCTCGACGTCGTCGCCGAGGACGACCACGCCGACGTGCGCGTGCTCAACTCCTGCACCGTCACGCTGCAAGCCGACGCCACCACCCGCCAGCGCCTGCACCGCCTCCGCCGCCACGACCCGGGGGCCCACCTCATCCTCACCGGCTGCAGCGTTGACGCCAATCCCGGCCACTACACGCGCGCCGTCGACGCCGTCTTCGACAACGCGGCCAAGCCGCGGATCGCCGAGTACATCCTGCAACGCTTCCCCGGCGGCGCCGAGGCGGCACCCGCTGCGCCGTTGCGCTCCCGCGCATTCCTCAAGGTCCAGGACGGGTGCGACCATCGCTGCACGTACTGCATCGTGTGGCGCGCGCGCGGCCGCCGGTCGCGCAGCCTCACCCCCGGCGAGGTGCTGCGCACCGCCGACGCGGCGCTGCAGCAGGGGCATCGCGAGCTGGTCCTCACCGGCGTCGACCTCGGCTCCTACGGCCGGGAGCACGGCACCACCCTGGCCGCCCTGGTGGAGACGCTGCTCGACCGCATCGGTCCGGCGCGCATCCGCCTCAGCAGCGTGAACGCCAACGACGTCACCCCGCAGCTGGCCGAGCTGAACGCCCATCCGCGACTCTGCCCGCACTGGCACATGCCCCTCCAGTCGGCCTCCGACGGCGTGCTGAAGGGCATGCACCGCGGCCACCGCATGGCCCAGTACCGCAGGGTGGTGGAGCGCCTGCGCGCCGCCGACCCGCGCACCGAGCTGACCACCGACCTGATGGTCGCCTTCCCCGGTGAGACGGAGGACGACCACCGCCGCACCGTCGACTACGTGGCGGAGGCGGGGTTCCTCCACTGCCACGTGTTCCGCTGGTCCCCGCGCCCCGACACGCCCGCGGCGACCCATCCCGACCGCGTCGACGACGCCACCGCGCGCCGCCGCAGCGCCGAGGTCCGCCGCGCGGCCGCGCACGCGTCTCGTGCCCGGCGCGACGCGGCGGTGGGCAACACGGCCGAGGTCCTGTGGGAGCGCGTCGACGAGTCCGAGGCGCGGGGGCTCACCGACACGTGGCACACCGTGGTCGCGGCGCCGGGCGCGCACACGACCGCGGGAGGATTGCAGGCGGTGCGGCTCGACGCCGTCGACGGCGACGCGCTGCGCGCTACCCTGCTGCACCCATGAGCGAGACCGACTGCATCTTCTGCCGCATCGCGACCGGCGAGGTGCCGGCGACCGTCGTCCACCGCGACGAGGACGTCGTCGCCTTCCGCGACCTCAACCCGCAGGCTCCCACGCATGTGCTGGTCATCCCCACCGCGCACGTCGCCTCGGCGCACGACCTCACGCCGGCGCACGACCACGTCTGGGCGCGCGTCCTGCACGTGGCGCAGGCCATCGCCGAGGAGGAGCACCTCGACCGCGACGGCTACCGACTTGTGGTCAACATCGGCCGCAACGGGGGGCAGACGGTGGACCACCTGCACGTCCACCTGCTGGGCGGCCGGCAGATGACCTGGCCACCGGGCTAGGGGTCTTCGGCGCGCTCAGACGCGCGCCAGGGGGAGGGGGAGCAGATCTCCCCCTCGTACCCCCTTTCGGCAGGCTGAAGCCTGCCGGGGCTCGCCGCTAACCCTGGGGCGCGTCGATGACGTTGGGCTGGGCGGGTGCGCCGGCCGACACGGGGATCCGCTTCGGCTGCGCCTTCTGCGCCCGCGGCACCGTCACCGTCAGCACGCCGTTCTGGAAGGAGGCGGTGATCTCCTCGGCGCGCACCTCGGCGGGGAGGACGACCTGGCGGTGGAAGGAGCCGGTGCGGCGCTCGCGGCGGATCCAGCCGCCCCTGGCCTCTTCGGACTCCTGCTTGCGGGAGCCCTGCACGGTGAGCACGTTCTGGTCGACGGTGACCTCGACGTCCTCGGGGGCGAAGCCCGGCACCGACGCCTCCAGGACGAAGGCCTCCTCGGTCTGCCGGATGTCGATGGGAAGCGTCATGGCGGGCTCGCCGCCGCCGTTGCGGCGCGGTGCGACGGTGCTCCCGAACGCTTCGTTGAAGAGCTGGTCCATCTGATCGTGGAGGCTGAAGAGCTCGTTCCACGGGTTCCAGCGGGTCAGTGCAGCCATCTCTCGAACACCTCCTAGAGCACACCTGATGGTGCTGACGGCCCCCTTCTACCCCGCCGCCGGAGACGCCAAACACCGCAGGACCCCTTGCCAGAACGGCGCACGTCCCGCACGATGAAGCTCCCCCGCGTCCCCGACGCCCCCCTCCACGTCCCACCACACGCCGAGGACTCCCCCCACATGCCTCGACTCCTGGTCGCCGAAGACGACCCCCTGGTCGCCCGTTACCTGCTGCGCTGCCTGGACAGCGGCGGCTACGAGGCCGAGGCCGCCGAGGACGGCGTCCGGGCCATCGCCATGCTCGCCCGCGGCGGCTGGGACTGCGTGCTCACCGACTACGCCATGCCCCGCGCCAACGGGCTGGAGGTCATCGCCGCGGCGCGGCAGCTCGACCCCACCCTGCCCTGCGTGGTGGTCACCGCCATGAACGACATGGAGCTGGCCATGAGCGCCATGGCCGAGGGCGCGGTGGGCTTCATCCCCAAGCCCTTCAAGCCCGACCACCTGCTCATCGTGGTGCGCAACGCCCTGGAGCGGCGCCGCCTGGCGGTCGAGTCGACGCGGATGCGCCTGCTCGGGCCCCTGCTCGAGAAGTTCGCGCTGATCCTGGCCAATACGCTGGAGGCGAAGGACCTCTCCACCCACCTCCACTGCGAGCGCCTCGTCGAGTACGCCGACGAGGTGGGCGCCTGCCTCAGCCTCCCGCCCGACGAGCGCGAGACGCTGCGCCTGGGCGCGTGCCTGCACGACATCGGCAAGATCGGCGTTCCCGACGTGCTGCTGCAGAGCTCGCAGGGCCTCGACGAGGAGGAGTGGGTGGTGCTGCGCCGCCACGCCGAGATCGGCGCCGAGATCCTCCACGACATCGACGGCTGGACCGAGGTGCGCCGCATCGTCCGCCATCACCACGAGCGGTTCGACGGCGCGGGCTATCCCGACCGGCTGCGCGGCATGATGATCCCGCTGGGCGCGCGCATCGTCAGCGTCATCGACGCCTACGACGTCATGACCTCGGGGCGTCCCTACTCGCCGCCGCGTCCTGCGGAGGTCGCCGTCGACGAGCTGGTCCGCCAGCGCGGCGTCCAGTTCGACCCCGACGTCGTCGACGCCTTCCTCGAGGTGCTGGAACGCAATCCCGGCGGCGTCCGGCTGCTCGGCCGCGACGCCCTGCGCGTCCGGGGGCTGATGCGCTGAGCCTCAGCCTGCGTGTCCGCGCCGGGACGGCGCTCGTCCTGGTGACCGCCGCGGGAATGGCAACCGCCTGCGGTGGTTCCGGTGCCACCACGCGAACGCCCTCGGCGGCACCGCGCGCATCGGCGACGGCCACGGCCGCACCCGCCACGGTGGCGCCGACGCCGGCACCCGCGCCGCCGCAGCACCGCGTCGCCCTCTTCGGCGACGGCCTGGTCGACGGCAACGGCCTGCCGGACGCGCAGTCGCTGCCCTACCTCCTCGCCGCCGCCCGCCCCGACCTGCTGCTCCTCGACCTCGGGCTGACCTACGAGTCGAGCGACAAGGTGCTGGCGCGCGACCGCGACGCCACCGAGCAGCACCTCGACGCCGCGGTGATCTGGGTCGGCACCTACGACCCCGCCGCCGGCAGCTCGGCGCAGCAGTACGCGCAGAACATGGCCCAGCTGCTCGACGACTTCAAGGGCACGCACGTCGTCCTGCTTCCACCGGTGACCCTTCCCGGCGGCCGCAGCGCCGCTCCCTACGCGGCGGCGCTGGCCCAGGTCGCGGCGCAGCGCGGCGTCACCGTCACCGACATCTCGCCGGCGATGCGCAGCGCCGACTGGCAGGGCGACGGCAGGGACCTCGGGCCGAACGCCGACGCCGCACTCGCCCCCCTGCTGGAGCAGCTGCTGCCGGCGCCCTCGCAACCAGCCGTCGCCGCGCCGCCGCCAGGCGAACGGGTGGTGCTCATCGGCGACTCGCTGAGCTACGGCTCCGAGCTCGACCCACCCCAGGACCTGCCCAACCAGATCCGCGCCCTCCGCCCGGACCTCGACGTCGTCGACACCGCCGTGGGCGGCCAGGAGTCCGCCGACGCGCTCTCGCGGCTGCGCCAGTTCAGGCTGCTGCACGCCGACGTGGCGGTCATCTGGATCGGCACCCAGGACGCCGACGACGGCGTGCCCGTGGCCCGGTTCGAGGACAACGTCCGGCGCCTGGCCGCCGGGCTGGCGCCGGCGCGGATCGTGCTGGCCACGCCGATCGCCGACTACTCGGTGAGCGCCACCGGGTTCATGCCATATGCGACAGCAACGCGCGACCTGGCGCGACAGCTCGGCGCCACCCTCGTCGACATGGGCGACCCACCGGAGTCGCAGTACCAGAGCGACGGCGTCCACCTCGACGCGGCCGCCGAGGCGCAGGCCGCCGCGGAGGAGGCCAGGGCGATCTAGCCGTCCCTGGCGGGACGGCGGCGCGCCGCCGCGGCAACACGCGCAAGACCGGCACGGGCACGATGCCCGAGCGTCGTCGTCTGCGCGCCGTGCACCGCGTTCCCCGCGCCGCGCAGCACGCCCGCGCGCAGGCGCGACGCCGCACCGGGGTGCGTCGCCTCCAGGGTGTGCGTCGTCGTCTCCTGCTTGCTCCAGTGCCGCCCCATGGCCACGGTGAGCTGCTCGATCGAGGTGTGCGCGTCCTCGCAGCAGCGCTCGATGATCATCTGGGTGAGCACGTGCGAGGGGCTCTTCTCGGAGAGGTCGGGGTCGAAGGCGTAGTTGTACGGCGTGTAGCGGCGACCGTCGTCGAAGCCGATCTGGCTGGCCAGGACGCGCTCGCCGCCGAGCAGGCGGAAGACGACCAGCGAGGGCTCCTCGCGCACCAGGTTGCGGTACATGTCCGCCTCGCCGGGAAGCAGGCCCGGCTTGCCACGCGCCGTCCAGCGCCGCTCGAAGAGCTCGACGAACTCCTCCACCGCATCCGCGGCTCCCTCACCCTGCACCACGTCGAGCTGGAGCTCGCAGCCCACGGCGCGGGTCAGCTCGTTCGGCTTGTAGCGGGTGTCCTGCCGCTGGCGCTTGCTCAGCGAGGCGCGGTACTCCTCCCAGGACCGGCCGGTGTCGACGCGCAGGCGGGCAAAGGGCGTGCGCCGCGGCGACCAGCCTCGCGCCAGCTCGTCGAAGCCGGCCGCCAGCGCGCTCTCCTCGGGGACGCAGCAGAAGCGGATTGCGTCCCAGCGCAGCTCTCCGGAGGCCAGGAAGGCGCGCAGCGCGGCCAGTGTCTGCTCCTCCCAGCCGGGTGCGACCAGCAGCTCGTTGACGTAGCTCAGGCCCAGCCCGTGGGGGTTGCGGATCCAGATCCGCCACTCCGGCGCGGACCCGCCCAGCATCTCCAGGACGCGCACCCCGAGCCCGCGCACGTGCGACACCTGGAGGGGGAGCAGCGCCACCAGCCGCTCGCCGTCGCGAACGTCGAGGAGCACGGCGCGGTGGTGCCGCCCGTAGGTGAGCCACCAGGCGCGGGCCCACCCGGGCGTGGCGAACGCGCTGGCCTCTGGCAGGTGGCGCAGCAGCGCCGCCCATTCCGGCGCGAGCCGGTCGATCGCCTCGGGGCCGTGCTGGGCGCGGACGGTGAGGCGAGCCGCTGCGGGTTGGACGTGCACAGGAAGGGACACCGAGGCCGGCTCGTACATTCGCCGCCGGATGATGGCACGCCGCTCCGCCACGGTGAGCCGTCGTTCCCGGGGTGCGACAGCCGAGTCTAGGCCGAGCGGATCAGCGAGCCGTAGGTCCCCAGCGAGGCGCCCCCGCCGAAGAGGCTCGACTCGTCGAGCCACATCAGCCCGGCGAGGCCCCAGGCGCGGGCGCGCTGGACGATGGTGGCCATCATCCCGGCGCCGTCGCCGGCGTCGGCGTTCTCCCCGGCGGTGGGGATGCCCCGGGCGGCGCCGAGCGTGGCCAGGTAGTGGGCGGGCGCCATGGTGGTGGGCGTGCTGCCGTCGTCTCCCCGCTCCATCCACGAGGAGTAGAGCATCACGTGGGGATCGCTGATGGCGTTCACCTGGCCCTGCCAGTCGAGGCCCATGGCCAGGGTGCCCCAGCCGGCGGGGTTGGTCGAGCCGTCGAGGTTGCGGGCGACGGCGGCGGCCGCGTCGCCGGGACGGAGGCCCCAGGAGGGCTTGAGGAGCTGCAGCCAGGCGCTGCGGAAGTGGGCCCGGTAGGTGCCGACCAGCCAGGTCTGGAAGCCGGTGAGGGAGTTGAGGTAGTAGTCGAGGAAGGCGCTCGCCTGGGCGGTGCCGGCCTGTCCGGGACGCCAGCCGGGCACGGGCGAATGGGCCTGGGCGGCGGCGTCGAACGCCCAGTAGCTGTTGGCGTGGCCGTTGTCGCCGGCGGGCGGGTAGCGCAGCTCGTCCTGGAGCAGGCCCCCGGCGCGGATGGCCCAGAAGGCGTCGCCGAAGTCGGCGGCCACCCGGGCGATGTAGGCGGCCTCGGCGTCGCGGACGGCGGGGTCGAAGACGGCGTTGGGCACGTCCTCGCTGAGCCCGCCGTGCCAGACGTCGCCGTACTGGTTGACGAAGCGGGTGCTGCCGTCGAGCCCGAACACCCAGCCGGGCGGGTACTGCATGCCGACGTCGAGGACCACGGCCAGGCCCGCCGACCGCAGGGCGTTCATGCGGGCCACCTGCTGGGCCACGTAGCCGCCGTCGAACTGGCCGGGTGCCGGCTCGTAGGAGCTCCAGTTGAGCTCCAGCTCGCCCACGGTCACCCCTGCGGCGCGCTCCTGGCCGGCCCTGGGGGCGGTCGCCTGGAGCACGCCGAACCACATCTGCCCGCCGGGGGGTGCGGGCGCGGGGGGTGTGGCTGCCGGAGCGGCCGGGGGGACGGCGGCCGGCGTGGGGGTGGGGGTGGCCGTGGGGACGGCGGTGGGCGTCGGGGTCGACTCGTCGCCGGCGAAGGCGCGGTCGGGCACGATGGTGGTGGCGCCCTGCACGCCGCCGGCCGCAGCCGCCAGGGTCGGCGGCCGGAAGGGCCCGCTCGCCGCGGGCGCGCCGGGGTGCAGCACGACCGTCCCGCTCAGGATGGCAGCGGCGCCGACGATGGCGATCGTCCAGGTGCGCTGGTGGGGCACGACGTCTCCTCAGGCGTCGGCCCCGGCGGTCTCCTTCGGCAACCCGGCTGTCTGGGCGGGGCCCAGATCCGTGGCTTTGCGTCACCTCCTCGCGGAGGTTTTGCTCTTGTCGAGAGCCGACGTCAGCAGCCTAGCGCGGCCTCCCGGGCGTGTCCCGGCGGGGGACGCGGGCTCGGCAGCGCCGTGACAGCGCGGTGATGGCCGTTACAGGATCACCGGCGTTTCGCCATCACCCTCCTGGCCACCAGCACCGCAGCGGCGCCCCCCAGGATCCCGGCGCCGAGCGGCAGCGGCGAGCCGCCCGCGGGCACGCCGGAGGCGCCGGCGTTGGGCGGGGTGATCAGGATCGAGAGCGTCACCCCGGCGGAGGTGCTGGAGAGGAACAGCGGCGTCTGCTCGAAGCGCGCCGTCAGGACGTGGGTGCCCGTGCTCGGTGCGGTGAGGCTGAAGCCGGCGGTGTCGGGCGAGGAGCCGCTGAGCTGGCCGGTTCCCAGCACGGTGCTGCCGTCGAGGAAGGTCACCGTCCCGGTGGGCTCGCCGGGGATGGGCTGCGCCGGCGAGACGGTGGCGGTGAGGGTCAGCGGGTCCCCGGCCTTGGCGGTGGTCGGCGCGCTCAGCGTGGTGGTGGTGGCCACCACCTCGAAGGCGCCGATGTCGCAGTGGGCGCCCTGCGGGCGGGTGGCGCTCCGCTGGTCGAGGCCCCCCGCGCCGGGCGGGCTGGCGGTGACGGCTGCGGCGCACACCGTGTCGGACGCGGCGTCGATCGCCGGGCTGCCCGGGTTCAGCGCCATGGTCTCGGTGGGCCCGCCGTTGGACTGGAGCGCGCCGAGCTTGGGGTCGGCGTCGACCGCCCTGGTGGCGAAGCCGCACGAGGTGCCCTGCTCGAGGTTGTTGCCGCCGTCGGTGAGGGTGCCGCTGCAGTTCGCCGGGGTGTTCCCGGAGACGATGGTGTTGCCGATCGAGCTGGTCAGGTTGGCCGCGGCGGAGATGCCGCCGGCCTTGCCGCTGGGTGCGGTGTTGCCCGCGACCGTGTCGTTGACCAGGGTCATGGTGGCGCCGGTGACGGCGAAGATGCCGCCGCCGTCCCAGGCCGACTGGTTGCCGGAGAGCGTGCTGTCGATCACCGTCAGCGTGCCCGCCGTGCTGAGCTCGATTCCGCCGCCGCCGTCGGGCGGGCTGGCGAGGATGGCGCCGCTGGCGGTGTTGCCGGTGACGGCACTCCGCAGCACGGTGACCGTCGAGGTCGTGTTGTCGTCGATGGCGCCACCACCGTTGTCCGCGGTGTTCTTGGAGAAGGTGCTGTCGACGACATGGAGCGCGTTGCCGCAGTCGACGTCGATGCCGCCGCCGAAGCCGTCGTCCGGTCCGGCGGTGCTGGCGGCGGCGTGCCCGTTGGTGACCGTGAGCATCGAGAGGGTCAGCGTCGTCGACCCGCGTGGACAGCTGATGGCCGACTCCGAGAACGGCCGCACCAGCCCACCGCCGTCGACGACGGTGCTGCCGTCGGAGGCGCCCTGGATGGTGAGGTCCTCACCGCCGCTGACGTTCAGCGAGCCGTTGGTGCCGACGTCGAACGGTCCCTTGACCGCGAAGTCGATCACCACCGTGCTGCCACTGCCCAGGGCGTCAGCGGCGGCGACGGCCGCGCGCAGGCTGCACGGCGAGCCCCCAGCCGCCGGGCACGCCGTCCCGGTGGTCGGGTCGGTCGCGGTGGTGACGGTGAAGGTCGTGGTCGCCGCGGAGGCGGTGCGCGGGGCCACCAGCGTGGGTGCGGCGGCGACGGCCAGGCCGCCGAGGGCGCAGACGGCGAGGCGTCGGGGGTGCTGCATGCAGCGACTCCTGGGAGGGCGGGCGTCCGGGCCCCCCTGCCCGGTGGTCAGGAGCCAGTATTCGCCCCGTGTACCGCTAGGCGCCAACCCCCACGATCGGGCGGGCCAGGGGCAGGCCCGCGGCGCTGCCGCCGAAGCCCGCGTCGCCGAAGCAGTAGACGCCGCCGGCGGCGCCGACCAGGCGGTAGCCGCGACCGTCACCGCTGGGCGCCATGCCCACGATGTCCGTCAACCCCATGCTGCCCGTCGAGCCGTAGCCGCCGGCGTTGCCGAAGGGGAAGATGCCGCCGTCCGAGGCGACCAGCCAGTAGCCGCCGCCGTTGGGCGTCGCCGCCATGCCGACGATGGGCCGGTTGAGCCGGACGCTCCCCGTTGAGCCGTAGCCGGCGGCGTCGCCGAAGGGGAAGATGCCGCCGTCCGACGCGACCAGCCAGTAGCCGCGGCCGGAGGGTGTCGCGGTCATGCCCACCACGGGCTTGTTGAGCCGGATGCCCCCGGTCGAGCCGTAGCCGCCGGCGTCGCCGAAGGGGAAGATGCCGCCGTCCGCGGCCACCAGCCAGTACCCGCGGCCTGAGGGCGTCGCCGCCATGCCCACGATGGGCTGGTTGAGGCGGATGTTCCCGGTCGAGCCGTAGCCCACCGCGTCGCCGAAGGGGAAGATCCCGCCGTCGGCGGCGACCAGCCAGTAGCCGCCGTGGTCGGGCGTCGAGGCCATGCCCACGATGGGCCGGTTGAGGCGGAGGTTGCCCGTCGAGCCGTAGCCGGCCGCGCCGCCGAAGGGGAAGATGCCGCCGTCACTGGCGACCAGCCAGTAGCCGCCGCCCCAGGTGGGGATGCTCGTGCCCGGCGGCGGGGCGGGGATGCTCGGGGAGCTCACCGACGAGGGGGGCGGCGACCCGGGCGGCGCCCAGGGGCCGGCGTGGATGAGCGCCGAGTACGCGGCCAGGTTGGCGGTGCTGGTGCTGAAGAGCGAGGCCTCGTTGAGCCACATCAGCCCGGCCAGGCCCCACCCTCGCGCGTTCGACACCACGGTCTGCATCGTGGTGAGGTCGTCGCCGCTGCTGGCGTTCTCGCCGGCGGCGGGCAGGCCGCGCGCGGCGCCGAGGGTGGCCAGGTAGTGGGTCGGGGCCATGGTGTTGGCGGTGCTGCCGTCGTCACCGCGCTCCATCCAGGTGCCGTAGACCATGACGTGCGAGTCGGGCAGCGAGCTGACCTGCCGCGACCAGTCGAGCCCCATCTCCAGCGTGCCCCAGCTCGCCGGCGGCGTGGAGCCGTTCAGGTCGCTGGCGATGGCGTTGTCGGTGTCGCCGGGACGCAGGCCCCACGAGGGGTAGAGCACCTGGATCCAGGGCGAGGGGAAGTGGGCGCGGTACGTCGACACCAGCCAGTTGGAGAAGTCGGTGATCGACTGCAGGTAGTAGTTGAGGAACTGCGACGCCTGGGTGGTGCCGGCCTGGCCCGGGATCCAGCCCGGGACGGGCGAGCCCGCCTGGGCGTTGGCGTCGAAGGCCCAGTAGCAGTTGCTGTGGCCGTTGTACGAGGCGTCCGGGTAGCGCAGCTCGTCCTGCAGCAGGCCGCCGGCGCGCACCGCCCAGAAGACGTCGCCGAAGTCGGCGGCCACCTGCGCGATGTAGGCGGCCTCGTAGTTCCGGACGTTCTGGTCAAAAACAGCGTTGGGGATGTCCTGGCTCAGCGAGCTGTGCCAGACGTCGCCGTACTGGTCGACGAAGCGGGTGTTGGCGTCGACGCTGAAGATCCACGAGGGCGGGTACTGCATGCCCACGTCGAGCACCACGTTGAGGCCGGCGGCGCGGAGCTGCTGCAGGCGGGTGCGCATGCTGCTGACGTAGCTGCTGCTCACCTGCCCCGGCGCCGGCTGGTAGGCGCTCCAGTTCAGCTCCAGCGAGGCCACCGAGATGCCGGCGCCGGCCTCGGCCGTGGCGTCGCCGCCGCCGGCGTCGAGGACGCCGAAGAAGGGGGTGCCGGAGGCGCTGGCGGTGAGGCCGGCGGCGGGGCCGAGGGTGGCGACGACGGCGGCGCAGCTCGCCGCAGCCGCCATTGCGACGGATCGCAAGCGGGGCATGGACGGTTTCTCCCGTCGGCCCCGTGGGTGGACTCCTTCGGTAGCCCGGCCATCTCACTCCCCTCGTCCGCTTGAGATCCGTGGCTTTGCGTCCCCACCTCGCGGTGGGTTTGCCGTTTGTCGGGAGCCGACGGGCAGGATCGTAGACCCGATGACGGCCCGTCTCCCGCGGTGTGGCGGGGACACGACCTCGGTGCCAGGCGGCCGTCACAGAGCGTCAGGCGGCCGCGACACGGAGGCGCTGGGAGCCGAGGTCAGGGAGCGTGCGGCCGGCCGAGGAGGGGGAGCAGGTCGCCGCTCTGGGGGTCGGCGGAGGTGCGCAGGTAGGGCACGCCGTAGAGCGCCTCGATGGTCCGCAGCGTGCCCGCGTGGTCGACGGCAGAGCCCAGCCGGGCCCCGGGCTTGACGCTCCTCGAGATCACCAGGGTGGCGATGTGCCCGCCGTGGGCCCCGCCGCCGCAGCAGGCTTCGTTGGAGGTGCCCTCGTCCCAGGTGACGATGACGATGCCGCCGCTGCCGTACCAGCTGGAGGCGAGCACCGCCGGGAGGTTGCTCGACAGCCACTTGTCACTGCTGGGCAGGCCGCAGTCGGTGTTGTGCCCGTCGTCGCAGAGGCTCGGGCTGACCCAGATGAAGGGGGTCGCCCGGCCGCTGCTGAGGTCGCCGTCGAGCCGGCTGAGGGGCACGTCGTCCTGGCAGGCGGTGGGGTCGGTGCGCAGGTGGTCGAAGTAGAGGAAGGGGTTGTGCTTCTTGGCGTAGCCGTTCAGCGTGCCGGGCGGGTAGTCGGCGCCCTGGTAGCACACCGAGGGCATGCCGCCCATGTAGGCCATCCAGTGCACGCCGGCGCGATTGAGCTCGTCGACGAGGGTGTCGCCGTCGGTGTGGCAATCGGTGCAGTCGCTGCTGATGCTCATCGTCGACCCGGCGATGAGGTCGATGTAGTTGGGCAGGCTGGGATGGGTGCGCGCGTACGACATCGTGGCCAGGCCGTACTGCTTGGCGAGCTGGTTGACGTAGGGCGCGTCGGGGCTGGCGATGACGTCGGCGTACTCCTGGTTCTCCATGACGATGACCATGACGTGCGGGACGCCACTGCTCGCGGCGCTGGACGTGGCGCCGTTCGAGGTCGACGTGGACGTCGTGGTGCCGCCCGACGAGCCACATGCGGTGACCGTGGCCAGCAGTGCCGCGACGACCACGGCGAGCGGTCGTGGGAGGGAGGGGCGCTGCGCCATGCCTCCGCCTACCCTACCGGTCGGGGGGCGCCTGGCGTGCGTCCTCGGGCAGCAGCGCACCGCGCTCGACCAGGCGCCGCACCGCCTGCAGCGCGGCGGGGGCGACGCCGGCGAGGTCGGTGCCCAGCGCCCCGGCCAGGTCGTCGAGCAGCTCGCGCAGGGGCGTGGCGCCGTCGCAGCGCGCCACCACCAGCTCACCGTGCGGGTCGATGCCGCCGCCGTCGCCGACCGCGCCCCCGACGTGCAGCTGCGCCGCCACCTCGACCCACTCACCGCGCACGGCGAGCAGCTCGCGCCGCAGCCGGACGCTTTCGGCCACGCGCAATCGCGCGGCGAGCAGGGCGGCGTCGCCGGTGCGCTCCAGCCAGTCGTGGCGTTCGAAGGCGGCGGCCACCTCGGCGCCGCCGGCCTCGTCCCAGCCGCCGTGGACGTCGTCGCAGCGCAGCCGGCCGGGCGCGGCGTCGCCGCGGCGGCGCATGGTGACCAGGCCATAGTCGACCGCCTCGACGCCGCGGGCGCGGTACCACCGCATCCACTCGTCGAAGCGGCGGGCGTACTCGCCCGGGTCGTCGCGCTCGGTCTCGATCCACAGCGCCGCGTACTCGTCGACCGGCTGGCGCTCGCGGCGGATCACCCAGACGTCGCAGCCGGAGCCCTCGAACCAGTCCGCCATCCGCTCGCGCCAGTCCCCGTCCGCGGCAACCGGCCAGTTGGCGAGGAGCTGGCACCAGCCGCCCTCGGCGAGCCGGCGGGGCGCCGCCCGGACGATGGTGCGGCAGATCCCGCCGTCGCCGCCGCCCCCGCTCATGAAGAGGTGCCGCGTCGGCGGCCCCACCACGAAGGGCGGGTTGGAGACGATGCTGTCAAAAACCTCGCCGCCGGCGAGCGGCGCGAAGAGGTCTCCCTGCCGCGTCTCGATCACGCCGTGCAGCCCGTTGAGTGCGGCGTTGAAGGCGGCCATGCGCACCGCGCGCGGGTTGACGTCGGTGGCCACGACGTGCCGGCTGTGTGCCGCCGCGAGCAGTGCCTGCAGGCCGCTGCCGGTTCCAAGGTCGAGGGTTGACCCCGACGGCCGGCGGACGGTGAGGCGCGCCAGGGTGAGGGTGCTGGGGCTGAAGCCCATCACGTAGTCGGGCGGGGTGGACACGCTGGGGGTGGCCGGCCCCCAGTCGGAGGCGACCAGAAGGTCGCCATGGCAGCCGAGCTGGACGGTGGCACGCACCGAGTCGCCGTCGAGGGTGAGCAGGCCCCATCGTGCCCACACGTCGGTGGCCGCGCCGCCGCCGAGCGCTGCGTCGACGCCCGCGCGCGGCACCGCCACGCCCGCCTGGAAGAGGCGGACGAGGGTGTCCAGTGGCGAGCCACCGGCGGTGCGGCGCACCACGACGGGCACGGCGCGGTGGCCGAGCGGGGTGAGGTCGGCGCCGATCAGCTCGTCGATCCGCTCAGCGCCGTATCCGGCGGCGTCGAGGGTGGCACGGATCCGGGCGGCGGCGTCGGGGTCGGCGGTGGGCAGCACGGCGCCCCATTGTGCGGGGAGACCGCGGTCCATCCGGGCGGCGCGGCGCCCCGGGGCCGTTAGCATCCTCGGGTCATGCACCCAGGGGCCACCGTCCGCCGCCTGTCCGCCGTGCTCGGCCTCGCCGCGATGCTGGCGGGCTGCAGCGGCGCCGCGGCGACACCCGCCTCGACGGCGACGGCGACGCCGAGCCCCACTCCCCCGCCGGTCACCGTCACCCACCCCGGTGCCATGCCCGTCGCCGGCACCCCGCCCACCGACGACCAGCCCTGGTTCCTCACCGTCGGCGACTCGGTCACCTCCGGCTACACCGTCGACCCGGCGCGGGCCGCGGTCAACTCCTCCTGGGCGCTGCAGCTGGAGCCGCTGCTGGCCGCGACCGGCCGCCACTGGTCGCTGTACGACACCGCCTGCCCCGGTGAGCGCACCACCACCTACTTCACCCTCTGCCCGGGACGCGCCGCGGTGCCGTTCCTGGCCAGCACCTCGCAGCACGACGCCGCGCTGGCCGCGGTGACGGCCCACCACGCCTCGCTCAAGGCGATCTTCGTCGAGCTGGGCAGCAACGACGTGCTCGACGCGCGCGGCGCCGCCGCCACCATCACCGCCGTCGAGAGCACCCTGCGCACCAACCTGACCCGCATCGTCACCGAGCTGCAGGCCGCCGCTCCCGGCGTTCCGGTCATCCTTTGCAACTTCTTCAACCCCTTCGCCAACACCGACCCGTCGACGCGCGGCGCTGCCACCACGCTGAACGCCTTTCTGGCGGACCTCGCCCGGTCGCTGAAGACGAAGCTGGCCGACTTCGCCGCGGCGATCGACACCTCGACGGCCGTGCCCGATCCCACGCTCTGCACGTACGTCGACTGCGCCCACGGCGACATCCATCCCACCGTGGCGGGGCACGCCGCCCTGGCCCGCGCCGCGCTGGCGGCGCTGGGTCCTGCCTGACCCTACCCGCGCAGGGCGTCGCGCAGGTTCTCGAAGAACCCCTTGCGGACCTCGGCGGGCTTGCCCTCCCGGCCACCCAGCGCCGCGAGGTCCTCGTACAGCTTGCGCTGCCTGGCGTCGAGGTGGGCGGGCACCACGACGTGCACGACGCAGAGCTGGTCGCCGCGGCGGCCGGTGCGCACGTGCGGCACGCCGATGCCGTTGATCTTGATCACCTTGCCGTGCTGCGTCCCCGCCGGCAGCTCGACGACGTGCTCGCCGTCGACCGTCGGCACGGTGATGCGGTCGCCCAGCACGGCCTGCGGGATCGACACGGGCAGCTCGTAGATCACGTCGACGCCGCGCCGCTCCAGGTGGGGATGCGGCTTGACGCGGAAGGCGAGGTACAGATCGCCGGGCGGTCCCCCGCGCGGGCCCGCCTCGCCCTCGCCGGCGACGCGCACCTGCATGTCCTCGTCGACGCCGGCGGGCACCTGCACCTCCAGCGTCTTGCGCGACTCGACACGACCCTGGCCGTGGCAGCGGTGGCAGGGGTTCTCGACGATGCGCCCCTCGCCCTGGCAGCGCGGGCATGCGGAGACGTTGACCACCTGCCCGAAGATCGACTGCACCGCGCGGCGCACCTGCCCCGACCCGTTGCACTGCGGGCAGGTGACCGCCGAGTGCCCCGGCTCGGAGCCGGAGCCGCTGCAGTCGGGACAGGTGTCGGCTCGGGGCACCTCGATGGTGCGCTTGGCGCCGTGCACCGCGTCCTCGAAGGAGATCTCCAGGTTCATGCGCAGGTCCGAGCCGCGCTGCGGGCCGGTGCGCGTCCGCCCGCCGCGACGGCCTCCCCCGCCGAAGAACATGTCGAAGAGGTCGAAGGCCGACTCGAAGGAGAACCCCGCGCCGAAGTCGGGCATCTGGTCGCCGGCGTGGCCGAAGGCGTCGTAGCGCTGCCGCTTCTCGGGGTCGCTGAGCACCGAGTACGCCTCGCCGATCTCCTTGAAGCGCTGCTCCGCCGCCGGGTCCCCCTGGTTGCGGTCGGGGTGGTACTGCATCGCCAGCTTGCGGTACGCCTTCTTCAGCTCCTCGGGCGAGCAGCCGCGGGCGACCCCGAGCACCTCGTAGTAGTCGCGCTTGGTGGTGGCCATCGAGCGGGAAGGCTACCCGGCCACCGGGTGGGCGACGCGCACCAAGGCGGGGCGGAGCACCCGGTCGTGCAGGCGGTAGCCGGGCTGCAGGACTGCGGCCACGGTGTCGCGCTCGACCTCGGGCGACTCCTCGCCGCCGATGGCCTCGTGGAGCGCGGGGTCGAAGGGCTGGCCCTCGGCGTCGATCTCGGTCACCCCCAGGGAGCGCAGGGCCTCCTCGAACTGGCGGGCGACCATGCGCACGCCGTCGACCATGGGGTCGCCCTCGGGCGCGTGCTGGATGGCGCGGCGCAGGTTGTCGAGCACGGGCAGCAGCGCCACCGCGGCACCCTCGGCGCCGTAGCGCGAGCGGTCGACGGACTCCTGGGCGCTGCGCCGGCGGAAGTTCTCGAAGTCGGCGGCCAGCCGCAGGTACTGGGTGTCCCGCTCCTCGAGGGCGCGGCGCAGGTCGTCGACCTCGCGCTCGGCGGCCTGCTCGGGTATGGGCATCTCGCCGGCGGCGCCGCCGTCGGGCATGGTCGGAGTGTCGTGGTCGGGCATGTCCGTCATGGTGTCAGCCGAGCATGCGCTCGATGGCCTCGCCGACGCGCTGGGAGATGTAGCGCAGCCGGGGGGCCACCTGCGGGTAGCGCATCCGGGTGGGTCCGAGGACGCCGATGCTGCCACGCCGGGTCTCGCCGGCGCGGTAGGTGGTGAGGACGAGCGAGCAGCCGTGCAGCTGCTCCAGGTCGTTCTCGGCGCCGATCACCATCTGCACGGCGCCGCTGCCGCCCGTGCCCAGCTCCATGGAGGCGAGCACCTGGCCGAGCACCCGCTCCTCCTCGACCACGTCGAGCACCTGCTGCAGGTGGATGACGTCGCCGAACTCGGGCTGGCGCAGCAGGTTGCGCACCCCGTCGTGGACGACCATGGTGTCCTGGCGCGTGTCGACCGCGCGCATGAAGGTGAGGATGTGGTCGATCAGCTCGTCGCGCAGCGGATCGGCCAGCGCCGTGGGCAGGGCGCTCCGCTTGGCGGCGATGGCGGCGCTGTCCAGGCCCCTCAGCTCGCCGTTGAGCTGGGCGGCCAGGCTGCTCAGCATCTCCTGGGGCGCCTCCGAGCTGAGCGCGACGGGCTGCTGGCGGATCAGGTTGCCCTCCAGCACCAGGATGAGCAGGGCGTGCCGCTCGTCGAGGGAGACGAAGTCGACGTGCTTGAGCTTGGCCGCCACCGACTGCGGGCCGGTGACGATGCTCACCGCGTCGGTGAGGCGGGCCAGCACCTGGGCGGCCGATTCGAGCAGCTCCTCGACGGCCATGGCGGGCTGGGCGAAGACGGGGTCGGCCTGCCGGCGCACCAGCTGCGGCACCGGCTCCTCCTCCATGAGGAAGTCGACGTAGTAGCGGTAGCCGACGTCGCTGGGGATGCGCCCCGCCGAGGTGTGCGGCTGCAGCAGGTAGCCGATGTCGACGAGGTTGGCCAGCTCGTTGCGGATGGTCGCCGAGGACCAGGCCAGCATGTACTTGCCGGCCAGGGCGTGGGAGCCGACGGGCACGCCGGTCTCCGTGTAGTCGGAGACGACCGCCTTGAGGATCTGCTGCTTTCGCTGGTCGAGGGGGACGGGGGGCTGCTCCATGGCTTTAGCACTCCACAGCACGGAGTGCTAAGAGCTTAGCATGCCCCGGCGACGCCCTTGCCCACTTTCAGCGCGCCCGCGCCCGCGTCCGGCCGGTAGCGCAGCAGCTCCAGCACCTCCTCCGCCTTCCAGCGCTCCATCGCCTGGGCGGTCTCCAGGGACACGCCGGCGCGGACGAGCTCGGCGACGATCGGCGCCGGGGGGGACTTGTGGATGTGGACGCGGGTCATGTGGGCCACATCGTGAGGCGTCCCCTCGGCGGCTTGGGGTCCTGCGAACGGTCTGTCACGCGGCCCTGCCCAGGACCGCGTGGTCGTGCGGGGACGACCATCAAGTCTTCACAGCGGTCCGCGTGGGCGTCGTCGTTTCGTCTCAGGCGGCGGGGACGTCGCAGAGGCGCAGCGCGACGGCGTCGAGAAGCTCCTGGCCGCGCTCGGTGACCCGCGCGACACGGCCGTCCCAGTGGAGCAATCCGGCGTCGCGGAGTTGTACGGCCGTTCGTTGCATCGGAGCCGCCTGCACGGCGACACCTTCGCGGACGAGACGCAGCCCGACGAGGATCGACTCGGCACTGCGCTGCTCCGCGCTGACCGTCTCGTGACGGAGCGGCGCGCCGCTCACGTACTCGGTGATCGACTCGGTGTGCCAGTAGCGCACGGCGACGCCGTCCGGTTGCGCGTCGACACCGAGTCGCCGCGCCGCCTCGGGCGGCAGGTGGCCGTGCGCGCCGACGCCGGCGGCGAGGTAGAAGTCGTTGTGCCAGTATGCGAGGTTGTGGCGGCATTCGGCCCCCGGCCTGGCGAAGTTGCTGATCTCGTACTGGCGCAGCCCCGCCGCATCGGTGGCGTGCACGGTGATCCAGTGCTGGCGAAGCGCGGTGTCGGCGTCGACGGTGGGGACCGCGCCGGCGGCCACGGCGCTGGCCAGCGGCGTCCCCTCCTCGACGGTCAGCTCGTAGCAGGAGAGGTGCTCGCAGCCCAGGGCGAGGACGCGGTCGAGGGTGTCCTGCCAGCGCGCGTCGTCGAGTCCTGGGACCGCGTAGATCAGGTCGGTGTTGACACGAACGAAGCCGGCGGCCTGCACGTCGCGCACCGCCTGCAGCGCGCGCTCGCCGTCGTGGACGCGGTCGAGGAAGTGGAGGACGTCCGCGTGCACGCTCTGCACGCCGAGGCTGATGCGGTTGACGCCGGCACGCAGCCACGCGTCGGCCTTGCGAGGCGTGGTGCTGGAGGGGTTGGCCTCCATGGTCACCTCGGCGTCCGGGGCGACGGCGAAGCAGGCGCGGACCTCGTCGAGGATGCCGTGCAGCAGCGCGGCGTCGACGAGGCTCGGTGTGCCGCCCCCGACGAAGACGGTGTCGAGGCGGATGCTCTCGGGGTCGAGGCGCTCGGCGAGGTGGCGCAGCTCGCGGCGCAGCGCCTCGGCGTACTCGCCCTGGCCGCGCACGCCGCCGACCGAGGTGAAGTCGCAGTAGGCGCACTTGCGCTCGCAGTAGGGGATGTGGAGGTAGAGGGCGCGGATCACGGGCGAGGCCCCCGGGCGCCGGGGAGGCGCGGCATCCAGAGACGGCGGTAGAGCAGCGGGAAGAGCACCGCCCCGATCGCGCCGCCGGCGACGGCGCCCAGGCCCACCTCGGCGACCTGGGCCAGGTTGTCGGAGTGCGGGCCACCGGGGATGAGGTTGGCGACGAGGTTGGCCACGCCGTAGTACAGGAGGTACATCAGCGCGCCGGCGGAGATCGACTCCAGCGGGCGCATGCTGCGCGGCTCCCCGGCCAGGCGGCGGGCGCCGGGCATGGCCAGCAGCGCGTAGAGGAGGAAGAGGAACACGTCGGGCGACACGGCGGCGGTCAGGTAGTTGGGCGCGCCCTCCAGCCTCTGGGCGATGGCCGCGACGGGGAGGTTGAGGACCAGCATCAGCGCGTAGAGCGTCAGCACGCCACGCACCGACCAGGGCGCGGCGTTGCCGTAGCCCGGCGCGTTCTCGATGCGCTCCATCCGTCGCTGCACGAGCGGGCGGCGCTGTGGGCGCGGCTCCTCGGCCGCCGGCGGGGCGGGCGCCACACCGGGTGCGGCCGGGCGCTTGCGCTTGTTGGTCCTCGACATCCGCTCCTGTCCTATTCGTCCAGCGAGAGCACCGCCAGGAAGGCCTCCTGGGGGATCTCGACGTTGCCGATGCGCTTGAGGCGCTTCTTGCCCTCCTTCTGCTTCTCCAGCAGCTTGCGCTTGCGGGTGATGTCACCGCCGTAGCACTTGGCGAGGACGTCCTTGCGCTGCGCGCTCACCGTCTCGCGGGCGATGATCTTGCCGCCGATGGCGGCCTGGATCGGCACCTCGAAGAGCTGGCGCGGGATCAGCGCCTTGAGCCGCTCGGTGAGCTTGCGCCCGTGCTCGCGCGCCTTGTCGCGGTGGACGATCATGCTCAGCGCGTCCACCCGCTGCCCGGCCACCAGGACGTCGAGCTTGACCAGGTGCTCGGCGCGAAAGCCGGTGATCTCGTAGTCGAGGCTGGCGTAGCCGCGACTGCGCGACTTCAGCTGGTCGTAGAAGTCGTGGATGATCTCGCCGAGCGGCAGGTCGTAGGAGAGCACCACCCGATCGCCCGGCTGGTGGGTCATGTCGAGGAAGTCGCCGCGGCGGTCCTGGCAGAGCTGCATCATGGCGCCGACGAACTCGCTCGGGACCAGAACGGTGGCCCGGACGCGCGGCTCCTCGATGGCCTCGATGTGGGAGGGGTCGGGCAGCAGCTCGGGGTTGTCGACGACGCGCACCGACTGGTCGCGCATGATGACGCGGTACTCGACGCTCGGCGCGGTGCCGATCAGGCTGAGCCCGTGCTCACGCTCCAGGCGCTCCTGGACGATCTCCATGTGCAGCAGGCCGAGGAAGCCGCAGCGGAAGCCGAAGCCCAGCGCCGCGCTCGACTCGGGCTCGTAGACCAGCGAGGCGTCGTTGAGGTTGAGCTTCTCCAGCGCCTCGCGCAGCGCCGGGAAGTCCTCGCTGTCGACGGGGAAGATGCCGGCGAAGACCATCGGGGTGACGTGGCGGTAGCCGGGGAGCGCGTGCGCGGTGGGGTGGTCGGCGTCGGTGACGGTGTCGCCCACCTTGGAGTCGCGCACCTGCTTGATCGAGGCCACGAAGTAGCCGACCTCGCCGGTCTGCAGCGAGCCGGTTGCGGTCATCGCCGGCCGGAACACGCCGACCTCGTCGACGACGAAGTCCTTGCCGCTGGCCATCATGCGCACCCGCATGCCGTCCCTGATGCTGCCGTCCATGACGCGCACGTAGACGACGACGCCGCGGTAGATGTCGTACTTGGAGTCGAAGATGAGCGCCTTGAGCGGCTGGTCGGGGTCGCCCTTGGGATGGGGGATGCGCCGCACCACCGCTTCGAGGATCTCCTTGGTGCCGATCCCCTCGCGCGCCGACGCGGGGATGCAGTCCTCGCCGGCGAGGCCGATCACCTCCTCGATCTCCTTGCGCACCAGCTCCACGTCCGCGGCGGGCAGGTCGATCTTGTTGATGACGGGCACGATCTCCAGGTCGTGGTCGAGCGCCTGGTAGACGTTGGCCAGGGTCTGCGCCTCGATGCCCTGGCTTGCATCCACCACGAGGACGGCGCCGTCGCAGGCGGCCAGGCTGCGGCTCACCTCGTAGGCGAAGTCGACGTGCCCGGGCGTGTCGATGAGGTTGAGCTGGTAGGTCTCACCGTCGTCGGCCGTGTAGCTGAGCCGCACCGCCTGCGCCTTGATGGTGATGCCCCGCTCGCGCTCCAGGTCGAGCTGGTCGAGCACCTGGTCGTGCATGTCGCGCGCCGACACCGCGCCGGTCAGCTCCAGCAGGCGATCCGCCAGCGTCGACTTGCCGTGGTCGATGTGGGCGATGATCGAGAAGTTGCGGATGCGGTCCAGCGGTGCGATCACGGCGGGCAATCGTACAGGGGGGCCAGCACGCGGCCCGGCCGGCGCATCGCGCGCAGGCTCCGGCGCATCACGCGCGCGTCAGCGTGCGTGATGCGCCGAGGGTGGGGCGGCGGCGCTCCAGCCGCCGCGGGCGGGATCTGCCCGCCCCCCGTGCGCGGCGCTCAGCCGCGCGAAGAACCAGCGCCCAGCATCCGGGACGGCCTGCGCCCGTCCACCGTCGGCAGGCCGTGGCCGGGCGCCAGCACGCGCACGGGAATCGCCGCGAGCCGCTCCACCAGCCGCCTCGCGCCCGCGGGATCGGCGCACGACCGGTCCGGCGGCGGGACCAGCCGTCCCCGCACCACCCTGGCGGCGTCGCCGAGCATCAGCGCCCCAGGCCCGTAGCAGTGGAAGACGAGGGCACCCGGGGCAACCGCAGAGGCGTCGATGACCTCGACGCCGCCCGCCACGTCGAGCACCTGTCCCGGCTCCAGCACGTCGTCCACGCGCACCGGCTCGGGCGGCCAGCGCCAGGCGCGGCGCAGGACCCCGCGGCGCAGCACCCGGGCGCGCGCCTCGCGCAGGGTGGCCGCCGTCTCCGCCGAGGCGGCGATGCGCGCCCCGGTCAGCGCCCGCACCGCGGCGGCGTTGCCGGCGTGCTCCGGGTCGCCCGAGGTGAGCAGGAGCGCCCTGACCTCCGACAGCCCGTGCCTGGCCATCTCGATCATGTGGCCCGCCCCCAGCCCGCCGTCGGGCGCCCCGGTGTCGACCAGGGCGCACTCGGCCGGTCCCTCCAGCAGGTAGGCACGCCCACCCTGGGTGACCTCGGAGGCGAAAAGACCGTGGATCACGAGCATCGGCCCGTATGATCTCGCCATGCCGACGTCCTCCACCTCGTCGCTGCATTCCGGCCTCCCCCCCGACCCGACCGGCGGCAAGCGCGCCCTGGTCCTGAGCGGCGGCGGCGTCACCGGCCTCACCTACGAGATCGGCGCCCTGCGCGCCCTCGACGACCTCCTCCTCGGGGCCAGCGTCAACGACTTCGACATCTTCGTCGGCACCAGCGCGGGCTCCATCGTCAGCGCGCTGCTGGCCAACGGCATCTCCCCCACCGCCATGGCGCTGGGGGTGCAGGGCGGCAACGCCGACCTCTCGCCGCCCTCGGCGTGGGCGCTCTACAAGCCCAACCTCGGCGAGTTCCTCCGCCGCCTGATGCGCCTTCCGGGCCTGGCGCGGGAGATCCTCGGCGACCTCCTCCACTCACCGCTCAAGCTGAGCGCCTTCGACCTCATGGGACTGGTGTTCCCCCTCGTGCCGTCGGGCCTCTTCGACCACTCCGAGCTGATCCGCTACATCCACGACGTGCTCACCCTGCCCGGCCTGAGCGACGACTTCCGGGAGCTGGACAAGGAGCTGCACATCGTCACCACGGCGCTCGACTCCAACGAGCGCACGGTGTTCTCCCCCTTCAACAACCCGCACGTGCCGATCTCGCGCGCCGCGGCGGCGTCGAGCGCCATCCCCATGCTCTTCAAGCCGGTGCGCATCGACGGCATCGACTACGTCGACGGCGGCCTCAAGGGCAACGCCGCCATCGACATCGCCGTCGACCGCGGGGCGACGCTGGTGGTGGTGATCAACCCCATCGTGCCGCTCGACTCGCGGCACATGCACGTGCCCTCGTCGATGCGCCAGCAGGTCGGCTCGCGACTCACCGACATGGGCATGCGCGGCGTGTACAACCAGGTCTTCCGCGGCATCCTCCACGACGGCCTCATCGACCACGTGCGCCTGGTGCGCAACCGCCGTCCCGACGTCGACATCCTGCTCATCGAGCCGCGCCCCGACGACGAGAAGATGTTTTTCCACGAGCTGATGTCCTTCAGCGCGCGGCTGATGACCCTGCAGCACGGCTACGAGTCGGTGTC
>Ga0070741_10004066_pt1 | contig 34768 bp, 40 predicted proteins | sample Coa_R1_4_FD_66440 | JGI IMG/M metagenome (GOLD analysis project Ga0070741, IMG submission 66440) | Surface soil microbial communities from Centralia Pennsylvania, which are recovering from an underground coalmine fire - Coalmine... | ecosystem: Environmental > Terrestrial > Soil > Unclassified ... | reverse complement strand
GAAGCCCGCGGCGGCAGGCCGAGACTGTCGGATCTGCGCGACTCGGGTTCCATTGAACAGGACGCCGACGTGGTTATGTTTATCCATCGCGAGGACAAATACAAAGAGCAGGACGAAAGAACCAATATCGCTGAAATTCTGATCGAAAAGCACCGCAACGGCGAGACCGGCAAAGTCGATCTTTATTTCAACCAGCAGAAAGCCACCTTTGAAAACATCGACAAGCATCATTCAGAGAAAGAATTCACCGAGTTTTAAAAAATGGATACGACAGACAAGCTCATAGAACTCTTCAAGGAATTTCCCGGCATCGGCCCGAGACAGGCCAAGCGCTTTGTCTATTTTTTATTGCATAAGAATCCAAATTACGTCAAGGAACTTTCCGATTTAATTACCGAAGTTAAATCTGCCGTACACGTCTGCGAGATGTGCTTCAGATTTTTTCCCGGCAAAGAAACAATGTGTTCAATCTGCAGGGATCCGAAACGTGATTCGAAATCGCTTATGATCGTCTCTCACGACATTGATTTTGAAAATATTGAACGATCAAAAGTCTATAACGGCCATTATTTTATCCTCGGCGGAATAGTGCCGATTCTTGAGAAAAATCCCGAGAAAAGAATTCGACAGAAAGAACTTTTGGAAACCATCAAAAAAAGAAATCTTTCAGAAATCATCCTAGCGCTAAATTATAATCCGGAGGGCGAAAATACCAGAATGTATTTGGAAGAGATTTTAAAACCCCTGAATATAAAAATTTCTACTTTAGGACGTGGTCTGTCTACCGGCACCGAGCTCGAATACTCCGACCCCGACACCATCAAAAACGCCTTGAAAAATAGAGGATAAAAGAGTAAGGTAACGACAGAAGGAGGACTGATGCCGAAGAAAAAGGCAAAGAAATTAAAAGAGCTTGCCATCGATCTTGGAGACCCCGGGTTCAACCGTCACTGTGAAGAGGTGTATCCAGACATCAAAAAACAGTACATAGAAGAGGCCAGAAGTGCCGCTGAAGCCAGCCAAATCGTGATTACGAACGCCGTCGGAAAACCAAAAGTCCGCCGAGGAGAGCACGACTCATCGGCAACAAATAAAACAAAAGGCACTCCCGAGCGGAGTGCCTCATTCATTATTTAATCTCCGAAATTTTCACCTTGAACCACGGCTGGCGATGGCCGTACTTTTTAAAATAGCGGGATTTTTGCTTGTACTTGATGACATCGACGGTTTTATTTCTTCCGATTTCCGTCAAAACCCCTTCGATTTTTTTATTTAAAAAAGGAGTTCCAATTTCGGCATCCGTAAGCAAAACTTTATCAAAAACGACGATATCGCCTACTTTCAAATCGCCCTTGATTTTCTCAATTTTAATGATATCCCCAGAGGAGACCTTATATTGCTTGCCGCCTGTCTGTATAACCGCGAAATCCATAGTGAAAGCAATATAACAGAAAAAGCCTAATCCTGCAACTCTGTTTTCTCCAAAAGGGGAATGTCGACATTCAGGGAATCGCCGGTAATGCGCATGACATCCTTATCGATTTTTTTGAATTCTTTGCTCGAAGCATTGAAATGGTTGACGACGGTATCGAGAGAATTGCCGAGCTTGGCATGATACTTTTCATACTCTTTCAAATGCGTGCCGATCTCCCCTACCCGCTTGATGATCTCCTTAGTCGTCTCTTCAATCTGCATGGCCTTCAGACCCTGAAGCACGGTCTGCAGATAGGCCAGAAAAGATGTCGGCGAGACGATAATAACTTTGTACTTCCCTGCCGCCCGTTGTATCAAATTCTCATCATCTCCGATTTTATTGACCAACAAATCGTAATAAATGGCCTCATGCGGAATAAACATGAACGCAAAGTCCATGGTGCCTTCGGCCGGCCGGATGTATTTGGCCGTTTCGGTGATGCGCAGCTTCAAATCATTGAGAAAATTTTTCTCCAGTTTTTCGCGCTCAAGGCCGGAAACTTCTGAGAGCTTATTGTAGTTTTCCAGAGAAAATTTTGAATCGATCGGAATAATTTTATCTTTGACAAAGACCGCCGCGTCGACGATTTCGCCGTTTTCAAAGGCGAACTGCATCTGATACTGGTTCGGCGCCAGAACATTTTTCAAAAGCGTTTCCAGATAATATTCGCCCAGAATGCCCCGCTGTTTCGGATTCTTCAGAATATCCGACAGGCTCTGCAATTGATCGGCGAATGAAACCACCTGCTTATTGGTCTGGTCGAGCTTGACCAGGCCTTCGGTCACTTCGCGGATCAGCTTGGCAGACTCGCCGAGCTGGGTACGGACAGATTCGTTCATATATTTACCTGATTCACCGACTGTTCTATTCAATTCGTTAATCTGTTCCAAAATCAACTTAAAACCAATATCGTTACTTGCTTTTGGCCGTAAAAAATAGGCTAAAATTGCGCCTATTACAAAAATAGCTAAGGTAATCAGAATAATTTCAATAATCATGATGGCATTGTATCAAAAAACCTAAAAAATAAAATCCCCGTCAGAATTGCTGGCGAGAACCTTATTAGGCGGGTTTACCTCAATATTCTCACTCAGCCCGCTCATTCTTTCATTACTGAATTTCTAGAGTCGCTAGGGCATGTGAACTAATATGTGAGAGGCAAAGTTGCCCATCCCCAGGTGAAGCAGGTTACACTGCACATATAAGATAGTGAAGTGCTATCGGTAGCAATCCTATCGCCCGTTGTAACAGGCACCCAGATTAGTATTCCAATAAGCCAAACAATAGTCAAATAAGAATTGTGGACATCATGTGAATATGATATATTCTTCATATGTCGCGTTCTCCAATAATAACATTTGAAGATCTTGCCAGAGTGGTTCAGGATGGTTTTACCAAGCAAAATAAAAACTTCGATGAAATCATACGTAGCGTATCTTCATTAAATAAATCAATATCTGAAGTGAAATCAATAATCGATAGAATTGATGATAAAATACATAAAATCAAGACTCTTGGTATTTCTAAAATAGAAAGAAAACTGCAAACGGTATGACATTACATTCTCAAATCAAAGAGCAGGTCAAGGACGCCATGAAAGCCCGCGACGAAGTCAGGCTTCGGGTTATTCGCGGACTTTTGGCCGGGTTTACCAACGAGCTTGTCGCCACCAAGCGAATGCCGACCGACGAACTTTCCGACGACGAAGTGCTCGCAGTTATCCGACGCCAGGTCAAGCAGCGCAAAGATTCCATTGAACAATTTACCAAAGGCAATCGTGCTGATCTCGTGGAAAGCGAAAAAGCCGAGCTGGCCGTTCTGGAAACCTATTTGCCTGCTCAAATAAGCAGAGAAGAAGTCATGAAAGTGGCTGAAATGAAGAAAACGGAACTCGGCATAACCGATAAATCAAAAGCCGGCCAGCTCATGGGCGCAGTCATGAAAGAACTCAAAGGCAATGCTGATGGAAATCTGGTTAAGTCCGTAGTTGACGAGCTATTAGGTTAGTAGTAGAATTGCAATAGACCCAATAAGGAGATGACCATGGACATTGGCGAATACCTTGAGGGAGGGGCAGTAATGCCGCCGCCAAAACCGAAGCAGAAGAAAATTGAATCACCAGAAAAACCGGACTGGAAAAAAGCAGCCGCAAACGACAAAGATTAGCTTTCTCTCGTCACTTTTGACACTCCTCCTCGGCAGGGCCACACTGTGTGGCCCTTTTTTTATTCCTCATAAAAAATTTATGTGGCTGCGATAAGCTTGCTCTGGAGAAAATAGATGTGGAATATTCCTGATTTGGCTGAGAAGTACAAGCGAAATCTCAAAACTCTGAAGATGGGAGAAGCTATTCATAAGACCCTGATCGACGCCGGCATTCCCAAGCCTGAATGGACAGATGTAGCCGATAAGTTTGTTTTTTTGGCAATATACGGCAAAACGGAACCTGATAGAGAAGAAAACCGGCCTAAAACTAGAAAGGGAAAGAAATGAAAGGGTTTGTCTAACGCAGTGTTAGCAAACCTTATTTTTTATATTTTTCTAAAATTCCCTTTTCAATTTCGCTTCTCTCCCCGCCGAACGAAAGGAATGAGACATGTTTCAGAGTTTCAACCAGGCCGGGATTGCCTTTCGGCGCCGCCAGAGTTTCAATATTAAACGGTTTTTCCGGTTTGCCGTCGACAAGCATTTTGACGTAGGCATTGCGGTTGGCAATGTTCATGAAGTCAGACGCTGAAAATGTCGGAGCAAATTGCTTTTGTAGAAATTCGGCGTCTTCGCTGCCGACACGGAAGCTGCATATATTGCCGACATTGCCGAAGACGGCGTCGCGAATGCCCTCTTCGAGCTGGGCGATGAATTGATGGGCGATGGAAAGCGACAGTTTGTACTTTCTGGCTTCTGACAAAATGGTGGCGATGGAATTGGTCGTAATGTTCTGAAATTCGTCGATATACAGATAGAACGGCGGGAAATTGCTGCCGTTGGCCCGCGACAAAGCCGCCATCAGAATCTTGCCGACCAGAATGAGGCCGATGAGATTGGCATTGATATCGCCGAGACGGCCTTTGGACAGATTGACCAGAAGGATTTTTTTATTGTCCATGATTTCCCGGAAATCAAACGAGGATTTCTGCTGGGCGACGATCGGCCGCATGATGTCATTGGCCAGGAAGACATCAAACTTGGACGTAATGTACGGCACGATATTTGCCAATGCCGCTTCCCCGCCGGCCTTCTCGGCCACTTCGCGCCAGAATTCAACCACCACCGGATTTTTGCAGTGGGACAGTTTCAATTCGCGGTACTGCTTGTTTGAAAGCACCCGCGAGACATCGAGCAGCGTCGAGCCGGTATCCGGATCTTCAATGACCAGCATGGTGGCATTGCGAAAATATTGCTCGAAAATCGGCCCCATCGATTCCGGCACTTTGCCGTAGAGCTTCATAAAAATATTGAAAATCTCATTGACCACGAAAGTTTTCTGCTCCGGAAATCTCGGATCGTACTCGAGCATATTCAAAGCCATCGGCCGCTCGACGAAACTCGGATCGAAATAAATGAGATCGCCGAAGCGCGATTCCGGAATATTAGCCAGCACATCGAGAATATCGATGCCGTGCGGGTCGATCATGCAGACGCCGTTGCCCCGGGCAATGTCGGAAATGATCATATTCTTCAGAAGCGTTGATTTGCCGGTACCGGTCTGGCCGATAGTGTAAAAATGGCGCAAACGGTCCTCGTCGGAAATGTAAATCTTGGTTTCAGTATTCTGATAGCGATTGATGCCGAGCAATGTGCCGGTACCGGAAACATCGAGTGGCGCCGGCGCAGACGCAGCCGACGATTTTTTCAACTGCGAAGCTCCCGTCAGACCGGAAGTTGTAAAGTGAATCAGCGAAGAAATTTCCCGGAGATTCAGGGGCAGGATATTATGTTCATTATACACTCTGAAGGAAAACTCCCTGAAAAAATCCCCCAGTTTTTTATCCGGAATTCTCTCGGCCTTCAGGGCGTTCGAAGTCGGATTGTTAAACTGATTGAAGCTCGACTCCATATTGGCCAGAATGCGCTCGGCGTCAAGCCGCGACTTGCTCGAGGCGGCCAGGCGGATATTTACGGCCGCAATCGGCGTTTCGATTTTCTTTTTAATTTTTTCTATATCTTCTGTTTCTATTTTCTTATCTTCGGCTTTTTCTTCTTTTTTGCTTCCAAAAATTTCCTTAAAAACTTTTTTGACGCTTCCTCCGAGCGAATCAGGATTATCCAAAGCGTCTTTGGCTTTCATGCCGCTTTCGATTTCCTTGATGGCATAGCTGTACTTTTTATTGTAATAATCGCCCTGCGGAGAAAAAATAATCTGCATGGCCGCCCCTTCGCCGTCTTTCTGCAATTTTGAAAAACTTTCCAAAATAACATTCAGCGGATCATGATCGAACTGCTCATAGGTTTTAAACGGATAAGCCGCATTCTGCTCAAGAGCGACATATGAGCCGACCGACACCCCTTCCTCGTTGAAAATATTGTAATCGTCGACAGCTTCCCTGACTTTGGCATTGGCAAAAATGCTTACCACCTGTTTTTGAAAAAGTTCCGAATAGGCATTCGGCACGGCCACGTAAAAAACCGTTTCACTCGAGCCGTTTTGATTGGCGATTTCCAGAGCGAAATAATTCTGCCTGTCGCTTGCAGCCACCGACATCATGCCGGAGAAAAACTGCTCCATGCCCGAAACAATCTCCTTGAGCGGCTTTTTCTTTTCTTCCACATCTTTTTCGGCCAAGACCACTTCGTACAAGGTCATATCCAGACCGCGGAATTCCTTTTTCTTCGTATCGATTTTCAAACTCTTATTTTTGAGAAAGGCCACCAGAAAACGGTGAAAATCGTCGTCGAGATGCGGATCTTTCGAATATTCCACAACCGACATGGCATTTTTAATGCCCCGAGTCTGCAAAACATGCAAGAGCTCCGATATTTTATGATCGTGCCGCTCCGGAGCCAGATTCAAAACGATAGCCTCAGCTTCATGCTTCGGCATGGCATAATTTTCATTAAGCACATCTTTTGGCAAAGCGCTTCTGTACCGGGAAATCTGATCGGCGACAAGCTTGTCGGAATCGACGGACAAATGTTTCTCATTCAGTTCTTTCTCCTTTTCGGCAATCCGGCTCTTCAAATACGAAATCTCCTCCGCCGGATTTTTAAATTTTTCCATATAATAATTATACCTAATATTAAAAAACGAGGCGAACCCTATAGTAGGATCCGCCCCGCACTTCCAAACTTACTGAAGGATCATTCCAGAAACGCTGCCGCGGCTAACTGCGACGGTTCCACCGTCTGATGCTTCGGGAATATAATATGATACTTCTCCAGAAGCTTACAGATGTCCGCAAATACTTTTTCGGGAGTCGACCCGGCATTGACGTAATTGATTTCATGTTTGTGCCTTAAGATTTCAGCAACAACCAGAGGAATCATTTTCATATCGTCATCGATCAATTTGTTCCAGATACGCTGGTCGTCATCCAAGCGTATCGGCCGTCTTTCCATTTCACTTTTCTTTTTGCGCCCTTCGAGCCGACGGAAAATTAAGAAGTCGTTCAAATTCATCATAATGAAGAGTACTAGGTGATGCGTGTAGTACTTTTCAATCAAATGCAGAACGTCCGGGACTTGAGACGGGTTCCGACACGTTCCTGCCAAAGCCGTTACAATTTTATCCTTCGGAGCGTAACGCATCACAAAATCCAAGGCCGTTTCCACTCCGATATCTGAAACCAACTTGCCGGCCGCCATATGAGCCTCCGGCTTGTATTTATCCTTATATTCGGGGATGTTCACGCTGGCGTACTTAAGAGCATCGCTCACGCTGATGAAATTTGCACCCAGTTTGTTAACCAATGCCTCACCCTGCGTATCCTTGCCCGAACCATGCGGTCCAAGCAGCACCACAACAGCTTTCTTCATTCTCTCAGAATCCTTTCAGTAAAGTTTGTTTTGAAACAACAGTCCGGGTGTGATAGTAGCCTGAAATTGGCAATACGTCAATGTGGATAAACTCTCGCTCTGGATAGACCGTAAAAAAAGTGTTACAGTCTTATTTCGGCCCTATCGTCTAACGGCTAGGACGAAGCCTTCTCAAGGCTTAAATCAGAGTTCGATTCTCTGTAGGGTCACATGATATAATCAAAAAATTAATAAAAATATAAAACGATGAAAAAATTTATATTTGCTGTCATAGCTTGCGCCTTATTTTCTTCAATACCTCTTATCAGCTTCGCGTCGATCGACACAAACCTGATGTACGGCTCCCAGGGAACGGCGGTCTGGGAACTTCAGGATTTTCTTTTTAGCAAAGGGTTCCTAACCGTTCAGCCAAACGGCTATTTCTTCTCCACAACCAGGAATGCAGTCATAAAATATCAAAAGTCAGTCGGCCTTCCCCACAGCGGATATGTCGGCATAAGCACCAGGGCACAGATCAACAACGAACTGGCCGCACTTAACGCTCCGGCAATAGCCGCAGCAAATGCCGAATCAGGCGCAGCTCAGCCTGTGGCAATTCAGCAACCAGTTCAACAAACGGCAAGTGTAATTCAGTCTACAACTCAAAGTTCTCCAAGCAGCTTTACCCTCCCAAGCGGAGTGGTTATCGATCCGAACGGCAATGTGGTCTCTACCTCCACCACAGCTCAGCCGACCGATGATCAGACCGCCGGCAAAAATTATTATATCGCCCACAATACCTGCGCCCCATTAAATGGCGTCAACACTGTCCAATATAATGCCTGCGTCAATTACGCTTTTTCTCTGACATCGAGCACCACAGCGACAACCACAACCACTACAACCACAGCCAGTTCGGGTCCCGCTCCGACCTGCACATTGCAGACCGCATCGTCGGGCATTATCTGGTATACAACCAATACCACAACCCTCAATCTGTACGGCGGACAAAACCCAACCCTGATCCAGGCCCTTACCCCCGTCGCCGGCGGACAGCTTAATGGCATTAACCAGAGCAGCTATCCGATAAAAATAACGGCCACAGGCCCCGGCGGCACCGCCACCTGCGGAGTGATGTTTGTCGGGCAGACGAGCAATGGGATGTAGGGGGGTGAAAAGCTGACTCGAAGTCCAATAAAAAATATTTGTTTTAAAAATTTTTGATATGAAAAACTACGTGAGTTTATCCACGTAGTTTTTTAATAACATTTTTCAACTTTTTATTTTTGCTTTCGTAAATACCGACGAACTCCGTTTATTGAAGTTTCGCCAGATTCTTTCTTGAGCGTGCCGAGCTTAGTGTCTCCACGAACCCTGTCGAATTCAGGATAGTCTTTGCGGAGGTTTTTTGCGAGTGAATCTGATCTCTCTCGCCGAAATGCTCCTTCCTCAGTACGTTTGTGATGTGGTAATGGCATAAATGTGATTACCGTCCTTGCCTGTTCAACTCTTGGCAGACGTGGCAGGCCCTGTAACCGCCCATTCCGAGACGACGTTCGTTAAGTGGAATATCTCGGCCTGGAGGACAAGCACTATTATCGTGGTACACCCGCAGTGCTGGTAACTTTCTGCTCTCGTTGATCGAGTAAAATGATGATGTATATGGCATTGACTTTTATTATATTAATAATCCGACCTTTCCCCGGAATATTACTCCTGCATGTAAAGAGTGTCAAGTTTTACGGAAATATTGCTTTAAAAAGAAGCCGATGTTAAAATATTTTTATGCATCCCATACAAGAAAAATTGTTGAATTTATCAAAAAAAGATAATTTGGCCAAGCTGAGCCTGCGTGAGATGGCGAAACGTATCGGCTCTCCGCAAGAATCTCCGCAAAAAATCAAACACCACCTGCTTCAGCTTCAGAAAAAAGGGTTTTTACAAATAGATAAGTTTAAAGGAGTTATGGAGCGTGTGTCAGAGCCAGGTTGGGCAAAAGGATTGTTGCATAAAGCGGCAAGGCTTCTTCGTATTCCTATCGTCGGTACCGCGAACTGTGGTCCCGCCACCATTTTTGCAGAGCAGAATTTTCAGGGATTCTTGCGTGTATCCAGCAAACTTGCAGATGTGAGATCGCCAGATGGAATTTATGCAATAAAGGCCGATGGTTACTCAATGAACCGTGCTGAGATTAAAGATAAGAAGATTGAAGACGGTGATTATGTAATTGTCGATTCGCGCGTAAGAGATGTCCACAACAAAGATATTATTGTGGCGATTGTTGACGGTAAAGCAACAATCAAAAGATTTTTTAACGATAAAAAAAATAAGCAGGTTGTACTTATGGCCGATTCATCTTTTGATTATGATCCGATTTATCTTGACCCCACAGATGATTTTAGTATTAGCGGAAAAGTTATAGGAATTATTAAAAAGCCATTGAACTCAAGGCAATAAGAAACCATGAATTTTCTTAACAGCTTTCATAGAATCACGCTTGATTTCGCTCTCCCAAAATCTTAGAACTTCCCATCCATCTTTTTTTAAAATCTTATTAATTTGCTTATCTCGTTTAATATTATTTGAAATTTTTTCCTGCCAATATAATTTGGGAAGCCTTTTTCCTGTTTTTTGAAAATTTTTGCCGTGCCAGAAATCGCCATCAAGAAAGATTGCTATCTTCTTGGAAACAAATGCAATATCTGGCTTGCCAGGTAATTTCTTGTAATTGCGCCTGTACCTGAAGCCTTGCGGATAGAAAACACCGCTAATCAATTTACAAAAGTTTTGCTCAAGTTTCGTATTAGTCCCACGTATATGAGACATGATCTCACTGCGCTTTCTTTTTGTAAAAACATCCATATTAATTATTTTCTGTTGTGGATAACTCCGCTTTGATATTCGGTTTTTATTCGGTAGGATAATTCTAAGATAACTCTCTAATAAAAACAACATGCAAACTTTAACAGAAAAACAAAAAAGAATATTCGATTTTGCAAAAATATATATTGCGGAAAACGGAATATCCCCTACTATAGAAGAAATCAGGAAAAAATTTAAGCTACGAGCTTCTTCTACAGTTCATGAGCATTTGAATGCAATAAAAAACAAAGGCTATTTATCAAATAATACAAACTATGCGCGAAGCATAATCTTAAAAAAAGACATTAAGAAAATTTTTGAAATACCTATTCAAGGAATAATCGCTGCTGGACAGCCACTTGAAGTTATTGATGAATATCAAGAAACAATTTCAATCATCAATAATGATATTCAAAATCCAAAAGATTATTATGCTCTTCGCGTGGCGGGCGACAGTATGATTGAAGAAGGAATTTTTGATGGAGATATCGTCATTATTAAACGCCAATCAGTCGCTGAGAATGGCCAGACGGTTGTTGCAATAGTAGACAACAATGAAGCAACTTTGAAACAAATCTATAAGGAAAAAGGGAGATTCAGACTTCAGCCGAGAAATCAGGCAATGCTCCCATTCTACAGAAAAGAGGTTGAGATAAGAGGAGTTGTTATTCAAATAATAAGCAACTTAAATCGCTCAGGCCAAAAAAAATCTACAAATAATGAAAAGAAGCTTAAAACTATTGATTTATTCGCAGGTGTCGGTGGAATAAGAATTGGGTTTGAAAAAGCTGGATTCAAAACAGTTTTCTCAAACGACTTTGAGGAACAATGCAGGGCCACATATGATTTGAACTTTAAGGATTCAAAGCTGATTGTTGAAGACATAAAAAAGATCGGGATCGATGATCTCCCCCGATTTGATTTTCTATTGGCGGGATTTCCGTGCCAAGCATTTTCTATCGCAGGATATCGGCAAGGATTCAATGATGAAAAAGGCCGCGGCAATATTTTTTTTGATATAGCTCGGATAATAGAAACGAAAAAACCAACGGGGTTTCTGCTTGAAAACGTTAAAAATTTAAAAAGCCATGACAACGGGAAAACCTATAAAATAATTGAAGATACATTGATAAAACTTGGATACCATGTCAAAGCTAAAGTGCTGAATAGCATGGAATATGGAAATATTCCGCAGAACAGGGAAAGAATATATATTGTAGGATTTAAAAATAAGGAACATGCGGAACGATTTACATTCCCTGGGCCGATAAACCTTCAAGTTCAAGTTAAAGATCTCTTGGAAACCGATGTGCCAGAAAAGTATTACTACAATGACAAGCCTCTATTTAATAAACTGAAAAAGGCCATAAAGTCAGAAGGGGTAGTGTATCAATGGAGGAGACAATATGTCCGTGAAAATAAAAGCGGAGTATGTCCAACGCTTACCGCCAATATGGGCACTGGAGGCCATAATGTTCCGATCATTAAAGATAAAAAAGGTATAAGAAAATTAACACCTTTTGAGTGCGCGAAAATTCAAGGTTTCCCGGAAAATTACAAACTGCCAAACATTTCTGATTCTGCTCTTTATAAGCAATTTGGAAATTCTGTGACAGTAACTGTAATAGAGAGAATCGCTAAGGAGATATTACGGGCTGTTGAGTAGGAGAAACCAGGTCAGCAAGAATTTGCCAGTTTTCTCGGTATTTTTCAAGCTTTGAAAGAGCCTTGGTACTTCCTAAGTTTGCAACATCTTCGATTGGAATAATATAGCATTCTCCATTATTGCTATTTACAGCCAAAATAAGATCGCAATCTTTTGAGGTATATTTATAAGTCCTAGAGGCAACTTGCCGATTAATTTGTTGGCCACTTCTTCCTCCGCCTGTAAAGGATACGCTTCCATTTCCAGCTCCTTTAATTTGAACCCTTAACAGCTTTTTTCCTTTTCCTGGATCAATGACTGCGTCATAACGGCCGTTTGTAATTTCTACTTTCGAACAGGCAAAGCCTGCTTTTATACAGCGACCAATTCCAATAAGTTCATCGGCATTACCGTTAATTGTCCGATAATTTCCTTTTTCCATTTCTGTCAGATTTTTAGGCCAACTCATAACTGGAATATACCATATAATCTGATAAATAGGAAGTATCACCTATCCGGGGGCACCTCATAGTAGTTGATGAGAAAATTGACAATGTTCATAAACGGTGCTGTCAGGGACTCGGAGGCATATTGGACGTTTTTTGGATTATACATATAGAGGAAAACAAAAAACCTTGGATTATACGACGGGAAATAGCCGATAAAGGAATGAATATATCTATCGCTGTAATACCCTCCTGTAGGGCTTGGTATTTGGGCGGTTCCGGTTTTGGCGGCGACGCTGTAGTTTGGCAGATGCAGCAATCCATGGTCGAGGACGTGATCGACGCTGTAGGTGAGCATGCGGTCGAGGGTCTGGGCTGTGGTGGTGGAAATGACCCGGGGGCCTGACTCAACGGGTGTGTCTTTATTTATGCCGATGGTGTAATCAATGCTTTTAACAATATGGGGAGTAACGAGCACCCCGCCGGAAGCGATGGTCGACAGTGCCCGGACGGTGGCAATCGGGGTCATGGCAATGCCCTGGCCGAAAGCGGCCTCGGCGTGTTCAAGATCGCGCGGGGCTTTGAGGTTTGCCAAAAGGTCATGAGCTTCATTGGGCAATTCAATGCCGGTTTTCTGATTGAGACCGAAATTGTAAAGGTATTGATCAAAGGTGGCATTGCCGACCAATTGTTCAACGTGGGCGGCGCCGACATTGAGGGACTGCGAAATGAGTGTCTGCATGTCGACAATGCCGCGATTTTTCCTGTCGAAATTGCAGATCTCTTTTTTATTCAGAGTAATGCAGCCGGGATCGTAATAGGTTGAATTTTCAGTAATTACGCCGGTATCAAGACCTGCGGCAATGGTCAGAGGCTTGATGATGGAACCCATTTCATAGACATTTTCAACCATGGGATTGGAAAAAGTTTTCACATTTGCGACCTGGTCGGTGTGATTCGGATCAAAGGTCGGCAGACTGGCCATGGCGTAAATTTCGCCGGTCTGAGGATTTTCAATAATGCCGCCGATGGTATCGGGACTGTATTTTTCCGAGGTCGAAGCCAGAACACTTTCCAGATCTGACTGGACCGTCGGCTCGATGGTAGTGACAATGTCGGCTTGCTTCAGCGTCGCGGCCTGGCTCGTGCCGATATTGGCGAAAATCTGAGCAAAGAAATTGACATAGCCGGTGTCGTTTCTTTCAAGCTCGGTTTCATAGGTCCGCTCGAGACCGTATCTTCCGGCATAGTCATTGCCCTGATAGCCTTCGAAGCCGATAACTTGAGCGGCAGTCGAACCGCCGGGGTAAAATCGCCAGCGATCGGTATACAATTGCACTCCCGGAATATTCAGGGCGCTGATTTTATTGCCGGTATCTTCGCTCACATGGGTGGCAATTTCCTGATAGCTGGAATTAGCGGCAACTTTTGCCATAAACGTATCATGGTCAATTGGCCATAAAGCATTTAATTTTTGCCAGGTGCCTTCAGGATCCTTCAAAGTTTTCGGATTGATAGCCACGATAAAACCGGTCTGGAGAGTGGCCGCCGAAACCAGAGTTCCGTCTTTATTTTGAAAATAAATAGTGCCGCGATCGAAGAGACTCTGGGCGGTGTATGTATATTGGCGATTGGCCTTGTCGAGATAAAGCTGATGCTCGGCGATTTGCAAAATGTAAAGCCGAGCAATAATCAGCAATGCAAAACCGGCAATACACAAAGCGATGATTCTTGTGCGAGTGACAGAGCGCATGCTTTGATTATAGCTTAAATTTTATTGGAAATATAAGAAACTGAGTTGGATTCAGGGGAAATAAAGGCCTTTGGAGAAACATTTTTGAAACCGAGAGCATAGGCGCTTGAAAGTGTGACATTATTTACCTTGCCGATATAGGCGAATTCCTCCTGGCCGATGGCGAGGGTAAGCTGGGTACTTTGATTTTCCAAATTTTGCCTGGCGACCACGTTGTGGACGGTAGCATTGATGCAATACATGTAAAAGGCCATGCAAAAGAGCAGTGTCGACACCAAAATCCAAAATATTGTCCGTTCATTATTCAGTTGTAAAATTTTTTCAGTCATATCCTTTCTAGGATTCTTAATTTTGCACTTCTGGATCGGGGGTTTGATTTAATTTCCGAGTCCGAAGGCACAATCACTTTTTTATTTATCCTTCTCCCCTCTTCGGTATCTTCTTTTTCTTTAAAAAATTGTTTGACGGCCCGGTCTTCGATCGAATGGAAAGAAATGACTGCGATCCGTCCGTTCTTTTTCAGTCTTTCAAAGCCTTTTCTAATTCCCTCTTTGAGGCTTTGGATTTCATCATTGACCACGATGCGCAGAGCCTGAAATGTTTTGGTGGCCGGATGGATTTTCCTGTGGTGATACCATGCCGGCGTCGCTTTCAAGATGACATTCACCAACTGACTGGTCGTCTCAATCGGTCGGTTCTCCACAATTGCTCTGGCGATTTTCCTGGCAAAGCTTTCCTCGCCGTAGGCCTGCAATATGGTGGCGATATTTTCTTCTTCCCACTTGTTGACGATGTCTTTGGCGGTCAGTTGAGCGTTTTTGCTGAATGACATCACCAATGGTTCGTCTTTTTGGAAGGAAAATCCCCTGCCCGATTCGAACTGGTCGGAAGACATGCCGATATCGAGAAGAATTTTGTCGACCTTTTCGATTTTCAGGCCGTCCAAAATTTTGTCGATGTTCCGGAAATTGCCCTGAACCAGAGTGACCGGCAGATCGGTTGCGATTTCATCAGCGTCAATGCCGATAACTCGAACTTTGTCTCCAAAGCGCCTAAGCACTTCGCGACTATGTCCGCCGCCGCCGAATGTTCCGTCGACGAAGATTTCTCCGGGATGAATATCCAGACTGTCTATTGCCTCTTGTAAAAGAACTGATCTGTGTATTGCTTTTGGCTCCGTCATAGCACTCCGATCTGGCCCAGCTTCTCGGCCAAAGTGTCGGCCTGCTTTTCGACCACTTTCTTGTATTCGCCCCAGACCTTTTCGTTCCAGATCTCGAGGCGGGAAGAAACGCCGATGATGACCACCCGATTTTTCAAATTGGCCCGTTCGCGCAGGAAATCGGGAACTAAAATCCTGCCGATCGAATCAACTTCGGCTTCTTCCGCCCCAGCAAACATAAAACGGTTGAAGCTCCTTTGATCGGCTTGTAAGAGGGATGATGAAGAAAGTCTGGCCTGAATCTTTTCCCATTCCTTTTGCGTAAAAACGAAAAGACACTGGTCGAGGCCCGGCGTGATGACCATTTTCCTGCCCATCTCCTTGCGGAACTTGGCCGGCAGAGACAGGCGATTCTTGTCGTCGATCGTATGTGTGTATTCGCCTATCAACATGGTTTTTCATTTTCCACTTCATCCCACTTGCTTAACATTCTATACCACTCCTTCCCACATTGCCACTATAGTTATCCACAATGAATTTGATGTGAAAATACACTAAAAAACCTGTCCGATTAGACAGATTTTTTAGTGTGGACCCGGCGAGACTTGCACTCGCTTCACCAGATGGCAATACTGATATGTTACTGCATACACCACGGGCCCATTAAAAACACAACAGAAAAGCCCCTCTTTCGAAGGGCTTCGCTGAGCCATCTGGTGTTTTAGTCTATATGCAGACCATATCGGTATTACAAGCAGTTTAGCAGGTCAGTATAACTTGTCAACTATCTCGGCCGCATCAGCGGAAATGTCTGCAATTCGCGCAATGGCTTGTCCGCAAGTATTGCAAACAGTCTCTCGCCGAAACCGAAACCGCAGGTCGGAGGCATGCCGTGTTCGAGCATTTCCACGAATTCATTGTCTGTCATCATGGCCTCGGTATCCCCTGTTTCCAAAAGTTTTTGCTGAATTTCAAATCGTTTCCTCTGTTCAACCGGATCATTCAACTCCGAATAGCCGTTGCCGACTTCCGTACCGGCAATGAGAGGCACGAATCTCTGCACGACATTGGTATTCGGCACGCTTTTTGCCAAAGGCGAAACCAAAAACGGATGATTGATCAAAAATGCCGGGCCGGAAATATTCTTCCTGCAATATTTCCAAAGGGTATCAATCAGTCTCTCGCGATTACTGCCTTCGTATTCAACCCCAAGCTCTTTGAGTTTCTCTTGCATGTCACCTTCACTGGCGGTATGAATATCTACCTGTGTCTGATTTGCAATTTCCTCGGCATAATCAACAATTCCCCATTCGCTTGCCAGATCGAAACTATGTCCCCGGGAAGTAAACTGAGTTTTTCCAAAAACTTTTTTGGCGATGTCTATATATAAGTCGCGGACCAAATTCATGCCGTCGGTAAAATCGGCAAAAGCCCAGTAGAATTCCATATTGGTAAATTCCTGGGCGTGTTCGGGACTGGTGCCTTCGTTGCGATAGACCCGGCCGATTTCGAACGTCTTCGGAAAACCGGCGGACATGAGACGCTTCTGCCATAATTCGCCGACCGAAATCCGCAGATAGACATCGAGGTCATAATCATTGTGATAGGTTTCAAACGGGGTGGCTTCGGCTCCGCCGGTCGTTGTTTCCAGAGTCGGGGTTTCCACTTCCAGAAAATTTTTAGACTTCATGAAATCGCGGACGACATCCCAAAATTTTGATTTTTTGATAAACAATTCCCGCAACTCTTCGTTCATCAATAAATCCAAATAGCGCTTCCTGAATCGCTCTTCGATATCAACGAGACCATGCCATTTTTCAGGCAATGGCAGAAGCGATTTCGCGGCCATGAGCCATTCCTCGGCCAAAATGGACTGCTCGCCACGGTCGGAAAGCATAACCTTGCCGGTAACAGAAATAAAATCGCCGATATCAACCGTGTCCACAAAAAGAGAAAACTCCTTCAAAATATCTTTTTTAAGAATTACCTGGATTTTTTCCGTGCCGTCAAACAACACTGCAAATAAAATTGCTCCCTGACCGCGAATAGCCATGACCCTGCCGGCTATTGAAACGACTGACTCTTTTTTATTTTCAAAATCGCTTTTAATTTCGGCAATATCAAAATCCTTCGGCACCTTTGCCGGGTACGGGTCAATGCCATGCTCTTTCAAAATTTCAAGCTTTTTTAGACGAGCCTGTCGTATTTCATCAAGCGAAGCCATATGTGTATACTAGCATCTTCATCAATTTTTGAAAATTGCATTTTCAGACCATTTCTGTAGTATTCCCGCAGAACTGCCATATCAAAATTCAAGAAAGGAAAATAGTATGATCAAACTGTCCAACGGTCACGAGTTGAGATACATCGTGGCAAGCGGAGCCGCAGGATTTGATGGTCAATGGTGGCTGCATGAAAAACCTCTGGTCTGGCTCGGTCTTATCAAGCCGGAACTTTTTACAATCGGCATTCGAACACTGACACGCTATCCTCGGTTGTATCCGGTAAGCAACTTATCGTGGAGACGTCCACGGACATGGTTGCCATGGAGTTCACAGTCATGTATCAGATTTTTACCTGGTGGCGGAGCAATCAACAAAGTTGGTTTGTACAATCCCGGCATTGATCTGTGGATCGATACTATATATCCACGGATCAAAAACACTAAAACTCCTTTGATTGGTTCCATCAACGGAAACGAAGAGGAGTTGATGTACACGGCAAAGAAATTTAATGACCGGCCGCCTTTTGTTGCCCTTGAGCTAAACGAATCTTGTCCCAACACTGGCCACCCGATGGACCAGGCGAATACCGTTATCAAAAGCGTACTCGCGGTTAAAAAAGTTTCCTCGCTTCCGCTCATTCTCAAAGTTTCGGTTGACCAGGACTATCTTGCTATTGCAAGAGGTGTGGCTGGAGCCGTCGAAGCAATCTCACTTAATACGGTGCCATGGAAGCTGGTTTTTCCGGACAAAGAAAGTCCACTGGAAAAAATCGGCAAACCCGGCAGCGGCGGAGGCGGAGTTTCTGGACCGCCGGCGCAACGTCTAAACTGGACGGCTGTCACTTACTTGGCTAAACAAGGATTAGTACCGGTTATCGGACCGAGCGCCATGAATTCTGACGATGTGTACAAGCTTGAATGTCGCGGAGCAAAAGCAATCAGTTTCGGCACTATTCACTTGCGCACACCGTGGCGACCGACCTCAATTGTTCTTGGCGAAATGAGAAAAAACCGGCAGAATTAATAAAACTAGAGTTTAAAAGCGGGCACTTTTAGTGCCCGCTATTTTTTATTTTATATCCACCACCTTGTAGCTGAGCTCGCCCGCCGGAGCGTGGAAGGAAAAATCTTCGCCTTTTTTCTTACGCAGAATGGCCTGGCCGAACGGCGAACGGATGGAAATTTTATTGGAGGCGACATCGGCTTCTTCCGAACCGACGATGGTATAGGTCATTTTCTTGCCGTCTTTTTCAACGGTTACAACCGAGCCGACGGTCACGGCATTGGTCTGGTGATCGGAAACAATGGTGGCGGTTTTCAAAAGTTCTTCAAGCTTTGCGATGCGGTCTTCAATGGTTGCCTGCACGTCGCGGGCTTCATGGTATTCGGCATTCTCGGACAGGTCACCGAGCGATTTGGCGTATTCCAGATTTTCAGCTACTTCCTTTCGGCGCTTGCCCTTGAGTTCGGCTAGTTCTTTTTTAAATTCTTCGTACTTTTCCTTGGTTAAATATTCGTGTTCTTCCATTGATTTTGAATTAATGATGGGAGAAATGTAGCAAAAATTTTCTAATTTGTCTATTTTAGATACTATTTTAAATAATTCTGGGCGTATATGTTTGCCCAGTTGAAAAATTCGGCCATGACGCCCGAAGCACCGAACTGTTCGGTTTTCGAGCCGCGCTCCATGACCACGGCATACGCATACTTCGGATTTTCGTACGGCCAGAAGCCGACCACCCAGGAATTGACCTCGCTGTTTTGCAGGCCGATCTGGGCCGTGCCGGTTTTGGAAGCGACGTCGACAAACGGCAGGTCGAGCGCGTGCGACGTGCCTTCGGTTACCGACAGGCGCATGCCTTCATGGACGATTTGAAAATAATCGGGACTCAGATTTATTTTTTGATACTTTTGCGGCACACTTGCGGTCTGGCCGAACTTGATGAATGTCGGCGTAATGAGCGTACCGCCATCGGCCATTGCCGCCACTGCTCTGACCACCTGAATGGGCGTGACCTGAAAACCGTACTGGCCGATGGCGGTGTGATAGGTGTCGCCGATGCGCCAGATATCGCCGTTGAAATTTTTGGCTTTCCAGGCCGGATCAGGAATGATTCCGCTCTGTTCGCCGGGAAAGATAATGCCGGTGGTAGTGCCGAGGCCGAACATCCGGGTATACTTTTCAATATTGCTGATACCGATGCCTTTCTGACCCTGATATCCGCCACCGACCTCGTAAAAATAGACATCGGAGGACATGGCCAGGGCATGACGCAGATCAACCCAGCCGATGGGCTTCCAGTCCAGGAAGACGCTTTGCTTGGTCGGGTCAAACGGATTGGGAATTGAAATCGAACCGGTGGAAAGAATTTGCTTGGTCGGATCAATCACTCCCTGATCAAGCACGCCCATGGCCACGAATGGCTTGACGATTGATCCCGGCGTATACAAACCCTGAATGGCTCTGTTCAAAAACGGATGATTGGACGAATCGATCCATGATTTGATAAGCGACGTGTCCGTGCCGTCGGTCATGGTCTGGGAATCGTACTCCGGAAAATTGGACATGGCCAGAATTTCGCCGGTATTGACGTCCATAATGACACCCGAGCCGCCTCTGTAGCCGGCTTTGTCCGCCAGGTCGAGCATTGCCGTATTCAGTTCTTTCTGCAGGCGCGAATCGATAGACAAAGTCAGATCGCTGCCGTTGACCGGCGGCTCGAGAACCGATTCCGATGTCACTTTGCCCCGAACATCCGTTTCCGTAATCTTGGTGCCGTCGGTGCCGGAAAGAATATTGTTATAAATTCTTTCAATGCCGTCTTTGGCCACGAGCTGATCCTGATAATACAGGCCGTTCTGGTCCTTGGTCGGATATTTGACATATCCCAGCACGGTGGACAGGCCGGTCGACGTGGCATAGACCCGCAGAGAAAAATCGCTACTGTCCGGATTGATGGTATTCCAGACCAGGGGTATGCCGTTGCGGTCGTAAATCACTCCCCGATCGGCGAAGACCGTGGTCTTATGCAGGCTGTTATTGTCGCTGCGCTCCCGAAAAGTCTGGCCCGAGGTGATTTGCAGGCCCCAGAGCTTGTACGTAAAAATCAAAGCGACGGTTACAATAAAAATTCCGACGCCGCGCAGGGCGTTCTGAGAAATCGGATGTTCGAGCCTGCCCTCAAACTGATGGGTATCGAAATCCGGCAAATTCTGCGAATCAAGAAAAATTTCGTCCGGATCAAGCGGGCTGTACCTCCTTTTTTTCTTTTTAAATTTTGACATCATACCCTGATTCTGGTTTTCACGAACATGGTAGCAAGGAGAAATACAGTTGCAATAATCAAAGCGTAATTCTTTGAACCATAGAGTATATCAAAAAGAAAACCAAAAAATAAAACTTCAGCATAAAACGGAAAATAAATCGTCAGAGCAATAAGCAGGATAGAAGTCAGCCACCACGGCAGAACCAACACAAGGACAAAAACCAGAATAAAAAGCGGAATTCTGACTATCGGCCGATTAATCATGGGAGTAGTATACTACTTTTCCACAAAAACCCACTCGGCCGAATTGACGTCGGCCGGCATTCGTATATACACGGTCTTAAACGAGCTTTGGGAACTGGTGTCGATATAGTAGACCGTGCCGATAACGGCCTGATTTAAGCCGGGATAGATAAAGGTATCGCCCCAGAGTATGTCGGTATCTTTCGGCACTTCCATGGAAAGATTGCTTCCGCCCTGACCGGTCAGTTCAAATGACGCGCCGGTGCGAAGAAGCTGGGTTTCCGTTTTAATTCCGCCGGTCGAAAAAAGAGTAACCAGGGAAGAATTATCCGTGACTGAATGTATCAATCCTATGATGACGTTCCCGCCGAGATATACTTTGTCGCCGGCAGCGATATTTTGATTTGAACCGGCATCGAGAACAAAGGTGTCGTACGGAGACTGAGGCGGCTTTGAGAGCACTCGGGCAAGAATGCGGCTGGTTTGATTATTTCTGCCAAGCTCGGCTTTCAAATCGGCATTTTCCTGAACCAGAATATCGTAATCGGCCTGCTTCAGTTTCAGAGCGGCGTTCTCATCCTGAAGTTCCGTATTTTGGCTGATTAACGCATTTTTAGTTTCAAAAAAAATTTTAACTGTTTCGGAAACATTGACAACGTACTGCTCCCCGAGCCAAAACGGCCTGGCAATGCCGCGGAACAGAGCCCGGGAAAAACTCGGAAAAACAAAGCCCGCCAGAATAAGCAAAACAAAAATGGCAGCGACCGAAATCAGCCTGAACGGCAGAGGTTTTTTTCTGTCATTTCTTAGGCGGTAATTCATTTTCGTCGGCGATAAGCACGTCGCGGTATATATTCATTTTTTCCAGAATAATACCGGTGCCGCGGGCCACGGCGGTCAGCGGATCGGGAGCGATATGGACGGTCATTTTGGTATATTCGGCGATAATTTCAGCCAGTCCTTTAATAAGCGCGCCTCCGCCGGCCAGATAAATGCCGCGATGCATGACATCGGCCAGAATTTCCGGCGGAGTGGTTTCCAAAACTTCCTTGACCGAGTCGATAAGGGTGTCGATGGAGCCGGAAATAGCCTCGCGAATGTCGGAATCGGTGATAATGACTTCGCGAGGCAGGCCGGAAATGAGATCGCGGCCCTTGATCGAAGCTTCAAGCGGCGACTCGCCCGGCAGAATGGCTCCGATTTTGATCTTAATGTCTTCGGCTGTTTTTTCGCCGATCAGGATTTTAAATTCGCTCCGGACATACGAAATGATGTCATTGTTCAGCTTGTCTCCGGCAATGCGCAGATTTTTGGAGCGCACGACGCCTCCCAAAGAAATGACGGCAATGTCCGAGGTGCCGCCGCCGATGTCGATGATCATGGTGCCGACCGGCTCCATGACCGGCAGGCGCATGCCGATTGCCGCCGCCATCGGCTCTTCGACGATATAGACTTCCGAAGCGCCGGCATTTTTGGTTGCGTCGCGCACGGCCCGAGTCTCGACATTTGTCACTCCCGACGGCACGCCGACCACCACCCGCGGGCCGAGCAATTTTTTATTATTTTTCTGGGCTTTGTTTAATAGATAGGTAATCATTTCTTCGGTCACCTCGAAGTCGGAAATGACGCCGTCAACGAGCGGTCTGATAGCCACAATATGCCCCGGCGTCCGGCCGAGCATTTGCTTGGCATCGCCGCCGACGGCCACCACCCGCCCGGTTTTGCTGTTGACCGCCACCACCGACGGCTCATTGATGACAATGCCCTTGCCCTGCATGTATACGAGCGTATTAGCCGTGCCCAGGTCGATGCCGATATCGTGGGAAAAATAGCGCTTAAGCTGTTCAAGAGACGTGATCATCCAAGCAATCCTAGCACACAAGCTCGGTTAGGCAAAAGACTACTTGTTTTTAGGGATTTTTAAGCTATCCCCACAAAGATTTGACTTTGAAAACTGCTCTACTGTATACTTTGCCTGTAAGTAACTTTGCCTTCGGGCCGTCCCCTTATGGCAACATAAGGGATAACTCGGAAAGCCATCAGATTAAATCTCTGATGGCTTTCCTGATTTCTTCGAATTTTTTCTGATCTAAAGTTGCAAGCTTAGTATGAAGTCTCTTTACATCAATTAATCTAACTTGAGATATATTAACAAAAGCTTCTTTATCATCTATCACTCCAACGCTCATAAAATATTTATTTTTATTTTGAGAAGTTGTTAATGGTACAGCAAGACAGGTATTTCTATTAAATCTCTTAATAACTAACACTGGCCTTCGACCGTCTTGTTCAGAGCCAATATTTAAACCAAGAGAACACCAACGAATTTCTCTTTCACCATAAAAATTTCTCTTTTTCCTATTAAGTTTCTTCTGTTGTTCATTCCACAAATCAAAATCTTTTTCCATTATTTCACACAAATTAAAAGGCCTTGATAAAGGTCTTTTAAAGACTCTGATATTGCACACTCAGAACTGGATGCAGGAGTACTATGTACCTGCATGGCGAGCGTTTATTCAGCTTTTATTTTTGTATCCTTTCAAGGCCCACCTTGATCAGATAGAGCTTCCCGTAACGTCAAGATCTTGCTCAAAATATCCTTACGTAAAAGTAGTCTGCAGATAACTTTTACGTAATTTTGCGGATACTGGGAGATTCAGTTTATTTGCTCCCGCTTGTGTGAGTAAGTCATGGTTATAACTTCTCGCCAACCACGTTATGCCCTTATGCATTCACGCGCGTATGCCTTATCCCCTCACTAAGGATTATTCAGCCAATCCAGTTCTAAACATGCAAGTAAGTACATTTTACCAAGTACTCAAATTAAAAAACAAGTTTACAAAAGCAAATAACTATTCGATAACTTTCAAGGCATCTTCTCTCGAGAGTAGTTTTTGATTTTCTTCAACCCGAAGTTTCACTTCAACTTTATTTTCAGCAATAGTTTTGTTACTGACTACGAACCTGACAGGAATACCGATCAAATCAGAATCAGCAAATTTTTCTCCGGCACGCATATCCCGGTCATCATATAAAACTTCTACTCCCTTTTTTTGCAAATCATCGTACAAATCATCGGCAAATTTTGAATCTTGCTGTAAATTGATCAGATGAACCCTGAATGGCGAAACTTCTTTCGGCCAGACCAGGCCCTGCTCATCGGAAAAAATCTCCGCCATAACGCCCATCAGCCTGGTAATGCCGATGCCATATGAGCCGAGATACACCGGATTTTTATTACCATCGGCATCGGTGAAATACAGTCCAAGCTCTTCAGTTTTTTTGGTTCCAAAGGTAAAAATATTCCCTACTTCGGCTGCTTTTTTTAATTCAAAATCTTCTTTTTTAAAACCCAAATCAGAGAGAGTCTTGTCGTTGAAAATTTCTTCGTTCAGAGCCAATTTTTCTTTATTATGCACATAAATATTGTCCTCACCGGCATCGGTGATGGTTTGGAATTCATGGCTGAATTTGTCGGTAAACACCCCGCCGGAAGCTGATGTAACATAGGTAATATCGCCTAAGCCGAGCTTATCGAAAACATTCAAATATGCAGTTGTTGCTTGAGCGTAAAAAGCAGAATGCTCTTCCTCGCTTTTGGCAAAAGAATACATATCTTTCATAATAAATTCTCGGCAGCGCATAATACCGCTCTTGGCCCGCGTTTCGTTGCGAAGCTTGTTTTGAAATTGATGGACAAATCGCGGCAGATCTTTATAGCTGCCGATATGCGATTTCATCATATCCACGATCGGCTCTTCGTGGGACCAGCCGAGGCCGATTTCCGTGCCGTTTTTCAAAGCGGATTTAAACCAGATATCAACCGCTTCATCGTCCCAACGGCCGGTTGTCTGCCAGATTTCCTTTTTCTGGAGGCTGGACATCAAAATTTCCACCGAGCCGATTTTTTCCATTTCCTCGGAAATGATTTTTTTAATCTTGGTAACTACTCTCAGTCCTAAAGGCAAAAGAGAATACACGCCGGCAAATTCTTTATGAATAAACCCGGCCCGAATTAAAAGCTTGGCGTTTTTTGAAGTTTCATCCGCCGGGACTTCCTTGCGCGTTTTAGTAAAAAGTTGCGATTGCCGCATCCCTTCATGATATATGAAAGTTTGGAAAAAGAAAAACCCCGATGAGGTTCCGACACTAGGAAAATCGGAACCTCTCGAGGGGGTGGGGCCATCTGCGGGATGGCACTTGCCGCGGAAAGATACGCGGCACTTCGCGCGGCAGGAACAACCGTGCGGCAACTTAAAAGGTTAAAAGACCGAGGAGCGGATACGCCGACGTCTTTTACCATACATAGCCCTGTTAAAGCCAAAGAGGTGTGTGAGTTCGGCCATTCCGCTTCTCTATCTGAGACAATATCACGTACAGAGATATTGTCAAAGGAAATGTTGATAAGGTGGGGATTAAAGCAGTTTCAAAATATCGTGGGTAGTAACAATGACCATCAAAATAATGAGTAGAGCAAAGCCGACGCTGTTAGCCCACTGGACAACTTTGGGCGAAATCGGCCTTCGTATCACCGCTTCAATGACTACAAACAGCAGTCGCCCGCCGTCGAGAGCCGGAAACGGCACCAGGTTGATTATTGCCAGGTTAATGGAAATGAGAGCGACAAGCGATAATACATACACGAAACCCAGGCTGGCCGCCGATGAAACCGTGCCGGCAATGCCGACCGGACCGGCTACCTGCGAAAAATCCGAATGAAAAGTGACGATGCCCCATAAAAATTGCCCGAGGCCGATGGCGGTATTTTCTGTCAGAAACCAGGTTGTTTTGACTCCCTCAATCAATGCGGTCGGAATGGAAAGCTTCAAAGTGCCGATTTCATCCATGGCAATGCCGATGGCCCGCTGGCCCGGCACGGTGGTTGTATCCGGAGTGACCGTAACTGTCTTCTCGCCGGAATTGCCGTAATGATAGCTGATGACGACATGCTGGCTTTGCGACACTAAGTTTCGAAAACTTTCAGGCGTGACATTTCCATCAATGGTGTCTCCGACTTGCAGCCCCGCTTTCTCGGCAGGAGAATTCGGCAGAATTTCGGTAATAACCAGATGAGGACCGGAAACTCCGGGACCGGCGGGCGCAGGCAGGCCGATCATGTAGCCGAGAGAAATCAAAAGCCACGCAAAAATAATATTCATGGCCACGCCCGCGACAAGCACGAGGGCCTGAATCCAGCGCGGCTTGTGATAAAAACTTTTCGGCTTGTGCTCTTCGGAAATTTCCAGAATCGGATCTTCGCCGAAAATTTTGACGAAGCCTCCGAACGGAATCCAGTTGACACTGTACACCGTTTCCCCCATTTTTTTGCCCCATACCCTCGGCGGAAAGCCGATGCCGAATTCATCCACTCTGATGGCGGCTTTTTTGGCCACGATAAAATGGCCGAATTCATGGACCAGCACAAGTATTGCCAGAGAAACTATGAATATGATTATTCCCATTATTGAGATATTTCCTTTTCCTTTTTGGCGAGCATGTCGTCGAAGATCCTGCCGGCATCGTCCATGATTTTCTGCAGTTCGGCGCGCAAGCGGAATTTATCGTCTTCGGAAATTTTGCTTTCCTTGAGCTGATGGTCGATATCCTTCAAAACTTTTTCCCGCTCCGAGCGCAAGGTGATCCGGGCCTCTTCTGATTTCTGCTTGGCCACTTTTATGAGCTGAGCTCTGCGGTCTGAAGTCAGTTCCGGAAACATTACCCGCACGCCTTTGTCGTCGAGAGCAACGGACAAACCTAAGTCGGCAGTGGCAATGGCTTTTTCAATAGCTTTGGTCAAAGAATTGTCCCACGGGCTGATGCGCAGCATTCTGGCGTCTTCGATTGAAATATTTGCGAGCGAAGTCACCGGCATGGCCGAGCCATAGGCATCGACTTTGACCGAATCCAGAATGGCCGGCGTCGCCCGGCCGGTCCGAATGGCGGAAAATTCCTTCTTCAGCCACTCTTCGATGTCCTTAACTTTTTGCCTGATTGGAGAAAAACTGTATTGCATTAACCCTATTATACACAACTACATGAATTTTGCATTTGACTTCAACAGCCCCTTTTGGTTCAATAATGACGGACCACGTAATTTGTGCTCCTTACTTAGAAGATTGAAGGAGAATCAGACAGAAAAATGGCAAAGGGACATTTGGCAGTGGCGGGAGGAAAACGAAAAGTTCCTCCTCAACAGATCCAAACCACAGCAGTATGGTGCGAAAGCTGTAACCTTAGAGTAGCACCGTACGATCTAAGGACAGTACTCGGTGGGAAAATATACCATCAGCGCTGTTTCATAAGAAAGAGAAACAAAGAAATAAAGAACCTCAATTAAGGGGTCAACCCGGGCTGCAGTTATGAAGACTGCAGCCCGACAATGTTTATACGCTCAACACCACCTGCTCCAAAATCATTTTGACGGGAGCGCCGCGGTCGTAGAGAGCCTGGCGGGCGTCTTCGCAAATTTTCAAGGCTTTCCATTCTTTTTTTGCATACAATTCGGTTTCAATGTCATTTAAAAAGGCAATGGCATCCTGTTTGCTTTTGTCCTCATCGTCGGTCATTTCTTTGATTTTAACCAGTCGATCTTTCAACTTTAATTTTAAAATCGAGTCCGTAAGGCTTCGCCTTGAGGTTTCACCTTGGATAACCTGCATCCGCGAGCGCAACGTCGGCAGCAAAATATCCTGCGGTGAAATGATAAAAAAGTGCGTGCCGGCAGTCGGCTCTTCAAACACCTTAAGCAACGCATTCTGGGCTTCTTCGGTGATAAAGTCGGCTTCGATTATAAAAATTTTCTTGGTATCGTCAAAACTTTTTCTTTCTTGCGACTGACGAATATATTCAGCATTTTCAACCGTAAGGGTTTTAAAGTGGATATGTAAAAAATCAGGATTGCCTGAAGTTTTTATTTTTTCGCTTTCAAAAAATTTAAAAAGTTTTTTTACAACTTCCCCGTTCCCTACCAGAAAATAGGCGTGATGTAGATTTTTAAAATCAAGTTTGTCCATACTACCTCTTTGCAATAATACTTTTCTTATAGGTATCCAGATGTTCGAGGGCGATGCCGGTGCCTTTGGCCACGCAGTACAAAGCGTCTTTTGCGAGCACGGCCTTGACGCCGGTTCGACGAAAAACCAATTCCGGAAAATTTCTAAGCTGGCTTGACCCTCCGGTCATAATGATGCCGCGATCGATAATATCCGACGAAAGTTCCGGCGGAGTTTCCTGCAGGACATCTTTGATGGCCTTAATCATTTCCCGCAAATCTTTGGAAATGGCCTTGACGATTTCATTGGTTTTAATTTCCACCGAACGCGGCAGGCCGGTGATAAAATCCCTGCCCTTGATCATAAGCGACAGTTCTTCGTCGACAGGAATGGCCGAGCCGACTTTGATTTTTATGTCTTCGGCGGTCTTGTCGCCGATGCCGAGATTAAACGTTTTCTTGATGTAATCGGCAATGGCATAATCGATGCGATTGCCGGCGCATTTGACCGACGTCGACGCCACGATGCCGCCGAGCGAAATGACCGCCACATCGGTCGTACCGCCGCCGATGTCCACGATCATGTGGCCCATGGCTTCGTGAATAGGAATGCCGGCGCCGATGGCAGCCAGAATCGGCTCTTTGACCACATAGGCATTTTTAGCTCCGGCCCGGATGGCCGCTTCGATGACAGCCCGGCGCTCGGTTGAGGTCACGCCTGCCGGAACGGAAACCAGAACTTCCGGCTTGGCCAGATTCCATTTGCCGAGCGCTTTATCCATATAATAACGGAGCATGGCTTCGGTCACCCGATAATCGGCAATGACGCCGTCTTTCATCGGCCGGTAGGCAATGATCGATTCCGGCGTACGGCCGACCATTTCCTTGGCTTCGATGCCGACTGCAAGAATTTTATTGTCCTCTTCGCTTACAGCTACAACGCTTGGCTCGTTCAAGACAATTCCCCGCCCCGGCACATACACCAACGTATTAGCTGTACCCAGGTCGATTCCCAGCTTTTTGGAGAAGATTGGCATGTGGCTATCATATAGGATTACAGAAAGATTGCAAAAATTTTTTCTGTTATACTAGAAATCAATAGAGGACCTAAGTCCCGGTTAATCACCGGGACTTTTTTATTTTTATGAAACTTAAATTCACGGATCACGCTCAATATAGAATATTTTATGAACGTGGTATTTCTGCTGAAGATATTAAACTTGTCATAGAGTATCCAGACCGTTCAGAAAAACTTCAAGAAGGCTTGATAAAATCAAGAAAATTTTTAGACAAGGGCAACTTAGTTGTGATATATTCAGTAAGTAATACCGACTATCTCATAATCACTTCTTACTTTAAATAACATGCAAATCACATATGATAAAAAAGCCGATGCCATGTACATCTACTTCAAAAGAGGTGTGAAAGTGGCAAAAACGGTGGAACTGACGAACTTGCTTATTGCCGATTTGGACAAAAATGGCAAGGTTATTGGGGTTGAAATTATATCCGCCTCCCGTCAAATTAAAAACAACGTAATCAAAAAGATCCCCGGTCTCTTAAACTTCTCCGTGCCGTTACCTGTTTAATTTTGCTATAATCGCGCATATGCGCGTACTTACCGTAATCCCAATCGCTCGGGGTATTTCCAAAAATACTCTGACCTATTTTTCAAAAAATGACGTTGCCGTAGGCAAAGTTATTTCTATTCCTTTAAGAAATAAGACTGTATCAGGCTTAATAACTGAAAGCAGGAAAGCGGAAGAGGTTAAATCTGAAATTAAAAATTTAAAATTTTCTTTGCGTGGCACAAAAAACATCGAAGGCAAAAATTTCTTGCGGACGGAATTTCTGAAAGCCTGCGAAAAAATCGCCGATTTTTACGCTACGACGGTCGGAGCGGTATTGTCTCAGCTTATTCCAAAAGCTATTTTAGACAATCCCCCGGAAGTATCACAACAAGAAATAAAGAATAGTTTCCACGAAGTGCTGCTGTTGCAGTCTGACGACGAGGAACGATACGCCACCTATCGAAGCCTCATCCGCGAAGAGTTCGCCAAAAACCGCTCGGTCTTTTTTCTAATGCCCTCGACCGAAGACATTCAGACGGCCGAGAGCATGCTGAACAAAGGCATTGAAAGCTACACGTACATTCTGCATGCCGGCATGAAAAAGAAAGATATTTCTGAAAGCTGGAAAAAAATCACGTCCGAATCCCACCCGGTGGTCATTATCGCCACCGGATTATTTCTCTCGCTTCCGAGACCGGATATCGGCACTATTATCGTGGAAAAGGAAAGTTCCAGGACATATAAAACTCTTGCGCGGCCGTTTTTGGATATTCGAACCGTGGCGGAAATATTCGCCAAAGAAATCAGTGCCCGGCTGATTTTCGGCGACGCCTTTCTGCGGGTTGAAACCATTTGGAGAGAAAAAAACGGCCAGTATGCCGAGCTGGCTCCCCTGAAATTCCGCTCGCTCTCGCCGGCATCGGCGGAGACTGTCAACATGCGCGGTTCCGCCGACATGAAAAAGAAAGAGTTCGTTATTTTGTCCTATCAGATCCGGGACATGCTCCGCGAAGCGCGGGACAACAATGAGCGCTCCTTCCTTTTTTGCGGACGCAAAGGACTGTTCCCGAACACCGTCTGCGCCGACTGCGGGACCGTTGTGAGCTGCAACAATTGTTCTGCGCCGATGGTCCTGTACGGCAAAAGAATGTTTGTCTGCCATCACTGCGGCGAGCGGCGCGAGGCCAAAGAACTCTGCCGCAACTGCAAGGGCTGGCGGCTGCTGACGCTCGGCATCGGCATTGAAAACGTTTTAGAAAAAGTCCGGGAAGTCCTGCCTCAGGCCCCGCTTATGATGCTCGACAAGGATCATGTTGCGACTCACGCCCAGGCTATCCGCCTCCGCGACAAATTTTACGATACGCCCGGAGCAGTCATGCTCGGCACCGAAATGGCCCTGTCATATATGAAAGAAAAAATTGAAAATGTCGGCGTCGTTTCCCTCGATTCTTTTTTTGCCATTCCCGATTTTCGGATCAATGAGAAAATTTTCCATATTCTGATCACTCTCCGGGCTCTGGCATCCAAGCGCCTTGTTCTCCAGACCCGGCAGGAAAAAACAATGTTCGAGCAGGCCATGAACGGCAACCTGATCGATTTTTACCGCGACGAAATCGAGGACAGAAAAGGCATGAACTTTCCGCCCTTCACTTCATACATTAAAATCACTCTCGAAGGAGAAAAAAACAAGGTCAAGGCCGAAATGGAAAAAATCAGCCAACATTTTGAGCCGTACAAAGTCATGACCTACGACGCTTTCAATCCCGGCAGCAAGGCCAAGCACGTCATTCACGGCCTCATTTCCATACCCAAGGAAAACTGGCCGGAAAAAGAACTTCTGCAAAAATTAAAAAGTCTTCCGCCGTACGTCATGGTCAAGGTCGACCCCGATACCCTTTTGTGATACTTTAACCCTAATGCCAAAAAAGATTTTACAGAAAGAGGCGGCTGTCCTGCGAAAAGTGGCCGAACCGGTTTCAGAAATAAAATCCGAAAAAACCAAAAAAATCCTCGCGGAAATGAAACAGGCGCTCGATTCGCAGGACGACGGGGTGGCCATTGCCGCTCCGCAGATCGGCTATTCTTTGCGCATATTCGTCATCTCGCCGAAAATCACTTCCAGCCCGAATCTCGTCTATATCAATCCGGTCATCAAGAAAATTTCCAAAGATAAGAAGCTGGTCGAGGAAGGCTGCCTGTCGGTGCGTTACCTCTATGGCCAGGTAAGCCGCTCGACAAAAGCCACGATCGAGGCCTACGACGAGAATGGCAAGAAATTCACCAAGGGCGCTTCGGGCCTGATCGCCCAGATTTTCCAGCACGAAGTCGATCATCTCAACGGCGTTCTGTTTACCGACAAAGCTAAATCTCTGGAAGAAATTCCTCCGAAATCATGATTACATTCGCCTTTTTTGGAACTCCCGAATTTTCCACGATCATTCTCGATGAATTGAAATCGAAAAATTTTTTGCCGAGTTTAATTGTTACCTCTCCCGACAAGCCAAAGGGTCGAAAACTCATTCTTACTCCTTCCCCCGTCAAAGTCTGGGCCGAACACAATAATATTCCGCATATTGAAAATTTAGAAATCAAAAATAATTTTGATCTCTTTATCGTGGCTTCCTACGGAAAAATACTTTCAGAAAAAATTTTAAATATTCCGAAACACGGAATCCTAAATGTTCACCCATCCCTTCTGCCTAAATTAAGAGGAGCGTCCCCCATTAAAAGCGCAATACTCTCGGAAAACGAAACCGGCGTAACCATAATCAAACTCGATAAGGAAATGGATCACGGCCCGATAATCGCTCAGAAAAAAATTATTTCCTGGACCGAGCCTCCGTATGAGGAAGATTTGGAAAACCTTTTAGCTCACGAAGGAGGCAAACTGCTTGCCGAAATTATTCCCGACTGGATTTCGGGAAAAATCAAAGCCGAAGAACAGGACCACGACAAAGCCACATTTTCAAAAAAAATTAAAAAAGAAGATGGAGAGATACATCTCAATGATAATCCTGAACTAAATCTCCGCAAAATCCGCGCCTTTCACCGCTGGCCGACCGCTTATTTTTTCCAAAACGGAAAAAGAATCATTATCAAAAAAGCCCATATTGAAAACGGAGAATTAATTCTCGATCGAGTCATTCCCGAAGGTAAAAAAGAAACCGATGGAAAGGATTTTTTGAAAGGCGGCCAAACTTGACAAAAGCTAATAAACTGATAACATTTAACTAGATACGATTGTAAAGACATAGGGAGGACATTGAAATGTTAGGTCAATTTTGGAAAAGATCTGCTCCGACCACTGCAGTTTTGGAGCCGGAAGTAATAAATGTGCCAGCAAGAGTCAAGCCGCAACCAACAATGGTCGGCGAAGTCGAGCTGGCTGAATACATAACGCTGGCTGCCAAAGTAGGATTTGCTCCAGCCGAACTTTTGTATCATCGGCTGATGCATTTCTTCCTTGAAAACAACATCGACGTCTATGACATGGACTCGGTGGAAAAATACCTGGATAAGCTATTTGGCAAAGCAGGAGAATACGCCTCTCAGATTACATGGGGGTGGAGGCCATTACGACCTGAGGATGATGGCCAAGTGACCGACGACAAGGCACTCAACGAAAATGGTCAAATCTTCAGGGGCCGATATAACCAGATTGTGCCGGCACCGATACTTATGACCGTTGACTCTATCACCACGGCATTTCCTGAGACTGATCCGAAGATGTACTTTTTCGTTTCGGATAAGGCTCGACCGAGCGATAAAAAAGACCCGTTCGTCTGCATAAAAGCTCCTGGCATGCGCACAATCATTTTTGAACGTTTCAATGAACCTGGCTACTGTCTCTAAGGCATCCGCCGCTATCGGCAACAGAATCCGATGGGAGGCGGATTTTGTTTTTGAAAAATTACATCCCCTTTAAACTTTTTTTCATCCTGGCGTTGGTTTTCTTGCTCAAACTCTTCTTCTTTTTCGTCACCGAAAGGATTTCATGCTCCATTTCGTCTTTGACTCGGTCGATGGCGACTCTCAAATCCGGACCGACGGCGTGGGCGAAAAGCTGTTTCATACCCGGATGCTTGATGGTCACCTCGGCAAGAAAAATATCCCCGCTTTTATGGCGTTCGCTGGTCTTGCCGAGCTCAATGTCGCAGAAAACTTCGCCAGTATGCTTTTCCAGAAACTTGTCGAGAGTTCCTATCTTTTTCAGAGCATAGTCCAACAGATCGTCGGTTATCTTGAGTTTTGAAGAATGGGTTGAAATATTCATGGTTCTAGCATACTAAAATTATGCTATAGTTTCAATGAATGGCAGTATTCATGAATAATTCACTCGAAGCTGACATATTTACTGTATGCGCATTATATTAGTAGAAGATGAAGTCAAATTGGCCAGAGTTCTTTCCCACGGCCTTATCCAAAAGGGCTTTGCTGTCGACGTAGTCAATGACGGCATCAAGGCCCTCAACCGCATTTCTTTGAACCATATCGACTATGATCTGGTTATTTTGGATTTGAGCCTGCCGGGCATGGACGGCGCAAGCATACTGCGCTCCATCCGCGAGCAGAACATCACTACCCCGATTCTCATTCTGACCGCCCGGGATGAAACTAAAAGCAAGGTCGACCTGCTTCTTGCGGGCGCCGACGACTATCTGGTCAAGCCATTTTCTTTCGACGAGCTTCTCGCCCGTATTCAAGCCCTATTGCGGCGGCCGACCGAAATGATTCCGGTGGTTCTGAAAGTCAAAGACATCGAGCTGAACGCCGCCGAGCGCAAGGTCTATAAAAGCGGCACCCTTATTCCCCTGACCCTCAAGGAATTCGTTCTGCTCGAATATTTCATGCGCAATCCGAACAAAGTCATCAACCGCGAAGAGCTCCTGTCCCATCTCTGGGATTTCAATTACACTTCCTTTTCCAACGTCGTCGACGTCCATATTAAAAACCTGCGCAAAAAGCTCAACCGGGCCGGCGAGAAAAATATGCTCGAAACCGTCCGGGGCGCAGGCTATCGCCTCAACGGCTAACATATGACAATCATCCTCATCCTCATAATTATCGTTTTGGTTTTCTTCATGTGGCAAATTAAGAAAAAACAGAGAAAACATATGAGCGACATGGTTCACGATATCCGCTCCAATCTCGGCGTCATGAAAACAAACATCGAAGTTTC
>Ga0070741_10004065_pt1 | contig 34768 bp, 29 predicted proteins | sample Coa_R1_4_FD_66440 | JGI IMG/M metagenome (GOLD analysis project Ga0070741, IMG submission 66440) | Surface soil microbial communities from Centralia Pennsylvania, which are recovering from an underground coalmine fire - Coalmine... | ecosystem: Environmental > Terrestrial > Soil > Unclassified ... | reverse complement strand
TGCGGTTCGACGGGGCGTGGACGACGAGCGGGCGCCTGCGGTCGCTCGGCGGCACCGGCTCGATGGCGCTCAGGTCGATCCCGGGAGGAACGACGTACGCGGACGGGACCCAGCGGGAGGCGTCGTAGGAGCCGACGATCTGCGCGTCGGCGCGGTTCGCGTACTCGAGCTGCTCGGGCGTCTTGCCGCGGATGTCGGAGCCGAGGAAGTGGTAGACGGAGCGCTTGCCGAACGCGTGCAGGATCGGGAACTGCAGCGACTTGGGCACGAGCGTGAGCCCGAAGTAGAAGTGGAAGATGTCCGTCTCGGGCAGGAGGCGGAGGAAGGCGCCCCACTGCACGCGCTGCCGTGCCAGGAAGCCGCGCTCGGAGCGGGCGAGCGAGATGTCTGCCTCCGGGTGCATGCGGTAGCGGCCGAAGACGACGAGCCGGGCGTCGACCCCCCGGCGGCGCAGCGCGAGCACGTTCTGCCAGGGGACGCCCGCGGTGTTGATCGGGCAGTGCACGACCCGGAGGGGACGCTCGTCTCGAGATCTCACGCTATCGGCACGCTCCCGTCACCCGCGCGCAGCACGTCACGCCTACCATGGTGCACCCCACCCCTGGGGTGGGGGGTGGGATGGTGGGTGGCCACCGCCCCCGGCGCACGACCGGTCGGCCGCGGCCGGGAAGACGCGGTCTTCGCCGGCCCCACCGCGTCGGGACGCTTCCGGCTCGGGACGCTCCGCCACCCCCGGGCGCCGCTGCGCCGAGCCCGTGCCTGCGCGCGCTGCGGGGCGTTCTCCCTTCTCCCTTGCCACAGCGGTCACTCGTCCCATTCGACCTGGTCGAAGAAGCGGAGCGCCCGCCGGCTGGGGCGGATCCTCGGCGCGAGCGCGGCGAGCTCCTCGGCGGAGATCTCGCCGAGCGCGTGCTTGACCCCGAGCCACGGCAGGTTCAGGTCCTCCTGGTAGACGATCGTCGAGATGCGCGGGTTGATCTCGATCACGCACTCGCCCACGAGCTGGATGTTGAAGAAGTGGTCGAGCGCGAGCTCGGCGACGATCCGCTCGGCCCGCTCCATCAGAGCCGGATCGACGAGCGTCTCGAAGTACATGGCGAGCCCGGCCCGCATCGCCTCGCGCGTCTTCGGGTGGCCGAGCAGGACGCGCCCGCCCGAGGCGATGCCGTCGACCGTCCGCTCCCTCCCCTCGGCCAGCTCCATCACGAGGAGCTCCGTCTCGTCGTCGGACCCGAGCGCCTCGACGAGATCCTCGAGCCGGAGCGCCTCGGCCATGCCCGGCCGGTTGGCGAGCAGCTGCTCGCGCCGGTCGGCCGTCGCCGACAGGACGCGGAAGCCGCGCGTGCCCGACGAGAACACGGGCTTCACGCACACGGTCCGCTCCGGGTAGCCGAGCTCGCCCGCCGCGCGCGCCACCGCCGTCGCGCCGGCGACGCGCCGCCAGGCCGGGCCGCGCACGCCGATCGCGTCCAGCAGCGCGTAGCACGCCGCCTTGTCGTTGCACCGCCTCACCGCCTCCTGCGACGAGACGAGCGCCGTCGCGCCCTCCTCGGCCAGGCGCGCCTTCGCGCCGGCGAGGCCGTCGAGGTCGAACGACGACTGCGGCAGCACGACGCGCACGCCCTCGCGCCTGCACACGTCGAGCACCGCGTCGGGGAAGCCGGGATCGCCCCCGGGCGGCACGAGGTGGAAGGCGTCGCAGAGGTGGCGGCCGACGGCCCGCGCCGACATGTCCGTGCCGACCAGCCGCACCGCCCGCTCGCCGTTTCCCCGCAGCGCGCGCAGCAGCGCGGCCGTCCCGGGAGCGCCGCAGGCCGAGACGAGGATCGTCAGCGGCTCGGCGCTCATACGGCGACTGCGGCCCGGCGGGTCACGACAGGTCTATTCGATCAGCCTCGAGCCTGTCGAGGCGCAGGTCCCGCTCCGCGTCGAGCAGCGCCAGCATCGTCTCCCGCATCGTCGCTCCCGGGTAGACCCACACCTCGGGGTGGACGAGGAGCTGCAGCCACGGCAGCACTCCGCGGGCGAGCGCCTCGTGCGGGCAGCCGTGCCGCCAGCGCTGGTTCGAGTCGGAGCGGTAGCAGGCGGGGTCGAAGTAGCCGGGCTGCATGGCGTTGACGGCGCCCTCGATCGGTGCCGTCATGTACTCGGGATCGGGGTTGTGCCAGGCGACGACCGGATCGAAGCGCTCGTCGAGGTCGGCGTCCGGGTAGAGGGCGTGCAGGCCGACCCGGTGGCCGAGCCGGCGCAGGCGCTCGAGCGCCGCCTCGCCGGACGGCGCTGCCAGGTTGTAGAACTCGCTGCGCGTCATCAGGAAGTAGGTGGCCGGCGCCTCGAGCTCGGCCTCGAGCTCGGCCATGGCGAGCGCCGCCTCCAGCGACAGGTCGACGTCGTGGCGGAGCAGGAGGTCGCCTGGCCGCGGCGGCCGGTCGAAGAAGGCGAAGCGGTAGCCGCCCGTCCGTGCCGCCTGGAGCAGCTCCCGGTAGTGGGCGAGGTCGAAGGCGCACGCCGCCGGTGCGCTCACGCAACCTCCACCTCGATCGCGGCGGCAGCCGCGCGCGCCCGCTCGAGCGCCTCGTCCGCGGTGTTCGCAGTCGCGATCACGAAGCCCTTGCGGTCGCCGTCGACCCGCACCGGCCGCACCGTGTCGCCGGGGTGCAGGTAGACCTCGGCGCCGACCACGCCCGGGAGCATGCGGACGCGCTCGAGCCCGTTCAGGCGCCGTACGACGCCTGGCTGCAGCGGTCCCGGCTCGGCGGTGAGGAAAAAGACGGCGAGCGGCTGCGGCGCCCGGGCGCGGGCCAGCAGCGCGTCGACCGGCTGTCCGAGCGACTGCCGGAGCGCGACCTCGATCAGGTCGACACCGACGCCGAGCCGGGCCACCTCGTCCATCTGTCCGGCAGGCACGCGTGCTGCCACCTCGAGCACGAGCGCGTCGCCGGCGGCGGTGACGAGCAGCTGCGGGTAGGCGACCCCGTCGCGCAGGCCGACGGCTCGGACGGTCTCGGCGGCCACCCGCTCCGCCTCCGCCCGAGCCGGCCCCGCGAGGCTCGAGGGGAAGACGTGCGCGAGCGCGACGCCGAAGCCGGGACTCGCGCCGTCCGGCCGCAGCCGGTCGGAGAGGGTGAGGAGCCGGGGCTCGCCCGCGCAGGCGACGAGCAGCGCGTTCACCTCCAGACCGTGGTGGAAGCGCTCGACGATCGCCTCGCCCGACGGCGACTCCGCCAGCGTCTGCGGCAGCCGCTCGGCCAGCTCGGACCGCGAGCGGATGCAGAACACGCCGCGCTGGCCGGCCGAGTCGGCCGGCTTGAGCACCGCCGGCAACCCGACCCGGTCGAGGGCGTCCGCGTCATCTGCCCCGCGCACCGCCGCGAACGGCGGCTGCGGGATGCCGGCCGCCGCCAGCCTGCGTCGCATCGCCAGCTTGTTCGTCGCCGCGCGCGCCGTCGTACGGCCGATCCCCGGCAGCCCGAGCTCCTCGGCGACGGCGGCGACAACGGGGACGGCGCGGTCCGAGAAGGCGGTGAGGACGCCGTCGACCGCGTGCCTGCGCCCGGCGTCGGCGACGGCGGCGGCGTTCGCGAAGTCGACGACCTCGTGCGCGTCGGCCTCCGCCAGCCCCGGCGCCTGCGCGTCGCGATCGACCGCGACGACGCGGCAGCCGAGCTCGCGCAGCCGGCGGATCGCGCGTCGCTGGTGCCGGCCGGCACCGACGAAGAGGACGGCGGGCACGACCGTCCCTACTTGCGGAGCGCCGCCATCTTCGGGCCGATCCGGATCGGCGCCCGCCCGTGCCGCCGGGCCAGCTCGTGGAAGGCGCCGTTCCCGTCGACGTCGTCCGCGACGAGGGCGCCGCCCGGCCGCAGCGCCTCGAAGGCGGCGGCCAGCTCGAAAGACATGCACTCGTACGAGTGCTCGCTGTCGTGCAGGAAGACGTCGATCGGCTCGAGCCGCGCGAGCAGGCCGGGCAGCAGCTCCTGGCTTCGCCCCACGTGCAGCCGCCAGCGAGCGCGCAGCTGCACGGGCACCATCCAGCCGGGCTGCTTGCCGTCGGGCACGACCGCGCCGCCCTTGCCCGCCCAGAACGCGTCCGGCGCGTACTCGCGGCCGGCGAACTCCGGCAGGTCGATCGAGTGCAGCTCGCCGGCGCGGTTGCGCTCGAGCGCGGCGAGCAGGAACGCCGTCGACACGCCGTTGCAGACGCCGGTCTCGACCGCCGCCCGCGGCGCGAGCTCGCGCACGAGGGCGTACAGGCGGAGTCCCTCGTCGTAGCCGGTCCGCCCCGTGATGCGGCCGGTGTTGTAGCGCTGGCCGCGCACCGTCCTGCCCTCGACCGTGCGCCAGAACTCCGCCGCCCGCGCCTCGAGATGCGCGACGAGGCCGCTCTCTGCGAGCTCGCGCCGGTAGCGCTCGAGCTGCTCCGGCCGGAGGCCGAAGCCGGCGAGGAACTCCCGCTCGATCTCCGCCGCGCGACGCTGCAGGTCGGCCGTCTCGGCGGTTTCCACGACGCGCGGCATCATAGCCCGGGCCCCGTCGCGCCCTGCGCGCAGGCGATCCGACCCGCCCGCCTCGCGCCACCGCCGGCTCGTGCCTTCCCGGCACGCGGCTAGACTCGCCGCGTGAGCCTCGCCGGCAAGCGTGTCTTCGTCACCGGGGGCGCGGGCTTCATCGGGACGACGTTGGCGAGGCGGCTCGTCGACGCCAACGAGGTCGTCGCCCTCGACAACCTCCACCGGGACGCCCTGTCCGGGACGAGCCTCATCGAGCACCCCAACTTCACCTTCCACGAGGCCGACGTGCTCGACGCCGAGACGGTGGCTGCGCTCGCGCGCGGAGCCACCCACATCGTGCACGCGGCCGCCATCGCCGGGGTGGACGCGGTGCTCGAGAGCCCGGTGCGGACGATGCGGGTGAACCTGATCGGCACGTACAACGCGCTCGAGGCGGCGGCCGCGACCGCCGCGACGCTCGAGCGCTTCGTCGACCTGTCCACGAGCGAGGTGTTCGGGCGGCAGGCGATCAACGTCGAGGAGGGCCACCTGACGACGACCGGCTCGGTCGGCGAGGCGCGCTGGACGTACGCCGTCTCCAAGCTGGCCGGGGAGCATCTGGCGCATGCCTACCACGACGAGTACGGGCTGCCGGTCGTCACGCTGCGGCCGTTCAACGTCTACGGCCCGGGCCAGATCGGCGGCGGCGCCATCCGCGCCTTCATCGAGGCGGCGCTCGCCGGCCGTGATCTCACGATCCACGGGGACGGCTCGCAGGTGCGCGCCTGGTGCTACGTCGACGACATGGTCGACGCGCTGCTCGCCTGCCTCGAGCGGCCGGAGGCTGCCGGCCAGACGTTCAACGTCGGCAACCCGCGCTCGACCGTGACCATTCTCGAGCTCGCCGAGCGGGTCAAGCGGCTCACCCGCTGCCCGGGGGAGATCGTGTTCAGACCGCTCCACTACGTCGACGTCGAGGTGCGCAGCCCGAACGTGAGCAAGGCGCGCGAGCTGCTCGGCTTCGAGGCGAAGGTCGACCTCGACGAGGGGCTGGCGAGGACGATCGCCTGGTACCGCGACCGTTTGGCGTCGGCGTCGGTGAGCGATCGATGAGCGGCCGCAGGAGAGGGCGCCTGCCGCCGCCTGCGCCGGAGCCCCGGCTTCCCCGCCCGTGGGTCGCGTGCTGCCGCGGAAGACTGCCCGCAACGACCTGATCCGGCTCGCCTGGCCCGACGTCGGCGCCGAGGAGGCGGAGGCGGTGGCGGAGGTGCTGGAGACGGGCATCCTGACCATGGGCCCGAAGGTGGCCGAGTTCGAGGCCGAGCTGGCGCGCGCCTGCCGGGTCGCGCACGCCGTCGCCGTCTCCTCCGGCACGGCCGCGCTCCACCTCGCCGTCCGTGCGCTCGGGATCGGACCGGGCGACGAGGTGATCGTCCCCGCCTACACCTTCCCGGCCACGGCCAACGTCGTCGCCCTCGCCGGCGCGACACCGGTGCTCGTCGACGTCGACCCGGAGACGATGAACCTCGACCCGGCCCGGATCGCCGTCACGCCGCGGACGAAGGCGCTGATCGCCGTCCACCTGTTCGGCCGGCCGGCCCGGCTCGAAGAGCTTCCCGCCGTGACGCTGATCGAGGACGCGGCCGGCGCGCTCGGCGCCCGCCGGCGGGGCCGGCCGTGCGGAGGGCTCGGCGCGCTCGGCTGCCTCTCGTTTCACCCGCGCAAGATCGTCACCACCGGGGAGGGGGGCGCGGTGACGACGAACGACCTCGAGCTCGCCGACACGGTGCGCCGGCTCCGAAACCACGGCTGGGCGCCCCGAGGGCGCGCCGACATGCCGGCAGCCGGGCTCAACTTCCGCCTCTCGGACGTGCTGTGCGCGATCGGGGTCACGCAGACGCGGCGGCTGGAGCAGCTGCTGGCGACGCGCGAGCGGCTCGCCGCCGGCTACGCCGAGCGACTGACCGGCCTCCCCGTCACGCTCCCGGGAGCAGACGAGGGCGACCGTCACGGCTGGCAGGCGTACGTGATCCAGCTCGAGCGCCGTGACCAGGCGCTGCGCGAGCTTCGCTCGCGCGGGATCGAGGCGCAGATCGGCACCTTCGCCCTCCACCGGTTGTCCGCGTACGCCGGCCGGGGACGGTTCCCCGGCGCGGACCACGCCTTCGAGCACGCGCTCGCGCTCCCGTTCCACTCCCGCCTCACCGACGAGGATCTCGACCGGGTCGCCGAGGCCTTGGCAGCAGTTCGCCGGAGGGGTGGGCGGCGCGGCTCGCCCAGGGGCTGATGCGCGCGTGACGTCCGGCGCGGCGTGCTCTCTCGAGCGCTCCAGGGCGTCGGCGACGCGGTCGTGGCGCCGCTCACGCTGACCCTCCTCGGCGCCACCGTGCCGGCACCCAAGCGCGGTCTCGCGCTCGGGATCTCGGGCGTCGTCGACGGGCTGGCCGTCGCGCTCGGCCCGCTCGTCGGGGGTGCCGTCGTCGACGCCGCGCGCGGGCACGGCCGTCGCCGCCCGCCGAGCCGGCGGCGGACGACGCCCGAGCCGCTGGTGTCGACGCCGGGGGCGGACGGCAGTCGGTTACGCTCCGGGCTCCATGGCGCGCACGGAGGAGCTTCCGGGAGCGGCGCGTCCCGCGGGTGGGCGTCCCGAGCCGGAGCTGTCCGTCGTCGTCACGCTGTACAACGAGGCGGGCTCCGTCGAGGAGCTCTACCGCCGCACCGTCACGACGCTCGACGCGCTCGGGCGGCCGTTCGAGATGCTCTTCGTCGACGACGGCTCGGTGGACGGCACGTTCGCCGTCCTCGAGCGGCTGCACGCCGCCGACGGCAGGGTCCGCGCCGTCCGCTTCAAGCGCAACTTCGGTCAGCACCCCGCCATGCACGCCGGCCTCGTCAGGGCGCGCGGCGAGGTGGTCGTGACGATGGACGGCGACCTGCAGAACGAGCCCGAGGACATCCCGCGGCTGGTGGCGGCGATCGACGCCGGCGTCGACGTGGCGAGCGGGCGCCGGACGTCGCGGCGCGAGGCGTGGTGGCGGACGCTTCCCTCGCGCCTGATCAACGGCATGCTGCGGCGGTTCACCGGTGTGCACATCTCCGACTTCGGCTGCGCCTTCAACGCGTACCGGCGCGAGGTTGTCGCGCCGATGCTCGGCGCGATCGGCAAGCAGAAGTTCACGAAGGCGCTCGTGCTCTCCGCCGGCGCCAGCGTGGTCGAGGTGGACGTCGGCCACTCGGCCGGGACGCGGCCCTCCCGCTACTCGCCGCTGCGGCTCGCCCGGCTCGCCCTGCACGTGCTCGCGGGGTTCTGGCCGCAGCCGATCCAGGTGATCGGCATCGCCCTGGGAACGCTGTGCACGCTCGGCGCGACGGGGCTCGGCGCGTACGGGATCGTCTTCTGGGTCGACAGAGCGAACTTCCCGGGGCCCCTGTTCGGCGGCGTCGCCGTGCTGGCCGTGCTCGGCATCCAGGGGTTCATCCTTGCGCTGATCGGCGAGTATCTGGGCAGAATCCAGCGCGACGTCGAGGGCAGGCCCCTGTACACGATCGACAAGGAGCTCGACTGACCATGCGCAGGCAGCGCGTTCTCGTCACCGGCGGCGCCGGCTTCATCTCCTCGAACGTCATCCGCCACCTGCTCGCGGCGACGCCGTACGAGGTCGTCTCGCTGGACGCGCTCACGTACGCCGGCAACCTCGAGAACCTGGCCGAGGTGATGTCGCACGAGCGGCTCTCCTTCGTGCACGGCGACATCCGCGACGCCGAGCTCGTGGCGGAGGTCGTCGCCGAGGTGGACGTGATCGTCAACGCCGCGGCCGAGTCGCACGTGGAGAAGTCGATCCGGGAGGGGGCGTCCGAGTTCGTGACGACGAACGTCGAGGGCACGCAGGTGCTGCTCGACGCGATCCGCGCCACGCCCGTGGAGCGGTTCGTGCTCATCTCCTCGAGCGAGGTGTACGGCACGGCCGAGAGCGACCCGATGGACGAGCGGCATCCGCTCAACCCTCGCAGCCCGTACGCGGCGACGAAGGCCGGCGCCGACCGTCTCGCCTACTCGTACTACGTCACCTACGGGCTGCCGATCGTCATCCTGCGGCCGTTCAACAACTACGGGCCGAGGCAGCACTGGGAGAAGGTCGTGCCGCGGTTCGTGACGAGCGCGCTCTCCGACGAGCCGCTGACCGTGCACGGGGACGGCCACGCGAGCCGCGACTGGCTGTACGTGGACGACGACGCCGAGGCGATCGAGGCGGCGATCGCAGCCGACCTGGACGCCGTCGCGGGCGAGGTGATCAACGTCGCCACCGGCGTCGACGTCTCCGTCTCCGAGATCGCCGACCTCGTCCTGGACATGCTCGGCAAGCCCGCTTCGCTGAAGGTGTCGGTCGAGGAGCGGCCGGGCCAGGTCGACCGCCACATCGGCTCGACGGAGAAGGCCAGGCGCCTGCTCGGCTGGGAGGCGCGCACCTCGTTCGCCGAGGGTCTCGAGCGCACCGTCGCCTGGTACCGCGACAATGAGGCGTGGTGGAGGGGAGCGCGCCGGCAGAGCGAAGAGCTCCTCAGCGGCTACTCGTCCTAGGGGCGGGGCCGGCGCAGCTCGGGCTGCTCGAGGCGGCCCGGGAGCGGGGCCTGTACGTCATCGCCGTCGACCGCAACCCCGCGGCGCCCGGGTTCCGCTACGCCGACCGGCGGGCGATCGTGTCGGTCGAGGACGAGCGCGCGATCGCCCGGCTGGCGGCGGCGGAGGAGATCGACGGCATCGTCGCGCCGGGGATCGACTACCCGGTCGCGATCGCGGCGCGTGTCGCCGAGCGGCTCGGCCTGCCCCACCCCGTCACGCCGGCGGCGGCGCAGGCCGCGACGTCGAAGCTGCGCCAGCGCGAGCGCTTCGCCGAGGCAGGCGTGCCGCACACGCGCCATCGCGTCTGCGCCTCGTGCGAGGAGGCGCTCGCCGCCGGGCGGGAGCTCGGCTTCCCGTGCGTGGTCAAGGCGCCGGACCTGCAGGGGCAGAAGGGGCTGGCGGTGGCCGGCGACGAGGCGGCCGTGCCGGCGGCGTACGAGCGCGCCCGCGAGCTCGCGCGCGGGAGCGCGGTGCTCGTCGAGGAGCTCGTCGCCGGCGCCGAGCTGACGGTGAACGGCTTCTCGGTCGGCGGCCGCTTCCACGTGCTCACCGTCACCGACCGAGCCGTCGCCGCCCCGCCCGCCTTCGGCGTCGCGCTCGAGCACGTGTGGCCGAGCGCGCTGGCCGGCGAGGACGTGGCTCGCGCGGTGCAGGTGGCGGCTCGGGCGGCGCAGGCCGTCGGGATCACGGACGGGCCCACGTACACGCAGGTCCTGCTCGCGCCGCGGGGACCGGTCGTCGGCGAGCTCGCCGCACGCCTCGGCGGCGGCCACGACGCCGAGCTGTGCCAGGCGGCGCTCGGCGTCGACCTGAACGGGCTCGCGCTGGCGGCCGCCCTCGGCGAAGCGGTCTCGGAGGCGGCGCTGGTGGCGCGCCCGGCCGTGGGCGGCGCCTGCGTGCGCTTCCTCTGCTCCCAGCCGGGCGTGCTCGAGTCGGTCGAGGGCGTGGACGAGGCCGAGCGCTCGGACGGAGTCGTCTGGGTGCGGAGCTACCGCTCGCCGGGACACGCCTTCGGGCCGCTCGTGCGCGGGGCCGACCGGGCGGGCGCCGTGCTCGCGGTCGGCGCGACGAGAGACGAGGCGCGCGCGCGCGCCGCCCGCGCCGCGAGGCGCGTCCGCTTCGTCGTCTCCCCGGTCGAGGCGCTCGTCTGAGCGCCCGTCGCTCGCGCCGCGCCGGCGGCAGCGGCGGTCGCGGAGCGGACCGCGAGTACGCTGTCGCGGTCATGGCGGCACCGCCCTCCACCCGGCGCGAGACGTTCCTCTCCTTCCAGCCGCCGGCGATCGGCGAGCAGGAGGTGGCGGCGGTCGCCGACACGCTCCGCTCCGGTTGGCTGACGACCGGGCCGCGGGCGGCCGAGCTCGAGCGGCGCTTCGCGGAGTACGTCGGCGCGAGGCACGCGCTCGCGGTCACGTCGGGGACGGCGGCGCTCCACCTCGCTCTCGTCGCGCTCGGCGTCGGGCCGGGCGACGAGGTGATCACGACTCCGATCACCTGGCCGGCGACCGCCAACGTGGTTGTGCACACGGGCGCGCGGCCCGTCTTCGCCGACGTACGCGACAGCGACCTGAACATCGACCCGGACGAGGTCGCCCGGCTCGTCGGCCGGCGCACGAAGGCGATCCTGCCGGTGCACCTCGCCGGCCAGCCGGCCGATCTCGACCCCCTGCTCGAGCTCGGGCCGCCCGTCGTCGAGGACGCCGCGCACGCGGTCGAGGCTGCCTACCGTGGCCGCAAGATCGGCGCGATCTCGGAGGCGACCTGCTTCTCGCTGTACGCGACGAAGAACGTCGCCGCCGGCGAGGGCGGGCTGATCACGACGAACTCGGACGCGCTGGCGCGGGCGGTCGACGACCACCGGATCATGCGCCGCGGCTCGGGCTCGCGCTACGACATCGCCGTGCCCGGGTACAAGGCGAACCTGTCCGACGTACTCGCCTCGATCGCCCTCTGCCAGCTCGACAAGCTCGAGCGCCACCGCGACATCCGCCTGCGCCACGTCGCCGCCTACGACGCCGCCGTCGCCGAGCTCGACGGCATCGAGCCGCTCGCCCGCGACCCCCGGGACACGCACGCGCTGCACCTGTACGTCGTCCGCATCGACCCCGAGCGCGCGGGCGCGACCCGCGACGAGTACCAGCGCGCGCTGGCGGAGGAGATGATCGGGACGAGCATCCACTTCCTGCCCGTACACGAGCTGACGGCCTACCGGGAGCGCTACCCCGAGCAGCCGCCGCTTCCCGTGGCGGAGCGCGCCGGGCGGGAGGTGCTGTCGCTGCCCCTCTCGCCCGCGCACACCGACGCCGACGTCGCGGACGCGATCGCCGCCCTGCGGCGGGTGCACGACAGGTTCGCCGGCGGGTCGTGATCCCCGAGGTCGGCCCGTCCCGCGCCCGGCGCCTGCGCCGCCTCGAGTGGTCGGCCGCGCGCAGCCGCCCGGTGAAGGCGGCGCTCGGGCTCGTCGTGACCGCCGCCTGCGCCGCCTACATCCTCTGGCAGATCGACGTCGGCCGGACGCTGCACATCCTCGGCCATGCCGACCTCGGCTCCTTCTTCGCCGCGGTGGCGATCATGGGCGCGTCGGTGTGGCCGATGGCCTGGCGCTGGCAGCAGCTGCTGCGCGCGCAGGGGATCCGCGACCGCCTCGCCTGGCTCGTCCGGGCGTACTTCACCGCCTACACCGCCGGTCAGGTGCTGCCGACGTCGATCGGGGGCGACGCCTGGCGGATCTACGAGACGCACAAGCGCCACCCCGGCCGCAGCGGCCCCGTCGCCGGCTCGGTGCTGCTCGAGCGCGCGCTCGGCGGCGTGGCCACGCTGGCGCTCGCGGCGATCGGCTTCGCGCTCGCGGTCGGCCGCTACGACGTCGGCGGCTACCTGTGGGTGGAGCTCGCCTTCGTCGTCGCCGCCGCGCTCGCCGGCTTCGCCCTCTTCTCCCGCCGCGCCCGCGGTCCCCTCGGCCGGGTGCTGCCCCTTGTCCGCCGGCTGCGCGTCGAGCGGCCGCTGCGGGCCGCCTACGAGGGCATGCACGCCTACCGGGAGCACGGCCGCCTGATGGTCGGCGTGATGCTGCTCACGCTCGGCGTGCAGGCGGTGCGCGTGCTCGCCATCTGGCTCGCCGGCCGGTCCGTGGGGGTGGAGCTGTCGCCCCGGCCGTACTACGTGATGGGCCCGCTCCTCTTCCTCGTCATGCTGGTGCCGTTCACCATCAACGGCCTCGCCGTGCGCGAGGCCTTCTTCGTCAGCTTCCTGACGCAGCTGCACGTCAGCGCCGACCGGGCGTTCGCGACCGGCTTCCTGTTCTTCGTCGTCACCATCGCCCTGGCGCTTCCCGGCGCCGGGATCTGGGCCTGGCAGAGCCTGCGGACGGCCAGCCCCAGCGTCGGCCATGGCTGACAGGTCGGCGGTCGCGGTCGTCGTGGTCACGTTCAACGCGCTCCCCTGGCTCGAGCGGTGCCTGGCGAGCGTCGCCGCTTACGACGTCGTCGTCGTCGACCACGGCTCGACGGACGGGACGCTGGAGGCGGTCCGGCGCCGTCCCGGCGTCCGGCTCGTCGAGCAGGCGAACGCCGGCCTCGCCGCCGGCTGGAACCGCGGCATCCGCGAGACGGCCGGCCGCTACGTGCTCGTCCTCAACGCGGACGCGTGGGCGCTCGGCGACGCGGTCGAGCGGCTCGCCGCCTTCGCCGACGAGCACCCGCGGGCGGCGATCGTCGGGCCGCGCCTGCTCAACACGGACGGGACGCTGCAGCGCTCGGTGCGCGGCTTCCCGACCCTGTGGCGTCTCGCCACCGAGTACTTCTTCCTGCGCAAGCTGGCGCCGCGCTCGCGCCTGCTGAACGCGTTCTACGCCGGCGGCTTCGAGCACGACTCGGTGCGCGAGGCGGAGTTCGTGATGGGCTCCGTCATGCTCGTGCGGCGGGAGGCGATCGACGCGGTCGGGCCGCTCGACGAGGACTTCTTCCTGTTCAGCGAGGAGACCGACTGGTGCTACCGCTTCCGGCAGGCGGGCTGGCAGGTGCTCTTCTATCCGGGGGCGGAGTTCGTGCACGTCGGCGGCGCCTCGCACGGCGGTCGCCTGTTCGTCGAGAACGTGCGCGGGCACCTCCGCTTCCTCGCCAAGCACCGCGGCCGGCGCGAGGCCGAGCGCGCCCGCCGGCTGCTGCTCGCGGCTCTCCGCCTGCGCGGCCTCCTCTTCCGCGGCGAGCGGGGACGCGTGTACCGGGAGGCCGCGCGCTGGCTCGCCTCCGGCTCCGTCGAGCAGCTGCTCGCCGCGCGCCGCGCGTGAGCAGGCTGCCGCGCGAGCTGGCCGTCGTCCCGGCGCTCCTCGTCGCGCGCACGTTCCCCGACTCCGGCCTCGGCCTGTACCTGAAGCTGGCCGCGGCGACGCTCGCCGTCCTCCTACCGGGCTCGCTGGTCGCGCGGGCGCTGCGCCGGCCGAGCGTGTCCGCGACGCTCGCCTGGACGCTCGCCTGCCTGTTCGCCTCGGGCGCGGTCGTCTTCGCCGTGCACGGGACGCTCGGGCTTGCCATCGGCCTCGTCGCGGCGATCGGCGCCTGCGCCCTCGCCGTCGTCGCGGCGAGCCCGCAGCGGGTGCCCAGGCGCCGGCCAGCGGGCGCGATCGGCCTCGGCGCCGTCCTCGGCATCCTCGTCTGGCAGGCGGCCGGCACCCTCGACGGCGACGCGCTCTTCCACCTGGCACGGGTGCGCAAGCTGGAGGCGTTCGGCGACCTGCACCTGCGCACCGTCGACGAGTTCCGGGACGGCGGGCTCCACCCCGGCTACGCCTTCCCGCTCTGGCACCTGCTGCTCGCCTTCGTCGCCCGGCTGGCCTCGGTCGACCCCGGCCGGGTGCTGGCGCACGAGTCCGCGCTGCTCGTGCCGCTCGCGCTGGCGGTCGCGTACGAGGCCGGCGTCGCCGTCTTCCGCCGGCGTGGGGCCGCCGTCGCGGTCGCCGCCGCCTCGGCCGCGCTGTTCGCCGTCGCGCCCGGGCACGGCGGCTCGTACGTGTCGCTCGACCTGCCGGCCACCGCCGCCAGGCAGCTCCTCGTGCCGGCGGCGATGGCGCTCTTCTTCTCGCTCGCCGAGCGGCCGTCGCTGACCGGGGCGGCGACCCTGGCGGCTTCCGGGCTCGGTCTCGCCCTCGTCCACCCCACGTACGCGTTCTTCGTCGCGTGCCCGCTCGCCGGCTACGTCGCCGCCCGCTGGCTGCTCGCCCGCTCCGAGCTCCGCGCCGGCCTCGCCGGTCTCGCCGCCCTCCTCGTGCCGGCGCTGGCGGTGTCCGCCTGGCTCCTGCCGATCCTGCGCGAGACGAGGTCGCACAACCCCTCCGACGCCGAGCTCGCGCGCAGCCTCGCCCAGTACCGCCAGCAGCTCGTCGTCTACTCGCTGCACAGCTACCGCCTGTCGGCAGTCGTGTTCGCGCGCACGGGCGCGGTGGCGGTTGCGGCGCTGGCGGCGGTGCCGTTCGCGCTCGTCGCGCGGCGGCGCCGCTGGGCGGCGCTCGTCCTCGGCGGCACGCTCGTCGTCTCGGCGCTGATGCTCGTCCCGCCGTTCTTCACCACCCTGTCGGACGCCGTCTCGTTGTCGCAGGCGCGGCGGGCGGTCGGCTTTCTGCCGTTGCCGTTCGCGTTCGCCGGCGGGGCGCTGCTGCTCGCGCGCGTGCTCGGGCAGGGCGCGCTCGCCGTCGCGCTCGCGGCCGGGATCGCCCTGCAGCTCGCCTACCCGGGCGACTTCGTCGGCTACCGGATCACCAGCGGAGGCCCAGCCGCGATCGCCTGGTTCGCGGCAGGCGGCGCCGCCATCGCGCTCGCGCTCGGCGCCGTGCTGCGGGCGCCGGCGCCGGGACGCCGCGGCGGCGGCCTCGCCGCGCTCGCCGCGCTCCTCTTCCTCGTACCCGTGGCCGTCTCGGGCTTCTCCCACTGGGGGGCGACGCCGTTCCGCGGCCACGCGCTCACGCCGGGGCTCGTGCGGGCGCTGCGCGAGCACGTGCCCGCCGGCGCCGTCGTCTTCTCGGACGACTCGACCGACTACCGGATCGCGGCGGCGGCGCCCGTGTACGTCAACGCCGCCCCGCCCGGCCACGTCGCAGATACGAAGGCGAACCGGCGCTTCGCGCGGCGCCGCGACGCGAACCGGTTCCTCGCCACGGGCGACCTCGCCATCCCGCGCCGCTACGGGGCGGGGTGGATCGTCATCGACCGCCTGCGACCAGGACGGCGGCCCGCGCTGGCGCTGCCGATCGTCTACCGTGACGCGGACTACGTTCTCTACCGCCTGCCGCGCAGGCAGAGCCGGTAACGGAGCGAGGCGAAGCGCCCGCCGGCGGCGCGCTCGAGCGTCCGCAGCCCGGGGAAGAAGCTCGGCCGCCACTCCGAGCGCTCGACGGCGAAGCCCGCCTCGCGCAGCATCCGCTCGAGCGTGCGCGCGTCGCGCAGGCCGATGTGGGTCGGGTTCTGGGCGAGCAGGAGGTTGCGCGCCTTCAGCCGCTCGATCACGTGCTCCGGGTTCGGCGTGTAGATGGAGAGCGTGCCGCCCGGGCGCAGGACGCGCCGCACCTCGCCGAGCATCGCGCGGAGGGCGCTCTCGTCGAGGTGCTCGACCAGGTCGGCCGCGACCGCCTTGTCGAAGGAGCCGTCCTCGAACGGCAGCGCCGTCACGTCCGCCAGCTCGAAGCGGAGTCCGGGGAAGAGCTCGCGCGCCTTCGCGATCGCGCGCGGCTCGCTGTCGACTCCCACCGTCTCGCAGCCGAGCGTGGACAGGAAGTGCGAGACGGCGCCGGCCGCGCAGCCGAGGTCGAGCGCGCGCTCGCCGGCCGCCGGCTCGGCGAGCGAGCGGACCGCCTCCAGGCGAAGCTCGCTCCACGGCGTCCGCTCGAGGTACGCGGACGCCATCGTGTGCACGAAGCGCTCGTCGTACTCGGCCGGGGCACGGCGGAACGCGGGCAGGCGCATCCGCCCGATTCTGCCGACGACGCCGCGCGGGCCGCCGTCCGGACCGAGCGCGCAGGCTCGGCCTGCGCTCGGACGGCGAGGGCCGCACCCGCAGCGGCGAGCGCCTGTGCATCTTCCTGCTCGCCCGCCCGACTACCATGGGGCGGCGGTTGAAGGTCCTCCTCGTCACCCTCTACTTTCCCCCGGCGGGTGGCGGCGGCGTGCAGCGGCCGCTGAAGATCGCGGCCCACCTGCCGGCGTACGGAATCGAGACGCACGTGCTCGCCCCCGACGACCCACCCTGGGTGCACCGCGACGAGGAGCTGCCCGTGCCGACGCAGGCGTGGGTGCACCGGGCGCGCTTCGTCGGGCCTCAGGCGAGACGGCCGGCGGACGAGCTGCACGGGGCGACCGGGCTCGAGCGGGCGGCGACGCAGCTTCGCCTGCTCGGCCGCCGGCTGCTCGTCCCCGACGAGAACGTGAGCTGGAACCTGACCGCGATCCCGGCGGCCGTGCGCATCGTCCGCGAGGAGGGGATCGACGTGCTGGTGACGACCTCGCCGCCCGCCTCCCTGCACCTGCTCGGCGCCGCGGTGAAGCGCCTGACCGGCGTACGCTGGGTCGCCGACCTGCGCGACTCGATCGTCGCGCACCCGCACCGGCGCGCCGAGAGCGCCGCCGTGCGCGCCAAGGAGCGGACGGCGTCGGCGGTGGCGAAGCTCGTCGCGCAGTCGGCGGACGCGATCGTCGCCGCCTCGGAGTCGATCGCCGAGGAGGCGCGGGCGCTCGCGCCGTGCGGCCCGGTGGCCACGATCCCGAACGGCTGCGACTTCGACGACTTCGCCGGGCTCGAGTACCGCGGCGGCGAGCGCTTCCGGATCACGCACGCGGGCAGCTTCTTCGGCAAGCGCACGCCGTGTCCCTTCCTGACCGCGCTCGCCGAGTCGAGGCTGGACGTCGTCGCGCGCTTCGTCGGCGACTTCCGCCCCGCCGACCGCGAGTGGGCGCAGACGCTCGGGCTCGCCGACCGCCTGGAGATCGTCCCGTACTCGTCGCACCGGCGGGCGCTCGAGCTGCAGCGCGACTCGGAGGCGCTCCTCCTGCTCATCCCCGAGGCGGGCGGCCGCGGCCGCGGCGTGCTGTCGGGGAAGGTGTTCGAGTACCTGGCCGCCGGGCGGCCGATCCTCGCCGTCGTCCCTCCGGACGGGGCGGCGGCCGGCCTCGTGCGCGAGGCGGGAGCCGGCGTCGTGGCCGCGCCCGACGACGTCGCCGGGATCCGCGACGCGCTCGCCTCGCTGGTCGCGCGCTGGCAGGCGGGCGAGCTGGACGGCGTCCCGCTCGCGCCGGAGCTCCGCGACCGGCTCGATCGCCGGGCCCGAACCCGCGAGCTCGCCGACCTGCTCCTGAACCTGCCGTGAGGCCGCCTGCGTGAGCCCGACGCGCTTCCTGTTCCTGGCCGCCGTGTTCGCGGCCACCTTCGAGAAGATCCACTGGAGCGTCGCGGGGAGCGTCACCCTGTCGGACGTCCTCTCGCTCGCCTTCATCGGCTCGTTCGCGCTGCAGCTGGGAGCGCGCCGCACGCGCGCCCTCACGCAGACGGCGGCGGTGGCGATCGCGTTCTTCGCGCTCTTCCTCGTCTGCTACCTGGCCGGCTACTTCAACCTCGACTCCGCCCAGGCGGTGACGCAGTTCTGGAAGGGGCTGCTCAAGTTCCTCGTCCACTTCGTCTTCCTCGTCCTCACCGTCGTCTACCTGTCGCGCTGCTCGCGGCGCTTCTACCTGCGCACGCTCGGCTGGTTCACCGCCGGGATGGTCGTGAACGCCGCCTACGGCGTCGTGCAGGAGCTCGCCGCGCGGTCGGGCGTCAACCTCGACGACCTGTTCGTGAAGCCGATCACGGGCGGCGCGAGCGCGATCAACGTGTACGGCATCTTCGAGAACACGCAGGCGATCTTCCGGCCGAACGCGCTCACCGGCGACCCGAACCACCTGGGGATCATGCTCGTGCTCCCACTGCTCGTCCTCACGCCGCTGTACCTGCGCCTGGAGCGCGGACACCGCTGGCGGGTGCGGCTCGGGCTCGTGCTCACGTTCCTGCTCCTCGTCGAGATCCTGACGCTCTCGCGCAGCGGCGTCGGTGGCCTCGGCGTGGGCGCGCTCCTGCTCGTGCTCCCCTACCGCCGCCGCCTCTTCTCCCGCCAGGTGCTGCTGCCGCTGACCGTGCTCGCCGCCGGCTTCGTCGCGCTGATCGCGAGCGATCCGGCGTACTTCCTGAAGATCATCTCCTCGCGCTTCCAGACGGGCGGCGGCTCGACCTCCGCCCACTTCCAGGTGTACGACTTCATCCCCGCGATCGTCCGCTCGCACCCGCTGTTCGGACTGGGGCTGAACAACTTCTCCGTCTACTACGAGCAGGTGACGGGGCTCGTCAACTGGGGCCCACACTCGTTCTACGTGGCGCTGATCGTCGAGACGGGGCTCGTCGGCACGGTGCTGTTCGCCGCCTTCCTCGCCTACCTGTTCGTTCGCTGCGCCTTCGCCCGCGCCCTCGGGCGGGCGCTCGCAGCCGCGGGGGACGGGGGCGCCGCGTACCTGACCCCGCTCGCCTGGGGGATGACGGCGGCGCTCGTCGGGACGCTGGTCGCGAACGCCTTCTACCTGACGATGTCCTTCTCCTACTTCTACGTGTTCGCCGCCCTGCTCCTCGCCCTCCCCGTCGTCTACGGACGGGCGCTCGAGCCGGCGGCCGCCTCGGCGCTGCGCCCGGCACGCCCGCAGGTCGCGCTCGGCGGCGCCGCAGGCCGCTGACCTGCGCCGTCTGGAGGAGCGGGGTCGACCGCGGGCGGGGAAGGGCCGGCAGCCGGCGGTCGCTCCGGGTGTGCGCGAGCGTCGACCCTCAGCCGACTTCCCGCAGTCTGCCCGTCTCCACCTCGTAGACGAAGCCGCGGACCGCGTCCGTGCGCGGGATGAACGGGCTCGCCTTGATGCGGGCGATCGACTGGCGCACGTCTGCCTCGAGATCGCTGAACGCCTCCGCTGCCCACTCGGGCCGCACCCCGGTCTCCTCCTCGATCTGGCGGCGGAACTCGTCGTCGCCGAAGGTGAGCATCCCGCAGCCGGTGTGGTGGATCAGCATGATCTCCTCCGTCCCGAGCAGCCGCTGCGAGATGGCGAGCGAGCGGATCACGTCGTCGGTGACGGCGCCGCCGGCGTTGCGGATCACGTGCGCGTCGCCCTCGCGCAGCCCGAGCAGCCCGTACGGGTTCAGGCGCGCGTCCATGCAGGCGACGATCGCCAGCCGCTTCCCCGGCGGGAGCGGAAGCTCCGCCCCCTGGAAGCTGTCCGCGTAGGCTCGCGCGTTGTCGAGCAGTGCGTCGATCGTGCTCATCCTCACCCTCCCGTCGTCGTCGTGTAGGGGGCCGATACTACAAAAAGTGAAGCGATCGGACGAGGGCCGGGCCGGCGCAGGCCGCGTGACGCCACGGGAAGCCTCCCCGGGCGCCGGCGAGGTCACCGCAAGCCCTTGAGCGGGCCTGCCCGCCGCATACCCAGGACGGTGAGGTAGCTAGGAGAGAGCCGGAGGCTCGCAGCGTGGCCCCACGAGCCGGCGACACGGCCTTCGACAGGGCGGTGGTCGAGCGCTCGTTCGAGCGTCCGGTCGTCGTCCTCTTCACGAGCGGTTGTGTGCCGCAGTGCCGGATGTTCGAGGCCGCGCTCGCCGAGGAGGTCGCGAGCGCCGACTCGGCGGTCGAGCTCGTGGGCGTCGACGTCGACCGCAGCCCGGAGCTCGCCGAGCGCTTCCGGCTGCGCATGGTCCCGGCCGTGAGGGCCTTCCGGGATGGGCGGGCGGTCGCGGGCTTCGTCGGCGCCCGGCCGCGCGCGGCGGTGAGACCGTTCCTCGAGTCGCTGCTCGGGCCCGGGAAGGCCGAGGCGATCGTCGAGCAGCTGCGCGCCGAGCGCGAGTGGCCCGAGGTCGTGGCGGCGCTCGACGAGGGCGACCACGAGCGCGCGTTCGAGCTCCTGCTCGAGCGCGCCGCGCGCGGCGACGCCGCACGGCGCGAGCGCGTGCGCGAGCTGATGGTCGCGCTGTTCGCGCAGCTCGGAAACGAGCATCCGCTCAGCGAGCGCTACCGGCGCCGTCTCGCGAGCCTCCTCTACTGACATGCGCAGCCGGCAGCGCTCCTCGGCCCCGGTCGCCTCGGTGCGTGTACGGCCGGCGTCGCGCCCGCACCCGGCGACTCACGGTCGAGCTCGCGGGCAGGCGACGAGCCGCCTGATCGGCGCCGCGGCTCCCCCGCCGGCGCCGCGGCGCCGGACGGCTCCGCCTGCATCAGGCTGTACCATCGAGCGAGCCCGGACGGGCCGAGAGAGGAGCCGATGAGAGAGCTCGTTGTCGACGGCAGGCGCATCGCGGACGACGCGGACTGCTACGTCATCGCCGAGGTGGGCCACAACCACCAGGGGTCGCTGGTCAAGGCAATCGACCTGCTGCACGCCGCCAAGCAGTGCGGCGCGGACGCGGTCAAGCTGCAGAAGCGCGACAACCGCCGCCTGTACACGCGGGCGATGTTCGACCAGCCGTACGACCACGAGAACAGCTTCGGGAAGACGTACGGCGAGCACCGCGAGGCGCTCGAGCTGTCGAGCAAGGACTGGTTCGAGCTCAAGCACCAGGCGCAGGAGATCGGCATCACGCTGTTCGGGACGACCTTCGACGCACCGAGCGCGGAGTTCCTCGCCGAGCTCGGCGTGCCCGCGTTCAAGATCGCCTCCGCCGACCTCGTCAACACGCCGCTCCTGCGCCAGGTCGCCTCCTACGGGAAGCCCGTCTTCCTGTCCACCGGCGGGGGCACGCTCGAGGACGTGGAGCGCGCGGTCGAGACGATCCTCCCGCTCAACGAGCAGCTGTGCGTGATGCAGTGCACCGCGGCCTACCCGGCCGAGCCGGAGGACCTGAACCTGCGCGTGGTCGAGACGCTGCGCGAGCGCTTCCCCGGCCTCGTCGTCGGCCTGTCCGACCACCAGAACGGCTACACGATGTCGCTGCTCGGCTACATGCTCGGCGCGCGCGTGATCGAGAAGCACTTCACGCTCAACCACGCCTGGAAGGGCACGGACCACGCGTTCTCGCTCATGCCCGACGGGATGCGCCGGCTCGTGCGCGACCTGCGCCGCGCGCCGGCCGCGCTCGGCGACGGAGTGAAGCGGCCGCTCGCCTGCGAGGAGCCGGCGCTGCGCAAGATGGGCAAGAAGCTGGTCGCCGCGCGCCCGCTGCCCGCCGGGCACGTGCTCGCGCCCGGCGACGTCGAGGCGAAGTCGCCGGCGGACGAGGGGCTTGCGCCCTACGAGCTCGACCGGCTGCTCGGACGGCGCCTGCAGCGGGCGCTCGCGTTCGAGGAGTGTGTCACCTTCGATGACCTCGAGCCGCTCGAGGAGCCCGTCGCGGCGCCCGGCGCCGCCGAGCGTTGACCGGGCTCGAGCCGCTCGTCGCGCGCGTCCGCCTGGCCGTGTTCGACTTCGACGGCGTCTTCACGGACAACCGGGTGTGGGTGGACGAGCACGGTCGCGAGTCGGTCGCCTGCAGCCGCGCCGACGGCTTCGGGCTCGAGCGGCTGCGCGAGGTCGGCGTCGACGCCGTGATCCTGACGAGCGAGCGAGTGCCGATCGCGGCGGCGCGGGCGCGCAAGCTCGGGATCCCGTGCCGGGACGGGCTCCCGTCGAAGCTGGAGGCGCTGCGCGAGGAGGCCGGCCGGCGCGGCGTCGCCCTGGACGAGACCGCCTACGTCGGAAACGACGTGAACGACGCCGACTGCTTGCGCGAGGTGGGGCTGCCGGTCGTCCCCGCCGACGCCTGGCCGGAGGCGGCCGCGCTCGCCCGCTGGGTGCTCGACCGCCGCGGCGGGCGAGGCTGCGTGCGCGAGTTCTGCGACGCCGTCTGGCGTGCCCGGCGGCGGGGAGCGGCGTGAGCAGCGATCCGCTGTTCGACCTGACGGGTCGCGTGGCCGTGATCACCGGCGGTCTCGGCCAGCTCGGCCGCGAGTACGTGCGCGGGCTGGCCGAGCGGGGCATGCGCGTCGCCGTCTACGACGTCTGCGCCGACGAAGAGCCGCCCGCGCAGCGCTCGGTCCGCGCCTTCCGCGTCGACGTGACGAAGCGCGCCGCGCTCGAGGCGGCGACCGCCGAGCTCGTCGCCGACTGGGGCGTCCCGCACCTGCTCGTCAACAACGCCGCCATCGACACGCCACCCGACGCCCCGGCCGAGGAGGCCGGCCCCTTCGAGACGTACCCGGAGGCGTCGTTCGACCGGGTGATGGACGTGAACGTGAAGGGGACGGTGCTCGCCTGCCAGGTGGTCGGCGGCGAGATGGCGCGCGCCGGCCGGGGCTCGATCGTCAACGTCTCCTCGATCTACGGCCTGCTCTCGCCGCAGCAGTCGGTGTACGACTTCCGCCGCCGCGCCGGCGAGACGTTCGTGAAGCCGGTCGCCTACTCCGTCTCCAAGTCGGCGATCCTCAACCTGACGCGCTACCTGGCCACCTACTGGGCGCGCAGCGGCGTGCGCGTGAACACCGTCACCTTCGCCGGGGTGCTCGCCGACCAGCCCGCCGAGTTCCTGGCGGCGTACACGCCGCGGGTGCCGCTCGGCCGGATGGCCGAGGCGCGCGAGTGCCTTGGCGCGATCGTCTTCCTCGCCTCCGACGCCTCCTCGTACGTCACCGGCGCCAACCTCGTCGTCGACGGCGGCTGGTCGGCGTGGTGACCCCGCGCGAGGTCGGAAACCACGTCGAGGGCAGGGAGGTGCCCCCCGCCTCCGGCGCCTGGCTGGACAAGGCGCGTCCGGCCGACGGGACGCCGCTCTGTCGCGTGGCGCGTTCGGGGCGCGAGGACGTCGACGCGGCGGTGGCGGCGGCGCGCCGCGCGCAGCCGGGCTGGGCGGAGCGGACGGTCGTGTCGCGCGGCGACCTCGTCCGGGAGCTCGCGCTCGCGCTCCGCGACCGTCGCCAGGAGCTGTCCGAGGCGGTCGTGGCCGAGACGGGCAAGGCGCTCGACCTCGCGCGCGGCGAGACGGACGCCGCCGTCGAGATGGGCTTCTTCGTCGCCGGCGAGGGGCGCCGCTTCTACGGGCGGACGACGACCGCCTCCATGGCGCATCGGGCCGTGTCGGTCGTGCGCCAGCCGGTCGGCGTCGCGGGCCTGCTCGTCTCCTTCAACACGCCGCTGCCGAACATCGCCTGGAAGGTGTTCCCCGCCATCCTGTGCGGCAACGCCTGCGTGCTCAAGCCCTCCGAGCAGGCGCCGCTCTCCGCCCACCTGTTCGCCACCGTCTGCCGCGAGGTCGGGCTGCCGCCGGGGGTCGTCAACGTCGTGCACGGGCTCGGCGGCGAGGCGGGCGCCGCGCTCGCCGAGCATCCCGGCGTCGACCTCGTCTCCTTCACCGGCTCGGCCGCCGCCGGCCGGCGTGTGAACGAGGCGGCCGCGCGGCGGCTGGCCAAGGTCTGCCTCGAGCTCGGCGGCAAGAACGCGCTCGTCGTCTGCGACGACGCCGACCTGGACGGCGCCGTCCGCTGGGCGCTCGCCTCGGCCTTCTCCAACGCCGGCCAGCGCTGCGCGGCGGCGAGCCGGATCGTCGTCTTCGACGCCGTCTACGAGGAGTTCCGCGAGCGCTTCCTCGCCGAGGCGCGCACCTACCAGCCGGGGCCGGTGATCAGCGAGGCGAGCCTCGAGCGCATCCTCGCCGCCGTGCACACGGCCGAGGCGCAGGGGGCGCGCGTGCTCTGCGGCGGCAGGCGGGCCGACCGGCCCGGCTGGCACCTCGAGCCGACGGTGATCGACGGGGTCGCGCCGGACGCGGAGGTGTCCTGCCGCGAGCTGTTCGGGCCCGTCACCATCCTCTACCGCGTGCCCGACTTCGCCGGGGCGCTCGCGCTCGTCAACGACTCGCCGTACGGGCTCACGGCGGCGATCCACACGGCGAGCGTGCACCGCGCGATGCGCTTCGCCGAGCTGGCGCAGGCAGGCGTCGTCGTCGTCAACGGCGGCACGCACGGCTCCGAGCCGCACATGGGCTTCGGCGGCGTCAAGCAGTCGGGCACCGGCTGGCGCGAGGCGGGGGTGGAGGCGCTCGACGTCTACTCCGAGTGGAAGTACGTCAACGTGATCTCGGATCCCGCGCGGGCGTGAAGCCGACCCTCGTCGCGCTCGTCCCTGCCCGGGCGGGCTCGCAGCGCGTGCCCGGGAAGAACGTGCGACGGCTGGCCGGCCATCCGCTCCTTGCCTACGCGATCGCGGCCGCGCGGCAGTCCGGCATCGCCGACCGGGTCGTCTGCTCGACCGACTCCGAGGAGATCGCCGCCGTCGCCCGCTGGTACGGCGCCGAGGCCCCCTTCCTGCGGCCGGCCGAGTACGCGACCGCGACCTCGCCGGACGTCGAGTGGATCGCGCACGCGCTCGCCGAGCTCGGCGAGCGCTTCGACCTCTATGCGCTCGTCCGCGCCACCAACCCGTTCCGCGGCCCGGACGTGCTCCGCCGCGGGCTCGAGCAGCTCCTGGCAATCCCCGAGGCCGACTCGATCCGCGCCGTCGAGCCGGTGCGGCAGCACCCGGGCAAGATGTGGGTCGTCGACAGCGGTCGGACGATGCGCCCGCTGCTCGACCAGAAGCACCTCGCCCTGCCCTGGCACAGCAGCCAGTTCCAGGCGCTCCCGCAGGTGTTCGTGCAGAACAGCGCGCTCGAGATCGCCTGGAGCCGGGTCGTCGGCGCGGGCGGGCACGCGGGCCGCGTGATCGCGCCGTTCTTCACCCGGGGCTGGGAGGGGTTCAACATCGACGTGGAGGAGGACTGGGCGCGCGCGGAGGCGCTCGTCGCGAGCGGGCAGGCGGTGCTGCCCGAGGTCGACCGCGAACCGTTCCCGGAGGGCGGCCGGTGACCGGGCTGCGGCTCGTGCCGCGCGCGGCCTTCGAGCGCGTGCGCGCCGCCTCGCTGCCGCAGGACGAGCGCCTGGCGATCCTCGCCGACCTGGCGCGCATGAACGCGCTCACGGCCGTGAAGCGGGCGGGGTCGGGGCACCTCGGCTCGAGCTTCAGCGCCATGGACGTCGTCGTGCACCTGTTCGAGGAGGAGCTGACGACGGCTCGGCTCGGCTTCGACCATCCCGACCGGGACGTGTACTTCTCCTCCAAGGGCCACGACGTGCCGGGTCTGTACGCCGTGCTGCACGGCCTCGGCGTGATCCCCGGCGAGCGCCTGCTGCGGTTGCGGCGCCTGGGCGGCCTCGACGGCCATCCCGACGTGGGCGTCCCCGGCATCGAGGCGAACTCGGGCTCGCTCGGCATGGGCATCTCCAAAGGCCGCGGCATGGCCTGGGCGAAGCGCTACCTCGGCCACGGCGGCCGCGTCGTCGTCATGACGGGCGACGGCGAGCTCCAGGAGGGGCAGATGTGGGAGGCGCTCCAGGCGGCGGCGCACGAGCGCACGCCGAACCTCATCGTCGTCGTCGACCGCAACGAGCTGCAGTCCGACCGGCCGACCGAGGAGATCCTCGCCCTGGGCGACCTCGCGCGCAAGCTCGCCGCCTTCGGCTGGCACGTCGTCTGCTGCGACGGCCACGATCACGCGGCGCTGCGTGGAGCGTTCGCCGAGCTCAGGGCGGTGAGCGACGGCCCGAAAGCGCTCGTCGCGCGCACGATCAAGGGGCGCGGCGTCTCGTTCATGGAGCATCCGGCCGCGCTGCGGGAGGGCGGCGGGGTGTACCGCTGGCACGCCGGGGCGCCGGACGACGAGGCGTTCGCGGCGGCGTTCGCCGAGCTGCGCGCCCGTGCCGACGAGCGGCTCGCCGCGCACGGGCTGGAGCCGGTCGTGCTCGAGCCGGTGCCGCCGCTCGAGCCCGAGCCGGCGGCGAGCCTGGAGGGGGAGCCGGCGAGCGCAGCGGGCTGGCCGCGGCCGCGCCTGCGGGCGGCCGCCGAGTACGTCGCCGAGGCGTACGGGGAGGAGCTGGTGGCGCTCGCCGGCGAGCGCGCCGACCTGGTCGTGCTCGACGCCGACCTCGCCTCCGACTGCCGCGTCCGCGGCTTCGAGCTCGCGTATCCCGACCGCTTCGTCGAGTCGGGGATCGCCGAGCAGGACATGGTCTCGACGGCCGCCGGCCTCGCGCGCCAGGGCCTTGTGCCGGTCGTCAACTCCTTCGCCTCCTTCCTTGCCTCGCGCGCGAACGAGCAGATCTACAACCAGGCGAGCGAGCAGACGAAGGTGATCTACGCCCTGCACTACGCCGGGCTGATCCCGGCCGGGCCCGGCAAGTCGCACCAGAGCCTGCGCGACGCGTCGCTGCTTGCGGCGCTGCCGAACGTGGCCGTCGTGCATCCGGCGAACGGCGAGGAGACGCGGGCGGTGCTGCGCTGGGCGGTGGTCGAGGCGGGCGAGAGCGTGGCGATCCGGCTGGCGATCGGCCCGTCTCCGCGGCGGATCGAGCTGCCGGCCGGCTACCGGCTCCAGCTCGGGCGGGGGGCGGTGCTGGCGGAGGGCGAGCAGGCGGTCGTGCTCGCCTACGGGCCGGTGATGCTGCACGAGGCGCTCGGGGCGGGCGAGCGCCTGCGCGCGCGCGGCATCCGCGTCCGCGTCCTCGCCATGCCCTGGCTGAACCGGCTCGACCGGGCGTGGCTGGAGGAGGCGCTCGGCGGGTGCGGGCACGTCTTCGTCGTCGAGGACCACGCGCCGGTCGGCGCGCTCGGCGACGCGCTCCGCCGCGAGCTCGAGCGTCCGGTCACGGTGTTCGCGGTCGAGGGCTGGCCGGCGTGCGGGACGCCGCCGGAGGCCCTGCGCTTCCACGGGCTGGACGCCGCCTCGCTTGCAGGGCGCATCGAGCGCGCGCTCGAGGGCTGAGCCGCCGCCGACCGGCGGTAGCGTTGGCCGCATGCGCGTCGCCTTCCTGACCACGTCGTATCCACGGGACGAGGGCGACATCGCCGGCGTGTTCCTGCGCGACGCGGTCGAGGACCTGCGCCAGTCTGGCGTCCAAGTCGACGTCGTCTCGCCCGCCACCTTCCGCCACTTCGGCGTCGCCTACGGGGCCGGCATCGCCGGCAACCTGCGCCGCCGGCCGGCGCTCGCGCTCGCGCTGCCGCCGTTTCTCGCCTCCTTCGCGCTCGCCGCCCGCCGCGCCGCGCGCGGCGCCGACCTCGTGCACGCGCACTGGCTTCCGTCGGGCCTGCCCGCCCGCCTGGCCGGCAAGCCGTACGTGCTGAGCGTGCACGGGACGGACGCCGAGCTCGCCCGGCGGGCGCCGGCGCTCTTCCGCCCGCTCGTTTCGGCGGCCAGGATCGTCACGTGCGTGTCCGAGTCGCTCGTGGAGGTGGCGCGCGCTCTGGGTGCCCGCGAGGTGCGCGTCGTCCCCGTCGGCGTCGGCGTGCCCGAGCGGATCGCCGTCCCGGAGGAGCCGCCGCACGTCCTGTACCTCGGCCGTCTGTCCGAGGAGAAAGGCGTGCTCGAGCTCGTCGAGGCCGCCCGGGGGCTGCCGCTCGTCGTCGTCGGCGACGGGCCGCTGCGCGATCGCGTCGCCGGCGCCGCCGGCTTCGTCTCGCCCGGCGAGGTCGGCCTCCACCTCGACCGCGCGGCGGTCGTCGTCTGCCCGTCGCGGCGCGAGGGATACGGCGTCGTCGCCCGTCAGGCGATGGCGCACGGGCGACCGGTCGTCGCGACCGCGGTCGGTGGACTCGCGGAGGCGGTCGTGGACGGAAGGACGGGGCTGCTCGTCCCCCCGGGCGACGTCGCCGCGCTGCGCGCGGCGCTCGAGCGGCTGCTCGCGGACGCCGAGCTCCGCCGCCGTCTCGGCCAGGCAGGACACGCCCGCGCGCGCGAGCGCTTCTCGCGCGAGTTCGCGCTCGCGGCGACGCTCGACGCCTACCGGGCCGCGCTCGCCGGCCCCGCGACCTGAGCCGGGTCAGCCCGGAAAGCCCCGGGCGGCGGTGCCGCCGCCGGCTGCGCCGATCGCCCGGGCGAGGCCGCGCCGGCGCGTTCCGAGCTCGTAGCGTGCCCGGCGCGCGCCCACCCTCGCCAGCGCGCGCATCCGTCCCCCGGCCGGCAGCCGGTAGCCGAACGGCCGCGCCGCCCGCGCAGTCACGGCCGAGACGAGAGCGGCGGCGCGCTCGTCCAGCTCCTGCCGCCACAGCTCGAGCTGCCGCGCCTCGATCGCCCCCGTCACCCTGCGCCCGGGCCAGGCCGAGTTGGACGTCGCCTCGACGCCGCCGACCGTCGGGACGAGCAGGGACGGCGACCAGCCGATGTCCGCGAAGCCGGCGACGCGGCGCATCGCCTCCTGCGGCCGCGCGACGAGGTCCTCGTAGCGGAGCAGGTGGTAGCGGCGCTCGCCGAGGATGCGGCGGTTGCGGCGGGCGGCGGCGAACGACCGCCTGATCCCGAGGGCGACGTCGAGCAGGTCGGTCTCCTGCCCGGCCGCCCGGTCGAGACGGGCGATCGCGGCTGCGACGCTGCGCGGATCGCGGAGCACGTGCACGAACCGCGCTCGCGGGTAGACGCGGAGGATCCGCTCGAGGCAGTGCTCGTGGCCGGGTGTCTTCTCGACCCAGGCCCGGCGGGCAGGCGACCCGCCGCTCGTGCCGCTCCTGGCCGCGTCGAGCGCGACGGCGGCGAGCCCGAGCAGGTCGCGCTGCGGGAGCTCGGCCGCGAGGCGCAGGAGCTCGCGGGTGAAGACGGCGTACGGATCGGGCTCGGCGTCGAAGGGCCCGGCCGCCCAGAAGGGCGGGAGCCCGGAGGGCGTGACGAGGCGCAGCAGCCACCAGGCCTGGGCCTGCGCCGCCCGAGCTGCCGGGTCGAGCGCCGCGACCCGCGGCAGGAAGTGCAGGAAGTGGTTCGACTCGCCGGGCAGGCAGACGAGCTGGGGATGGCCGTCGAGGAGGTCGAGCACGAGCGTCGTCCCGGTCTTGCGGTGGCCGACGACGAAGATCGGCGTGTCGGCGAGAGCTGCCGCGACCGGGCCGTCCCTGTCGTGCCCGGCGGGCACGACGTCCGCCTGCGCGCGGAGCCGTGCGGCGAGCGCCTCGACCTCGGCGAGCAGCTCGCTCCAGGTGGGCTCGGTGCGGCGGGGGTAGTCGCGCGCGCGCGCCTCGAGGAGCCGGTCGACCCGGCGGTACGCGTCGAGGAGCGTGTCGCCGCCCATCCTCCGCGCACCTTACTCCCGTCCCGAGGGCGGACCCGGGAGCTAGCTGTACGATCGGCCCGCGTGGCGAGCGAGCGGAAGCTGACCGGCGGCCTCGAGCGGCGCACCCTTGTCGCCGTCTGCCTGCTCGCCGCCGGCGTCCCGCTCTCTCTCGCCGCCCGGCCCGCCCGCTCCGCATGGCACGCCGGCTCCGCCCGGCCCGCCGCCGCGGCCCGGCCCGCCGCGGCCGCCGGCGCGCCGGCGGCCAACCCGATCCAGCGCGAGAACGCCCTTCCCGGGACGACGGCCTGGCGGCTGCCGCAGGCCTCCGCCCGCGCCGCCGAGGGCTACGCCTCCGAGGTGAGCGTCACGCCCGGCGACGTCCTCCACCTGCACGTCTCGACCGACCCCCCCGCCCGCTACCGCATCGACATCTACCGCATCGGCTGGTACGGCGGAAGCGGCGGCCGCCTCGTCGCCTGCGTGCCCGGCTGCGCGGACTCCGAGCAGGGGACGCCGCAGCCCGTGCCCGCCTTCGACCCCGCCACCGGCTATCTGGACGCGGGCTGGCCCGTGACCGACGCCGTCGCCGTGCCGTCTCGCTGGACGAGCGGCTACTACCTGGCGGAGATCGTGCTCGCCGACGGGCCCGAGGCGGGCAGGGGCGGCTGGATCCCGTTCGTCGTGCGCGAGCCGCCGGGCGCCGCCTCGCGCATCCTCGTCCAGGCGGCGGTGAACACGTGGCAGGCCTACAACGCGTGGGGCGGCCGCAGCCTGTACTTCAACTCGACCGGCCTCGGCGACAACCACGTCTCCTTCGAGCGCCCCTACGACCCGGAGGGCCTGCCGAGCGCCGCCGGTCCTGCGCCGGGGAACGCGAACCTGCCGCAGGTGCACGAGTTCCCGCTCGTCCGCTTTCTCGAACGGGAGGGCTATGACGTCTCGTACACGACCGACGTGGACACGGACGCCCGCCCCGGCGAGCTCCTCCGCCACCGCCTGGTGGTCGTCGCCGGCCACGACGAGTACTGGACGAAGACGATGCGCGATGCCTTCGAGCGCGCGCGCGACCTGGGCACCAACCTCGCCTTCCTCGGGGCGAACATCGGCTACTGGCAGATGCGCTACGAGGACGGCCGCCGCACGATCGTCGAGTACCGCAAGGCGAGCCGCGACCCGGAGCCCGACCCGGCGCTGAAGACGACGATGTTCCGCAAGCTCGACCCGCCGCGGCCGGAGTGCGAGCTCCTCGGCGTCGAGTCGACGGACAACCAGCCGGGCCACCAGTCGATCGGCGAGGCGGACGACGCCGTCAACCCGGCTGCGCTCGGCGACCCCTGGTTCGCCGGGACCGGCTTCACGGCGACGACCGTCTTCCCCAGGCTGACGGGCTACGAGTGGGACCTGATCACCCCGGGCTGCGACACGCCGCCGCTCACCGACCTGTTCCACTACGCGGGTCCGGTGCCGGCGGACGGCGTGCGCTACACGGCGGCGTCGGGTGCGCGCGTGTTCAGCGCCGGCACGCTGCGCTTCAGCTGGGGGCTCGACGACACGACCGGCTACGGCGACCGGGGCCTGCAACGGTTCATGCGTAACGCGCTCGCCGACCTGATGCGGCCGGCGCCGCCCGCCTCCGTCGCCAGGGTGCCGCGGCCCGGCGGCGTGCTCGTCCTCGTCCGCCGCCACCGCGACCCGCGGGTGCACGAGGTGCTCGTGTACGCGCACGCGGGCGGCGCGGCCTTCTCGCCCGGCGGCCGCGGCGTCAGACCTGTCTGCCGGTCGGCGCGGCCGTTCTGCCTCGACCGGCGGGCGGCGGGCGAGGTGCGCTACGCGGCCCTCCTCCGCGACCGCTGGGGTGTGTCGCTGCCGGCCTACTCGGCGCCGCTGGCGGTCCGCCGATGAGGCGGCTCGCGGCGGCGGCGGCGGCCGCGCTCGTGCTCGCCGCGCCGGCGGGCGCGGTCGACTGGCCGAGGTTCGGCGGCGACGCGCAGCTGACGAACGACGTCCCGACGACGCGGCCGGGCGTGATCGCCGCGGCGGTCGCGCCGCGTCTCGAGCGGCGCTGGACGGCGGCGCTCGACGGCGCGATCGTCGCCTCGCCCCTGTACGCGGACGGCGTCGTCGTCGGCGGCTCGGCCCGGGGGGTCGTGTACGCGGCGACGATGGCCGGCTCGGTGTACGCCGTCTCGGCGCTCGGCGGAACCGTCCTCTGGCAGCGGCAGCTCGGCACCGTCGACACGGGCTGCGAGCAGGAGGAGCCGGGTGTCGCCTCCACGTTCGGCGTCGTCTCCACGGGGGTGATCGACCGCGCGCGCAACCGGCTGTACGTGATCGGCGCGACCGGCCTTGTGTACGCGCTCGACCTGTCCACCGGCGAGACGGCGCCCGGCTGGCCGGTGCGCATCGTCGCCGACACGGGCGCCGAGGTCGTCTGGGGCGGGCTCACCCTCGCCGGCAACCGCCTGTACGTGCCCGTCGCCAGCTACTGCGACCAGCCGGGTGCCGACGGATCGCTGGCGAACGGCCGGCTCGTCGCCGTCGACGTCGACGCGGCGGCGATTGCGGCCACCTTCGACGTCGTCCCCGGCGCCGGCGACTTCGGCGGCATCTGGGGTTTCGGCGGCGCCTCGGTCGACCCGCTCAGCGGCCACCTGTGGACCGCGACCGGCAACTCCTGGGTCTACGACCCGGGCTGCGGGTGCATCGTCGAGACCGCCGGTTACGCCGAGTCGGTGGTCGAGCTCGACCCCGACCTGCACGTCGTCGCCTCGAGCCGCCCGCAGGGCATCCCCTCGGTCGAGGGCGACACCGACTTCGGCTCGACGCCGCTCCTCTTCCAGCCGCCCGGCTGCCCGCGGCTCGCCGCGGCGCAGTCGAAGTCCGGCTTCCTGTACGTGTGGCGTCGCGACGCGCTCGGCGCCGGGCCGATCTGGAGCGCGTTCATCGGACCGGCCGACCTCGACCACCCGTTCGTCGGCGAGCCGAGCTGGTCGCCCGAGCTGGACATGCTGTACGTCGCCGACGCGCGCGGCTACGACGCGCAGGGCGCGATCGTGCACTTCGATGCGGTCGACGCGTTCGCGGTCGGGCCGGGCTGCTCGTTCCCCGACACGCCCACCTGGACGACGCCGGACATCGGCGCCGGGCCGAAGGCGCCGCCCCTCGTCTCCGGCGACGTGCTGTTCGTGGTCGGCGCGGAGGTGCCAGCGCTGTACGCGCTCGACGCGGCGACGGGTGCGCTGCTGTGGTCGACCTCGTTCCCGGGCAGCGTCTTCGCGCCGCCTGCCTTCGCGGGCGACGAGGTCGTCGCCGGCGACACGAGCGGCGACCTCGCCGCGTTCGGGATCGGCTACGGACCGCTGGCGCGCCACTTCGCGCCGCCCTAGCCGGCTTGCGGCTCAGGTGGGGCAGGTCGGCAGAGGAAGACCTTCTCCGCGGCGTTCAGGCCGTACCTCTCCACCGTCTGCGCGCCGAGGAGCTCGAGCGCGCTCGCGGCCTCCACCGCGAAGCCCGCCTGCCGGAGCCGCTCGAGGTAGTCGCCTTCCGCGTACAGGCGGCGGTGCGTCGGGTCGCCGAAGCGACGGCAGCGCTCCTCGGGGACGAGCGGCAGCCCGGGCGCCTCCTCGTCGGTGCGCTCGGCGCGGGTGGCGATCGGCGCCGGCAGGCAGGCGAAGCCGCCGGGCGAGAGCACGCGGCGGAGCTCGCGCATGGCGGCGCGGTCGTCCGGCACGTGCTCGAGCACGTGCGAGCAGAGGACGAGGTCGTAGCTGGCGTCCGGGCGGGGGAGGGCGTCGAGCGAGGCGTGGAAGTCGACCCCGGGAACGGCCAGGTCGGTCGTCTCGTACGCCGTCTGGCAGCGGGCGAGGGCGCGGCGCAGGCGCGCCTCCGGGGCGACGTGGAGGACGCGCCGCGGGCGGCGGAAGACGTCGGTTCGGCGGCGGAGGAACAGGTACAGGAGGCGCTCGCGGTCGGTCGAGCGGCACCACGGGCACTCCGCCTCGCGCAGCCCTCCGCCGACGACGCCGAGCTCCGCGTACACCGGCAGGTCGCGGCCGCGCGGCTCGAGCCGGCGGAAGGACAGGTGGCAGAACGGGCAGCGGTAGCGGAGCCCGAGCTTGGGCAGCACGTCGAGCACGCGGCGGACGGCGGCGCGCATCAGGCGTGCCGGTACAGCCGCCAGCCGTGCCGGTCGACGACGAGGCGCATGGACGGGCCCGCCCGCGCCTGCACGCCCGGGGCGGCGACCAGCCACTGGGCGGGCCGGGCGCCGAGCTCGACGAAGCGGTCGAGGCGCGAGCCGAAGTACGGGTAGCTGACGTCCTCGCGCCGGATGGCGAGCGCGACCGTCTCGCCCTTGCGCGCCTGCCGCTCCAGCGCGGCCACCACCTCCTCCTCGCCGGGATGGAACCAGCGGCCGAGCACCTGCGCGCGCGACAGGTCCCAGACGGACGTCGGCGCGGCCCCGCCCAGCACGCTCACGCCGGCCGGCTTCTCGTCGTAGTGGACGAGGGAGAGCAGCAGCGTCGTCACGGAGGCCCCGACGGCGGCCCAGGCCAGCGGCCGATGCCGGAGCGCGAGCCCGAAGAGCGAGGCGGCGAGCGCGACGGCGAACATGACGTACCGCCCGTCCCACTGGCTGTACTGGGTGGCGATCGCCTGCAGCACGATCCACACGGCGGGCGCGAGCGCGAGCACCGTCGCCGCGCGCGGCAGCGCCCGCCGCCGGCGCGCGAGCCGGACGAGTCCCAGCACGGCCAGGAAGAGCAGGAAGCCGGTCGGTCCGTACCAGGACTGGAACGGGCTCGCGAGCGTCGGGTGCCGGTCGAAGCCGAGGAAGGCGAGGCGGCGGTTGCCGAGCTCGATCCACGCCTTCTGGTAGGCGTGCAGGAGGCCGTGCTGCAGCGGGTGGACGGCGAGCGGCAGCGCCGTCAGCGCCGCGGCGGCGACGGCCGCGCCCGCGGCGGCCCGCGAGCGGGCGCGGCGGGCGAGGGTCGCGCCGGCGGCGAGCACGACCGCTGCGGCGACGACGAACACCAGCCGGTCGCGGCCGCCCGCGCCCGAGGGATCGATCGCGTCGATGGCCAGGCGGAAGACGTGCGAGACCGGCGCCGAGACCGAGCGCGTGTGCGGGTGCGGGTTGGCCGTGTCGATCGTGCGCACGAAGTTCCCGTCGAGCCGCCCCGTCTCGGCCAGGTTGACGAGGTACCAGTACGAGCCGAGGGCGACGCCGACGCCGCCGACCGCGAGCGCCACGGCGGGCCAGCGACGCCGTGGGTGCAGGAAGGCGGCGACGAGCGCAAGGACGGGCAGGGCGAGGAAGGCCGTCACCTTCGTGCCGAGAGCAAGGGCGAGCGCGAGCGCGCCGAGCCCCGCGCCGGCGGGCGTCCACGACCACAGGAAGAAGGCGCAGCAGGCGAGGAAGGAGCAGAAGACGAGGTCGTTGAGCGACGTCGAGGCCTGCAGCGCCACGACCGGCAGCGTCGCGAACAGGAGGGCGCCGAACACGGCCTGGCGCACGGCGAGGCCGAGCCGCCGCGCGATCCCGGCCACCGCCGCCATCGTCGCGACCAGCGC
>Ga0070741_10004064_pt1 | contig 34768 bp, 25 predicted proteins | sample Coa_R1_4_FD_66440 | JGI IMG/M metagenome (GOLD analysis project Ga0070741, IMG submission 66440) | Surface soil microbial communities from Centralia Pennsylvania, which are recovering from an underground coalmine fire - Coalmine... | ecosystem: Environmental > Terrestrial > Soil > Unclassified ... | reverse complement strand
AGGCATCATCTTCACCTACATGGGTGAAGGCGATCCGCCGCTCTTGCCGAACTACGAAGTGCTTTCCGCCCCTGAGGAGAACCGGTTCACCACCAAGCACTTCCACGAATGTAACTATCTCCAGGGGCTCGAGGGGAGCCAGGACAGCACCCACGTCCGCTTCCTGCACCGTTTCTTGCGGACGGACCCTGGCACCAGGCAGCTCGAGACGCATCCCAGAGATACGGGCGGAGCCCAGGAGATGAATTTTCGTGAGCCCCCGCGCGACGAGTACATCGGGTACACGCGGGTAGAGGAGCACGATTTCGGCGTGTGGGCCTACCGGGCCGACGGGATGGGCGGTCCCGAGTACACCTTCCCGAGCCTCTGTCTCACCAACGGCGGGTCGCAGGCCGCGGGGGATGGCTACCTCATCTACTGGCGCGTACCGATCGACGACACCCACAATTGGCTGTTCGCCCTGTCCTTCAAGCGCTCCGGGCCCATCCCGGAGGAGCACCGATACAAGCGAAGCTGGGCGATGATGACGCCCGACTACCACTTCATCCGGAACCAATCGAACCGCTACCTGCAGGACCGCGAGGAGCAGAAGACGAGCACGTTCACGGGGATGGGGTCGGTGTTCGTGGTGCAGGATGCGATGGCCAACGAGACCCAGGGACCCATCCAGGATCGAACGAAGGAGACGCTCGGGGTCGCGGACATGTCGATCGCGGCGTGGCGGCGGATGCTGCTCCGGGCCATCCGAACGGTCGAGGAGGGGGGAGTGCCGCCCGGCCAGATCCGGGATCCGCGCGTCAACGACGTGGATCCCATCTTCCTCAAGCGGAACGCGCCGCCGACGGATGAGGAGCTGGAGGGTCTCCTCCGGGAGACCGGGGGACGCTATGTCGATCCACTCTGGAGGGCGCCTGCCGAGCGCGTAGCGCGGTAATTCGACGTGTCGCTACGCGCCGCCTCGTGCCCACCGACCAAGGTCAGGAGCCAAGAACCCAAGGGACTGTCTGCTGGGCCAAGGCCGCAGCTGGAGCCGGCTCGTCCAAATCGAAGGCCAGGGCGAGGACGGCGCGTAGGCCCCGATAGAAGGGGCGCGGGTCGCGGGATTCGCCGCGTTGGGCGCCACCCAGCTCCGGCGGGAAGCCCATCCGGTTGTCGATCACAAAGCTCTGCGCTGTCGAGAGCCGCAGCACTTCGAAGAAGGCGTCGAGGTCTACCCCGCCCTTCTGGGCCAGACGGATCCCCTCCGACGCCGCCAGCAGGTTTACGACGGTCACAGCCTGCTGCGCGGCCTTGGTTACCGCGCCCATCCCCAGCGGGCCCATGTGGATGACGTGGGACGCCGATGCCTCGAGGACAGGGCGGACGCGGTCAAGGACCGCGGCGTCGCCGCCCACCATGAAGAGCAGGTTTCGCGCCTCTGCCCCCGTGCGCGCGCCGGTCATCTGCGCGTCCAGAACGTGGACGCCCTGGGTGGCCGCGCGCGCGTCCACTTCCTTCGCAGTCTGGGGATGAATCGTGCTGTGGATGATGACGGTCGTGCCCGGCTTGGCCCCAGCGAGGAGCCCGTCCTGGCCGAGCACCGCGGCCCGAACCGCGGCGTCGTCGGGGACGGCGAGCTGAATCACGTCTGCCATCACCCCGAGCTCTCGAGCGGACGTCGCCACCTGCGCACCGCGTGCGGCCAGGGGCTCCGTCGCCTCTTTGCGCGGGTCAAAGACTGTCAGCTCGAAGCCGGCCGCCAGGGCGTTGAGGGCCATCGGGGTGCCCATCGTCCCGAGCCCGATGAAGCCAACCCGGGTAGGCATCAGCCGACGCTCGCGAAGTGGCGCTTCTCTTGCTTCTCCGCGAGGCCTGCCGGGGAGACCCAGTCCTTCAGCGGCTGCCCCTCGGCCAGGGCTTTGAGCTCGCGCTCCCAGATTTTGCGCTTCAGGATGACACCGACGTCGGTCGATCCGAGGTGCTCCGGTCGCTCGCGTCCTCGCTGGCGCTGGCCGACCTGCGTCACGTAGTCCTCGATCCAGAAGAGCTTGTAGATGCTCATGTCCTTCGGCAGGTCCTCGATGCGCAGCTTGCCCGCTAGGATCTGGTCGCCAAGGGCGTTGAGCTCCGCCGGCGACGCCTCGCCGGCCTCGCGCCGTCGATCGCGGTACAGCTCCGCCTGCTCGGGCGTGAGCGGAATGTAGTCGACGACGAAGTTGACGCAGTTGTCGTCGTCCACCGGGACGCGCCAGAAGAAGCGGTCGGCCTCGAGGTTGCGCGCGTCTTCGATGGTGCCCTCGATGCGCGGGCTGCGGACCTGGTTGATGTTCGGCATGTGGAAGTAGGTGAAGCGCTGGACCTGCCCGGGCTTCGCCGGCGCGTAGGTCACGACGCCATATTCGGTCTCCTCGGCTCGCAAGTTCGACGGCCCTGAGCGCATCGGCGCGCCCATTCGGATCCACGACTCCATGTGCGTGTACACCACGTGGCGGGAGTCGTTGTCGATGCGCGTCATGAAGTTGCACGGCCAGTACTCAGGCGGACCAGCCTCGAGGTAGCCGGGGCGCTCCGCGTCGGGAAGCCGCTTCAAGGGTGGTGTCTCGCCCTCGCCCAGGTAGGCAAAGATCAAGCCGAGGTACTCCTGCACCGGGAACGAGCGGATGCGGACGCGCTCGCAGAATGGCCGGTCCTCCAAGGGCTGCTCGAGGCACCGGCCGGAGCCGTCGAACATCCAGCCGTGGTAGCGGCAGCGCACGTTCTCGCCCTGCACCCAGCCGATGGAGAGCTGCGTCCCCCGGTGCGCGCAATGGGCGTCGACGAGATAGACCTGGCCGCTCTCGCCCCGGTACAGCGTGTAGTCCTCACCCATGATGCGGACGGGTACGGCTCTCCCGGCCGCCAGGTCCTGCGCGCGATAGACGGGCTGCCAGAACAGTCGGAGGTACCGACCCGCCAGAGTCCCGGGCCCCGTGTGGGTAATATCGCGCCACTCCTCAATTGCCATCGTACGCCTCCTGCTTCGTCGGCCCGAGTGTACGGGCCCCTCGTCCCTTTCTCAAGAGCGCTTGCGCACATGAGCTCCCACTCCTCGATGTTCCAGTAGTTCGGAGTCTCTGAGACCCCCGCGTCGGGTCCGCGCAGGGCGCCAAGGTGGGCGGTGACGTTCAGGCTGTAGTGTAAAGAGCTGGAAGCGGCCGGGGATCGCGTGGTTTGGGACTCGGAGGAGCCTGTGACGTGGGCCGACCTCTGCCGCGGCACCGCCGCCCCGCGCGACGTTCCGCTCCACCCTGGGGCCGAGCGATCCTATGGTGAGCGAGGCCACGTGTCGTAAGCGCTCGTCGGTGCGACCGGCGCCTGACGCTGGAGCGACGTCGCATACGGCGTTGTCTCTGGTCGCGGCTCCGCAGACTGCTCCCTCTTTTGCCCCCGGTGACGCCGTCTCGGAAGCTCCTCGGGACATGCAGGAAGGGATGAGGAAGAGTCTCTAGCTCATCGCAGGCTCAGATTCTCCCGCATACATGGCAATCTGTTTCCATTCCGCGTCGGCGGGGATCACCGCGCTCTCCCCACGGACGCGATCCAACGGGACCGACGGGTCGGCCTCGGCCACCTCACCCGACTCGACGAACCGCTTCACCGCCTCGATGAGGCACTGGCGCATGGCCACGATGACGACATCTGCCACCCCGAGGTGCTCCTTCGCCCAGTTCGTCAGCGGCCCCATGCTCTCGATGACGGCCATGTCCTGGTGGGGCTTGCCCCAGGGAATGCCGGAGAAGCTCCAGTGCTCCTTCTTCGCTCGCATCGCCTTGCGGTCTTGCAGGAAGTTATTGTCGAGGGTTCGGAACTTCCGATGCTGGGCATCGACGTCCACCCCTACTACCTCGCCCCGCTCCCGCAGCTCGCGCTCCCGGTCGACCTTGTGGGTGGCGCTGGCGCGCACGTCGAAGTACCAGCAGTGCTCGTCATCCATCGGGACGAACATATGGGGCGATGTCGACAGGAGAATGTGGAACGGAACGATGAAGGGCGTGATGTGGATCGCTTTCTGATCGTCGTCCAACGGTTTGATGCCGGCGAATCGGAAGCCGTATGGAGTGTCCTGGTTCTCATAAAGCCGGGCCGCTGGGCGAAATCCGTAGTAGCGCTTGTCGAGGCTCGCTATCTGTGCCTCATTCCAGCCCATCAACTCGTGACCCGAGTGGAGCACGTCGCCGTGGATGTGCTCGATGGCGCCCTCGATGGACTGGACGTAGTTGCAGGCGTAGTCGATCTTGCCAACGCTGCGCTGATCCGCGGGTACCGTGGTCCACCAGAAGTTCGGGAACGGCGGCTGCTTCTCCTTCGGGCCCATGTAGATCCAGACCACGTCGCCCTGCTCCACGACCGGGAAGGCTCGGTGCTTGATGTGGAAGCGCATCCGGCTCTCGGGCGGCTCGCAGGGAGTCTCCAGGACGTTCCCGTGCACGTCGATCTTCCAGCCGTGGTAGAGGCAGCGGATCCCGCCCTCCTCGTTTCGGCCGAAGAAGAGGGAGGCCTGACGGTGGGGACAACGCTCTTCCATGACGCCGACATGACCGTCGCTGTCGCGAAATGCAACGAGGTCCTCGCCGAGGAGCCGGATGCGGATTGGGTCACAGTCCGGCTCCGGCAGCTCCTCAGAGAGACAACACGGCACCCATGTCCGGCGGATGAGCTCGCCCATTGGGGTCCCGGGCCCGGTTCGCATGATCAGTTCTGCATCTTCCACCGTCAACATGGCTCCGCTCTCTCCTCGATACGCTTGATGACTTGCCCCATGATCCGCAGTCCAAAACGACGAGCGCAGGCGGGGAGCCCGTCCACGGCCAGTGTACCCTCGGACAGGCCGCTCGTCATGAGGAAAAATGAAGTGCTCGCATCAAGGTCAGGCATCCGATACCATGGCGTCCATCCGAAGCAGTCATTCGGCGTGACGCAGACCAGCACGCGAGACGGAGACCGACCATGCTGAGCAAAGAAGACAACGAGCTCCTCACCCGAACGGGGCCGGGCACGCCCATGGGCCAGCTCTTCCGCCGATTCTGGATGCCGGCCCTGCTCTCGGAGGAGCTCGCCGCGGATGGGCCGCCGATGCGCACCGGGCTCCTCGGCGAAGACCTCGTCGCGTTCCGGGATTCCACCGGCCAAATAGGTGCGGTGGATGCCTACTGCGCCCACCGCCGCTCGCGTCTCTACTACGGGCGGAACGAGGAGTCCGGCCTGCGCTGCATCTACCACGGCTGGAAGTTCGACACGGCCGGCAATTGCATCGAGATGCCCACCGAGCCGGCCGAGTCCACGTTCAAAGACCGCATTCGCCTCAAGGCCTATCCCGCACGGGACTGGGGCGGGGTCGTCTGGGTCTACATGGGGCCGCCGGAGCTGATGCCCGAGCTGCCCCTCTTCGAGTGGTGCCAGGTGCCGCCGAGCCACCGGATGGTGATGCGCTGGATGCAGGAGTGCAACTACTTCCAGGGGATGGAAGGCGAGATGGACTCCACCCACGCGTACTTTCTCCACCAATGGTTCGACCAGCAGAACATCCCGACTGGACCGGCAGGCGCACGCGGTGGCGCCGCGACGGGTGGCCGACCCTCCTTCAACTTCCGCAATATCCAGATGCCGCCCCGACAGACGGACTTCGGCATGATCCGCTCGTCCCACTCGCCCGATCCAAGCGGGCTGGAGCGGTGGCGCATCGACCGATGGATGGTGCCCAACTTCAGCCTCATCTCGTCTCCGACCTATCCGTCCGGCGGGCGGGTCTTCGTCCCCATCGACGACGAGCACTGCACAGTCTTCCAGTACATGTCGCACCCCGAGCGGCCACTGAAAGACGACGAGCGGCGACGGCTCCAGGTGAACGCGCCCAGCGAGAAGAAGTACAGCCCAGACGTCGAGCGGACCGTGTACCAGCTTCCTGGCGGGTACGCCATCGACACGTATCGGGACACGCGGACCCTTCAAAACGACTACCTGCAGGACCGGGAGTTCCAGCGGACGAAGAATATGAGCGGAATCCCGGCCCAACGGACCCAGGACACGGCGATGGTGGAGCGGCAGGGACCTGGGGCGATCGTCGAGCGGGACCTGGAGCACCTCAGCGCCACCGACGCGCCGTTGATCAAGATGCGGGCCATCCTGCTCGAGGCCTGTCGCGATCTCCAGAAAGGCATCGAGCCCTACAACGCGAGCCATCCGGAGGCCTACTCCACGATCTCAATCGAGTGCCTCTCCGAGCATACGGACCTCGACGGCGCGCTCGAGGACCAGCTCGCATGCATTCGATCCGCCGCCCGCTCGTGGAAGGACACGGTGCCCCAGACGGTGCCCGCCGGCTAGCGGGGGATGGCCCGATGACGAACCTCCGGCACCGGACCGCCTGGCTGGCATGCCTGCTCACTGTCGCCGCGTGCGCGCCATCGGCGGCGCCTGGAACGTTGGGGAGATCGCCCGCCGCTCCTTCGCCGAGCGCAGTTCCGATCCAGCGCACCCTCGTGATGCTGGCACGCGGCGAGCCACCCAGTATCGCGGCCAAGCCCCTCCAGGCATTCTCAGGATCGCTGCTGGGCCCGATTCGCATGTTCAACGGCACGCTCGACTACATGGATGACACCGAGGGCATCCACCCCTACCAGGCCGAGGCGTTACCGCAACTCAACACGGACTCGTGGCAGGTCTTCCCCGACGGCACGATGCAGACGACATATCATCTGCGCCCCAACCTGTCCTGGCACGATGGCCAGCCGCTCACCGCCGCGGACTTCGTGTTCGGCTGGCAGGTTTACTCCACGCCGGAGCTGGGCGCGTCGGCCGGGGCGCCGATCGGGCAGATGGCCGAGGTGCTCGCGCCGGACCGCGACACGGTCGTCATCAAGTGGCGACGCCTGTATCCCGACGCGGCCGGGCTCGACATGGGGTTCCAAGCGCTCCCCGCCCATATCCTCCGCGGGTCGCTGCGCCAGCTCGATCCTGAAGCCTTCGTCAATCTGCCGTTCTGGACGCGGGAGTACGTCGGCTCCGGGCCATACCGGATCACTGAGTGGACGCCGGGCTCGGCAATCGAGGCTTCTGCGTTCGAAGGCCACGCCTTGGGCAAGCCCAAGATCGACCAGGTCCGCATCATGTTCGTCTCTGACCCCAACACGGCGATCGCCCTGATGCTGACCGGTGAGGCGCAATTCGCCCACGACTGGGTGTTCTTCTACGAGGAAGCCGCCACCCTGGAGCAGGAGGCGCGGGCGCGCAACGTGGATATCGTGCTGGACTATGCGCCGTCCCTACTTCGCCTGACGGGGATCCAGCACCGGCCGGATACTGTCAGCCCCCGCGCACTCGTCGACGTTCGCGTCCGTCGCGCCATTGCCTGGGGCATCGACGCGCAAGCGGCAGTAGACGCGGTGACGGGCGGTCACGGACTCGCGACTTCTACGATCACCTCGCCCCGGTCGCGCATGTTCAAGGCAGTGGAAGGGCTCAGCCCGCCGCCGCGCTACGATCCCCGCATGGTCCAGCAGCTCCTCGAGGAGGCCGGGTTGACGAGGGGGCCCCAAGGGTTCTTCCAGGAGCCCGGGGGCGAGCCGTTCCGGGTGGAGTACGCCACGGATGGCGGACCATCGCCCGAGCGCGAGAACGCCATTTACGTCGACAGCCTGCGCCAGGCGGGCGTGGACGTCTTCTCCTACGTCATCCCGGTCGCGCAGCTGCGCGACCTGCAGGCGCGGGCCTTGCGCCCCGGGCTGACCATGGGTGGCTTTGGAGGGAAGGCCCTCAGCCTCTTCACCTCCGCGGAGATTCCACGCCCGGAGAACCGGTGGGCCGGTCAGAACAGGGCTGGCTGGTCGAGTCCCGAATACGACCGCGTCTGGCAGGCATTCGACACCAGCCTCGACCCTGCGGACCGCGAGCAGTACACCGCGCAGATGGAGCGGCTGATCTACGAGGACGTGGGCGCGATCCCGACGATGTTCATGGTCGTCGTCAACGCCCGGGCGGGCAATCTCCAGGGGCCGAAGGTCCGCCAGACGCCCGACGCCGCGAATGGCGCGTTCAATACGTACCTCTGGGAATGGACCCGCTGATGGTCGAGCAGCTTCGTCTCGGGATCGTCGGCGCCGGCCGTCGCGCCCAGCAGCACCTCGCGACGCTCCGCGCCCTGACGGATCTCTTCCAGGTCGCCGCCATCTGCGACGCAAATCCGTCGGTCGCCGAGCGGGTCGCGGGCGAGCTGGGCTGCGAGGCGTACACCGACCCGCGCGAGTGCCTCACGAAGGATCGCGTCGATGCGGTGCTCATCACGACACCGCCCGAGGCTCACCACCTCGTCGCGATCGTGGCGGCGCGCGCGGGCGTCCCCATGATGATCGAGACGACCCTCGGTCTGACGCGTCCGATGATGGATGCGATCGCCGACGCGGTGGCGAAAGCGGGCGTGTTCGTCGAAGTCGCCGAGAATTACGGCCGCCGACCCGCGGAGCAGCTCAACGCCGCCGCGATCCGCGCGGGCCTCATCGGGGAGCTCGTCCACCTCTCCGCCTACAACCCGCCGGTGAACGAGGAGAGCAGCTACCACATCATGAGCCTCCTCCGCTCCTACGCGGGGTGCGATGTGGCTGAGATCCGGGCGGCCGGCCGCCGGGTGCCCAACGGCCCGGTGCGCGAGGGTTGGCCCGAATCCTGGATCGACGCGACGCTGACCTTCGAGAGCGGGATCACAGCCTCCGTGAGCTACAGCACCGCCTGGGTCACGCCGCTCCGCTGGGGGCGGCCCCGAATCGTGACCGCCGAGGGGACGAACGGCTACATCCTGACCGAGGACGGCGCGGATCGCCTGCGGCGAGGCGAGGATGGCGGGCCGGTCGATTACCCGACCCGGGTGGAGATGGCAGTCACGGCGAACGGTGAGACCCCGACGCGCTACTCGTTTGGACCCGGTTTCGATGCCAGCTGGGACAATCCGTTCGCCGACCGGGCTCTACCGGACACGGGCGGGATCGCGGACGGCATCGCCCGCGCTATCGAGCTGCGGAGCCTGCACCGGGGCGTGACAAGCGGCGGAACGCCGGGCTGGACGATCGCGCAGGCGCGGCGCTCGCAGGAGCTCGGCATCGCCATCGCCGAGGCCGCGCGCCGCGACACGCCGATGCCGGCCAAGTTGGAGGGCGGGACGAGTTGGGAGCGCGAGCAACACGCCGCCGTCGTGCAGCGCTGGCGTATCGATCCGCTGGACGACGTCGACCGCGTGCTCGACCATCTCTCTAATCGACGACACTAGACGACCAAAACGAGACTTCCGGCCGGACAACCTTCCCCAGTTCGCGATCTACACGGGCGGGCAGGGGAAGATCGAGCCGCGGGAACCGCAGCGACCCTCCGAGCACGGTGCCGTACCGAATCCGCTGTCCTACCCGTGCGACGCAGCGCTTGGAGCTGGCCTGATCCACCTCGAGATCGGTATCGACAACCCGCGCGGCGAGGCGGCTCGGGCCAACGTGACCGCCAGCCTGCCCGTGTGGGCCTCAGGTGTTGAGGATGCCGTTTGCAAAGATGTCGGCGTACTGCGGGTCTGAGCTGATCAGTCCTTGTTCGCGGTTGTACTGAATGAACGTGTCGATTTCGCTCTTGTTGGCCTGGATCCCGTACTTCCAGGGGTCGCCCCAGCGCTTCATCTGGTCCAGCAGCCGCTCGCGCAGGTAAATCGTGGAGAAGCCGGCCCGGTCGCTCAGAATGTCGTCGTACGCGATCTGCTTGGCGCGCTCGAACGCGTCGTAAACCTTCTGCGCCAGCTCTGGGCGCTCCTTGTCGAGCGTCCTGCTCATGACCATCATGTGGGCCGGCGCGAAGATGCCCGTCTCCCGGTACAGCTTCTCATCCTCGTCCATGTAGTTTGGGAAGAGGCGCTTCACGGCCGCGCTGGTCTCCAGCGTGTGGAAGAGTTTCGTATCCGAGATGTCGGTCATGATGGCATCGACCTCGCCGTCGAGCAGCGCATCGACCGGGCTCTTCTGCGGGTCGGCTGGGGCTTCGATCCGGGCGTTCTTGTCGTGAAGCGGGAAAATCTCGTTCCCCCAAATCACCCAGCGGAATGTCGAAATGTCGACACCGTGGCGATGCTGCAACAAGCCCTTGAGCCAGATCGTCGTGGAGAGCCGGTAGGGTCTCGAGCCGATTCGCTTGCCTTCCAGGTCTTTCGGCGTGTCGATGCCGCGATCGGTGCGGCAGAACACGTACTCGTACACGGGTTTCCGCTTGATCCAGAGCGGCAGACCGATAATCTGCCACCCGGCCTCGATCGCGGGCAGCCAGTACATGACGTTCAGGTCGGCGATGCCGAACGAGCCATCCTTGTACGGCGATTCCTCGGTGAAGATCATCGCGGGGATGCGCATCGGCTTCAGGGTGACGCCGTCAATTTGTACCCGACCGTCGAAGAGCGGCAGCGTAATGTCGTACCGCATGTTCGCGATTGGCAGCTCGAGCTCACCCTTCATACATTCCTCCATGTCCGAGCATCGTCGCCTTGCGCGTTACTCGGCCTGAAATTGAATTGCCGCATTATGCGGCGGATCATCACGCGGGCTACGAGAATGGTGGCAAGGCGATGTCATCGCGCATGGAGCTCTATGGCATCGCTCGCCATGCTTCCTCCACTCCGTGGGTGCTATCTCGCGATTCTCGGTCAAGCGGAAATTCGTTGATGAGCATCGTGAGCAGCCGCTCGAATTCAGGGAGCCGAGGGCCGCTGCGCCGACGGGGCGATTGCAGGAGATAGACCGGCTGCTCGCTCCGGTACCCTTGGACCGCTACTTCCCGCAACTCCCCACACTGAAGCTCGCGCTGTACGACAGCGCGAAGTGCGATCGCCAACCCAGAACCTGCCCGCACAGCCTCCTTGACACCTTCCCAGGTTCCGAATGTCAGCACGGTGTTCAGGGGTGGCAAGCCGGCTCCAACAATCGCCTCATCCAGGGAAGCGGCCGCGGTATCGCGACCTGTGGCGCGACGGACGAACGGAAGACCGATAACTTGCTCGAGCGTCAGTGTCGGTCCATCCCATACGGGCATTCGAGCTGACTGGATCAGAATGACGTCGTCTGTGCCCAACAGATAGGCATCAAGATCGTCTTCGATCCGTCTGGTCCGGATGATCGCGATATCCATCTGCGCCCGTCGGACCTGCTCGATGAGGTCAGTCGGCGACCCATCGACGAGGGTCACGCGAACAGAGGGATTTGACCGCTGAAATGCCGCCAGCAACGAAGGCAGCAAGTAGGCGCTGTAAGCCGCCCCGGTTCCCACCGTAATGTGGTGCAGCCCCCGGATCGAGAGCGCCTCGATGTCGCGCTGGAGCGTTTCACTCGCGGAGAGCACTTCGTGTGCATATCGGTACACGGCAAGCCCAGCATCCGTCGGCACGAGCTTTCGCCCGTCTCTCTGGAGGAGCGTCGCCCCGAGTACCGATTGCAGACGTTGCACCTGCATGCTGACCGCAGGCTGGGTGAGATAGAGCTCAACCGCGGCCTTCGTGAAACTGCCCGAGTCGATCACCGCGACGAGGGCGCGCAGCTGCTGAAGGTTGATGACCAAACAAACGAATCCTTATGGAAGTCTCGAAAACACTTATTGGACTTATGACCGGATCTACCCTAGTATACGCTTCATCGGCTCGTCCCGAAGTTTCGCGCGTGCCGGCCACCGGGCGCGGGAGATGTTGACGACGTGCAGTTGAAGCGAAGCGTATCCGGGCTCGTCCTCATCCTCATCGCAGCGTTGCAGGGCTGCGGACCCGCCGCCTCCGGCACAATAGCCTCTGGAAGCGCTGTGACCGCCGGGGCTCCGCCGGCCGCGAAGCGCCTCACTGCCGCCATTCAAGGCGCCCCCGCTACCGTGAGCACCATCGCCAGCCAGACAGGCGGGGCTGTTCAAGGAACCGACGCTCTTGAGGCGCTCGCCAACGCGGGCCTCACCATCTTGGACGAGAAGGGCAATCTCCATCCGCAGCTCGCAGAGGCGACGCCGACGATCGAGAACGGGCTCTGGACGGTCTTTCCCGACGGTCGAATGGAGACGACCTGGAAGATCAAGCAAAGCGCGGTATGGCAGGACGGAGCCGGTGTGACGTCAGGGGATGTAGCGTTCACGGCACGCGTCGAGCAGGACAAGGACCTTGGCCGTGTTCGTAATGCCAACTACGATCTCATCGACCGCATCGAAACGCCAGACCCGTACACCGTGGTCGTAACGTGGCTCCGGCCTTATATCGCGGCAAACGCCATGTTTTCGACCCTTGTGCCCAAGCACCTCTTGGAACAGACGCTGGACGAGGACAAGGGCAACTTCTTCGACCTTCCGTACTGGTCAGCGCAGTTTATCGGCGCCGGGCCATACAAGGTTCAGGATTGGGTTGCAGACTCCCACGTCGTCTTCCGAGCGAACGAGCTATTCGTGCTCGGCCCACCCAAGATCGATGTCATCGAAGTGCGGTTCATCCAGGAGCCGAACACATTGATGGCGAACCTGTTGGCCGGGGATGTCCAGCTCACTATGGGCCGCAGCCTGTCGCCAGAACAGGCGGTCAGCATCCGCGATCGCTGGCAGGGCGGGCGGGTCGTTAGCCAGGCCAGCGGCACACTGATCGCCTTCCCGCAATTCCTCAACCCCAACCCTCCGATCGTAACGGACGCGCGCTTCCGTCGGGCGCTGTACTACGCGCTGGACCGCAAGGAGATGGCAGAAACGCTCGGGAGCGGCCTGGCCCCCCAGGCGGACACATTCCTCGATCCGGAAGAGCCGGAATACCGTGAGCTCGAAACCAGCATCGTGCGATACGAGTACGACGCGGCGCAAGCGAGCCGAATACTTGAGGACCTCGGCTACACACGGGAGGGGGACGGGTTCTTCCACGATCCATCAGGCCAAACATTGTCCCTCGAGCTCCGATCAACCGGCGCCGAGCTAACACGGAAAACGACCTCTTCGGTGGCGGCCTACTGGCAGCGCAGCGGGATCCAGGTTGACCTCAATCTCTTCCCCAATGCGCAGTTCCGCGACCGGCAATACGTGGCGACCTTCCCGGCGTTCACCCTGTTCAACCAGCCGTCGACCATCTTCTTCTTCACGGACAACCTCCACAGTCGCATGGCAAGGACGCCAGAGAACGGTTTCGGCGGTGGCAACAACTACGCGCGCTACATGAACCCAGATTTCGACACGCTCGTTGACCGCGCCTTTGCCACGATCCCGTGGAACGATCGCATGGCGCTGTTCCGTCAGCTCATGCACAAGGTCACAGACGAGCTTATCGTCATGCCGATCTTCTACTCATCCCAAGTAACAATCATCAGCGGCCAGCTGCGGGGTGTGTCGCCCAGCAAGATCTGGAACGCAGAGCAGTGGGACCTCGTTTCGACACCGGGCTCCTGAGGAGGAATGCGGATGGCAGTCGAGATTCAGGCTCCGTACGACGCGCTAGTGCGAGAAGACTCCGTCCACCGACGCCTCTACACCGACCCGGAGATCTTCCGCGATGAGATGGCGCGCATCTTTGGACGAACGTGGGTCTTCGTAGCGCACGAGAGCGAGGTTCCCGAGCCTGGCGACTTCAAAACGGACACGCTGGCCGGGCGGCCGATCATCATTTCCCGCGACGCCGACGGCCAAGTGCATCTGCTCTACAACGCCTGCCGCCACCGGGGCGCCATGGTGTGCGTTCTCCCGAAGGGGAACGCCAGCTTCTTCCGCTGCCCCTACCACGCCTGGACCTACAAGCCGGATGGGAAGCTTGCCCTAGTCCCGAGCCAGTACGCGCTGGGCCCCGATTTCGACCTGTCCGACCATCCGCTCGTCCCGGTTGCGCGCGTCGAGAGCTACCAAGGGTTCATTTTTGCGAGCCTGGCCCCGGAGGGGCCTAGTCTCCGCGAGCATCTCGGGCGCGCGACCCACTACATCGATCTGTTCGTCGAGCGGGCCCCGAACGGCGTGGTCCGGGCGACGAAGCCGTTGAAGTACGAGTATCCGGGCAACTGGAAGCTCCAAATGGACAACATGGCGGACAACTACCATGCCGAGTTCACGCACGCGAGCGCGTTCACCATTCGACCGGATGCCCTGGTGCCGCGGACGAATGGATTCACGTCCAACGGCTCGTACGAGGACCAGACCGACCGCAACTACCCAACGGGCAAGACATTCGGGCCGGGGATTGGCTGCGCCTTCTATCACGGAGGCAGGCAGATCGTATCCGACCCGGACCGATACCCTGACTACCTCGCTGCTCTTGCAAAGGCGCATGGCGAGGAGCGGGCCAGGGAGCTCGCCGGGCTCCACTTCCATCTCATGATCTACCCTAACCTCATCCTGCATCCGCTGTACAGCCACTACCGCGTGATCCGCCCCATTTCGGTGGACCACACCGAGATCAACGTCTATCCCTGCGCGCTAGAAGGCGCCCCGGATGCGTTGAATGAAGCGCTCATCAAAGCGGCGGCGCTCCACGTGTCAGCGGGCGGACAGGTGCAGGTCGACGATCTGGAAGCGTTCGCACGAGTTCAGGAGGGGCTGAAAACCGAGGCCTTCGATTGGCTACTCTTCAAGATGGGCGGCGAGGAGACCGACAACGAGTACGGCGAGCGCGAGACGAAGGTGCTCAGCGAGATGATCCCCCGCGGCTTCTATCGCGAATGGCGCCGGCTGATGGCGCAGCCGTGACGCAGGAGCTGGCACGCCGAGCAAGCCAGTTGACCAAGTCAGGCGCCTTGCGCTTGGAGATCGAGCGCTTCCTCTACGAAGAAGCAGCGCTGCTGGACAACCGGCAGTTCGACGAGTGGTTGACCCTCTTCGCTGAGGACGGAAGCTATCACGTGCCCAATGACGATGACGAGGTGCGTCCAGGTGACGCAGGCGCGCTCATCTACGACGACTATCGCGCTATTGCCGCCCGGGTTCGGCGTTTTCAGCACCCGGCAGCTCTTACACAGATCCCGCCTCCGAAGACCCGGCACTTCATTACGAACGTCGTGGTGAATCCCGGGCCCGACGATGAGGTGACCGTTACCTCGTATCAGATCGTGTACGCATCCCGGCGCGGTCAGGACAAACAGTATCCCGGATCGATGGAGCATGTCTTACGGCGCGACGGCGACCGGTGGCGCATCCGGCGCAAGAAGGTCTGCCTCATCACCGGCGACAAGGCCCTCGCTAGCCTGCCAATTCTCTGAGCCAGCGGAAGGAGGCACTCAATGGCATACGACCTCGTCATTCGGAACGGCCTCGTGGTGGACGGAACAGGCAGGCCGGGGTTCGAAGCAGACGTCGCCGTCGAGGGGGACCGGATCGCCGCCATCGAGAAGAACCTCGGCCGTGGCCGGAGGGAGATCGATGCCCGCGGCAAAGTGGTCTCGCCGGGGTTCGTCGATCCCCACACCCACATGGACGAGTTCGCCTTCCTCTACCCGAACGGCCAGCCGGTCGTTCAGTACGGCGTCACGACGGTCGTGACGGGAGACTGCGGCGGGTCGGTGGCTCCTGTCCCACCTGCAGGCAAGCCGTTGGACGTCCTGATGAGCTACCTGCGACGCGTCCTCGACGACTACGTGGACGAGAAGAAGTGGAAGTGGGAAACGATCCCGGAGTACCTCAACTTCCTGAAGGGCAAAGTCGGCATCAACTACCTGACGCTTGCCGCCCACTCCCCGATTCGCCTCAGCGTCATGGGCGAGGATTACGAACGCCCCGCGACTCCGGCCGAGCTCGACGAGATGAAGCGCGTTCTGCGCGAGGCTCTGGAGGCTGGCTGCGGAGGATTCTCTACGTCGCCGAAAGGGGCGGCAGCTGCGCACGCGGGTACGCCGAGCACCTTCGCGACGGAAGAAGAGACCTCTGAGCTGGCAAACCTCGCCGGTCGATATGGCGGGCTCTTCCAGTTCAACGGATTCCTGCCTCAGGTGGTGACGCCCGAGACGGGGCATCCGGCGCTCCTAGAGCGCATCAACTGCACGAGTATCGGGAATGAGTTTCGCATCGTTCCCGAGAGGAACGCCCAGGCATACCAGGCGCTCGCGTGGCTGGACGAGCAGAAGCGTCGTGGGAAGGACGTCGTCGGCGTCTTCATTCCCTATCGCTATACCATGCGCTTCGACCTCTCGCGCCCCCTGATCTTCGACGGCCTCCCGGGCTGGGAAGAGGCGAGTGGAGATCGCGAAGGGCTCAAGACCAGGCTCGCCGACGGCGAGTTCCGACGACGTCTGGAAAAAGAGCGCATCGCCGGCGCGGGCAGGCCCCGGTTTGGCGAGTGGTGGGGCTGGGACGACGTCGTCGTTCACACCGTGAAAGAGCCGAGCCTCAAGCACACGGAAAACCACAACATCGCGGAGCTCGCCCGAGCCAAGGGTGCGGAAGCAGTCGACGCCTTTTTCGACCTCTGGCTCGCGGATGATCTGGCCTCGACCTTCGATTTCTGGGGTGCGCAGAATGGGAATCCGGCACTCTTCGAGAAGGTCCTCAAGCATCCCCAGGTCGTTTTCGGAACGGATGCTGGCGCCCACCTCTCCCGCTTCTACTGGCACGGCTCTCCCTGTTACGTTCTCGGCTACCACTGGCGGCAGAGGGGGACCTTCACGCTGGAGGAAGCGGTCAACAAGATCACGGCGCTGCCCGCCTCCAAGCTCGGGATCAATCGTGGACAGCTCAAGCTCGGCTGGCCGGCGGACATCACCGTGTTCGATCCGGACCGGGTCATGGATACGACCAGCGCGCGAATCCCCGACCGCATGGACGAGATGGAGATCAGGCGACAGCCGGAGGGAATCGATGCGGTCGTCGTCAACGGGCAGATCGTGCTGGAGCAGCGGGAATTCAGCAACCTGCTCCCTGGCAAGGTCACGCGCCAAGAGATCTCGCCGCCTGTCCCCTACTGAGGCGCAGGTCTCATTTTGGGTTCTGCACTCTCACGTCCTAGCAAGGAGGCCGACTTGGCGATCAAGGTTGAAATCGACACATCGCTGTGCGAAGGAAACGGCACGTGCGCCCGCCTGGCGCCCGAGATCTTCGTGTGCAGTCCGTACGGCTCCGTCATCATGGAGCGGGTGCCCGACGAGCTGAAGGCGAAGGCCTTGCTCGCCGCAAAGCAGTGCCCCACCTACGCGATTCGCACATCCGACGATTAGACAGAGTGGAGACGCTGCTTTGACACGCTCTGCGAACGAGACGGTCGGAATCGGCGTCGCCGGCCTCGGCGCGGCAATCGTCAAGCTCTGAAAGGAAGACTTCATGACCCAAGTGGCGCGGATGCGCGACCTGCGCGACTATATGGAGCAGCTCGAGCGGCGAGGCATGCTCTACCGCTTCACCGAGCAGATCAACAAGGACAGCGAGCTGTACCCCGTGTTCAGGGTCCAGCAGCGCGGCCTCCCAGACGAGGCTCGAAAGGCGCTCCTCTTCACCAACGTTGTAGACGCGAAGGGCAATCACTTCGACATGCCCTGTCTGGCCGGCGCATACGCAGCCTCGGAGGCGATTCTCCGCGTCGGCCTCGGCATCGAGAGCCACACGGAGGGACTCGAGCGCTGGCACTACGCGCGCGAGAACCCGATCGAGCCCGTTCTTGTCGACAGCGGCCCGGTGCAGGAAAACGTGATGACGGGCGATGAGCTGAAGACGCTCGGCCTCAGCATGTTGCCCGTGCCCGTGGAGGAGCCAGGCTTTAGCGGCATGCTGCGCTGCGGTCTGCCGATGATCTCCAAGGATCCCGAGACCGGCATCCGCAATGTGGGGACGTACAACGCATTCCTCAAGGCGCCAGACCGTATGCAAGCAGCGATCGGCCCGGGCGCGCACGCCATGGCCTACCATTGGAAGAAGGCCCGCGAGCGCGGCGAAGCGCTTCCCATCGCCATCGTGATCGGCTGCGACGTCCCAACTATGGCCGTCGGCTCGGCCAGCATCCCGTACGGCGCGGACGAGCTGGGCGTGGCGGGCGCATACGCCGGACAGGCGATGGAGCTCGTCCGTTGCAAGACGATCCCGCTGGAGGTACCCGCCTACGCTGAGGCGGTGATCGAGGGCGTCATGTCGACCACCGTGGTCGAGCCGCGCCTCCCGTTTGGCGAGTATCCGGGCTACATCCACTCGGATCTCACCGTGCGCCCGATCTTCAACGTCACGGCGATAACCTATCGAAACGGCGCAACCTTTACGCCCGTGCTCGTCGGCATGCCGCCAAGCGACACCAGCGTCGTGTGGGGCTTCGTGCACGCGGCTGAGGTTTACCATCGCCTGAAGTACGAGTGCGGCCATCCTATTGACGAGGTCTACTACCCGGATTGGGGCGGCGGAAGTGCGCTCTGTCTCATCCGCGTTCAGGAAGGCTCGACCCCGGAGCAGGTGAACGCCCTCATGAGTGAGCTCGAGGCGCGAGCCGGCGATGCCCGCAAGTACACAATCGTCGTGGATTCGGACATCGACATCCACGACGCGGAATGCGTCTTCTGGGCGCTGTCCTTCCGGACGGCCCGAAAGCGCGACATCCTGCTGCCACATTTCCATGGCGGCGGTCTCGATCCGTCGGGCTCCCCAGCCGGTCACGGCCGCGGTAAGCTGTCCGCTGAGGGTGAGGAGCCGGACTTCACACGAGTAGTCATTAACGCCACCCGCAAGTGGAACTACCCGCCAGTGGCGCTCCCAAAGCGCGAGTTCATGGAACGCGCGATGGATATCTGGGCGAAGCACGACGACCTGCAGCAGCCGAAGATGCGGCAGCCGTGGTACGGCTACACGCTAGGCCACTGGAACGATGAACTCCAGCATTACGCCGACATGATTGTGGCCGGCGAGTACGTGAAGCTGGGTGAAGAGATGGTCGAGTACCAGCAGCCGCTGCAGGACTTCATGGTCGGCAACAACAACGACCGATCGCTGGACTGAGCAGCCAAAACACATCGGCTTTCAATGGTATGGGGGAAACAATGCGTCGGCGAACTGGCTCTGTTATCCTTCTGGCTGTCCTGCTCGCCGCATGCGCCCAGCCTCAACAGCCGCGAACGGCTGCCAACCCAGACCAGGATCTGGGCGGTCAGCGGAGCGAGTCACACGCGAAGCGTGTAACCGCGGTGATCATGGGCGACCCGCCCGGAGTGGTTCAGGCGGTCGCGGGCTTCGGCAGCCGAGGCGTCGACGCACTGGAGCACATGGTCGGGGCCGGGTTGACGGTGATCGACAACACCGGCAGGCTGCAGTCCAGGCTCGCCGAGGCAGTTCCCTCGCTGGAGAACGGCCTCTGGGTCGTGCTTCCCGGCGGCGAGATGGAGACGACCTGGCGGATCCGGCAGGGTGCCCTCTGGCAGGACGGCACACCCGTCACGGCCGACGATGTGCTGTTCTCGGCGAAGATCGAGCAGGATAAGGACCTTCCTTTTTATACGAACGCCGTCGGCTGGGCCGCGATCGACGGCTTCGAGGCGCCAGACCAGCAGACGATCAAGGTGCATTGGAAGCAGCCGCAGATAGAGGCGGACGGGCTTTTCAGCGATCCGGTGCTGCCAAAGCACCTGCTCGAGCGGCAGTACCTGGACGACAAAGCGAACTTCATGAGCCTGCCCTACTGGGCAGACGAGTACGTCGGCGCGGGACCGTACAAAGTGCGAGAGTTCTTGCGCGGCACGCGCGTCACGCTCGAAGCCAACGACTCGTTCGTGCTGGGCCGGCCGAGGGTAGATGTGATCGAGGTGCGCTTCATCCCCGATCCGAGCACAATCATCGCGAACATCATGGCTGGAGAGATTGACGTTACTCTTGGCAAGACACTCTCCGCGGAGCAGGGCATCGAGGCCGCGAACCAGTGGAAGGACGGGAAGCTCGACTTCACCGCCTCGAACATCGTGTCGATCTACCCTCAGTTCATCGGCTCGAACCCGCCGATCGTTCGGAACGTCCAGTTCCGGCGGGCGCTCATCCATGCAATCGACAGGCAGCAGATGGTGGACTCGCTGCTGCCTGGCCTGAGCTCGGTCGCGCACAGCCTGATGTATCCGGGACAGGCCCAGTACAAGGACATTGAGGAGGCGCTGCCACGCTATGAGTACGATCCGCGGCTCGCGTCCCAGATGATTGAGGGACTCGGCTATACGCGCTCCGGTGAGTTCTTCCGCGACCAAGCGGGTCAACCCCTCAACGTCGAGCTTCGCACGTACACCGTGGACATCAACCAGAAGGCCACGTTGTCCGTGGCTGACTTCTGGCAGCGAGCCGGCGTGTCAGTCACGCCAAACGTCATGTCCCCGCAGGCCGCTCAGAACAATGAGTACGTCTTTACCTTTCCTGCCTTCATTCTCCAGCGGTACACGAGCGACCTTCCGGGGCTCAAGCAGCTTCACAGCTCGCGCACCCCACTCCCAGAGAACAACTTCCGATCGGGGAATGTCTCGCGCTACATGAATCCCGAATTCGATGCCATGCTCGACACATACTTCAGCACGGTTCCAATACAGCAGCGAATCCAGGCGCTCGGTCAGATCCTGTACCACATGGCGGATCAGCTCACGCAGATGGGTCTGTTCTACGATGCCGAGCCCACCATGCTGAGCAATCGACTGCAGAACGTCACCGCACGCTGGCCCAGCTCCACGCAGGCCTGGAACGTTCAGGCCTGGGACGTGCGCTAATGGGGCGAGATCGACTCCCGAGCCGAGCGGTCTCGCTGGCTATCGTCTGCATTGCGCTGACCGCGTGCGCGCCGTCGCCGGCGCGGAGCGGCACCAGCGCAGCCTCCGGGTCGGCCGCGTCGACGGCGGCAGCCACCACGCCAAGTCGGGTCACGGTTGCCATTGGCGGCGACGCCACGAACCTCGCATCCAAGCTCGACGTCACCGGCGGTGTGTTCAACTCGGACTTCAAGTTCATGACCAACAGCCCACTCGTCGTGCAGGACCCAAAAGGAAACGCGCGCCCATTGCTGGCAGCTGAAATCCCGTCACGGGACAACGGCACCTGGGTTGTCAATACGGATGGGACCATGGTCACGACGTGGAAGATTCGTCCGAACGCCTTCTGGCATGACGGAGCGCCCGTCGTGTCTTCGGACGTCGTGTTCGCCTTCAAGGTCTACATGGACGACGCCATTGCCGTAAGCACGCGGGATCCAGAGCGACTGGTGGACCGCGTGGAAGCTCTGGACGAAAAGACGTTCAACGTGTACTGGAAGCAGGTTTATCCAAATGCTAATCGTTTGGGCCTTGGTCAGCTCGAGCCCCTTCCAGAACACATCGTCGGCACGATCTATGAGGCCGACCGTGAAGCTTTTCAGAACGCCTCGTTCTGGACATCGACATCGTTCGTTGGAGATGGTCCCTACCGTCTCGCCGATTGGGACAAGGGCGTGCAGCTCGTCTATCGCGCCTTCGATCAATTCTTCCTTGGTAAGCCGCAGATCGACGAAGTCACCCTGCGCATCATCGCCGATATGAACACAGTCGTTTCGAACGTACTCAGCGGAACGGTGGACACGACCGTGGCCGTAACCCTCAACCACCAGGCCGGCGCGACAGTCAAGCAACAATGGGAGAAGAGCGGCGAGGGCCAGGTCGCCAGCACGCCGACCTACTGGCGGAATATGCAGATTCAGCATGACCCCAACCGCGCGAAACAGCCCGGATTGCAGGACCGTCGCGTGCGCCAGGCGCTCGTTTACGGCATCGATCGCGCCTCGATCGCGGAAGTCGTCACGGCGGGCGCGTCGCCCGCCGCAGACTCCATCATTCCGCCCAACGACCCGCGGTTCGACACCGTGCAGCGGTCCATCGCCAGGTACCCGTTCGATCGGAACCGCGCCGCGGCGCTCCTGGCGGAGGCTGGGTACCCGAGGTCCGGCGATACCCTGATGACTCCTGGCGGCCAGCCGTTCGGGCTCGAGATCTGGACGAGCCAGGTGTCTGACAATGAAACCGAGATGAGCCTGGTGGCGGCGGATTACACCGCCCTGGGGATGCAGATGGTCCAGAGTGTCATCCCGATTGCCCGGAACGCGGATCGCGAGTTCCGGGCCGAGTTTCCCGGCCTGAACATCACCGCCACGTCGATCGACATTCCGAACGCCCTGATCGATCTGACAGACGATCGGTGCCCACGACCCGAGAACCGCTTCGCGGGCAGCAACCGCGGCTGCTGGTCCAATCCCGAGTTCGAAACTTTCTTCCGCGTGGCGAATACGGCGCTGGATGACCGGGAGCGCGACGATGCGCTGGTACAGGCGCTTCGCGTTTTGACGGAAGATGTCGGGACGATCCCCATGTCTTACAACATGGAGATCATCCCGGTCCGCAAGGGGCTGGTCGGTCCCGCCCCTCGGTGGCCCCAGCAGCCAGGCAATACGTGGAACGTTTTTGAGTGGCGCTGGTCATGAGCGCGTGCGGACAGGGGCGGCGCGAGAGCAGGGAAGCCCAGCCCCGTCGGAGGAGACACGGATGAGCGATCGAGGCCATAGCGAATACGACGTCCTCACCCAAACGGGGCCGGGGACACCCGGCGGCAACCTCATGCGTCGCTTCTGGCATCCGGTTGCATTAATCGAGGAGTTGCCCGTCGGAGGGCCGCCGGTCTCACTGAAGCTCTTCGGCGAGGAGCTCGTGCTCTTCCGGGACGATGAAGGCAAGCCCGGCCTCCTGGGATTGCATTGCCCGCACCGCGGAGCGGATCTCTCCTACGGGCGAGTCGAGGACGGTGGACTGCGCTGCATCTACCACGGATGGCTCTTGGATCGGGCCGGGCGATGTCTGGAGCAGCCGGGGGAGCCTGCAGGCAGCACCTTCCACGAGCGCATCAGGCAGACGTCCTATCCGTGCGTCGAGCGCTCTGGCGCAATCTGGGCGTACATGGGCCCGAGCGAGCCGCCGCTCTTCCCGAACTATGAGTTCCTGACCGTGCCGGACGAGAACGTGTTCGCCATCAAGCTCCACCATGAGTGCAACTGGCTGCAGGGGAACGAGGGGAACATCGACCTGCTCCACCTGTCGTTTGTGCATCACAACGCATTGCGCGACCTCTCGGGACCCGGTGGCGCAGGCGCGCCCCTTGGCGGCGGCGGGGCCGCTCCGCACCGCGAGAAGGTCGAAGCGGAGCTTACGGACTACGGACTGAAAGTCTGCAAGGTGCGGGACTGCGGCGACCAGCAGAACTTCTACTTGTGCACGTACATCTACCCGGCCGCGTTTGCGTTCTCCAGTGAGACGCAGAACAGGGGCTACTCCGTCAACTGGCATGTGCCGATCGACGACACGCACCACTGGAAGTTCACCTTCATGCACAGCCGCGAGCAGTCGCTGGACAAGGATCGGGCCCGCCGAAGCAGGCTCCCCATGGACGACCAGTACCGACCGCTGCGGAACAAGGCGAACCGCTACCAGCAGGACCGGGAGAGTATGAAGACCGAGACCTACAGCGGGATCGGTCTCGTGTTCCAGGCGCAGGACCTGTGTGTCACCGAGAGCGCGCCAATCCAGGACCGGAGCAGGGAGCATCTCACGATTCAGGATGCTCCCCTCGTAGCATCGCGAAAGCTGCTCCTCAAGGGCATCAGGGATGTGGCGGAGGGCCGCGACCCGCCGGGCGTGATCCGCGATCCGGCGCGGAACAGCTTTCCGCGCCCGTTTGCCCATACGTTGTTCGAGCCAAATGGCGCCGACTGGAAGGAGTGGATCCGCCAGATCGAGGCCGAAATCGGCGCGACGAACCCCTCGCAGATCCCAGCAACCATCGCGTAGAGGAGATTCCATGGCGGACGTCATGCGGCTCGGCTTCGCCGGGCTCGGGGAGGCCGCGACGCTCGTTGTCCCTGAGGTCGCGCAGCTCCCTTATGTAGAGCTCACCGCCGCCGCGGACATGCGACAGGCCGCGCGTGAACGGTTCGCCCAGGAGTACGAGGCGGCGGTCTTTCCCACGGTCGAGGAGCTGTGCGCTTATCCCCATGTCGACGCCATCTACATCGCCACACCCCACGAGCTGCACGCCCAACACGTGATCACCGCCCTCGAGCACGACAAGCACGTCATCGTCGAGAAGCCGATGGCCCTGACGATCGACGACTGCGAGCGGATGAACGAGACGGCGGAGAAGCGGGGGCTCAAGCTCATGTGTGGCCACACCAAGAGCTTCGACCCACCGATCCGGAAGATGCGGGAGATCATCACGAGCGGCCAACTCGGCAAGCTGTGGATGGTCAACACCTGGAACTACAACGACTTCCTCGTGCGCCCGTACCCGGACCGCGAGCTGATCGTGAGTCGCGGCGTCGTGCTGAACCAGGGGCCGCACCAGGTGGACATCATCCGGCTGTTGGGCGGTGGCATGGTGCGCAGCGTGCGCGCGATTACGACGAACCGGGGTGATCCTACCCGTCCGGAAGGTGCTTTTGGCTGCTTCATGGAGTTCGAAGACGGCGCGTTCGCCACTCTCATCTTCACCGGCTACGGCTACTTCGACACGGGGGAGCTGACCTGGTGGCTCGGCGAGGCGACCTATCCTGGCCGCAACCAGGACTCGCGCAAGGCATTCAACAAGATTCGCGGGTCCGAGCGGGAGCGCATTCTCCAGGAGCTGAAGAACGACACGCGCTACGGCGAGCCCGGCTCGAAGGCCTACGGCCATGAGGGGTCGGACAAGCTGCGCCAGTACGGCTGGGGTGAGCACCGCGATCCCTCGTGGGCGGCGGGTCACCAGCGGTTCTACGGGCTGACTGTGGCGAGCTGCGAGAAGGGCGAGATGCGCCAGTCGCAGGATGGCATCCTGATCTACGGCGACGGCGAGGTTACCGAGGTCCCGATCACCGACAAGGTGTTCGGTCGGCAGGCGGAGATTACGGAGCTGTACGAGGCGGTTATGCACGGCCAGCCCATGTTCCACGACGGCCGCTGGGGGGAGGCGACGCTTGAGGTCTGCCTCGGCATGCTGCAATCCTCTGCCGAGCGGCGCGAGATCATGATGGCCCACCAGGTACCGGTCAAGGAGCCGTCGCGGCGCGTTTAGACGGAGCGATCTCACTGCTGAGTTGGAGGAGGGAGAGATGGAGCCGCATGAAGTCCATGAGCTGCTGACACGGATTGGACCGGGCACCGCATGCGGCGACCTCATGCGCCGGTACTGGCAGCCAGCGGCATTGTCCGAGGAGCTACCGGTCGGCGGCGCGCCCTTGCCCATCCGTCTGCTCGGCGAGGATCTTGTGCTCTTCCGCGACGACCTGGGCAAGCCAGGTCTCCTGGGCATTCACTGTCCGCACCGCGGCGCTGACCTGTCATACGGGCGGGTCGAGGATGGCGGGCTGAGGTGTATCTACCACGGCTGGCTCTTCGACCGCACGGGCCAATGCCTTGAGCAGCCGGGCGAGCCGGCGGGCAGCACCTTCCACGAACGGATCCGGCAGACGGCGTACCCCTGTGTCGAGAGGGCGAGGACAATCTTTACGTATATGGGGCCTGGCGAGCCGCCCCTGTTCCCGCGATATGAGTTTCTGACCCTGCCCGACGAGAACGTGCTCGCGACCAAGCTGCTCCACGAATGCAACTACTTGCAGGCAAACGAGGGGAATATCGACCTTTCGCACCTGACCTTCCTGCACTACACGGCGCGGAATCGCGGCATTGGCGGCGGACTGAACAACGAAGGAGGGCGACCCGACCTTGGTCCGCAGGCCCAGGTCGATGGTAGAGGAGCCGCTCCTGGCGTTGATTCAGCCGATGCCGAGCTGACGTCCTACGGCATCCGGAGCTATAAGATTCGCCGTGACTTCGGGCCCGACAAGTACCAGCTGTATCTGACAGAGTTCGTCCTGCCCAATTTCACGGCCTTTCCCGGTCCGCTACGCGGCGACGGTGGATTCGGCATCAACTGGCACGTCCCCATCGACGATACGCACAACTGGAAGTACACCTTCACCTTTTGCCGCGATCGACCCATCGGCGAGGAGTGGGGGCACAACGCGGCTGTGAGGACGGATTGCTATGTGCCCAAGCGGAACAAAGCGAACCGTTACCTGCAGGATCGCGAGTCGATGATGTGGGAGTCGTACACGGGCATGGGCGTCGACTTCGTCATTCACGATCTGGCCGCCACTGAGAGCCAGGGTCCCATTCAGGACCGGGCGCAGGAGCACCTCGGGGCGATGGACCGCCCGCTCGTTCTGGAGCGCCAGGTCTTGCTGAAGGCGATCCTCGATCTGCAGGAGGGGGTGGAGCCGGTCAACGTCGCTCGCGACCCGAGCCGAAACGCATTCCGCATCATCGCAAACAACGGCGTCTACCCGGAGTCCAGGCCATGGCGCCAGGTTGCTCGGGACCTGGAGGCCGAGGTTCGGGTGTGAGTCAGACTACGTCTTCATCTGGGAAAGGCGGGTTGGCATGACGCTCTTGGCTCGCCCCGGCTGGGTCTGGGGCCTCTTGGCCATCGTTTTCCTCACTGCGTGCAGCGTCCCCGCGGCTCAACCGCCGTCCTCGCCATCCGGCTCGACCGGCGCTCCGGCGTCCCGAACGCCGAAGCGGATCGTCGGCGCAATCTTCGGCAATCCGAATAACATCGTCTCTCGCATGAACAACGCGCAGGTGACGGTTCCCGGGGCTGGAACCATCGAACAGCTCGTCAACGCTGGTCTTGGCGACGTCGACGGTGACGGAAAGATCCGACCGCAGCTCGCGGAGGCGATCCCTTCCACGGAGAATGGCCTCTGGAAGCTGTTCCCCGACGGGCAGATGGAGACCAGATGGAACATCAAGCCAAATGCCAAGTGGCAGGACGGAACGCCCGTCACCGCGTCGGACTTTGTCTTTACCACAACCGTGGACCAGGACACCGACCTGCCCATCCTGAGGAACGCCGGCTACCAGTCGGTCGAGGCCGTGCTTGCGCCTGACCCCAGCACCGTCGTTGTCCGCTGGAAGCAGCCGTACATCGATGCCGACACGATGTTTACAAGCCAGTCGACGACGGCGTTCGGGCTCCCGCTTCCGAGGCACCTGCTCGAGGAGGCCTACACCGCTGACAAAACCAGCTTCCTGTCTCTGCCCTACTGGACGACGGACTACGTCGGAACTGGCGCCTACTCGGTCGCCGAGTTCGTGCCCGGAAGCCACGTCCTGTTTCGCGCGGTGGACACGTACGTCGCCGGGCGGCCAAAGATCGACGAGATCGAGGTGCGCTTCATCCAGGACCTGAACGTCATCATTACAAATCTTATGAGCGGTGCGGTCGACCTCACATTCGGCCGTGGGTTCTCCATCGAGCAAGTCCTCGAGGTTCGCCAGCAATGGCAGGAGGGTAGGGCGGAGGTTACGCCGCGCGCGTGGATCGTGATCCATCCGCAGTTCATGAACCCAACGCCGCCGATCATCAGCGACGTCCGGTTCCGGAAGGCCATGATGTATGCCACCGACCGGCAGCAGCTGATGGACACGCTGGAGGGTGGGTTCACCAGTGTGGCGCACGCATATCTTGGCCCAAGCGAGCCCGAGTACAACGAAGTGGCCGACGCGGCGGTCAAATATGAATTCGATCAACGGAAAGCCGGGCAGATGCTGGAGGAGCTGGGCTACACCAAGGGCTCGGACGGCATGTACCGAGACGCGAGCAATCAGCGTCTCAGCGTCGAGATGCGCACGTACGGCATCCGCGTGTCCGACGACGCCACGGTGAGTATTGCCGATGCCTGGACGCGGTTCGGCGTGGCGACCGATCCGCTGATCGTGCCGCCCCAGCGCATCACGGATCGGGAGTACATGGCGACGTTCCCGTCGTTCCTCATGTACCGCCAGCCAAATGCGGCCAGCGATCTCGGACGGCTCAGGGGCCCCCTTGCGCCGACGGCCGAGACAAAATTCGTCGGCAGCAATTACGCACGCTACGTGGACCCCGAGTTCGACAGCATTATCAACCGATTCCTTACGACAATTCCGCGTCAGGAGCGCATCCAGATCCTTCGCGACGCGGTCCGATACATCTCAGACAACCTGAACCTCATGGGGCTCTTCTACGACGCGGAAATCTCGTTCTTCAACAACCGGCTCGTCAACGTGAACGCTCGCGAGACGCGCGTCTGGGACATCCAGAGCTGGGACACCAGGAGCTAACGCGTCCGCAATAGGGCGGTTTCAGAAAGGAAGCTCGACATGGGCAGGATCGTCGCCGCACTGGCATCGTCCCACGCATTTGCGCTCGAGGACCCGTCCCGATGGGATGCCGGCCGAGCGCGGAACCGCGCGATGTACGCGCGAAGGTATGGCGTGGAGCCACCCAACCACCCGCAGATCGCGGCCGAGACGCTCGAGTCGAACCAGGCACGCTATGCCCATATTCGTGATGCCTTCGCTGCTTCGCGACAGAAGCTGGCAGAAGTGAAGCCTGACGTCCTGTTGTTCATTGGCGATGACCAGAATGAGAACCTTACCGAGGACAATCTACCGCAGGTGGCAATCTACCTGGGAGACCACTTCCTCGCCGGGAGCCGGGACCCAGCTGTTCAGCCACTGCGCTATGAGTGTGCGCCAGCTGTCGCGAGAGCTATCCTCACGCACTGCGTCGAGTCGGACATCGACATGGCGTCCATCGCAAAGCTACCAGGGGACGTGCTCAAGGCGCATGCGTTCGGTCCGGTGCTGCGCGTCGTCGACCCCGAAGCCCGCGTCCCGGTCATTCCGATTTTCGTGAACGCGATCCACGTGCCCGCGCCGACGCCCGCCCGCTGCTACTATCTCGGGGAGACGCTCCGCAGCGCGGTAGAGCAGCTCCCGGGGGATCTGCGTGTCGCGGTCTATGCCAGCGGCGGCCTCAGCCACTTCACCGGGGGCTACCCCTGGAAGCACTATGAGGGACCTTTCGGGTATGGGTCGATCAGCGAGTCGTTCGACCACTGGCTGATCGAGCGCATGAACGCCGGCGACGGGCGCGCCCTTGCCGAGATCACGAACAAAGAGATCATCGCCAACGGCGAGATCGAGCTGCGAAGCTGGATCACCATGCTCGGTGCCATAGGAGACGCACGCCCGGAGCGACTGGTCTACGAGCCGTTCTACCAGGGCATTATGGGCATGGGAGTCGGCTGCTGGGATCTCCATGCCTCGACGGGCTCCGTGTGAGGGATTTTCGTAGGGCCCCTCGTGCCGAACCCGGTGCGCAGTGACCCCGAGATCAACGCGATGCTCGGGGGCGGGGCGGTCCACGGGAATGGGATGACGAGCCACATCGGCGGTGCGCAGGGCCTCGTCAGCGATCAGACCGGCACGTCAGCCACGCGCTGGGTGGGCAACAATCGCGGCGGAAGGACAAGCCCAGACTGCGATCTTTCGTCGGAGAGAACATCCGTGAATGGGACCTCACTTCTCATACGTAGGACGGCTGAGCGGAGACGGTAGCGATCCGCACGCCGGCATCACCTAGGACCTAGGTCCGCCGTCCGATAGCCCGATGTCCGCGGCCCGACGCGATTTTGGCACGCGTTGGGGGCCATGCAAGTTCGGGGGATCACGACGCCTCGGACGTGTGGCTGCGCTATGAGCGCCATGGAAGCCACCGGGATTGCCTGGCAGCCGAGGAGCACGGTACCATTGTAAAGAGACTCATCGCGATGAAGCTCGCGAGGATGCGCGCCAGCGCAGCCGAACCGTCAGCCCCTGACTGATGGCTTCTACTGTCCACGGGTGTGGTCAGTGGAGGCCTTTTTGTTGCTCCTCGAACGGTCCGCGATGGTGAGTGATCCCGCCGCTGCCCGGCTAGAGTCCCTCCTCGATCGGCGGGGGCGCATCGTCTGCGCCGCAGCAGACGACTGGGGGATCCGTGCGATCATACATCTTCTCGCCGACATAGTTACTGATCCCCACATTCGGATCCGCCTTGGCGCGGCCCTTGGGTTTTGCCCAGCGCACATATGCCGCATTCACGAGGCTGCACGCACGCGGACTGGCGATCTCCGCCGCTGTGTGATGCGAGCGCGAGATTGGTCAGAGGGGATCGCCGTCCGCCTAGAGCACGCACTTCCGAAGGGTCACGCAGCGCGGGACCTCAGCGCGCGCCTAGGCCCAGTCACACCGAGGACGTTCGAGCGATGACCTGGCAAACGTCCCTCACCCTTGGATTGATCTTTAGCACGATCGCCGGCAGCATGGCGTTCTTGATTACCTATGACGAATACAGCCGACACCAAATGCTGTCGCGAGGCGACGTCATGAAACATTCGGTGCAGGCTGCGGCCGTCGCCATGTTCTTCTTCATCGGGCTGTCCCTGGTTGCGGGTGCATGGTTGGGCTCCATCGTCCAGAGCGCGGGGCCTCTACCTACCGGAAATGTGAAATGACAAGTCTCTGCGTCGAAACCTCAAGGTAATCGAGCAGCAGGCTCAGGGAGAAGCTTCGAATGGCCATAACGAACCAAACCAACGCCCAGGCCGACGTATGTCACGTGCAAATTGATCTCCCGTCCGAGGTCTACGAGCGTGCGTGCGAGCTTGCGTCGCGCGAGAGATGGCCGGAGCCCGAGGTCTGGTTAACGCTCATCAGCTACGGCCTTGCCTACCTCGAGGGGGAGCGAGAACTGAGCCGGCTCAACCGAGGAGATCCCGACCTGCGCGCCGAGGTCGAGCGCTTCCACGCCCAGGCGATGCAGCTTGACAGCGCCTACTCGGTCATGAAGTTCCGGGCCTTCGAGCTCGCAAAGCTCGTGAAGGTGCTCGAAATGAATATCGCGGGACTCCGCGGCGAAAACGAGCTGGCGAAGCATCGGCTGGCCATGTTCCGGGCGGACGAGCAACGCCTGAAAGCAGAAATGGCGGTGCTGCGCGCCCAGGTGGCTTCCATCCCAACGGAGAACGAGCGGGCCCCACGCGTTTCCGACCAGCCAGAATCATCTGCACACGGGCTGGTCTCATGGCTACGCCGTTGGCTCGGGCCCCGCTCACTCGGTGCCGCAGTCCACAGCAGGATCCAGCGGCCTGACCAGACCTGAGAAAGGGACGATCCATCGCCAACTCGGAACCCCGCCGGTCACATGCTGTTGTCAAGCGCGATGCCGATTGGTGATCGGACGCCGTTCGCCCGCGGGCAGTGTCGGTTAGCCAGCCTTGGGACGGGCTGCGGCCCACCCGATCGTTTCTGCCGAGTGGATCCGCGGCGAGGTCCGCTGGGGCGGCCGGAGCGCGAAATCGTGGGCTTCCTAAGGGCCGAGCGGGTTGACCTGGTCGCGCTCGCGGCTAAGCGGCATGCCGAGCCGGGACCCCGATAAGTCGGCAGGGTAGCGCGGTTCGTACTCGATCACGCGCCCCGCGCCGTGCTCCTCGCTCGTGGCTAGCTAGGATGGTGGGGCCCACATCACCACCTTCGACTTGTGCTGCTCATCAAGTTGTCCCGATGCGAAGCGTGATCGCCGCCTCAGACGAAAGGCATTGCTCGGTATACTCTGTTGCAGAGGGCGATGAAGCTCGCCCAGCCCGCCAGGGCGGACCGCCGGCTGTTTCCTGCCGGCTGATGGCTTCTAACGCGCGCGTTCTGCCGTGCGGTGGGAGCTTTTTTGTGTGCTCGCGTCTGCAAAGAGCAAGTTCGCCGAGGCTGTCCGGTGACCTGCTGCAGCATCTTGTTTAAAGATGTCAACCAGGCGGCCGGGCTGGGCGAACTGGGCGCCCCTGCCTGTTTTCGCGATCTGAATCTCGACCAAGTGGTCGAGGCGATCGTCGCTGGCCGTGAGGAATACGCGCTCGAGCCGTTCTTCTCCGCACCGCTGCGGGACGTCGATGCGATCACCTACCGGCACGAAGTCTTCCGCGACCTCGAGCGTCAGCCCGTGTGGGACAGCATCATGGCATTCGCTCGCGCCATGCTCGCCATGCGGGAGCACCTAGCCCAGGCCGACAAGCTCTACTACAAGTACCAGAAGGAAAGCTGGTTCTTGGACGCGGTGTCGATTTACACCAAAGCCGTCACTGGCCTCCGGGCGGGGTTGACCGGGGCTCCCATCGCATCACGCGGTCTTGTCGCCTTCGAGGAATACCTCTCGGGCTATGTCGGATCCACACCATTCGCCTCGCTGGTCGGTGACGCAAACGACCTGCAGGATGAGTTCGCGCGGATCGCCTATTGTCTCCAAATCGAGGGCGACCGTATCACTGTAAGCAGGCATGAGTCCGAAACGGACTATGCGGCAGAAGTGGAGGCCACGTTCCAGAGGTTTCGCCAAGGCGACGTCACAGACTATCGAGCCAAGTTTTCCAGCAGGCCCGAGATGAACCACGTAGAAGCCGGCATTCTAGACAGAGTCGCTCTTCTGTACCCCGATCTCTTTCGGGCCTTGGACAGCTTCTGCGATCGCCATAGCGAGTATGTGGACCAAACCATCGCCAGATTCGATCGAGAGATTCAGTTCTATGCGGCGTACATGGAGTACATGCACCGGTTCACGGCGGCCGGCCTGGCGTTCTGCTATCCGCAGGTGTCAGATCACTCCAAGGAGGTCTCAGCCTGCGAGACCTTCGACCTCGCCTTGGCCAACCGACTCGTCCCTCAGCGCACCCTGGTGGTGTGCAACGACTTCTCCCTGCAGGATCCGGAGCGGGTGGTCGTCGTGACTGGCCCGAATCAGGGGGGCAAGTCGACCTTCGCCCGAACCTTCGGGCAACTTCATTATCTGGCCAGCCTCGGTTGTCCGGTGCCCGGCAAAAGGGCCAGGCTCTTCGTATTCGATCAGCTGTTCACGCACTTCGAGCGCGAGGAGCAGCTCGCGAGCCTGCGGGGGAAGCTCGAGGATGATCTCGTGCGAATTCACGACATTCTTACGGCCGCCACTTCGTCCAGCATCATCATTCTGAACGAGATCTTCACCTCGACCACATTCAGAGATGCGCTCTCTCTCAGCACCAAGGTCCTAGGGCGCATCACGCAGCTGGACTGCCTCTGCGTCTGTGTGACATTTCTGGACGACCTCTCCTCTCTCAGTGCGACCACCGTCAGCATGGTCAGCACCGTGGCGCCCGACGACCCGGCGGTGCGCACCTACAAGATCGTCCGGCGGCCCGCCGATGGTCGTGCGTATGCGGCTGCCCTGGCCGCGAAGTACGGTCTGAGCTACGCGCGCTTGAAGGAGCGGATCGCACGATGAAGGCGTTCCTGATGTATCCGAACCGAGACTTCGATCTGGGCGCGGAGCTCCCGACGCAGGAAGCGGAGCTCACGCAGGACTTGGGGCTGGATGTGCTTTTCGATGCGATGGCACTCGGCGACCCGTTCCTGCGTGATGTGGCACGGAAGGCAGTACTGTCCAGCCTCGAGGACCCGCGCGAGATCGTCTACCGGCAGCGCGTGCTTCGCGACTGCATCGAGCAGTCGACCGTTGTTCGGGAGATCTACGCCATCGCCGTCGAGGCGATCGAGCGGGAGCGGAAGATCTGGCGCAGTTTCTTGCCATCCCCCGACTCCGTGCTGCACGGCGCGACCGAGGTCCTTGATGGGTTCATGCCCCTGCTGCGAAGGCTGCGGTCCATCGCCGACGCACACGGCGGGCAGTTCCAATCCGATGGATTTGCCAGGTTCTTTCAGATGGTCCGCACGGAGCTTGACGACGAGTATCTCCAGTGCGTCGACGATCACCTGAAACGGCTCCGGTTTCGCCATGGCGTGCTGGTCAGCGCCCGGCTAGGCAAGGGGAACAAGGGTGTCGACTACGTGCTGCGGAAGCCGCGACAGTTCAAGCGGGGATGGTGGCGGTGGCTTCCCTTCCGAGGAAGTTCGCCCCTCACCCTTGTCATCGCGCCCCGCGATGAAGCGGGGACACAGGCGCTATCCGAGCTGAGGCGCCGGGGCATCAACCTCACGGCCAACGCCGTCGCCCAAGCCGGCGATCACATTCTCAGCTTCTTCGGGATGGTGCGAGCCGAGCTGGGCTTCTACATCGCCTGTCTCAATCTGCTGAGCCAGTTGATAGCGAAGGGTGAGCCGGTATGTTTTCCCGAGTCTTTGGCAGGAGAGAGACCAATGCTCTCTGGCCGCGGGCTGTACGACGTCTGCCTCAGTCTGCGCATGCGAGGCAGGGTCGTCGGCAATGATCTGGATGCCGATGACATGCGACTGGTCGTGATCACTGGCGCGAACCAGGGTGGGAAGTCGACGTTCCTGCGAAGCGTGGGCCTCGCCCAGCTGATGATGCAGTGCGGCATGGTTGTGGCAGCCGAGCGGTTCCGTGCCAACACCTGTGCCGGCGTCTTCACGCACTTCAAGCGCGAGGAAGATCCGACGATGGAGAGCGGGAAGCTGGACGAAGAGCTCGGCAGGATGAGCAAGATCGCCGACCGGGTGACCCCGCACGGCATGGTCCTCTTCAACGAGTCGTTCGCGGCGACGAACGAACGCGAGGGCGCCGAAATTGCCAGCGGTATCATCCGGGCACTGTTAGATGCGAACGTCAAGGTTTTCTTCGTGACCCACTCGTTTGAACTGGCGCACTACTGGTACGGCGAGGAGCGAGACGTCGGGCGCTTCTTGCGAGCTGACCGGCTAGCCGATGGGACCCGGACCTTTCGACTGGTCGAGGGTGAGCCTTTGCCCACCAGCCACGGTGAGGACCTCTACCGGCGCATCTTCGAGGAGGGAGAGGGCGTCGCGCCGGTGACCCTCCGCGCGTGAGGCGGATTGCTGATGCGGGATCCGCCGCGGTGCTATGATAGATGTGAGCCTCGCGATGAAGCTCGCGAGAGGTGCATCCGCACCCGAACCGTCAGTCCCCTGACTAATAGCTTCTACTGCCCACCAAATGGTCAGTGGAGGCT
>Ga0070741_10004063_pt1 | contig 34774 bp, 26 predicted proteins | sample Coa_R1_4_FD_66440 | JGI IMG/M metagenome (GOLD analysis project Ga0070741, IMG submission 66440) | Surface soil microbial communities from Centralia Pennsylvania, which are recovering from an underground coalmine fire - Coalmine... | ecosystem: Environmental > Terrestrial > Soil > Unclassified ... | reverse complement strand
CCCGGTCCCCTGGTGCTATGGGGATACTACGTCAACTGTGTGTGGTGTCATCCCGTCGGCATAGAAAATTCGCCGCAGCGAACGTGCGTGGACACGCTTCGCGTCGTGGAGTGCCCTCACAGGCTGGTAAGAGCCACATATCGAAAATGTCTCGTATCAGGGCACGGTGGCCTTTAGGCCAAAGGTACATCTGCCTAAACTGAACAGCCGCGTTGCAGCGAGTTTGAGGGAGGCACCTCAGCCGCTAAAGCCGGCCCAGATCGTCCGCATCCGCGGGTCGGGATTGTGACGGAGGGCTGGAGACGAATGCGACCTTGCCGCGTCAGACTGCAGTAGCCGTCGATTGCAGTGGCGTTCGACGGGGCACGGACCACTGTGAGCGACAGCTTAGCGAACCTATCGGCGGCCATGGCGCTGGTTGTAATTCCCAGCCAGGTGATTTGGTCGTACTCGGTCGGCGGAGTGGTGCTGGCAATCGGGCTGGCCACGATTTTCCTTCGCGGCGCTTGGCAACGGGCGCGCGGGTTCGACAAACTGATCCTCTTCGGACCTCTGTTCTACGCCGCGCCGCTGGCCGCCTTCGGCACCGAGCATTTCACGCTGGCCGACGCCATCGCGTCGATCGTGCCGGCGTGGATTCCCTGGCACCTGTTCTGGACCTACTTCATAGGCGCCTGCTTTATCGCCGCCGCGCTGAGCCTGGTGACCGGGATCCAGGCGCGCGTGGCGGCAGGTCTGCTCGCCCTGAACTTTTTTCTCTTCGTCGTGCTGATGGACGCGCCGGCCTGGGCACAGAATCCGCGAGACCGGATCGCGCTGACGCTCGCGTTGCGGGAATTGTCCTTCAGTGGCGGAGCGCTGGCGCTGGCATCCAGCCTCGGCGGGCGCACACGCGGGGCGCACATCGCGGCAACGATCGCGCGATACTTCATCGCCATCGGCGTGGCGTTTTACAGCGTGCAGCAATTCCTGCACGCCGACCACGTCCCCGGCGTTCCACTGGAGCGGTTGACGCCTACGTACATCTACGGCCACGCGGTCTGGACGTACCTGGCGGCTGTGGTGTACGCAGTTGCGGGCGTCGTGTTGCTGGCCGGCAGGAAAACTCGCGCCGCCGCGACCTGGGCAGGCCTCACCGTACTCTTCGTGGAGTTGGTGGTCTATGTGCCGATCGGCGTGGTGGACCGTGCCAGCCTCAACAATGGCCTGAATTATGTCGGCGACACCCTGATGTATTGCGGCGCCGTGCTTCTGCTTGCCGGCGCCATGCCGCGCCCGCAAGAAGGCTGAGGCGCACATTGGGAGGGGGCTGCACTATTCTGTTTGAAGATGTCTGAGCCGAAGCCGCCCGAGTCTGCCGCAAGCCGCGATGCCGTTGGCCTGTGCGCTTCCTGTGCGCACCTCCGGGTGATCACCTCCGACAAGGGATCGCGATTCTACATGTGCCTTTTGTCGGCAACCGATCCGCGGTTCCCGAAATATCCCCGTCTGCCCGTGCTCCGCTGCTCCGGCTATCGGCCGAAGCCGCCCGAGACAAGCTGAACATCCGCAACGCGCACCGATGCGCGACCACCTTTCGCGGGGACCTCAGAACCGGCCTTCTTCGATTTGGCGGTGTTGCCGCCTCTCGTTATCTAGGTGTCGTTGTTGCATTGCAGGTTCTTGGAAATCGTGTTGAAGCCTACGTTCCACCGCAGCAGGTGCAAAACACTAGCGCGGCAGATTCCTGTTTGTTTGGCGATCATTTGTCACATTCAAGTTGTTTCCGCCAAATAAGGAGTGATATAACTTCGCTCGCGCGGCTGGCGGACTTCTGCTTTTTCCCTCTTACCTGCTACGGTTCCCCAGCCACGCACATCGGGCCCCCGGACACTTTGCAATCATCCACGGGGAGAAAAAGTCCATGAACCGCGGTACTCGAGCAGTGTTCGTTGCCCTTGCTGTGTTCTGTGTTCTTGGGATTGCGCAAGCTGCAAGCGAGAAGCCGGCAGCATCCACGAACAGCACGCGGAAGGCGGCCGGCACCCCCGGGGCGCCCCGGCCCAACATCCTGTTCATCGTCCTGGACGACGTGGGCATCGACCAGATGCGCATCTTCGGTTATGGAGGCCTGCATCCCAATTCCGCGCCGAACACGCCGAACATTGACACCATTGCGCGCAATGGCGTGCGTTTCCGCAACACATGGGCAATGCCGGAATGCTCGCCGAGCCGGGCGATGTTCTTCGAAGGCCGCTATCCGCTCCGCACAAACATATTTGGCGCAATCCTCTCCATTGACGTCGCCAACTCGCAGCTGTCGCCTTACGAAGTAACCACTCCCAATCTGCTAAAGACGGTGGGATACAACAGCGCGTTGTTTGGGAAATTCCACCTGGGAGGTCCCGATAACAATCCGTATGGCGAGGGAACACCCCATGCCGCCGGCTTCGACTATTACGATGGCTTTCTGGAGGGCGCGCCCTTCCCGATTGACACCTCCATCGGCGGGCAGTTCTCTAACCCAGCGACGTTCAATACCTCCTGCGGCTTCGTTCCCAATAGCGACAGTGGAGGCGCCGATACCGGCGCGTGTCACTTTGCCGACAACTCCTGCACCGTGATCTCGCGCGACCAGCAGCACCCGACTCCGGGCCGGAGTTGTCTGGAGCAAGGGGGGCTGTTCGTTCCCAACCAGCAGTGCAGCTATGTGCCGCCGGAGCCGCTGAAGTTCGAGATGGAGAACGCCTACTACGTCTGGCATCGCATCATCAATCAGCCAGACGGTACGATTGTCGACTTTCCGCTCACCGACCCCAGCGTGCGGCATTACGTCAGCAACCAGACGACCCAGTCCGCCGTGGACTGGATCAATATGGAGAACTCCCAGCACCAGCCCTGGATGGCAACCGTAGCGTTCGGCAATATCCATACTCCTTATCAGCAGCCGCCACGAAATCTGTTGCCGCATAGTGAGATCGAGGGCAGCGATCTGAGCTGCGCCAACCTTGACAATGAGCACGACCTGCGCATCCTCAGCAACCAGATGCTCGAATCGACCGATACCCAGATCGGGCAAATACTAGTCCAGACCGGGCTGGCCGGCTATAACAGCGACGGGACGCTGAACTACCACCCCGAGCAGACCAACACGATGGTCGTCATCATTGGCGACAATGGCACCTACGCGGTGACGGTGAAGCTGCCGTTCAATCCGAGTCTTTCGAAGGCCACGGTGTTTCAGACGGGCGTCTGGGTGCCGCTGATTATTTCCGGGCCGGTGGTGGTAGCGCCCAATCGCGAAGTCACGTCGATGGTGAATATCGCTGACCTGTTCCAGCTGTGGGGAGAGCTCGTCGGCATTGACGTCCACCAGGCCGATCCGCACACCATTGATTCGATGTCGATGCTGCCGTACCTCACCAATCCGCAGCAGGGCGACATACGTCAGGTCAACTTCACGCAGACCCAGGCGAACATCCACCTCAACAATCAGGCGCCGCCGCCATGCCTGGTGGCCGCGACCAGCCCTGCCACCTGTGTACAGCTCTTCCCGCAGAAAAAATTGTGCGAGTCTGAGGGTGGCGTCTGGTACGGGCCCGATGGCGCTAATCCTCAACCCGACTGCTGCGCGGTGCAAGCGTTATTGGGCAAGGACAATGTCCAACTGCTGCCCGATGCGGCATATGCCACCCGCAACAACGACTACAAGCTCATACGCCTGAAGATGAACGAGTGCAGTCACCAGCCTGATGCCACTTACAACGAGTTCTATACCATCAACGAGCGGCCGATTTCTCCTGTTCTCGATAACCCTCCGGATGCGTTGTGCGACGATAACCCCGCGGATAATCGGCCAAAATGCCCGAATAACCTGACGCCGGACCAGTTGAACATTTACAACTCGCTGACGTCTTCCATGAACAATATTCTGGCGTCGCAGCCGCCGTGTCCCGGCGACGGCAACGAAGACCTGCTGGTGAACGACGAAGACCTGACGGACTGGCAGTTCTTCTCGATGTTCAACGGCGGCGGCTCGAGTTGGTACGACTTCAACTTTGACGGCCACACCGATGAGCAGGACGAGGCCGTAATCCAGCTGCATCTGGGGACCAATTGCCAGTTGCAACAGCGTTCACAACCCCAAGCGAAACCGTGATGAGTCCTATCGCGCGCTGGGCTCAGGTGTTGTTGTTCGCGGCTGTGCTTTCCGTCTGCACCGGAGTTCTGTGGGCGTCGCCCGCATCGGATTCCAGCGCGCGTTCGTTCGGCCCTACCGTTCCCAATCGCACTCCCGCGCCCGGGCCGCCGCCCGCAGGCATGGCATGGATTCCCGGAGGCGAATTCTCCATGGGTGCGAACGACCCGCCTAACATGGATCCTGTAGGCATGCAGGCGACGGACGACGCGCGGCCGATTCATCGCGTGTACGTCGACGGCTTCTTCATGGACAAGTCGGACGTAACCAACGCGGAGTTTGCGCGCTTTGTGAAGGCGACCGGATACGTCACCGTTGCCGAGCGCAAGCCGCGGGCCGAGGATTACCCCGGAGCTCGTCCTGAGCTGCTGGTTGCGGGCTCGATGGTCTTCGCCCCGCCGGACCGTCCGGTGCCGCTTAGCGATTTCACCCAGTGGTGGAGCTACGTGCCCGGCGCGAACTGGCGGCATCCGCTGGGTCCGGGATCTGACATTGCCGGCAAAGACAGCTATCCGGTGGTGCAGGTTGCCTACGAAGACGCGCAGGCGTACGCGAAGTGGGCGGGCAAGCGGCTGCCCACCGAGGCGGAGTGGGAGTTCGCGGCGCGCGGCGGTCTGGCCGGCAAGCCGTTCGTGTGGGGCGACTCGTTTCGTCCCGGCGGCAAGTGGATGGCGAACACGCACCAGGGACACTTCCCCGATCGTGATACGGGCGAGGACGGCTACGTCGGCATCGCGCCGGCCGAGAAATATCCGCCTAACCGCTATGGCTTATACGACATGGCTGGTAACGTGTGGCAGTGGACCAGCGACTGGTATCGTCCGGACTACTATCAGCAACTGGCGGCGGCCGGTAGTGTGGCGCGTAATCCGCAAGGGCCCGGCAGCTCTTACGATCCCTCCGAGCCGGGCGACCGGAAGAAAGTTCAGCGCGGCGGCTCGTTCCTGTGCACCGACCAGTATTGTTCGCGCTACATCGTCGGTACCCGCGGCAAGGGCGAGGTCAGCACCGGCGCTAACCACCTCGGCTTCCGCTGTGTGATGACGCGCGAGGAGTACGAACACGGCCGGAGATCCCGCTAGAGCTGGAACGCCGGTGTACAATCATCCCCGCTCTTCGTCATCCAGAAAGTCCTGCAAGGCCTCGAGCTTAAATGATGCAACGGTGCACCTCGCTGTTGACGCCGGCCTGACGACGCAATGCTGAGCGACATATTCATAATCGTGGGCAGCATCGGCGGCGCAGTGCTGTTTCTCTTTGTGGTCGGGCGCATTTCGCCCTCGACCCGGCGCCGGGAGTCGAACGATTTCACCGGCGCGGTGGTTGCCGTGATCGGGACGACCTATGCCGTGATTCTGGCTTTCACGCTCTCCGGCGTCTGGTACATGTTCCAGAGCGCGCAGGCCAATGAAGAGCAGGAAGCCAACGCCCTGACCAACGTTTACCGCATTGCCACCCAACTGCAGGATCCCAACGCCAAGGGCATCCAGGAGCTGTGCGTCCGCTATGCCGACAATGCGCTGCACCGCGAGTGGCCGGCGTTAGACACCGGCGTCATGCCTCCGGAGGGTGGAAAGCTGATCAACCAGCTCTGGCAGCTTGCCGGGCAGGCGCAGGCGCACGCCCAACCGGATGCCATCGCAGCCTACCAGCTCATGGAGGAACTACGCGGCCTGACGCAGTATCGCCGCCTGCGCGTCATGCAGGGCCGCGAGAGCTTACCCGGAATCCTTTGGGCTGTGCTGATACTGGGCGGCGTCATTACCGTTGCTGCCGCCTGCTTCTTCGGCGTGCCGAACTTCCGCTTCCACGTGCTCCAGGTGTTAGTGTTGAGCTTCCTGATCGCTCTCATCCTGGTAGCTATCGCCGATATTGATCGTCCCTATCAAGGGGTGGTGAAGGTCGACCCCCACGGCTTCGAGTTTGCGCTCGGCACCTTTCAAGAGGAAGCCGGCGCGGCCAAGTAACGATCTGTTCCGGAAAAGAACCGCGCCTGGCGCCGGTGCTCGCCAGGAACGGCCATGATGCCCAATACCGGTTCTGGCGGTTGGCGGATTGGAGATTTTCGTTGTATATGTAGTTAGCCCTGCGAGTCGCGATGCAGAATTCCATTTTTTCCGTCGACGTGGAGGACTGGTTTCACATCCTGGACATTCCCGGCGCCCCCACGCTTGCGGAATGGGACCGGTTGCCGTCGCGCGTGGAAAAAAATTTCATCCGGCTGCTGGACCTTTTCAGTGAATACCGTGTGCAGGTGACCTGCTTCGTGCTGGGCTGGGTAGGCGAGCGCTTCCCGCACCTGGTGAAGGAAGCCGTCGCCCGCGGGCATGAGATCGCCTCGCATGGCTACGCACATCGGCTGGTCTATGAGCAATCGCGCGAGGAGTTCTTCGCCGATGTCCACAAGGCGCGTCTCCTGCTGGAAGACGTCGCGGGCGCGCCTGTGGCCGGCTATCGCGCCCCCGGCTTCTCCACCACCGACGAGACCCCTTGGTTCTTCGAGGTCCTGGCCGAGGCGGGATATCAATACGATTCGTCGCTGTTCCCGGCGCACCGCAGCCACGGCGGCATTCCCCAGGGCCGGCGCGACCCGTACCGGGTGAACGGCGATGGCATTCTGGAATTGCCCATCACGGTCGCCGATTTCATGGGCCGCGGGATGTGTTTCTTTGGCGGCGGCTATCTGCGGTTCTTCCCGTATTGGCTGATTTGCAAGAAGGCGAAGGAAGTTGTGGCCGAGGGCCGGCCGGTGGTGTTCTATATTCATCCGCGCGAGATCGACCCGGGACATCCACGGCTGCCGATGAAGTCCACGCGCGCCTTCAAGTCTTATGTTAATCTGGCGGGCACGGAAGCGAAGCTCCGCAGCATTCTGCGCGACTTTCCGGTCACCACCTTCCAGCAGGTCATCAACAGCAACCCCAAATTGGAAAAATCCCATGTCGTCGCCTGATCGTACTCAAACCTTCTTCCATCAATATGCCAACGATTTTGACGCCATCTACGGCAATCAGAACGGCGTCATCGACAATGTCATCAACCGGCTGTTCCGCAAGAGCATGCGGCTGCGTTACGAGAAGTCGGTTGAGGGCTGCGAGCCGGTGCAGGGCAAGAGCGTACTCGATGTAGGCTGCGGGCCGGGACACTACTCGATCACGCTGGCGCAGCGCGGCGCCTCACGCGTGGTGGGCATCGATTTTGCCGAAGGCATGCTGCAGCTGGCGCGTGAACACGCGCAGAAGGTCGGCGTGGGCGACCGCTGCAGTTTTATGGTGGCCGACTTCTATACCTACCAGCCGCAAGAGCTCTTCGACTACGTGATCGTAATGGGCTTCATGGACTACATGCCGGACGCCGAGAAGGTAGTGGCCAAGGTGCTGTCGCTGACGAAGCGCAAAGCGTTCTTCTCCTTCCCCGTCGCTGGCGGCGTGCTGGGATGGCAGCGGCAAATGCGCTACAAGAAACGCTGCGACCTGTTTCTGTACACCGAGCCCCAGCTTAAGGCGCTGTGCGCGAAATTTCCCGAGGCGAAGGCGACGATCGAGCCCATCAGCCGCGACTTTTTCGTCACGCTGGAGAAGAACGGTAAGAAGGTGTAGCGATTACTCCCGGCGATGTGAGATCAATCGCAAGTCCCACCGATACTCGCGGTGCCAGACGACCTTCACGCTCCGGGCGGCGGCGTGCGCCGGGTTCATAAGAACATTAAACGTTTCGGGGGCAATCGCTGAAGGCACTCGGAGCAAGGCCGTGCGGTTAGCGGCCAACCACTGGTCACCGACGGTTCTGGTGAGGATCTCCTCCTCGGTCCAGTTCACCGCCAGATCGTCGGCGGAAACCTCTTCCGTCGCGATCGCCTCTGGCGCTTCCAATTTCAGCAGGCGATAACTTCGAGGAAGACGAAACGGGCTGAGTTCCAGGTGAACCATCATCTCGAGCAGCGCGGCGGCGACGCTCTCCGCCAGGTAGACGATGGGCCGGCCCTGGCTATGCCAGCGCGCCGACGTCTCCAACCCGCCTCGACCGTCCAACCCTGGATGATTGCTGATTCGCCACAGCAGCATCAGGCAAACATGCCTTGATCAATTTGGATCAGCATCTGTTCCACCAGCCTTCCACCCGCCTCGGTGGAGAGCATCTGCATCGGCGAGCGCCCCTCGAAGCGGCGCTTCGGTGTTCGCAGCCAGTCCAGCGCCTCTGTCTCGTCGGCGAAAACGGCTTGGGCGCGGGCCAATATCTTCGCCGCCCGAATGGCACGCTCCGATTCCTCTTTCGAAAGAGGCTCCCGGCGGCTCTTGCGATGCTTCCAGGTGCGCAGCGGAATGATGGTGCCAAAAACCTCGGTACGCGTCAGCCCGCGTTCGAGAAGGTGAGTGATGACCCTTGTGGGAAGGCCATCCTCGACCAGGCGCACCAGCTTCTGTTCCGACGCCGCGCCTGTCCCCAGCCAATATTCAAAGTAGTGATTTAGGGTCTTTGCAGATGCAGTTGCCACGTAAATCCTTCCTAGGTACATGATGCCACAAAAGCTGCGGCAAGTTGTACCACTTTTCGCTGCGATTGTACAGGTTAGACTATACGTATGCCCCCATCGCAGCGACGCGCGGTTGTCGTTGGAGCAGGTCCCAACGGCCTGGCGGCGGCCATCGTGCTGGCGCAGGCGGGGTTGCAGGTGGAAGTTTATGAGGCCCAACCGCAGGCCGGCGGCGGTGCGCGATCCATGCCGCTCACGTTGCCGGGATTTCTGCACGACTTCGGCTCCGCCGTGCATCCCATGGCGCTGGCCTCGCCATTCTTCTCGACGCTTCCGCTAACCGACTACGCCCTGGAGTGGATTCAGCCCTCCGCGCCTGTAGCTCATCCGCTCGATGACGGTACCGCTGTGATTCTGGAGCACGACCTTGAGGAGGCGGCGCGGGCGCTGCGCGAGGACGGCAAGCAATGGCTGCGGCTGTTCGGGCCATTCGCGAAGCGTTGGGAGAAGCTGGCGCCGCAGATCCTGCGGCCGGTGAGCCTGCTGCCGCGAAGCCCGTTTCTGCTGGCGCGGCTGGGATTGCTGGGATTTCCTTCCGCCAGCGCTACCGCTCAATTCTGGTTTCGCAACGCGCGGACGAGGGCGCTGTGGGCGGGACTGGCCGCGCACTCGGTCCTGTCGCTCGAGGAACCTCTCACCTCGGCGTTCGGCATCATCTTCGCTGCGATTGCCCACGCTGTGGGATGGCCCATTCCGCGCGGTGGTGCGCAGTCGATTACCAACGCGCTGTGCGCTCATCTCGCCAAGCTTGGGGGAAAGGTGCATGTCTCCCAGCCGGTTGCAGACCTCGGCACCCTTGGCGAGTTCGATCTCGCGCTTTGCGATGTCACCCCGCGGCAGTTGCTGCAGATCGCCGGAAAACGTCTGTCCCCCGGATACAGGCGATCGCTCGAAGGCTATCGCTACGGACCCGGCGTCTTCAAGGTGGACTACGCTCTGTCGGGCCCAATTCCGTGGAAAGCCGCGGAGTGTGCGCGCTCGGCGACGGTCCATATCGGCGGAACGATCGAGAACATCGCACTCTCCGAAGACACAATGCGCCACGGCCGGCACGCCGAGCGTCCGTTTGTGCTGCTGTCGCAGCCAACGCTGTTCGATCCGTCGCGCGCGCCGGCAGGCAAGCACATTGCCTGGGCCTATTGCCATGTGCCCAACGGCTCCGACTTCGACATGCTGCCGCGGCTGGAAGGGCAGATCGAACGCTTTGCGCCGGGATTTCGCGACTGCGTGCTCGAGCGGCGCGTCTTCTCTCCCGCTGCCCTGCAGGCGATGGACGCCAACCTCATAGGCGGCGACATCGGCGGCGGCCTCGCCAATCTGCCGCAGTTCCTGTTTCGTCCCACAATGCGGCACTATGCCACCTCAGCCCGTGACATCTACATCTGCTCGTCGTCCTCGCCGCCGGGCGGAGGGGTCCACGGCATGTGCGGCTATAATGCGGCGAAGCTGGCACTGCAACGGCTTTGAGCAACCCTCCCGAGCTCGGCACCCGCGGCAAAGCCGGCATGGCCCTGTCGCTCACCGCGATGGGCGGTTTTGTCGATGCCGTCGGCTACATCGCGCTGTTCCAGGTCTTCACCGCCAACATGAGCGGCAACAGCATTCACATCGGCATGTACCTCGGGCATGGCGACTGGGCCAATCTGCTGCGGCCGTTCTGCGCCGTCGCCTCCTACGTTGTGGGAATGGCACTGACGCGCATCACGCTGGAGGCTGCCGCCCGCGCGCGCATCAAGCGCATTGCCTCGTTCACCTTCGCCGTGGAAGCGGTGCTGCTGGCCATCTTCGCGCATGCCACGCCTGCCATGCACCTTGGGCAGATCACCGATCTGCATTCCGCCCTTTATTTCTCGTTCGTCGCCATGCTGGCCTTCGCCATGGGCGTGCAGACCGCGACGATCACCCACGTCGGCGCCCTGACCGTCTATACGACCTTCGTTACTGGGACCCTGACCAAGATGACGGAATCGCTGACGCGCATCTTCTTCTGGGTCTACGACGAGCTGCGGCAATCCGGAATGTCTCACATTGTGAGACAGGCGCGGCGGCAGCAGGACGTGCGCCAGGGCGGCATGCTGGCCGCAGTCTGGCTGATGTACGTGTTCGGCGCCACCCTGGGCTTGCTGGCCAAAGACCGCTGGAACCTGCGGGCGCTCTATGTACCGGTCGCGATGCTGATGGTGTTCATTGCCATCGATCGGCTGCGTCCTATTGGGGTGCAGGAGGAGCAGGCGCAGACCCGCTCCTGAGGCGCCTGCTGGTATATTGTTGCGGCAAAGCAAGGCCGCTGTTTCAGGAGGAAGCATGTCGTCCTCAGCGCCCCCACTCCAGCAGGACCGCCGGCTCACCGTCCTGTGCCTGGCCAGCTACTACAAAGGCATCGAGTTCATCCGCGAATGTCATCGCCAGGGCTGCCGCACGCTGCTGCTCACCTCGCACAGCCTGAAGGACGAAAACTGGCCGCGCGAGAGCATCGACGAGATGTTTTATATGCCCGACGTGCAGAAGGAATGGAAGCTGGAGGACGCGCTGCTGGGCGTCAGCTACATGGCGCGCAAGGAGAACATCGATCGCATCGTTGCCCTGGACGACTTCGACGTGGAGAAGGCGGCGACGCTGCGCGAGCACCTGCGCGTGGCCGGCATGGGCGATACCACCGCGCGCTACTTTCGCGACAAGCTGGCCATGCGCGCCCAGGCCCGCGATGCCGGCCTGCTGGTCCCCGAGTTCATCCACGTCCTGAACTACGACCGGCTGCACGAATTCATCGCGCGCGTACCGCCGCCGTGGGTGCTGAAGCCGCGCTCGATGGCCGGCTCCATGGGCATCAAGAAGCTGCACAGCGCCGACGAGTTCTGGGCCTCAGTCGACCAACTGGGCGACCAGCAGTCGTTTTATCTGCTGGAGCAGTACGTTCCGGGCGATATCTACCACGTCGACTCGATCTTCTACGAGCGCGAGCTGCTGTTCTCGATCGCCAGCCGATACGGGCGGCCGCCGATGGAGGTTTCGCAGCAGGGCGACATCTTCACCACGGCGACGCTTCCGCTCGGATCGAAAGAAGCGGAGCCGCTGGTCGACCTGAACCGGCAGGTGATGAAGGCCTTCGGGATGGTGCGCGGCGTCTCGCACAGCGAGTTCATCCGCGGACGCGAGGACGGCAAACTCTACTTCCTGGAAACTTCGGCGCGCGTGGGCGGCGCGCATATCGTGGACTTGATTGAAGCGGCGACGGGAATCAACCTGTGGACCGAGTGGGCGAAGGTGGAGATCGCGGGCGGCAAGGCCTCGTACCAGCCGCCGGTTCCGCAGAAAGATTGCGCCGGGCTGCTGGTGTCGCTGGCCAAGCAGGAGACGCCCGACACCTCGGCATACAACGATCCCGAGATCGTCTGGCGCATGACGGGGAAGAAGCACCACGTCGGGTTGCTGGTGAAGTCGCTGGATGCAAAGCGCGTGCAGCAACTGCTGAACAGCTATGTGGACCGCATGCGGCAAGACTTCCTGGCGTGGGAGCCGCCGCTGGAACGGCCGAATTTCTAGGGCAGTCCTGGCATAGGCCTGTTCTGGTAGAGCGGCGCTTCAGCGCCGCGTCAAGGCCAGCATCTTCGTTTAGATTTGGACAGCACTGCCGACGCGAGCCTAAAGGCTCGCTCTACCGGGACACAGAATCCCAAAACTGCTCTGAAGCCGGCACTCATAAGAAAAGGTGCTGCCGTGAACGCGGCGCTGAATGCCCCTGAGCCCAGCCGATGGGCGCCGCACTACCCGTTCTTACTTCACCAGCTCCAGCATCTCGGCCGCCCGGTTGATGGCCGCCGTCAGTATCTGCAACTGCTGTTTAGTGGTGGCGAGGTCATTGTTCTCGATGGCCTCGTTGACGCCGGGGATGACCACTGCGGCGTAACCGGTGTTCTCGCCGGGGGCATAGATGGCGTGCCGGTACCAGGGCCGATTCGGCAGACCATCGGTGAGAAAAGCGTGTTCGACGTTACGCAGTACCAGGTTCACCGCTCCGGGATCGCCCGCGCTCATGTTCTGCACTTTCATAACTCGGGCGCCGGCTTTCTCCAGGCGCGCGGCCGCGGCCGTGGCATCGGCGAAGGAGGGAGCCTGGGCACCGAAGGCTGTCTTCGCGCTGCCTTCGGCGTGCTTCACGTATTCGCCTATCTCCTTGCCGTACTCCTCATAATTGAACGGCAGCACATCGGCGGAGGCCATGCGAATGGCGATGATGCCGTAGATGCGCGCCATCTCCTGCTCGTAGACGAAGGTTGGGTCGCCGAACTTCGTGAACCAGGCGAAATCGTCGAAGGCGGAGTGATAGACGCCATACGGTCCATGCGAAGTCACGTCGCCCGAGGGCACGCCGAGATGCTGCAGGAACGCCGTGTAGTCGGAGCCGCTGCCCAGGTCGCCGACCCTCACGTCCTTGTTCACCACGGCCGCCGGCTCGCGCCCTTTCGAGCCGGGAATCTCCGGCTGGCTTTCGCCCTTCGGCTTGTCCTGCGTCGCCTTCCACTGGTCATAGACGCTGCCGCCCTTCGGACTCGGTACGGCTTTGGCCACATCGCGCAGGTATTGCTTCAGGCTGGGCACAGCGGAAGCGCCGAAGTCCGGCCCCGAGTAGGCGGAATCCATGTTGAAGTAAGCAACGGCGCGCGAGAGGTCCTTAGCGTGCTGCTCGGCAAACTCGGTTGAGCCGATCAGGCCTTGCTCCTCGCCGTCCCAGCTGGCGAAGACGATGGTGCGCTTGGGATGCCACCCGGCCTTCAGCAACTCGCCGACGCCGTGCACGGCCTCGAGCTGCGCAGCGGTACCGCTGTTGGGATCGACCGCGCCATAGACCCAGGCATCGCGATGATTGCCCAGCACCACCCACTCGTTCGGCAGCTCCGCGCCTTTCACCGTACCGATCACGTCCCAGATGGTCGTGTACTGGTAGGCGATCTTGACGGTCATGTGCACCTTCGCCGGTCCGGGTCCCACATGGTAGGTGAAGGGCAGCGCCCCCTGCCAGGAGCGCGGCGAGTCCGGGCCGCCCAGGTTTTGCAGGATGGGCGTTGCGTCAGCGTAGGAAAGCGGCGTCACCGGAATTCGCGGCAGGTCTACCGCTTTCTCCGGAGCGATGCGTTTGTCGACGGGCAGCTCAGGAACGGAGGCGATGCCTGGCGTTGTGGGATCGCCGGGATACTTGAACAGGTACTGCACGGAGCCGCGTTGCACGCCGGTGTCGGGGCGCCACGGGCCCGTGGGATATTTATCGCCCTTGAAGTAGCCGTCGTCCCAGGGATCGGAGTACAGGATCACACCGGCGGCGCCATATTGCGAGGCGATGGAGGGCTTCACCCCGCGAAAGACCTCGCCATAGCGGCAGATGACGATCTTGCCCTTTACGTCGATGCCCATTTCCTTCAACTGCTTGAAGTCTTCCGGACGGCCATAGTTGGCATAGACAACGTCGGCCGTGACCTCGCCCGAGGGCGAATACTCGTTGAAGGCGGGGAGTATGCGCGGGTCTTTCTCGAAGGGATCGTCGTTGACGCGCTCGGGAGAGGGGCCGTGCATGATCACGCCTTCCGGTTCGACCATGTCGACGCGAATGTCCAGCGGCAGGCCCATCCAGACTTTGTAGGGCTGAATGTAGGCGTCGAGTCCGGCAGCCTTGTACTTGTCGAGGACGTATTCGGCATTGCGACGGTCCTCCAGCGACCCGGCGACGTGCGGCGCGGAGGTCAGGAACTGCAGGTCCTGCCTGGCAAGCGCGGGATCGGGGACGGCCAGAAAGGTCTTTTCGGATTTCAGCTCTGCGGCGGGATCGCGGAACCCGAAAATTTTGTCCGGCGGCGTAAACGGCGCGCTGGGAGCCGTTGCGGGCTGCTGGCCGGGAGCGATGGCTAAGAGAAATAGAGTGCAGATGCAAAGGGCAGCTGACGAGCGAATCAATCCGGATCTCCTCGCGAATAGGGCGGACTATGCAGATTACAACAACAGCGGGCTTTGCAGGGTAGAGCTGGCCTTCCAGGCCAGCGCCTGAGACCCCCGATTCTGAGCTGTCGAGCCGGCTTCGGCCGGCGCCCTAATAAACAGCTGAGGGCGCATTGAAGCGCCGCACTACACTTTTGGCGCGATCGTGCACGGCTCAGCCGTGCAGGTTCTTCAACAATGGTGGCAAGACCTCGCCCGCTTTGCCCGAGACAACGTGGTCGAAGAACTCGCGATTCGCGGGCTCTTCCGGACCGACATAGATCGTTCGGGCGTGATGCGAGCGCGCGACGCGCACAAAACTCGCGGCAGGCTCGACCACGCCCGAGGTGCCGACGGTGAGCAGGATGGTGCAGCCGCGCAGCTCGAGGAAGATGTGGTCCATGGCGTAAGGGACCTCGCCGAACCAGCAGACGTGCGGACGCAGCAGCGAGCCGCATTGCTCGCATGTCGGAATTTCGGCGCGGCTCATGTAGAGGCGCTCGTCATCGAAGGGCTTGCTGCGGCAGCCTTCGCGCGAGCAGCGCGTCTGCATCAGCCGTCCGTGCATGTGCACGACCCGCCTGGAGCCTGCCTGCTCGTGCAGTGAATCCACATTCTGCGTACAAAGAAAGAGCCGCTCGCCCAGACGGCGTTCCAGGTCAGCCAAAGCAAAGTGTGCGGCATTGGCAGTCACGCCCGCGTGCTTTTTGCGGCGCTCGGAATAGAACTGCCACACCATCTCGGGATTAGCGTGAAAGGCCTTGGGTGTAGCCACGTCCTGCGCGCGATAACCGCGCCAGATGCCGCCGGCGCCGCGAAAGGTGGGCAGGCCGCTTTCGGCGCTTACGCCCGCCCCGGTCAGCACGAAGACCCGATCCTTCGGCGACAAAGGAGAGATCATTGCGCTCCCGCGGCTTGCGCCGCAGCCGGCGAGCCCTTCAGGTAGCGATCGAACCACTCGATGGTGCGACGCAGCGAATCGATCTGATTCTCGCGCTTGGAGAAGCCGTGACCTTCGGCCTCGTAATAGTGTGCGTCGACCGTCCGGCCCTCCTTCTTCAGAATGTCGACCACCTGCTCGGCTTCTTCCTTGGGAACGCGTATGTCGTTGGTGCCCTGCAAAACCAGCAGCGGCGCCTTCTCGTCGCGAATGTATTTGATGGGAGAAGCAGCCTCGTAGACGGCGCGGTCCTTCTCGGGATCGCCCATCAGGGTCTTCTCGTATTGCTGCAGGAAAGGATCTTCGTGCTGCAGCATGGTGTACCAGTCGATGATGCCGTACAGCTCGACGCCGGCGGCCCAAAGATCCGGAGTCTTGCCAATGGCCATCAAGGTCATGAAACCGCCGTACGAGCCACCTGTGATGCCGACCTTCTTCGCGTCAACGTAACCGGTGTCGATGAGGAATTGCCGGGCATAGACCTCGTCCTTCAGATCGCCGCCGCCCAGGTCCTGATAGTTGGCCTTCTGAAAGTCCATGCCGTAGCCGCTCGATCCGCGAACGTTAGGCGCGATGCAGACGTAGCCGCGCGAAGCCAGGGCGGCGGCATCGGCGTTAAAGTAGTCGACCATCTGCCCCGTCGGGCCGCCATGAGGTATCACCACGCCGGGGTTGCTGCCGTCGCGTTTCATATTGAACGGCACCCACAGAAATGCGCTGATGATTTTTCCGTCGAAGCTCTTGTAGTGCACCAGTTGTGCCGGCGGCAGGTCAGCCGGATTCAGACCCGCAACAGCCGAGTGCGTTAACTGGCGGGGTTTGCCGCCGGCCAGAGCGTAAACCCAAAGATCGCCGGGACGCTGCGAGCTCTGGTGCGAGAGCAGCAGCGACCTTCCATCGGGCGAGAAGGGAGTGGGATTGCCGGCGGGGAACGTCAGTCCGGAGGGCATCGGGACCAGTGCGGACTTTCCGGTTACGATGTCGTAGGTGTAAGTGCTGGTAAGTCCGTCGGCGTTCAGCGTCCAAGTCGCCAGCTTTCCGTCTGGCGAAAAGTCTCCGCTCTGCGCCTCCCATTGCGTGTCGGTGATCCACTTCAGTTTCTTGCTGGCAATGTCCAGTAAAGCGGCGTTCTGGAAGCCTCCCTTCTCGGTCGAGGAAACCAGTACAGTCTTGCCGTCGGGGGAAACGCCGCTGGCGATGTACAGGACCTTGCCCTGGTGCGGCGTCAATTCGTCGGCGTGGCCGCTCGTTACGTCGATTTTGTACACACTGGAATCGTCGAAGCCCGCATTGACTCGCGTGGCGATGAGGGATTTGCCGTCGGGCGTCCAGTTGGTGAGCTGCCATTCATGATCGCGCGTGGGCTCGTTGGTGAGATTCTTCACCTGGTGCGAGCTCCAATCGAGCACTGCAATGTCAGCCGCGGAAGAGGTTTTGGGTTTGTAACGCAGGGCGATCGCTTTGCCATTGGGCGAAAATATCGGCCCCGTCTCGGAAATGTCCGGTGTATTGGTCAAGTTCACCGGAGCGCCGCCGTCGCTGAGGACAGCGAAAAGGTCGTAGTACTCGCTGCCGCCGAAATCCTGCTGATAGACGATCCACTTGCCATCGGGCGACCACACGGCACTGCGTTGGCGATCATCGGAGACGGTGAGCTGTAAGGGCCAGCCGCCGTCCGATGACACCTTCCACAGGTTCATGCGGCCGGTGAAATTAGTGCTGAAGACGATCTGCTTGCCGTCGGGCGACCACGCCGGCGAGCTCACCCAACGACTGTAGAAGAGGTCCTCAACGGAAACTGGCCTTGCCGACGCGCTTGTGGGCGAGGCAATCGACTTCGGATCGGTCGCCACGCGATCCTTTGGCGAGCTGGAAGACGTTTGAGAGACTGCGGCGACGGCGCCGATCAGCACACCGATCAGCGACAACGCAGGGATGAATTTTCGCGGAAAACGTGGAAGATGCATGAGTTCCTCCCGTGGTGCAGCATTGGACGGCGACGACACCGGCGGCCCGAGCCGCTCGATTCCCGTGACACTATATACTGAAACGTTGAGTCCCCGGCGCGGTTCGTCCTAGGGCGAGCGCATCCTTCCCACCGGGAGGGAATCTACCATTCAGACACCTGCGCATCGGCCTGAGTTCCCGCCGGGAAACTGGGCTCCGGGAGTAACCAACCCTTGTCGACCGCACTCATGAACATTGCCAGCGAGAAGCAGGAGCGCGTGCTGGACGCGTTTCGCCGCTGGGGGTATCTGCAGGCCAATCTTGATCCGCTGGGGCACTTCCCGCCGCTGGCGCATCCCGATCTCGACATCTCCGGCGGAGCGGCGGATGCGGCGCGCCGCATCTACAGCGGCAGCATCGGCGTCGAGTTCATGCACATCGCCGATCCCGAGCGCCGGCAGTGGATCCAGGAGCGTATGGAGTCGGAGCGGCAGGAGCCTCTCGACCGCGGGCGCATCCTCGACCAGCTGGTGCGCTCCGATGTCTTCGAGCAGACCATCCACTCGCGCTACATCGGCACCAAGCGTTACTCGCTGGAAGGCAACACGGCGCTCATCCCGCTGCTGGACGAGATCCTGAACTCGGGCGCTCACTATGGCGCTGAGCAGGCCGTTCTGGCGATGAGCCATCGCGGGCGGCTGAACGTCATCATCAACATCGTGCAGCGGCCGGCGGCGGAGATCTTTGCCGGCTTCGAAGATGTCGATCCGCGCAGCGTGCTCGGCGGCGGCGACGTGAAGTATCACATCGGCGCGACCGGCATCTATACCGGCGCCAGCGGACGTCCGGTGCGCATTCACCTGGTCTCGAACCCCAGCCATCTGGAAGCAGTCGACCCGGTGGCGCTGGGCCGCGCGCGCGCCAAGCAGACACGGCTCGGGCATGACGGGAAGCTGAAGGTGCTGCCGGTGCTTATGCACGGCGATACCGCCTTCGCCGGACAGGGCATCACCGCCGAGACGCTGAACCTGGCCGAGCTGCGCGGCTACACCGTCGGCGGAACGCTGCACATCATCGTCAACAACCTGCTGGGCTTCACCACCAATCCGCGCGACGCCTACTCCGGACGGTTCTCGTCGGACCTGGCGAAGCGGTTGCCGATTCCCATCTTCCACGTCAATGGCGAAGATGCCGACGCGGTGGTACGCGCCGGACGCATGGCGCTGGAGTATCGCTATGAATTCGCCAGCGACGCGGTGGTCGACCTGATCGGCTTCCGCCGCCATGGGCACTCTGAAGTTGACGACCCGACCATTACACAGCCGATTCTGTATCGCATGATTAAGGACCATCCGCTGCTGTACCAGAGCTACGCGCAGCGTGTGGGTCTCGATCCGCAGCCGTACGTCGATAAGTTTCAGGCTGAGCTCGACGCCGCGGAGAAGGCCGGCAAGAGCATGGCGAAGAAGCCGTCGATGCGGCAGTTGCCGAGCTACTGGGCGCCCTTCATCGGGGGCCCGTATAAACCGGAGCACGAAGTCGATACCGGATTGCCGGCACAGAAGCTGCAGCAGCTCACCGACGCGCTGGTCAGCTACCCCGAGGGATTCAACATTCATCCCAAGGTGCAAAAGTTGCTGGAGCAGCGCCGCGAGATGGGATACGGCAAGCGTCCGCTGGACTTCGGCATGGCCGAGGCCCTGGCGCTCGCCTCGCTCGCGACGGACGGCGTGCCCATCCGGTTGAGCGGCCAGGACAGCCGGCGCGGCACCTTCAACCAGCGGCACTCGGTGCTGATCGATATTGTCGACGAAAAAGAATATGTGCCGCTGTGTCACCTGGCACCCGGACAGGCGCGGGTGGAGATCTATAACTCGGAGCTTTCCGAAGCCGCGGTGATGGGCTTCGAGTACGGCTTTGCGCGCGATTATCCCGAGGCGCTGGTGGCCTGGGAGGCGCAGTTCGGGGACTTCGCCAATGGCGCGCAGATCATCGTCGACCAGTTCATTGCGGCGGGCGAAGACAAGTGGGACCTGCTGACCGGCCTGGTGCTGTTGCTGCCGCACGGGCATGAAGGCCAGGGGCCGGAGCACTCCAGCGCGCGCATCGAGCGCTATCTGCAACTGTGCGCGCGCGACAACATGCAGGTGTGCCAGCCTTCGACCGCGGCGCAGTACTTCCATCTGTTGCGGCGGCAGGCGCTGCGCAAGTGGCGCAAGCCGCTCATCTGCTTCACGCCGAAGAGCATGTTGCGGCATCCGGAAGCAGTTTCGCCGGTAGCCGAACTGGAGCGTCCGCGGTTCCTTAACGTCATTCCTGACGAGGGTGCGCGCGAGGCAAAACGCGTTCTGTTGTGCACTGGCAAAATCGGCCAGGAACTTCGCATGGAGCGGCGCAAGCTGAAGATGGCGGGGCCGGCGATTGTCTCACTGGAGCAGATGTACCCCTTCCCCGACGCGGAGATCAAGCAGTTGCTCGAAACGTACAGGAGCGCCCACGAGTTCGTCTGGGTCCAGGAAGAACCGGCGAACATGGGGGCGCTGTCGTTTGTGGTGCCGCGGCTGAAGAAGATCCTGGGGCCGAAGGTGCGGAGCATCAAGCGCGCCGAGAACGCGACGCCGGCGACGGGATCAGCCAAGGCGCATGAACTGGAGCAGAAGACGCTGATCACGCTGGCGCTGGGCAAAGGCGAGTAGCCCAGCAGCTTCCGTCGCAAGACGGACAAGTCCATGTCGGCTAAGGCTTGCCCGCAAACTCCGATATCCGTCAGCGGGAAGTCGTTCCCTTTTGCCAGGATTGGCTCTCTGCCAAGCTTAGCGAGGACGTAAACGAAACATCCCCAAAATTCAGTCCAGCCCGGTGTCGGCCTTTCCCATAAGGCCCAGGACCACAGTCGCTTGCTACGCAGCTCAATTAGGGTGCGGTCGCACTGGGGCGCCGAATGCCAACGGCTAATCGTTCCCACCGAAGATCGCCGCGCACAATCGGCCCAGCTCGCGGCAATCCTCATCGCTCAGCCCGCTTAAGACGCTCGCGACCTCGGAATCAACCTGCGGCTCCATGCTCTCCAGCAGCCGCAATCCCTTGGCGGTGATGAAGGTGACCGTCTGGCGCTGGTCTTCGCTGCCACGCCTGCGCCGCACCAGCCGCCGCGTCTCCAGCCGATCGAGCAGCCGCGTGATGTCGGACGCCCGATCGATCATGCGGCAGGCGATCTCGCATCGGGGATGTCCGTTTGGGTAGGCTCCCCGCAGAATGCGTAGCACGTTGTACTGCGCGCGGGTGATCTTGTGCTCGGCGCAAACCCGGTCCATCAAGTCATTGAGGGTCGCCGCCGCGACCAGCACGCTGAGCAGCGCCTCCTGCGCCGGGCTGGCGAATTCATCCTGTTTCAGCCGGCGGCTGAGCGCTTCCGTCATCTTTCGTTTATAAGCCACGGCCGCGGCACCCGTCACGTGCGACCGCTCGCATATTGCGTTTTGAGCTGCGCGTTCCTACGTTGCCGTCGCTACGCGATCCAGGCTCATCATTGGCACCTGTACCAGCGCGGAAACGAATTCACTGTCCAGCGTACGCTTTCATTCGAATGAGCAGTCTATCTAGATATCCAGCGGCATTCCCCACCCATCCGTCGTCAATTTTCTCTTTCTTGGGAAGATTCGCAAACTCCTGCTCCCACTTCTTGTCGTCGTCGTTGGGAAGTAGTCTCTTCAGGCATTCAGATTGGAGATTAGTCACCGAGGGCACAAAGCCCTTCGTAAAATTCGTGTACTGTTGCGCAAACAATGTTTGTTCAGCGGCATGAAGGGCTATCAACTGCTGGCGGTCCGCGGCTGTCAAAGACGGATTCGCCATGTTGCGCTGAAATGCAACGTCTGACTGATAAGGAAGTCTTTGGTGACTATCTTCTATTTCCGTGAATAGTTTTTCATATCTAGCTAAGGAGGTGATTAGTTCACTAATAATTTCCTTGTTGCTGAGCTGCGGTGCTGTAGTGACAGCTTGTCCGGATAGGGGCATTTCGCCTGGTGCCTCTCCCTTCGGTGTTGGTGGAAATGTGTGTCTGGCTCCTTTAGTTGGGCTTTTTTGCCCGAGTACCTGTCCGATTTCTTCATCAAACATTTGTCTTAGCTGTCCAACTATAATGCCATCTATACTTGCGTTATAAGAAGGCACAAGTGTCGGTGCGCCTTCCGTTTTCGCTTGTTGTTCGTGCCGTGTAACGCTACGGATTGTCCAAGCGATATCCGCCTTAGCTAAGAAAAACAACGGGATAGCCGACACAAAAATAATCAGGAGCCTCCTTCCTATTCTTAATGTGCCAATCCACCTAGCTTTCGCCAGCCACAACACTGCGGTTATCCAGGCTCCGTAGGCCGAAAAAGCCGCGATAATAGAAGTAACTGTAGACAAAACCAGATTCACCAAGCAGAACGCTAATAAAATTGCAAATATCGGGGTGGTAATTAGGTCGTACAACCCGTGCAATAACCAGCTACCAGTCCGCACGGGAGTTGGCCAACGACGGTATAGATATTCGTGGAGCCCGTCGTCGGCGCTCTTGACCTTTTGCCATAATGTACATACCCACTGCGCCATAACGCGGATTTTCTTCCGCCACCAACCGACTTCTTCGATCGGACTATTTTCGTTTGGTTCGGCCACTGGCCGAACCTCCGCCCCAGCGTAGTGCTTCGGAAGGTTGTTGATATCGAATTGAGACACAGGCTTCGCCCTTCGGCCCTGTACAATCAGGGCGAGCACGATTGTGCGCCGAGTACCCTGTCCGACTCAATTGAATAATAGTGATTGAACTCGTGCCCTGCGCCGGCATCGAACCCACCGCCGCCGCATCCAACCTGCTTCGCGACAATCTCTCCGCGATCTTTGGAATGCCATCGCAGCTCGAAGCCCTCTCCTCCGATCCTCGCGTCACCGTGCGCCGCGCCGGCGATCCCAATGCTGCCGGCCGATGTGTCGTCTACTGGATGCAGCGGGCGCAACGCGCGCTCGACAACCCGGCGCTTGACCTCGCAGTCCACGCCGCCAACGTGCTCAGGCAGCCGGTCGTGATCTTCTTCGCGCCGGTGCCGTTTTATCCTCACGCCAACCTGCGTCACTACGAGTTTCTCGCGCAAGCCATTCCCGGCACGGCGGAACGCGCACGCCAGCGCGGCATCGGATATGTCCTGCGGCGCTATCCCCAGCATTCGCTGCTGCGCTTCTGCGACGAGGTGAAGGCGTCGCTCGTGGTTGGCGACGAGAACCCCATGCGCGAGCCCAACCAGTGGCGCGAGTTGGCCGCGAAAAAACTCAACATCCCGCTGTGGACGGTCGATGCCGACGTGATCGTGCCGTCGAAGCTTCTGGAGAAGGAGCAATACGCCGCGCGCGTGATTCGCCCGCGCCTCGAACGCCGCTTCGAGCAGTTCCTGCAGCCGCTGTCGAATCCGAAAGCGAAAGTGGAGTGGCACAAGCCGCCCGGCCTGCAAGCGCTGCCGGACGACGGCTCGCTCGACCTGACGGAAGGCTGGAAAGATCTCGACCGCTCAGTACAGCCGGTCCGCTCGTTTCGCGCTGGAACCACTGAGGCGCTGAAGCTGCTGCGCGAGTTCGTCGCGCATAAGCTGGCGCGCTATCCCGAGCAACATGGCAAGCCGGAGATGGATGGAACCAGCCGCCTGTCTCCTTATCTGCACTTTGGCCACATCGGCCCGCACACCGTCGCGCTGGCGGTGGAGAACGGCGCTGCGCCGCGCGCCGCCAAAATTGATTTTCTCGATCAGCTCATCACCTGGCGTGAGCTGTCCATCAACTTTGTGCACTTCAACCCGCTCTACGACTCGATTGAGAGCGCGCCGGACTGGGCGCATCGCACCTTGTCGGATCACGCGCATGACCGGCGCCCGGTCACTTACTCGCGTCGCCAACTCGAGCGCGGCGAAACTCGCGACGAGCTGTGGAATGCGGCCCAGCGCCAGATGCTGCACGCCGGCTGGATGCACAACTACATGCGCATGTACTGGGCGAAGAAGATCCTGGAGTGGAGCCCGTCGCCCGCGGTGGCGTACCAGACGGCGGTCTACCTGAACGACAAGTACTTTCTCGACGGCCGCGACCCCGACGGCTATGCCGGGATTGCCTGGGCCATTGCCGGGAAGTTCGATCGCCCCTGGTTCGATCGGCCCATCTTCGGCACCATCCGCTACATGAGCGACAAAGCGGCAGGCAAGAAATTCGACGCCGCCAAATACATTCGGCAAATGGCCGATCTCGACGGCGACGAACCTCGCGAGCGCCTGCTCTTCGAGTGACCCTGCGGTACGGCTTAGATACAACTCTCCTGCAAACTCCCCACAGCAAATCCATCTGTCTACAACCTTAGTCGAGCGCCGCTTTTTTCGCGGCTTTCCGCCACTCTGGCGGTGCTAAAATTTTGCTATGCCGTTCCCCATCGATCGTCCCCGCCGTCTGCGCCGCACCGAAGCGATGCGCTCGTTCGTTCGCGAAACCCGCCTCACGCCCGAGGGCTTCGTCTATCCTCTGTTTGTCTGTCCCGGCGAAGGCATTCGCAAAGAAGTGCGCTCCATGCCCGGCGTGTACAACCTCTCCATCGACGAGGCGGTGAAGGAATGTGCCGAGGTGAAGTCGCTCGGCATCCCCAGCGTGATCCTGTTCGGCCTGCCGGAGACGAAGGACGAAGTTGCGACCGGCGCGTGGGCCGACGACGGCATCGTGCAGAGGGCGGCGCGCGCTATCAAGCGCGAGGTGCCCGGCCTGCTGCTGATGGGCGATGTGTGCCTCTGCGAATATATGTCGCATGGACACTGCGGGCTGGTCGATACCTCCGACCCGAACGCCAAGGCCCGCCTCGAGGCGCTGGAGTTTGTCGACGAGCTGAAGTCCAAGGGCAAGCTGTTAATCACGACGCAAGCGGCCTCTGCCGCGGCTGCGGTTGCCGCGGTGGGAATGATCACCGCGTCGGCCGAGGACTACGAGATCCTGAACGATCCGACGTTGGAGCTGCTGGCGCGCACTGCGGTTTCGCAGGCCAAGGCGGGCATGGACATCATCGCCCCCTCCGACATGATGGACGGCCGGGTGAAGGCCATCCGCACCGCGCTCGATGAAAACGGTTTTCAAAATATTCCCGTGCTCTCCTACGCGGCCAAGTTCGCCAGCGGCTTCTATGGCCCCTTTCGCGAGGCTGCCGATTCGGCGCCGCACTTTGGCGATCGCCGCTCCTATCAGATGGATCCGGCCAACCTAAACGAGGCCATGCGCGAGATCGAACTCGACCTGGAAGAAGGCGCCGACATGATCATGGTCAAGCCGGCGATGCCGTATCTCGACGTGATTCGCGCCGCGCGCGAGCGCGTCGATGTGCCGGTCGCCGCCTACCAGGTAAGCGGCGAGTACGCCATGATCAAGGCTGCCGCGCTCAACAACTGGATCGACCACGAGCGTGTCATGCTGGAGTCGCTGCTTTGCATCCAGCGCGCCGGCGCGTCCATTACGCTCACCTACTTTGCCAAGGAAGCGGCGAGACTCCTGTAACCGGGTTGCAGGTTCGACGTCCGGGTTTCTACTCTTCAGTCGCGAATTTCCGTTCGCCGATTAGAACTATCAAATACCGGATTGGCCGGCGGTCCTCGTTCTCCGCTTGAAACTCCATCATGTGATTTCGATTCCAGCTCAGTTGAATACCACGCCCACTCTGCTGGAAACTGGAAGCTTGAAACTCGAAACTGCTCCTAAGCCCGTTTCTCACTCGACAGCCGTGCTCGTCATCGCCGGCGTTGCCGCGGTCTGGGGACTCGGCTTTCCCATGACTCGCATCGCGCTCGAAGGCGGCCTCTCGGCGGGAGCGCTGATGAGCGTGCGCTTCCTGGTGGCCGGCGTGCTGATGCTGACCATCCTGCGCGCCCGGCACATTCGCATCGAGCAGCGCGGCGTGATCGACGGTATGTGGCTGGGACTGCTGCTCGCCGTGCTCTTCTGGTCGCAGACCGATGGCATGCGCTTCACCACGACGGCGAAGTCCGGCTTCATCACCGGTCTTTATGTGCTGTTCACGCCGTTGATCGCGGTTGCCGTCGGCCAGCGAATCAAGCTGGCGTCGGCGGCCGGGGCAGTCATCGCGAGCTATGGACTGTATCTGCTGGTGCACTTGCCGGGCGCATGGTGGGCAGGCTGGAATCGCGGCGACCTGGAGACCTTGTTGTGTGCCGTGCTGTGCGCCGTTCATATCGTGCTGATGGGCGTGTTCGCGCGGCGCACCGATGCATGGCTGCTGGCGGGCACGCAGGTCATCGTCGCCGGCATTGTCTCGATGGCGGTCACGGCTTTTCTGCCCGCACCTTATGGATACCAACACCTGGCGCAAGGGCTGTCGCAATTTTCGGTGATGGGGGCGCTGTTGTATCTGGCGCTGTTCTCCACTGTATTCGCTTTTTGGGGACAGGCGATCGCGCAGACGCAGCTGGGGCCGGCCGAAGCGGCTGTGCTGTTTTGCATCGAGCCGGTGACGGCGGCGCTGCTCAGCGTCTTCTGGCTGAAGGAGCCGATGAGCCCGCGACAAGCCTGGGGCGGCGCGCTCATCGTACTCGCCATGATCGTCTCCGAAGCGCTGCCCTACATGTTTCGCGCGATCACCGTGCCCGACACGCGGCCGTAAAATTTTGCTCGAAACAATTTCTTTCCCCGGCCTTTCGGTGGTTACCAAAAATGTTCTACGCAGAACAATCTTGCCGGCAAACCTGTAAGCGCCTGAGGCTTAGCTGTTTAGGCCCCCTTACGACGTTGGTGGAGTAACCGGGGCCTCATTCCAAAACGGGAAGCACTGCCGAGATATTTCACTCAGGCTCTTGAAAAGATCGTTCAAAGCGGAGTGGGAATGGGCGCGATTCGCCAAGTCGGCTGTTCTCGCAACGCACACACAATCATGCGGCCGGGGCCTTGCGCCAGGACCGTTTCCTGCCCTTTAACGCGCAAAGCCGTTCCACCACATCTTCGAACAAACGAAAGTACGGCCCGAAGCTGAGTTTTTCTTCCGCAAAGCGTCGCGCGTTTGTTGACATTCGCGCGACCTCCGCAGGGTTCGCGATCAGGGGAAGCAGTTCCGCGGCCCAGGTTTCGATAGGAGCGTGTCGCGGTATTCGCAACCCATTCTGCCCGGGCAGTACGATGTCGCGCACTCCGGGAATGTCCCTGACGATGCAGGGCAGGCCAACCGACAACGCCTCGGTTACGGCTTCGGGCACGAAATCCTGCTGCGAGGGAAAGACAAATAGGTCGCTCTGCTGAAACACGGGGAGCAGTTCGTCGCGGTTCTTTCCCTTCAGCCACACGACACCTTCAGGAAGCCGCTCGCCCTCCAGCAAGGGATCGTTCGAGGCGAGGGTGAGTGTGCAATGTCCGGCAAGGTGAGCGCGGTACAGTGCCAGCAGGAAATCGCCTCCCTTGCGCACGAAGTCGTTGCCCACCCACAACAGGCGCACCGGAGCGGCGCGCGCGCGTTCAATGGGCTTCCAGTACTCAAGGTCGTGCGCCGCCAGTCGAACAAAGCAGCGCTCTTCGGGGACCTTGTAGTCGCGATGGAGAGATTCTGCGCAGTCGGTGCCCTTGGGAAGGTAGTAATCGTACCGATTGGCTATCCTGTCGAAGGCTAGATGGTGAGCGTGATGGACGAGCCTGCGCCGCCAGCCGCCTACGCCGCGCTCAAGCACCTGGGCGGAGATACTGGCGGGTGTGCAGTCCAGCAGCACCGCAGCCGGACAATGCCTGGCCACCGGGGCAAACGCGATGGCAAACTCCCAGACATTTACCAGCAATATGTCGAACTGACCCTGAAGGGCAGAGCGCGCAGTTTGCCGCGCCACCGACTCGAATTCCCAGGCGCTGATGCGGCGCGCCCAGCGGGGCGCAGGATGCTTGCGATATTCGGCGGAGTCAACCAGCACATAGTTGCACTCCAGGTAAGGTATGCGATCCAGGGTCGCCCTGTATCTTGCTACCTCGACGCTATGCCCCAGAAGCGTGGTAAAGATACAAAGCGCTTTGGTCTTCTCCATTGGGTCCCGAACCGTAAGCTGGACGCACGCGGGCGGCATGATATGCCCGCCGAGCAGTCCACTATTCTATGGAAGGTGAAGCGCTTTTGCACCCTAGTCCGAAATTTCAAACTGAGAAACTACAAGAGGCCTGGCAAATAATCTGCGAGTTGTTGAAGCTGCGGAAAAGGCCGCGAATACAAGCCACGCTGAGGCTGCCGACCTCAGCTCCAACCCACATAGCCGACCTGAGCTCCACGCCACAATAGATGAGATCAGGACTAGTGCGGGAGGTCGTTCTGAAGGGCATCCTGAAGCCATTGAAGAGCACGTGCCAGGACCGGATCGTGGCCGGCCACAACGTCCCTTCGGGTGGCATGCACAACCAGGTCTGGGGTGACGCCGCTTCCCACGAACTCTTTGCCGTCGGCAAAGCTGTCGTGCTTTGTGCAGATGCGAGCCGTGCCGCCACCGGGCAGCTTAAAGACGAGCGGCTGGCCGGTACTGCCGGCGGTTGCTTCGCCGATGAGAGGGCCGCGGTGGGCCTGAGCAAAAGCGACAACCATGTCTTCTCCGGCAGAGAACGTGCGTGGGCTCGTGAGCATGACAACCGGTCCCGAGAAGTGCCGCGCCGCATCGGGTTCGATCATGTCTAGCGGAGGCTGAACCGGCGTCTCAGGATCGCCCCATGCCGCGTAGGCCGCAACCCACTTCGTAAGGCGGGACATCTCGCCCGGCGAGCTTTTGGTAATGAGTGCGGCGAGGATGTGAGATCCGACAGAAGTGCTGCCACCCTGATTCTCACGCACATCCAGCACCAGGGAGTTTGCCTTGCTGATCTCTGGCCAGTGCGTGTCCCACTCTTTCGCTGCGGTGTCATCGCCAAAGCTGTTCAACGCCACATAGGCCACTCCGTTCGGGAGCATGCGAAACTCAAACGCTCGTGTCCGGGGCGCCTGGTAGCGCGGCACCGTCAGAGTGTGACTTGTGCGTACACCTGAGGGCGTGCTGGTTGTGATTTGAAAGCTCGTGCCTTCGGGGGCCTGGAAGAGATCGTGCCCGAAGGTCCGATTGTCGCGGTCCTGAGGGCTGGATGCAGAGACGAACGGTTCAACGTTTTGTATGGCCCAGGCGATCGCCGGCTCGCCATTGATAGTGAGAATTTCATCTCCCGGATGAAGTCCCTGCAGATCGAAACCTGGTAAGCGCTTGCCGAGAATCAGGACATGTCCGTCGACAAGGCGAGTTAGCAGAGGCATTGGGCTGATGTTGAGCTGGTCTGGGGGATAGACATTGGAATGGCCGTCGCGCAGAAGGGCATAGAATCGCTGGACGGTCCGGTAGTACTGCTCGGTTGATTTCGTGGCCAGTACCTGCGGGATAAAGTCACGATAAGTCTGGTCCCAATCCAATTGGGGTACATGCCAGAAATTGGCGAAGCTAAACTTTGCCTGCGCCCACAGTTCGGAGAGTCCTGCTAATTTATCGCTGTCCGAAAGATTGGGCCGGTACGGGGTGAGAAAGGCGCTGGCATTCCACTGCCGATCAAGCTGAGCAGCGGCCTTCGCTGAATCAGAGCCTGCATCTTGGCAGAAACATATCCCGGGCAACAGGTATAGCAGGACGAGGGTGGTCGACCGAAGCATCTTGCTAATTTATTCGAAGAGCCGATCGGACTGAAAGATTGAGATCGGGGGCCCACCGGAGCAAACGAAGCTCTGATGGGGGCGCCCGCATAGGTCGACGATGTGCAGGATGAGGTGGGCCGCCCATAGAGCAGGCGAGATTTACTGTTTCCCGGCCTGGGTCGCGGGACACGAAGGTAACTCGGGGAGCCGGACGCTATTGCCTGGTCCCGATTACCTGGGCTTCCGTCGGCATGGTTGGTATGCCGCCAAGTATCGCGAAAGTATTAACTTCTATTGGATATCAGTTGAAGTGACCGTAACATCGTTATCGTCAAGGCCATGTCCTGTCTGAAAGCATTCTCCAGTACACGCTTGCATTAGTACGAAACTCTGCCATAATCGCGCCAACTACAAGCACGAGAGAGCCACGGCTAGCGCTCATTGTTGAACCCCTACGTCGAGCCTGCCGCTGCCTGGAAATGTTTCCCGGGCAAGTTCCCTTACTGTCCTCTCGGTCTAGCGTACGGAATTTGAAGATAAGCAGCGCTTCAGCCGGAAGGTTGCGGCAGCAAGGCTTAACTTCGTTCCAATATGCGCGAAGCGTCGTCGGAAAATCTGGCCTTCCCCCGCTTGCCGGCGTCATCTCGCGTTCCGATCATCGCTCCTTAAGCGGCGACGACCGGCCGAAAACAAACCAGGAGATAAACCAATGAAGAGAATTGCGCCACTATGGATGTTCGCCTTGCTGGTTCTAGGTACAGGAGCAGCATGGGGGAATGACGCCATTGTTTCCACAGTCACTCCACTAACCAATCCCTACTCGAATCCGCCGATCGTGCAGATCAACGGAGTTTCGCAAGGCAATATTCGCCTGGTCTACACCGTGGTGGGAACGCAATTTCCCTGTGGACCACAGAATCCATTCGCCACCTTCAACCTTGGCATGCTCGACCAGAGAGGCAGCGGACCGGTACGGGGGTCGTATCCCGCGACATTGTCTCTGGCCGACTCCGGAAACGGAACTCCGGTGCAGCTGGCCCCTTTGCCGAACAGCTTCACGGTCAACGGCATCGGTTGGAGCGACAACTCGAATGTGAGCGTAAACATTGACTGCGGCAGCCTTCCCGCTCCCGCCGACGGCCAAGTGATCGATGGGCAGATGAACCAGTCCACCAACAACGGCTCACACCTGAACACGATCAGCACCATTCAGGTACATATCATGCTGGTGTTCCCGACGAACGCTTGTGTGAAGCTATATTCGTTCCAAAGCGATCAGAACACGTTCGACATCCTGACCGGGGTGACGGTCATTCCCATGAACTCCTTCACCAAGTCGACGGATCCCAGCTCAGTATCAGTGGACGGGATGGTCGTGAATACCTGCACTACGCCACAATCGTTCGATATTGCCGCCAACCTGGGACAATATTGGCAGAATATTGCCGGATCGAGTATCGGCAGCTCAACCTATACCTATACGACCGCCGGCGAATTTGATCCAACCAGTTACGGGCTCGCGGCCTGGGGCACCAGCACGCCTCAGGGCGAGACACTGTGCGTCAAGAACTTCACGCTTGCGCCAGGGTACTCGTTGCTGATGCGGGTGTACTCAGTGGTTGTCCCGTGGACGCCGCTGGTAAACCTGCCGCAGCCTTTCCCGTACTCGGCAACGTTGTACAGTCCGGGCAGTAACTGCGCCGGCAACCTGCTGCCGAGCACTCTGGTAGGCCCGAACAATCCGGCGACTTCTTCGCTGCCGTGGACGTATTAACGTAGCCGAGTGGAGCTGGTGGGTGGTGGTCCAGGCGACCACACCAGACTCTCGATCAGCTAGCGCCATGCCCCATCCGAGCGTCAGTTGCTCGGGTGGGGTTTTGCGTTGTGGGTAACAAATGGGGTGGTGATTCCGACCACCTTCACAGAATAATCCGCTCGTCGCCTACGCGGCGGGTGACGCGCTCGCGGTCGAGATACTCCAGCAGGGGAATGGCATGTTTGCGGGTGATGCCGAAGAGGTCTTTGAAGGTGGCGACGTTGATTTTCGGCGTTGCGGCCTTTTGCTCGAGGACACGGGCGCGCAGTTCGGCGAGGGCGTCGCGGTGGAAGACCAACTCGTCGGAGAGCTTGACCAGCACGCGGTCGCGCAGCAGCAGGGTAACGATTTTCTGCGCGCGAACTTTGTCGACGGGCAGGGAGGCGAGCACGTCCTTCAGCAGCGGGACTTTCAAGCCGGTGTCGCGGAAGGCGCGCTCGATTTGCGCTTTCGATTCGGCCTCTTCGTCGCGCAGGACCACGCCCTTGCCGGCGGCGTGAACGATCTCGCCGGCCACCTGCAGCTGCTTTGCGTGTAGCAGCGAATCCAGCACTCCGCGGTAAACAGGCGGCTGCAGATGGAGCGACTCGCGCAGCTCTTCCTGGCCGATGCCGGGCTGCAACGGATTGGCATGGTGGAAGCGATCGACGCGCTCCCGCATGCGCTTGCCCAGCGCTTCGACCAGGGCTGACGCGAGGAAGCGATTTTCGAAGCGCGCGGCCTTGCCGGCAGCGACGATTTCCCGGGCGACGGTTTCAAGCTGCGAGGGCTGCCAGCCCGTCTCCGCAATCGCATCGGCAAGCGAGAGCCCCTCGGCGCCGCGACGGGCGACGCGCGCGAGCAGCTCTTCGTGAGGGCCCACCCTCTCGCCAAAGTCCGGCGAGAAGGGTGGGGCACCCGTGCTGGCGCTCACGTCAGAGGCTGGCGAGTAGGATGGGGCACCCGGGTGCAACAGGGCGCGCAGGAATTCCAGGCGCTGCTCGGCGCGCGCGCGCTTCGGCGGCTGCACGGCATCCAGCACGCGGCCGCCGCCGATGGTGATGACGGGCGAGAACTGGCGGACGATGAAGCGGTCGCCGGGCAGCAGCAGCAGCGGCTCCGCCAGCTTCAGCTCGGCGATGCCGGATTCGCCCGGCGGGAGGCGTTTGATGCCGAGCAAGTGGAGCTCGGCGATGGTTTCGGCAGTGAAAGCGTGAAGATGCACTCGCGCACGGTCGGGCAATGTTTTGGCGGTGCGGAGCAGGTCCAGCATCACGCTCACCCGCGAGACGGGACGAAACAGTTGAGGGGCGGTGAGCATCATGCCGCGCGCGAGGTCGGCGACTTCGACTCCGGCGAGGTTGAGCGCGGTGCGCTGGCCGGCAAAGGCGTGCTCGGCGGCGGCTCCATGGACCTGTACGCCGCGCACTCGCACGCGCTTGCCGGTGGGATGCACCTCCACTTCGGCATCCTTGTGCACGGTGCCCGCGATCATCGTCCCGGTGATCACCGTGCCAAAGCCTTTCATGCTGAAGACGCGGTCGATGGGCAGGCGAAAGGCGGCGGCCGAGTCTTTGGCGGGAATCTCAGCGGCCACGCGCGCCAGCTCGGAACGGAGCTGGTCCAGGCCGCGGCCGGTCTTCGAGCTGACAGCGACAATGGGCGAGCGCGCCGGATCAAGGAACGAAGCGCGCAGGAACTCGGACGCTTCCAGCTTGACCACCTGCAGCGTGTCCTCATCCACCATGTCCGATTTGGTGAGGACGGTGATGCCGCGCTGCACGGCGAGCAGGCGGCAGATATCGAAGTGCTCGCGGGTCTGCGGCTTGACGCCCTCGTCGGCGGCGATGACGAGCAGGACGAGATCGATGCCGCCGATGCCGGCCAGCATGTTGCGGACGAAGCGCTCGTGGCCGGGAACGTCGACGAAGCCGATGCGGATGGAATCGCCGGCGGGGGATGTAAGGTCGAGGTTGGCGAAGCCGATGTCGATGGTGATGCCGCGGCGCTTCTCTTCTTCCAGGCGATCGGGGTCGGTGCCGGTGAGCGCGCGGACGAGGGCGCTCTTGCCGTGGTCGATGTGGCCGGCGGTTCCGACGATGACGGCCTTCACGGAATCCAGTGTAATGTAGAGGGTGAACGGGTGGCCCCGGGCCCGCGTCATGCCTGCCGTGCTGGACGAGAGTAGGCCCTTTCGGTGGGCGTGTATCGTCGGCGGGAGCCCGAGTTGGGTCGAATCGACGGCTTGCATAAGGATCTTTTCCATACCTCGACGTGGGAGTCAGCCGTCACCCAGGTCTCAAAGCCCGTGAGACCTGGAGCACCCCTTCAATGCCGGACGCCTGAAAGCCTAGCCTAAGCTCGCCCAGAGCTTGCCCGGAGCTTGCCGAAGAGGCCCACACTACTACAGTGTTTCTGGAACTCTCAAGCGGGCTTGGGCGAATCGCACTAAGACCTTTGCTATGCGACAATAGAGGTGGAGAACTAGCGTCAGCCTCTCGGGTTTACTAGGGTTGCGCCAATCCCCCAGGAAGTCTTTGCTTCGTCGGGTTGAAGGGCGTCTAATTTACCTGATCACCTGCGTACTTCATCGGACGAATGGCTTCCATCCTCACCCCGCCGGACCGGTCAACTTCGCTGCCGCACAGTGACGATGATCAGCTCGCGCTTTGGAGCGAGCAGGACTCCGCCGGCCCGGAAATCACCCCGCATCTGCTGCTGCAATTAGAGGATGAGCTGGAGCGCTCGCGCACGCGCGAGGCCTTCTGGATCTCGGTGGTCGTCCACCTGATGGTGGTGATCTTTCTGTTCATGTCGCCGAAGATTTTTCCGGGGACGAAAGGTGTGGTGCTGATCTCGCCGGCTGACTTAATGCGCAACCAGCAGATGACGTATCTGGACCTGCCGCCGGACATGCAGAAGGCGCCGAAGGTGGCGCCGAAGACCGATGTGCTCTCGGACAAGAACCGCATTGCCGAGAGCCGGCATCCGATGCTGGACAAGAAGACGCTGGAGGAGCTGAAGCGGGCAGGTCCGCCGAAGCCGCCGGCGGCGCCGGCGCAGCAGGCGAAGATATCGCCACCGGCCATGCCTGCGCAGCCTCCACAGTCGCAGGCGCCGAACCAGGCGCAGAACCAGCAATCGGGACAGTTGCAGAACGCCCTTCCGCAGGACAATCCGCGTTTGCCCGCGCAGCAGCAGAGCACGCCGAAGTTTCCCACCAGCATGGCCGGCATCATGTCGCCGGGCTCGTCGATTGAGCAGGCCGAGCGCGCGGTGGCGGCGCGGCGTGGCGGCGGCACCTTCGGCGGCGGCGGCGATTACGGCGTCGGCCCGGGAGGAAGCGCACGGGTGCAGGGCAACCTCGAGGTGCTGACCGACACCGAGGGCGTGGACTTCGGCCCATATTTGTCGCGCGTGCTGCAGGCCGTGCGCATGAATTGGTACAACCTCATCCCCGAAGAAGCGCGGCCGCCGCTACTGAAGAAGGGCAAAGTTTCAATCGAGTTCGTCATCCTGAAAGACGGCAAGGTGGGGGGAATGAAGATCGTCGGGCCCTCCGGCGATGTCTCACTCGACCGCGCGGCCTGGGGCGGGATCACGGCCTCGCTGCCGTTCGCGCCCTTGCCGACGGAGTTTCACGGGCCATATCTCGGGTTGCGCTTCCACTTCTACTACAATCCCGGCAAAGGCGACATCGAGTAGCGGCGAGGGTGCCGTCGGCTGAAAGCCGA
>Ga0070741_10004062_pt1 | contig 34799 bp, 19 predicted proteins | sample Coa_R1_4_FD_66440 | JGI IMG/M metagenome (GOLD analysis project Ga0070741, IMG submission 66440) | Surface soil microbial communities from Centralia Pennsylvania, which are recovering from an underground coalmine fire - Coalmine... | ecosystem: Environmental > Terrestrial > Soil > Unclassified ... | reverse complement strand
GCTCATGGCGGCGGTCAGATATTGATCGGACCCGTCGTGGCGCATCATTGTCGCACCCATGCGCATCGCCGCCCGGCCCGCTGCAACACGTCGTTGAGTCGTGAGGCGGTTTCGTGGCGTGGCGACGGCGATCCCGCGCAGGATCGCCGGTTATCACAGGCGCCGTCGGCGTGTGGTGGGCTGAAGCTTGGTCGGAACCACGAAGGGTATAGCCGAACTGCTAGCCAATGACCGAGGCCCATGTCCCGGCGCCGGCCAAACCCAGCACGATGGCGACGAAAATCGCGGCCTCGAAGGCCGACATAGTCCAGGCAGTAGGCATCATATGGATAACTCCGTTTGCCAGCCCGACGCGCAACAAGAGTTACTTTAAGCTCCTTTTCTAACCGACCTCTGAATAGCTTTGTAATCGCCGCGGGCGGCAATGCGCGCCTGATCGAGCGGCCGGAAGATTAACCTTACCGGCAAGTGTCACTAGCTTGGCGCCAGCTGTGCTGCATACTCATCGCGAAGCCAGAGGACGGCAGCGGACGCATTACGCCTTGCCCCGCCCACTTGGCGGGGCTTCCTTTTGGCAATTGTTCTTACATTGGATAGCCAAGAAGCGCCGCGCGCCTGTCGCTTCCTGATCCTTGAGTGCTTTGCGACCGCCACGGACGAAGCGCCGGTGGCAAAGCCGCTCTGTATAATGCGAACCCGCGTCGTAAAAAGTCCTCCTCTGGCTCCACCTAGGTTGACTTGCCGTCGGCCAGTGGTCACGTGCCCGCTCGCCGTTCCGGGCTACACGGGAACCCGTTTCATGGAAGCTGCAGTTCAGCCAGTGCCTCTGAACTTGTTCTGACTGCCCACGCCGGGGAACGGAGCGCATAGAGTTCGACCTTGCAGCCCGCGTCCCGAGTTGCTCGTTCGACCACATTCCGCATGCCCAAGAGCAAGGTCACGATCGCGAGTGGCTGATATTTGGCGATCCGTGCTGGCAGATTTGCTGCGAGCGCAACCAGCGACGCTCGCTGCCGCCCATAGCGGTTATTGGGATCAGCACAAGATCGTCAAGATACCAACCCCGCGCATCGAAACGATCGAGAAACTCGAGGCTGGCCTGCGTTTACTCGATTTCTCCTGATCTTGCCCCCAAGCTTTATCTGATCCGAAGCTCCCGCTGATGGATCGATTTGCTGGGGCCGGCCGGTGATGGCGATGGAGCGCAGACAGGCCATCGCCGCACCCGCACATTTAAAACGAGAATACCTATTAACTTCATCTTAGTACGATGGCGGTATCCTATTGAGCGGTGATATTCGATCGATTGCGTTAATTATTTGCAATACTGGCTCACTGCCAGTACTCGCCCTGGTATTCACAGATGGCTGCCGATCCGTCCGCAGCGATGATTGCCGAACTTGAAGACGTGTTGGCGCGATGCCCGAAGCTTCGTCGCTCGCTGGTCATTCAAGAGGTGATCAAGCTCTTGCTTGCTCAGCCGAAGGACAACAACCGTCAGCTCAGTTCGTTTGACGAAGTCCTCGGATGCCTGATTCGTCAATCAGAGATCGCCGACCTCGCGGACCTCAGCAACGCCATTGCAAGGTCAGAACTGATGCTTCCGAAAGCCGTTCGGCAGCTTGCGTTTGACGAGGATGCGTCCGTAGCTGATCCGATTTTGAAACACTCGGCTTTCATCCTGGAGGAGGACCTAAATGACCTTGCCCAAACGAGAGGTCAACAGCAGCTCTCCGCGATCAGTTCAAGGACGAAACTGTCCGAAAGCGTCACGACTAAGCTTGTGATGCGTGGGAGCGCAGCCGTACATGTTACGGTCGCCGATAACCCGGGGGCCCGCTTAAACGAAAGAAGCTTTGCAGTATTGCTGAAACTGGCCGAGCGGAATGAGCAGTTGGCGCAGGCGCTAGCAAGTCGACCCGATCTCCCACCAACGCTGGTGCGGAAGTTTCTAGCTCTGGTAACCGGAAAGCCGAGAATAGCCTTCTTGAATGCAGCGTCACCTAGGAGCGGCGTTGGGACCAAGCCGCAGCCAGTCCAAGAGGCCGATACGCAACGTGATTATTCCTCAGCCGAGAAGGAGGTGCTTGCGCTCAGCCGTTCGGGCCAGCTGACTGATTCTGCGGTGAATCGATTCGCCATGACACAGGATCACGAGAGGCTCACGGCAGCTTTGGCGCTCCTTTCAGAAGCGCCAGTGACTGTTATCGAGCGGCTGCTTTGCCGTGATAGGCTTGACGAGATGGTTGTGGTCTGCAAGGCAGCCAGACTCCGATGGGCCACTACCGTGTCCATTATTCGCTGCACCCTAGGCGGCGTCTCCGCATCTGAAGAGGAAATGGGGGAGTTAAAAAAGCTATTCGAAACGCTGTCGCTTTCAGAAGCGCAATGGACCGTTCGTTTTGGCAAGGTGGTCGGGATCGGCGATTGCAATCCGAACGCAGAGAAGCAAAAGTCCGATAGACGACGATGAGCAAGGGGGGAAGCTCGAAGAGCCGCCCGAGTCCGGCTGAGGCACAGGTATCCCGTCAATCTCATAGGGGTGGAAGGCACCTGGCGCCGAGCATGTTCTCTACTCGATGTCTTTCTTGTCCCAAGATCGACCAGACTAGCCTCTCGACCATGTGAGCTAGTTTGGACCGACGGTTCAACTGCTGGAATCGGTTTCGTGAGCGACAAGCCAAGCAGGAAATCAGCTCAGATGATGAAAAGCGTTGGCCACCTATACCGAGGCTGCTGACTGTGAAATGCAGCTCATGAGAGGCCGGAACCGATGACTTGTGTTCATGTTGTTGCAGACAAGGTCGAAACGCTTGCTGCTGTCGGTGCTGTACTTCAGGGCAGGCACTCCGTGACCTCCGACTGCTCGGAAGACCAGCAACATGGAGCAGCAGCACTCAAGCTATAGTGGTGAAGGCCGACCTGCGCAGCATCGAAAATAATTATTCTGTAAAGAAGCTGTTTGGCTCATGGGCCAACGTACCTATCAAAATATTCTTAGTGGAAGAATCTTCCCATTTGCTCGTCTCACGAGCCTACTCGTTGGGCGCCACGGATGTGCTCGTCGGTCCGACCATTCAGATCAAACTTCTTGCAGCTTTGAACAACAGGATGAATGATCTCGGGTCGTCAGCAAAAGCGGCAGATCCGCAGGCGGCAGCGGCGGCAGGCGAATTTGCGTTGGCTTCCTCATTCAGCTCAGTATCGGCAGCTATTCCGGTGGATGTCGAGAGCACTAAACAGGCAGGCCGCTTGATTGCAGAATGCGTGGCGGAACATGGGCTGGCCGAATGGTTGACGATGGTTCGTCGTCACCACGAGGGCACCTATCAACATTGTCTGCTGGTCACCGGGGTGGCTGTTGATTTTGGGCTTAGCCTCGGTCTGTCCAGAACGGACCTTGAGCGGCTCTGCTCGGCCGCGATCTTTCATGATCTCGGCAAAGCAAAGGTTCCACTCGCCATTCTGGACAAGCCCGGTCAGCTGGATCCTGCGGAGAGATCGATTGTCGAAACCCATCCACTTGCGGGTTATGAGGCGCTAAAGCATGTCCCTACGATCTCCCCCGAAATTCTTGATGCGGTCCGCCATCATCACGAATTTCTGGACGGAAGCGGATATCCGGACGGCCTCTGTGGGAACAACATATCCGACCTCGTTCGAGTTTTGACGATTTGCGATATCTTTTCCGCCTTGATCGAAGATCGCAGGTATCGACCGCCGATGTCGCGAGAAAAAGCTTTCACCATTCTTTGCGGGATGCGCGGCAAATTGGAAGGAGCTTTGCTTGGCGCTTTCAAGGAAGTGGCTCTAAAGCGATAAATCGTCGCAGGCATAAAACTCATATAAGTTCCCGCCTATAATGAGCGAATGGGTCGTCCATCAGCATCGGTGATTGGTGTTCCCTGGCCTCATGATCCGCGCGACGCAAGCAGCATCTCCAACGTTTCGCCACAGTGCAGATAGCTGCTTTTAGTTCCATCTCGATCGGGCTGATAAAGCCTATGGCTGAGTGACGACGAGCTGACTTTAGAAGCCCTCGATGTAGGCAAAGAGATCCCGTGTGGCTTCAGCCCGTGTTGCATAGTGTCTGTGGTGGACGAGCTCGGTCTTGAGGGTGTGAAAGAAGCTCTCCATCGGAGCATTGTCATAGCAGTCGCCCTTGCGGCTCATCGATGCCTTAAGGCCGGCGGATTGCATCAGTTTGCGGTAATCCGCGGAGGCATATTGAACGCCGCGAGCGGAATGGTGGATCAGGCCGGCACTTGGACGCTGCGCCGAGATCGCCATCCGCAAGGCCGCCAAAGGTATGGGACCAGACGTGGTCCTTAAGCGAACAAAGCAAGGAACCCTCGCTACGCGGCCAAGGTCAACTGTGACTTGGTTCACAACTAATTCCATTTGAAACGCGGTAAATGGTGGTGGCTGGCGCACCTCGTGCGTTCGCCAGGGCAACGCGCCCAAACAATCGCAAACGCGAGATCGGCCACATTTGCCTCTAAAAAGTATAAAGTATTCGTTCCGTTGGGTAGCGGCCTGTACAGCGGGAGGCGATGTGCAAGAAATTGCCGCCTGGCTTGAGCGACTTGGTCTAGGGCAGTACGCACAGCGTTTTGCCGAAAATGAAGTTGACCTATCCGTCCTCCCCCATCTGACCGACCAAGATCTCAGGGAGCTCGATGTTCCGCTTGGTCACCGGCGGAAACTCCTTGCAGCCATCAACGAGCTTGCACCCGCCGCGCCGGCCGAACTCGAATTATCTGCAGCTTCAATGGCTGCGAAGGCCGCGGACACTGGGGAGCGCCGTCAGGTCACCGTCATGTTCGCCGACCTGGTCGGCTCGACTGAGCTCTCGATGCGTATGGATCCTGAGGATCTGCGAGACATCATTTCAACATACCAGAAATGTGTCGCGGAGACAGTGCTCGGCTTCGGCGGCTTTGTCGCAAAATACATGGGCGACGGTGTGCTCATCTATTTCGGATATCCTGAGGCGCACGAGAATGATCCTGACTGCGCGGTACAGGCGGGACTGGAGCTGATCGTGGCGGTCTCTGCTCTCAAGACGCCGGTTCCCTTGCAGATCCGTGTCGGCATAGCGACCGGGGTGGTGATTGTCGGAGATCTGATCGGCTCCGGTGACGCGCAGGAACGTACCATTGTGGGTGACACCCCCAACCTCGCCGCGCGCTTGCAAGCGATCGCGGCCCCCGACATGGTAGTCATTGCGGACGGTACGCGGAAGCTTCTGGGAAATCTTTTCGAGTTGCAGGACCTCGGGGCAAGAGACCTCAAAGGCATCCAGGGCAAGGTGCGTGCATGGGCGGCGTTGCGACGCAGCTCGGTGGCGAGCCGCTTTGAAGCGCTGCACGCCGGTTCACTGACCCCCCTTGTGGGCCGAGAAGAAGAACTTGAGTTGCTGCTTCGACGCTGGTCGCGCGCCAAGGACGGTGAAGGTCAAGTGGTGCTGCTTTCCGGTGAGGCTGGCATCGGCAAATCGCGGCTTACCTTCGCCTTGTTGCAACAACTTGCTCGCGAGCGGCACATTCGCTTGCGTTATGTCTGTTCGCCGCAGCATACCGACAGCGCGCTCTATCCGATCATCAGCCAGTTGGTACGGGCCGCTGGCCTGGAAGATGATGACAGCCCGCAAGCCAAATTAGACAAGCTCGATTGTTTGCTGGCGCAGAGCTCGACGTCATCCGAGGATGCGTCTCTGCTTGCCGAATTGCTATCGCTGCCCAATGACGGGCGGTATCCACAGGCTGAAATCGAGCCGCAGCTGCGTCGCCAGAAAACACTGCAGGCGCTGTGTTCGCAGCTCGAGTCGCTTGCGCGGACCAATCCCGTTCTGACGATTTTTGAAGATGCCCATTGGACAGATCCAACCAGCCTCGAATTGTTCGGCCGAGTGATCGATCTTGCCGTCAGCCGACGGCTTTTGGTGATTGTCACTTTCAGGCCGGAATTCAGCCCGCCCTGGATTGGTCGGCCTCACGTAACCGCGCTGACCCTCAATCGGCTGACCCGGCGCGAGATCGATTCCCTTATCGCCGGAATCGTTCGCGATCGCTCGCTTCCCGCATATATCCGCGACGACATTATCGACCGCACCGACGGGATACCGCTGTTCGTTGAGGAAATAACCAAGGCGGTGCTAGATGCTGAGGGTGAAGGTGAAGTGCAGCAGGCTGTCGGAGGCGAAGCAGCGTCTTTCGTCAAGGTTCCGGCAAGCCTACAGGCCTCGCTGATGTCGCGCCTCGACCGGCTCGGCCCAGCGAAGGAGGTTGCTCAGGTCGGCTCAGCAATCGGCCGCGAATTTCCCCACATGTTGCTGGCGGCGGTAGTGCGAAAGCCGGACCCGGAATTGAACTCCGACCTCGATCGGCTCATTGCGGCGGGTCTGTTGTTTCGACAGGGCACCCCGCCCCATGCGAGCTACCTGTTCAAGCACGCACTGGTACAGGACGCAGCGTATAGTACGCTGCTGCGGGAGCCGAGGCGAGTGCTCCATGCGCGTATCGCCGAAATCCTGGAAAACCAGTTCGTCGACATCGCCGAAAATCAACCCGAGCTGCTTGCGCGTCACTACGCGAGCGCTGGCCTGGTTGAGAAGTCAGCACGGCTGTGGGGCAAGGCAGGGCTGCGGTCGCAGGAGCGGTCGGCGCTGCTCGAAGCAGCGGGACAACTTAACCAAGCACTTGCGCAAATCATTAGCCTGCCCAGCACGCCGAACCTACGGCACGAGCAGATCATTTTGCAAGTCGCTCTCTTGAATACGCTCATGCATGTCAAGGGCTATGGCGCACCCGAGACCAAGGCTGCCGTGGCCCAGGTGAGGGGGTTGATCGAGCAGGCGGAGCGGCTTGGAGAATCTCCTGACGATACTTCGTTGCTGCTCTCAGCTCTCTTTGGTCAGTGGATCGTCAGCTTCATAAGCTTTGATGGCGACGTTGCGCGAGAGCTCGCGGCGCGTTTTCTGGCGCTGGGCGATAAGGAAGGGACTGTGCCCCTCATCGTTGGACATCGCACCATGGGGAGTACGCTCGCACTTATGGGAGACCACGTTCGCGCTCGAGAGCACTACACTGAGGCGCTTGCGCTTTACCGCCCCACCGACCACCGGCGATTGATGACGCGATTTGGCCAAGACCTCCGGGTCACATGCTTGGGCTTTCGTTCAATGACTTTATGGCTCCTCGGGTATCCGGAGGAGGCGCTCAAGGATGCAGATTGCGCGTTGATGGAAGCGCGTCAGATTGGACATGCTGCGACCCTGATGTTCACGCTGAATTTCCCAATCATTGTGAATACCTACTGCGGCAACTACGAGCAAGCAAACGAGCTTCTCAATGAGCTTGTCGGATTGGCGGAGGAGAAGGGTGCCGCGTTTCGAAAGGCGGAAGGCGTATTGCGACGGGGGTACGTGCTAACACTTGCGGGGGAAGCCGCGAAGGCGGTCGAGATGGTCTCGTCCGGTATTGCGTTATGGCGGGGAGCGGGATCAACAATATTTACGCCGGAGCAGGAGTTCATGCTGGCCATAGCCCATGCGGATTCGGGCAAATTCGATGAAGCGTGGTGCTGCATTAGTAAGGCAATGAGGGCAATGCGAGCGACCAAGGAAAGATGGTGCGAGGCTGAGGCGCACCGCGTGGCGGGGGAAATCGCACTCAAATCACCAGAGCGGGATGTGGCGAAAGCGCAAGTCTATTTCCGATATTCTCTGAAGGTTGCGAGAGCTCAACAGGCAAGGTCATGGGAATTGCGGGCCGCAACGAGCATGGCGCGGCTCTTGACTGATCGGGGCGAGCGGCAGGCTGCATTTGACCTTCTCGCCCCCATCTACGACTGGTTCACCGAGGGCTTTGGCACAACCGATCTGCGAGCTGCCAAGACCTTGCTCGGGGAGCTTCAATGAACGTAGAGCAGGAGAGATAGCTCCGGTCCCTGCCAGTGTGAGCCGCACGTGTCACATCGAGTCTCCGCTGAGTCGCAGCTTGATGCTAGATTGAGCGCAACGTTCGGGAGGCTGACCTACATCGATTGAGAACGACGGCCTGAACGCAGTTCGGCTGATTACAGCGCCAGCACCTCCAGCGCTTCGGTTTCGGCAGTTGTTTCTCTGATGTCGTGGTTTCTCTAATCATGAAGTTGACCGAGCGCATCTAAAGCGCGGTTGCTTGTTTTTCCCTCATGAGCCGAATTCCACGCCGCCTCGATCGCCCTTGCGCCAGATCAAGCCGCAAGCAAACGATGTTCGGAAGTTGTCGAATGACAGGTTGAATTCGGTTGGCAGCAATGTGAACCCCTCCAGATGCAAGCCCGCTCCAAGAGCTGTTAGATCGCGAATGGCACAGGGGTGATGCGTGATCTGACCGGGCAGTGAAAGAGCAGCACGCTCTGCCGGACGAGCTTGCGTCCAGCTCGGCGTCGCTCAACGCCATTCCATTCGTGGCCTTCAGCCATCGCAGAGGTCCATCGGGCAGACTTGCCTTCGCTGGTCAATGTTCGTCCAAGCCAGCGCGGCGCATGTAAATCCACTTTCGGCCGTCACGCCGGCGCCAAACTGTGCCCCAGACCAGACCGCCGTCTATGGCTCGCCTGGGCAGGATGATCCGCCAGACGTGCCAAACGCTGGGCCGATCCAGGCCGCGAGCTGTCGTCAAGATCATCTTCGGCACGACGAAAGGCGCTCGATTGCATATTCAACCTGTTATCTCGGACGAAGGAGCTGCCGCCCGGAATATGTTCGCGCGGCAGCTCCTACTACAGCTACACCGAAAGCCAATTTTCGGCGCATCATCCTTGATGCGCGCCGGGCTAAGTTGCAACCGTACTCGGTTGTTAAGATTGATGGGCACGATATTGGTTAAATCTGGAACCGCTGGAAACATCCATCCATTTCATGTTCTTCTCAGGTCCCACCAACATCAGCGCCGTTTGCCCGAGAGAAGCTGCGGACAAACGCTCGCACCTAAGTTGGGCTGAGAAGTGCAAGCCCAATGAGCAAGAAAAAACATATCGCCGCCGTGGCAAGGAACCATCGCTCCGCGACCTTCATGATGCAGCCCTCCCGCGCAAGAGCAACGCCGCCTGGCTGGCTGACACCGCCCGCGCGTTCGGTGCCCATGGCGAGCGGGTCGGCGATCCGGATGAGCTTCACGAGACAATCGCCCACGCGATCCAGGAGGCGGTCATCAGCGTGAACCCGAATTGCCGCAGCCTGAAGAGCTTATGATCACTTCCCCTCGTGCAGAGATGGAGTTCGACGCTGATCTAGACGACGTCGATGCCGACGCCGTGCAAGCGCGGGCTTTAAACGGTTCGATGCAGGGCCTTGCGCGTTCTGTCAGCCTCGACTCGGATGATGATACGGTCATGCCGCCATTGCCGGAAGCGCAGCAGCAAGAAGCGTGCTTACGGGGTGATGAGCGCTTCAAAGTCTTGGCCGAACAGGTCGATCGGCGCGTTCGGTTGGGTAGGCCCCTGATCCGGGAGGCGATCGATCGGCTCAGCGCCGCCAACCTGAACGAACGCGAATTCGAGACCGCGAAGCAAGCGGCGCGTGGTCCTGGACCGGAACAAGTAAACGAGGAGCCCGCCTCACAGACCGAAGCAGACATCCAAGACGACCTGCACGCTGCCGCCCAGGAGGGCGGCAGCAATCCGAACTTTCGGCACCTCCCGAACTCGTTCTGCGCGCCGGCATGAGAAGGGCAGGCTGGGAGAGGCGAAGACGGAGCCGGCCAGACCGTCGAATAATGTTGATCCAAAGCTTGCAGGCTCCGGAAGCTCGCTTCAGACCTGGCGCCTGATTGCGTGCGTCTTCTTTCCCTTTGTTGCAGGCTACTATCTCTCCTACCTCTTCCGGACAATCACGAGCTCCGTTTCCGGTCCGCTGATGAGCGAATTCGGGCTCGATGCTGCCGACATGGGCTTGCTCGCGTCGGTCTACTTCCTGTTCTTTGCGGCCGCCCAGTTTCCGATTGGCGTGCTACTCGATCGGTGTGGCCCGAGACGCGTTCAGGCGGTACTTCTGGTCATAGCAGGGGGAGGTGCAACGCTCTTTGGCACGGCGACAGGATACGCGGAGCTTCTCGTTGGCCGTGCAATGATCGGCCTTGGCGTTGCCGGCGCATTGATGGCAGGGCTACACGCGGCCCTACCGCGAGGCGAAGCCGCAGTGGAAGCATCCGGATGCGACCGGCTATATCCGGGGCCTCTACACGGTGCCCGGCAATGAGCCCGGGGTGTCCGAGTACATCGAGCACCATTTCTTCAGGATGACCGACAACGGCGCAGCGATCGTCGCGCAGCAGTTCCGGAACGAGGGCCAGATCGATTTCTTCTCATTGGATCGTAGCTCTTGGTCGCGGTTCATTATCTCCCTGATGCTGCGCAATCCGGAATACGTAGCGCGAATGGCGGCTGAGGTCGCCAGCTTTTACGCGCGGACGGACAACGAGGAAAAGTATCAGCAACTCCGGGGTCCGAACGATCCGGCCACGTTTGAGGAATACGTCGCGCAGCGCACTTTTCACCCTGCCGGGCGCATGAGCGCCTTTGCGCTCCAGAAGATCATCGATAGTCCGACGATGGGCGGCCACCTCAATCAGATGCGCTGGAGTGTCGTCACGTTCAAGAACGAACGCCACACGCTACTGACCTCGGACCGGCCGATTATCATGACCAACGGGATCGTAGGGCCAAACGACCACCTGGCGCTTCCGATCGGCCCGCGCATGCTCTTCCTTGCGACCAACAATATCCAGACCGAGAACATGATCCGCACGATCGACCCAAGAATTTTGATGGCCCAGGTTAATCACCGCGTCGCGTCGCAGGCCCGCAAATACGTCTACGGCTGCGACAACCGGCAGCTCAGGTTCGTCGAGAACAGGCTCGGGAGAAAGTGGCCGTCAACGCCGCTCGAAACCCGCGTTCCTGCATAGCGGAGGCTGCAGGAACGGGTCCGAAATTGTTCGGCCCGTCTGACGTGCGATGGAAGAAGAACCTAAGGGGCAAAAGCATCACTACATTCCGGTTTTCTACCTGAAGCAGTGGATGGGAAAGAACACGGTCTGCGAATTTAGCCGGCCATATGATCGCGTGAAAACGCGGTCTCCTCACCCCGACGGCACGGGCTATATCCGCGGGCTGTACGCGATCGACGACCTCGACCCGAACGTCGTCAACGCCATCGAAGATATGTTTCTAAAGCCGAGCGACGGCATGGCGGCCGAAGCGCTCCATTGCTTGCTCCGCGAGGTGCCGTTCACGCACCCGGAGCGAATGCGCCACGCCTGGACGCGCTTCGTGTTGTCGCTCCTCATCCGCTATCCGGAAGCTATCGCGCAGATGAAGAAGCAGCTTCGCGAGAACGTGGAAAAAATTTATGAGCAAACCCGCAATCCGGACGAGCCGCCAACGTTCGCGGAATACGAGGCGAAGCTCGGTACTAACGAACTCGCCCGCGTGCACGGCAAGCTCATGATGGACCTTATGCTCGATTCAAGGATGGGCAAGCTCATCTTCGGCATGCATTGGGGTGTCATATCGTTCTCCAACTACAAGCATGAGCTTCTGACTTCTGACCGGCCAGTGGTTTCGAATCAGTTTCCGATCACCGGGAACCATATGTGCCTGCCGATAAGCCCGACGATGCTGTTCGTAGCGTTCGAAAGCGATACGGCCGAGAAGGAATTTCGCGCGCTCGACGCGAGATACGTCATGAAACTCATGAACGAGTTTGTCGTCAGCCGCGCTCGCAAGTACGTTTGGGGCCGCAGCGACGGGCAGTTGCGATTCGCGGAAAATCGATTGGGAAAGATCAGCTCGCCCGAGCCCTATGGGATCGACCGGCGTTAGCGCTTCTTCTCCCGAGAAAGGGCCTGCCGAGAGAAGTTAAGCCCGTTGTCCCCAACTACGTAGTTTTGCTGAATAACGGTAGGGGGTACCGGGTAAGGTCGGTGACGGGAAGATCGCGGCGATCGATCACCTGTGCCGGCTTTCCATCCAGCCGATCGGCGATGTCGCGAATTGCTGCGAGATCTCCTTCCTCAGCCCTTTCGACCAGTTTGGCTGCAATCCTGCGCAGGGCGAGCGGATTGCCGCGGAGGGTCATCAGCAAGGCATCGTTAAAGGGCTTCTGGCGGTTCATGGAGCCGATCGGCCGTCCCATACTGTCCTCCGTCGGTACCTTTTTGTCTGTCGAGCTTGTTGATTCTAAAACAAAATCGATTTTGGAACTACGGTTCGCGAACTTAGAGACCTTTAGCCATCAATGTGCGGCCCGCCCGCAAGGACATTCAACTGAGCGAAGAACTGGAAGCGTCCGAAAATTAAATCCTCCGCCGCCACCTGAACGTCAAATGGGTCTTAAGCCCCAAATCATCCCTTGTGGCCCGAAAAGACTGAGAAGATCGCCTCGGTCTTCGCCTCGACACCACAGGCGGGATCAGCGATGGCGCGCTGCAAAAGGCCGTCGGTGATCTCAAAACCAAGCGCACGGTAGCTCTCGAACTGCGATTCAGTGAACCACCGGTCGATGGTCGCCTGGTGCGGGAAATCGGGGTGGGCGTTGGCGAAGCCGCGCACGCCGACGCCTTCGGTGCCGTGATAACCTGCCTTGATGTAAAGGATGTACCCGTTCTCGCCACCATCGTCCGCGCTGGCGTAGTCGATGACGCCGATGGCGTGGTACGGTTGATCTGACCCGACGCTCCGGCTCGCCTTCGCGGGCCGCGGCTTCAATTTATCCAGCCCATCGAAACGAATGTCGATGCCAAGGTCGATCGCGATTTTGCGAACAGCGTTTGAGATATCCTCAAACGTGAACTTCGGATCACATCCGGCATCGCTGACGATGATGAACCGACATCGGCGCCGCACCATTTCGTAGAGGCCGAGGTTCTCGAAGTGTCCGCCGTCGGACAGGTAGACATATGATTTGTCAGCGGTGGTGAGCCCCAAAGCCTCTTGCACAAGTGGCTTGAGCGCAAATCTGGGGCCGAGACGGCGGAACGTCTTGCTTCCCGCCTGCCCTGAATTGCCGAGCCACCAACCAAACCGCACGCTGAACATTGTCATCAGGAAAGTGATGGCGGGCGACGAGTGATAGCCCATGTTTGGACTCGCCGCCGCCCCAGAGATCGCCATCGCGGTGCCAAGAGTGATTCCGGTCGGTCCTCCGTATTCGTGCGTCCTGCGATATCCGACGACGCTACTGCCTGAATGAAACGGACTGACCGTGAACGGGGTCGCCTTGCGCTCCTGCCACGACAGACGTGGTTCGGATGAGGCGATATTGAGTGCAATGTTGATCACGTGGAATGGACGCCAGTCGCCGCTCCTGTCAGAGGGCCAGAGGCGGTACATCTCTGGGTTGTCTCGAGAGTCGAAGTCGGTGAACGGATCAGGTTTTCGATCTCGCGACGCTCCAAGAAACGCGCGTACAAGCCGGTTACGATACATTGCGTGCAGGGAAAAGCGATTGATGTTGATCGTTAGCGACGTCAGTGCCACCAGCGCAGCGGTGACGATTAGCCCAGCGGTCAGTCCTCCGAAGCGGTCGAGCCATTGGATGTCCTTCTGGTTGGCCGGCATGAGGGCCGCCCCGAACAGGGCGTAATCAATGAGGAAAGAGATGACGATGGTGAGGGCCGCCACGAACACTACCGCCGCCAAGGGTGCGATGAGGCTCGCCGTGTACGACCATACCCCCTTGGCCTCTTTCTTGACGGGAGCGGCACCACTCTTGCCGAAGAGTGCGGCAACGACGCCCGATAGGCCGCCAATGATCGGAATATAGTTCTGCAGGCTGGTCACGCTGTTTTTGTCGACCAGCGTTCCCAAAATAGTTCCGAAGAAGACCAGGAAGGCGGCGCATAGCCAAGCGATCGCGACCGAGAGAAACCAGCCAGCTGAGCGGCCGAACCATTCGCGATCCGCATCTGCTTCTGGCTCGAAGCTGCTCAATCCGACGAAGACCATGTCAGCTAACGTCTGCGCCAGCAATATCCAGGGCACGCCGAACGCGAGGTGCATGAAATATACCTGCATGGCCCAAAGTCCCTGGTCCGGAATGATCAGGTAGACGTAGAGCGCGACCGCCACCAGTGCTCCGTAGATCGTCCCCGATAGCGTCCACACCACAAAGTCGGACCAGCCAATCTTCCACCGACCTGCCAAAAGCCAAGCGCCCCCGTAAGCTAACGCAGCCGGCACCATCCCGGCCGCCATATGGACAGCGAGCCCGTGCCTCGCCGTCAGGAAATCGTTGACCGGGAGGACGTGCTCCCGACAGACGGACAGCCACGCGATGAGGCGCACCGGTGGAGCACCCGGCTTGCATTCGAGCAAGAGCATGCCGACTAGGTCGGAGGCGAGGAAATTCACAAGCAGGAACGCGGATAGCACTGACCACAGGAGCGTCCCGCGCAGAAATTCCGCCTGATTCGGAGGGCCGTCGGAACTTCCTTTGCAACTGGGCCGGGATCGCACGGTGAATGTCAGCGCCACCACCAACGCGGCAAACGCAGCGACTCCGGCGCCGACCTGAAGGACGAGCTTGGCATAGAACCACCATGGATCGTGTCCATCCCAGGCCGGATACGGCGTGATGCCCCACAAAATGACCCAAGTGGACGCAAGCCCTATCAGCTTGATCAGGAGAATTGCGGCGCAGATGGGCAGTAGGATCAGCAGCCAGTTCAGCACCAAGTTCCGTATCCATAGGGCAGTCACGGCCCATGTGTCGGCCGACGTTGTCCCGATCTTTGGTGTCAGATAGTTGCTGAACGAATACAGCCACGCGATCGGAAGCGGCGCAGCTGCCGGCTCATCGGAACGTTTCACAAGGCACGACCAAATTTCGGCAAACGGCTTCTCAAGCCGCCAGGCGGACAGCCAACCGCCGACATACCCGCCGCCGGAAACCGTCGAAAGAAAATGAAATCTCGCGAGCAACGACTTGTCGGCGTTTTCGATCGGCTTTCGGCCCGATCTTGGGTGCATCGCAAGCGCTTGGATCACCCCGAGCGCGAATGAAGCGCTGCGTATGCCGCCTCCGGACAGGCACAAGGCGCATGAACTGAGTGCATTCAGCGCGCGATTGAGCTCCTTCCCGTTTTTCCGGTCTAGCAATGTAGCGGCAGTATCATCGAGCCTATGGATTGCCTTGGCTTCCTCGCGGAGCACCTGCTCGACCGATAAGGCGGCTGCCACGGGCGCACCACTCCGCTGGCGGCGGTCCATCTGATCGGAGCCGGCCCCGAAAACGTTCATCTAAATAGCCCCTTCATCGCGTACAGTTTGAAATTCAGGGACGCTGTCCATTCGCATTAAACCACGCCGTCCCTATCTGCTCGAAATTAATCTGTCCGGCCGTCGCCACCTTCCGTGATCTGGCCCGAATTGCGTTCTCGCCACAGGCTCTCCGAGACCCCCTTTCAGCTCAGCTTCCGGGCGTTACGACTTGATCGAACTGCAGGCCACTCGAGCCTGCGACAGCGCCGGTGGTCTTGCGGCGCGCGAGCCAGAGGTGGGTTGAGCCGTCGGTCCAGCGCGCCATGCGATACAGCCGTTCGACGCGGACGCCTTCGCGGATGAATTCCTCCTCGAATAGCGAAACGTCGGGAGCGAGCAGGCGGCCGACGGGGGTGATGGGCGTGCGAGAACCGTCGATGCGCAGGAGTGCGGCGCGGTGCATTTGGTTTTGCTGGGCGAGGAACGGGATGTAGTACTCGGGTGCCGAGGTGCCGAGCTGGTAGTGCAGCAGCGCGTTGCCTGGCACAGGTTGCGGCGGGTTCGGTGCCGAAAGCGCCGCTGCGCCGGCGCGATCGATGGGCGCGCCACTGGCGCCGGAGACGATGGCTTCGACGCCCCACGCGATGCTGGCCGCGTCGTCACGGACCAGCAACACCCGCTCCTGCGGGGCGCTTGCGAGATCCCGTGCGAGAACCGGCGCCATCATCAGCCTGTGATCGAGCGCGTCGCCACTGATGGCGAACATGCGCCAGCGGCCGCCGTCATTGGTTGCCGAATAATGCGGGATCGGCTGTGTGACCCCGAAAGTATCCGTGACGACGAGCCCACTGATGCGTGCAACCGAGCCGACTGTCACCGGGACCGGCACGACAAACCAGTCGTTGCCGTAGATCAACGCGAACTCGCGCAGCATGAGCCGGGCGAGATCGGTCGGGCCCGCGTCGATGGCGCCGATATCGATGCTGGCGTCCTCCATCTCCCAGTAACGCCGCGCCGGCATTCCCTTGAACGAAACCCGGGAGGGCATAAACGTGCGCGTGACCGGCGTCGGCGCGGCGTTGTTGACCGTGCCCAGCGGGGCAGCCACGTGGTCGAATGATGGCCAGTCCAGCGGCTCGCCGGTGTACTGATCGGCCAGGAACGCGCAGGGCAGGTCGGTCTGCGTAGCGTCGATGGAGAAGTGATACTCCATGCGTTCGTTGACCCACGCCGGCGCGTCGCCGCCGTCGCCGGGCACGTCGTAAAGGCCATTATACCAAGCGAGGTACGCGGTGACCGCGTTCTGCACCGCTTGCCTGTCGGTGGTCCCGACAGCCGGTGTCGCCGGCAGTCCGGGCTGCGCGGCCCGCAGGTCGGCGGCGAGCCGAATGCCATCCGGCGCGCGGCGCGCCACGACCGCGGCGAGCGCGAGCGCCGGGGCGTCGAGGGTCGCGGTTTGCGCGGCAGTCGGCGGCGCGATGGCGTAATGCATTATGTAGGCGGCGATCAACTGCTGGCTCACGCGCTCCGCGTGCAGGAGGCGGAGGAAGTAGAGGCCGGCATCTGCCGCCTGGCGGTACTCGAGCGTGGTGCTGGTGGGCCGCACACCCTCGCACTCGACGACCGTCTCGAGCGGAGTTCCGACAGGCAGCGCCGTGGCGCTGCCGCTCCCGCCCTGAAACCGGTCGAGCAGAACTTCGCTCGACGTCACGGCCGCAAGGATCGGGGTGCCCGCGTCATCGCCGGCCATCTCGCCGAACTGCCACTGCCGCGCCAGCATCCAGCAGGGATCATGCGTTCGGGCTTCGAGCGCCGATTTCAGATCGGCGTTCCGGCAGCGCGGCTCCAGGCGAGTCCAGATCGTCAATGACGGCACGTCAGGTCCTCCCGGTTACCGGGCCGCCCCTGATCGGCGGAGGTCGACGGATGATCCTGTGCCCGGTGGCGAGCGTCAGGTCCGTCGAGATGGTGTCCGGCGGGGAATCCAGATTGACGGGAAAGAGCAGCGCGGGAAGGAAATGACCCACGCCGCCGAGCGAGTCCGGGTCGACCGTGCGCAGCTGCGCCATCTCGATGGCATCGAGCAACGTGCCTTCGATCGTCGGCAGCGTCCACGACGCTGCAGCGTCCGGCTGCACACCCAGCAGGATCGCTTGCGGGGCACGCGCCGTGGGATCGTCGACGTGAAACGTCAAGCCGGTCGTCTCGGCCGCGTTCGGCACCGTCTCGATCCATTCGTCTACGACCAGGGCGGCCTTGACCCCCGCCACGGCTCCTGCCGCGACCACCGACAGCCGATCCGCAGGCTGCTTACCCTTTTTGAGGGGAAGCCCGGCCCATATATCTCCGGCGACGACCGGCGCCTGCGCGACCGTCAGCGCCATCGGTGCGCTCGACGACACCGCCTCGGCGTACATCATGGACTCGGCCAACCGCCCGGCACCTGCCCGCACGCGCGCGGCCTGCGCGAGCCATGTCACGGGAGCGAGCGGACTGGCGCCGAGCAGTATGGCGCTGGAGGCGAAGAGCGACGGAAGGGTTCCGGCGAATGTCGACGTCAGGGCCGCCGCCACCGCGAACCCTGCGCCGAAGACGATCTGCAGCCGGGCGACGTCGTGGTCGCGCACCGCAGTCGCGGAGGCGCTGGTGCGCGCAAACCCGGCTTCGAGCGCGGCGACTTTCATCGCGCGCGCATCCAGTTCGGTCTTCGCGGCAGTGGCCTGCGCCGCCCATTTGCTGGAGTCGAACACCGGCATCGCATCGACCACGCCGAGCCCGGCAGCCTCCACAAGCGCAGCGTCCACGGCCGTGCCGCCGCCCAGGTGCGTGCGGGTGGTGTTGAGCGTCGCGACGGCATTGTCTGCTCTTGTCTTCAGATCGGTGAGGTCGATGGCAGGATCGATCTTCTGGTCCGGCGTCGCGAAGTCGATGGCCGTTGCCGCGCGCGCGCCGGCGATCAGCGCCGTGGCCGACGCCGCCACTGTCATCAATTCGCCCATTGAGAGTTTGTCCGCCGTCCACCCGGGATCACGCGCAAGCTGAAGCTGCACGGTGGATCCGGAGGGGGTCGCGGACGGACGTCGGCTCCACGCCAGACGCGTGAGCCGACCATCGCGCTCCGATGGCGACATCGCCAGAACGTCCAGGGGACCGATTGCTAGATCGGCCAGCGTCATGGCGATTGTCGTCGTCTTCGCTCCCGTCGGCCCGAGGATATTGGCGCTCGCCAGCACCCGCGCGGGCGGGCCGAGGATGGCGGCCGCGAGGGCGGCCAGTCGCGGCTCGGCCTGGGTTCGCGTCGTCGTCGTCCATCCGCTCGGCGCTCCCCCGCCGAGCATGACCAGCAGCCGGTGCGTGACAGTGCCTCCCCGGCGCGGGGTGCGAGTGATGTCGAGCACCGGGGGCGGTGTGTCGCCACGGCCAATGGCGTCGACCGTGGCGCCGGCGCGCAACGCATTGCCCCCTACGAGCTGATGGACGCTCTCGGCCAGCATAAGATCGGACATCGCGTCCACTGTATCGGCGAGACTGTTGAGCTGCGTATCGAGCGCGACTTGCATGGCATCGTGGAGCTTGGGCCAGGGGGCCGTGCCCCACGGAATGGTGGATCGCCGATCGAGCAGAGACAACCCGTCGATGGTATGATCGCCCGTCACGCCTTCGATCGGCGCCAAGTTTCGAAATGGCTGTATGAAGGGATCAAGCTTAGGCTTGGCCGCATGCAACGCCCGCTCCAGCTGATAGCCGAGCAACGCGCCGAGCGCCTGACCTGATCTCACGCCATCCAGAAGCTTCTGGGCGAGCCGCACACGCGTCGACGACACGTCGATCGCCGCGGCCTGACTTCCGCTCTGTTGATGCGCGAGGTATCCGCTGCGGAGGACCGCGGCTGACGCCGCGTGGTTGATCGAAGGGGCGTGGACGTAGCCCCACGAGACGGGTACCGGCTGCGGCCGTACATTGTCGACCCAGCCATACGCGCCGATGTACAGCGTCGCCGCGTTCCGGCTCTGGCTCCGGAGCGAGTCGAGCCTCGCCGCTGCCAATGCCGTGTACCAGGCATCGAGGCGATGCGAGTGAAGATCCAGCGTCTCCCGGAAAACCTGATCGAGATCGTCGGACGAAAGCGCCGCCAGATTGGCGAGGGCCTTCCAGAAGGCGACGAAAGGCGCCGGCCCATCCTTCCTGTGCTGGTCGAGATAGGCGCCGACCGGCCCGCTGCCGCCGGGCGCCGTGGAATTGAGATGATCCCACACCGTGGGCGTCTTCACGAGCGGCGAAATGTCGATCAACTCGGGCTCGAGACGGTCGCTCTCACTCACCGTGCTACCGAGCAGCGCGTATGCGTCGCTCGCAAACTGCCGCAGCGCGGCCTGACGCGCGAGAAGCCACAAGAGCGGCGCCGGCGATGACGGCGGCGTCGCCTGCTCAAGTTGCACCAGCGACATTAGACCGAGCGCAGCGAGATCGCTCGGCGCCACGGGGTTGTTCACGAGGTTGAAGTGCTTGTCGAGATAGGTCGAGTTGCCGAGCCGGGTCGGGTTGGCGGCGGCCGCCAGCGCGGCAATGCCGACGGTGCTCAGTTGTCCGAGGTTCTCGAACCAGGTGGCATCGATGGGCCTGGCCAGGAACTTCCAGTAGTACTCGCTGTACAGCGGCCCCATCACGGTTCGGCCCACATAGGTCTCCGAGCGCGGGCTCATTCCGAGGATGCCGGCGAGCGTCGCATCGGGGTCCGTGCCCAGACCCACGCGCGGAACGGTCGCGGACGCGCCGCGCCACGTGGGTCGCAGCTTCTCCAGCAGCGCCAGCAGGGGCGCCGAGAATGTGTCCCCTGCGCGCGGCTGATAGCCGCCGCTCCAGACGACCGGGAGCACACCATATGGCTGGCGACCGATGCGCAGCGTCGGCCATGGCCCGCGTGCCCGAACCCATGCGACGAAAAAGGCCCGCGCCGCCGGAAGCATGTTGGCAGGATCGGGCAGGGCGCCGTTGACGAGATTGGTGAGGTAATACTCCCATGTGGCCGGCCACAGCATCGTGTTGATCGCGGTCGGCGCGTCGTCATGGCGGCCGTCGGCCCCGCTCACATGCGCGAAATGCGATGCATTGATCCCGAGCGCCCGCGCGAGGCGGTCGCCATTGCCTCGGCCATCGGCGCTCGGCGTCATGGCTGCACCGCGCTCGACCGCGAAGCTTGTCGCGTAGGCCGGATCGTCGGTGGTGTAGCCGGACTTCACGCCATCGCTGTTGTTGGTCGGCGTGCCGATCGGCAGCAGAGCCATTCCGTCGGTGTAGTGGTGGGCGTCGAGGACGCTTCCCAGTCGGCTGGCGGCAGTCGCGGGGTCGAGGCGGCTCTTGATCCCCACGACCAGGACTCGCGCGAATCCGCTTGCCGCCTGGGCCGGCGTGAGCGGGACCCGGACGCCCAGTCCCAGCGTCACGGCCTCATTGAAGTCGCGCATCCACTTGAGCCCGGGATCGGTCGCCGGGTTGCCTCCCTTCGGCGATGGGCCAAGCGTGAGCCCATCGGCGATCTCGGCACCGGCCTGACGCGTGACGTTATTCCGGTCGTCATAGGCGCAGACGATGAAGCGGTCCGGCAAGAGCGTGGTGGTGGCGGCCGTGGTCCAATCAGAGGCCTTGGTCGCGCTGGTCGACGCGCCGGACGATGCGATCCACGCCGCGCGGCGAGGGGCGAACTGGGCCGCAAGCGCCGTCCAGTTCGTGGCGGTCGGGCTGGCAAGGAACGTGTTCCGCGCCGCCTTCTCCTCCGCTGTCAGCGCAGGCTCAAAGCTGTCGACATGAATATCGTCGGGGTAGATGCGCACCCACAGCTGCGGACTGCCGTCGCTGGCCTTTCCGAACCTGGTCTCGATGCGGACCGGAAGGAAGGCGATCGGGACCTCGCCGCGCGGCGGTACGGCGAACCAGGGATCCGGCGTGGGAGCGTCAGGCATTCACGGCTACCCCAGCAGCGCGGTCGCGAGGAAAGCGATCCGCGTCGGTTGACGATAGGTGATGTAGGCTTGGTTGGCGGCGTCAGCGCCCCAGGTCGCGCCGGGGCCCGTGGCGGTGGGTGGCTTGGCGACGCTGACGTGGTTGTTGATCACCGTCACCTGCGTCCAGGAGAGATTGTTCCAATCGTGGAGCGTCGTCCCCGTCTCCTCGGCCGTTGCCGCGAGCCCGAATCTCGGCTCGCTCGGATGTTCGGTGAGCACGAAGTAGTAGCCGAGGCCTGCGGTCGCGGTGGCTTCGGTGAACGGGAAGCCGAAGAACGTCATGTCGGGATCGATTGCACCCCGGAACGTCGGGCTGATCTCCTTCGTGCCGAGTTGACGCCGCGCGGTCGTTCCCGCCGCCGGCACGGCGATGATGAGCGTGTTCGGAAATCGCCGGAGCAATTCTCCACGAATGAGCAGCACCGCCTGCGCGGCGCTGGAATCGGTATTCGATCCCAAAGGGGCGTTGGCGGGCCACGACGCGATTGGAGGGATGTCGGGTGGTTTGCCCCAGAAATTGGCGAAAAAGGTGGCGGTGGAGACGACCGGATACTGACGCCAGGCCAGCTCCCGCCGCATCTCGTCATTGAGGCCGACCATGTACGCCTCGACGAAGCGAGGATTAGTCACGAGGAGGGCGGCCGTCTCGTCCGGCACCGCACCGACGCCGGGAAGCAGTTGCTGTGGGGTGAGGGCGAGCGACATAGGCCGGGTGAACACGGGGGCCCCGATCTGCGGGCGTAGTGGGTCGCCAGCCGACGGAAGAACAAATTGCGCCGAGGCGCGAGCAACCAGCGTCACGGTGGGATCCATCGCGGCGATCATCAGCGTCTGCGCGGTCGACAGCGTCGCCGTCAGTTGCGGCAGCTCCGGCTCGTCCGAGATCAACGCGGTCTTCTGGGCGACATAGCTCACCACCTGCGTCGCAGCGGCGCGGAATCGCGCCTCCATCAGCAGATAGTCGGAAAGGACGGTGGGAAAGTCGGGCGCGGCCGGAAACGTCTTCACGCCGGTGCGGAGCCATCCCGGTGCGCTCGGGTCGTCTCTCAGGTTGCCCGGTGGTCGCGGCGGTAGCGGCGGCGCATCGAGCGGTGCGGGACTGGCGACGGCGGCGGTGCGCCAGCCGGGTGCATTGGCCACGGCGTCGGCGGTGATCAGTGTCGAGGGCGTGCTGGCCGATACGGCGTCGAGCAGCACCGTGCCGGCGGGCGCGACGAGCTGTCCGACGATGGCGAGCGCACGCGGTGTCCCCGTCACCTGGTTCAGCCGTTCGACGAACTGCGAGGGCGGCGATGCCGGCGCGAACAGCTGACGACCCAACGGACCCCGTCGCCGGGCCAGTCGCCGGAACGCCGGCGCCACCGCGCCAGCCGCGATGCGACTCGCGGCTAGGTGGGCGTTCACGGTCGCGGTGGTGCCCAGATTGACGCGCAGGCGTGTATGCATGGGCTGCGTCAGCTGCAGGAACGAGCCGCTGCCCTCGAGCGCGTTGACGTGACGGGTCAACGTCGCCCGGGCGACCACGCGCGCCAGCTGGAACTGGCGGAGGCGCTGGTTGGCTTGCCTCAGCTGCTGAAACTGGTCCCACGCGGATGCAATCAGGTTGTCCTGATCCGCGCGCACGGCCCGGACACCGAAACCTGCCGCCGCGCGCATGCGCGGATCGAAGTTGAGATCCTTTAGCCAAGTCGGCTGCGTCGCGGCCGCCGGCCATGTGCCGTACATGGGTGGCGCGACGATCGGATCGGATCCGGACAGTGGCGTCAGGATGGGGCCGATCGCGTTCGCGAACTGCAATTGAACGCCGGTGGGCCAGGGCGTTGAGCTGGTCTGCGGTGCCTTGAGGGCGCCTTCGAGACTGAGCGCCAGATTGGGGAAGGCGGGCATCCCGAAGCCGGGCGCGCTTTCCTCCATGGGTACCAGACCCACATCCAGGGGAGCGCTCGGCGGGCGCAGCCGGAGCGCCAGCGAAGCGAAGTCGCCGGCCTGGCCCGTGCTGAAACTCCAGTAGGCGTAGACCGGCAGTGCGAATGGCGCGGTCGTGCTCGCCGACCAGGCCGGGGAGACATCGCCGTCGTTGCCGGGAAGATCGGGAGAGATACCGGCCTGCGCGCCGGCGTTATATGTCGGCACCAGACAGGCGAGATAGGCGGTGTTGGGCTGCAGCTGTCGCGGGCAGATGATGCGGGACAGGCTGCCGTCGACGGTGAGACCCGAAGCGGCAGCGCCATTGACCTGGGCGTGGGCCCAGCTCGTGATCTCGGCAAGGTCCGGGAGCTCCGAGACCGGTGTGGCCGGGGCCGAGAACTCGAGCAGCGGCAGCAGATTGGCACGCGGCGTGAGCGCCACGCCCGGCTGCACCTTCACGGCGACGAGGCAGAGCCATGGCCGCAGCGCCCCGCCCGATGGCACCGCGGGCGAGAAGGTCCACGGGAAGTCGGGCGCCGCGAACTCGACGGCCGGAAAATAGTTCGGCTCGAAGCTGACGGAGCCCGGCGCGGGCTCCATGCGCGTGATGGCGCGCGGGTCGATCCCGGTGACCTGCCCCGGGCCGTAAAGGCGCACCGCGACCGGGGTGGTCGCCGTCGTATTGACCGTGAGACCAATCTGCACGGAGACGAAATTCTGTGCGGGCTGGGTCTTGGCGAGGGAGGCTAGTCCGCTCCGCACCCAGGGCAGGAATCCGTAGGCCGCGGGGCCGGTCATGCGGCCACCTCATAATGCGGCACGATCTGAAGCGCGCCGCGCTGATCGGGGTCCTGGGCGACCGCCGCCGCAAGCGCCGCGCGCGCCTGGGCGAATGTCTGGCCGCTTGCGCCGCCGACGCCGGAGGCGGCGATCTGGTCCGTGGTCGCGATGACGTAGTCGAGCGTCGCGGCGCGGATCATCGGCTGGGACGGCCTCAGATAACGAAGGCGGCCGCTGTCCTTGAGCACGGTGCGGATGCCGGACATCCAGTTGATCGGCGGCGTGTAGCCCGCGTCCGGGAGGGGCGTGCCGCCGGGCGTATCGACCAGCCACGTCTCGTACACGACCGGGCGGGAGAGCATCGGTCCGCTCGCGAGCGCGCCGTCGCCCAGCTCGACGCCGGAAGCGAAGGCCTCGAACGACGGCGCGGCGAGCTCGTCGTCGTCACTGAGATTGAGGAACTGCGCCGGCGCGAACTCGTCGGTGAGGGGCGTCGGCGTCTGTGCGGATCCGTCGGCGGTCACGAGCGTGATCGAAAACAGCGCATCGCCGGCGGGCGCGCCCGCGCCAAACTTCTGGATCGTGAGTCCGAGCGGACAGATCTTCTGGTCGACCTTGAGGGTCGCGGCGGGATGGCCGAGCACGGCGCCCGACACCGTCGGGATCCGCAGCGTCACAAGCCCGTTCTCGTTGCTGGTGAGCGTGGCCGAGTAGTTGCGCGGATCGCTCAGGGCTGCGCGGATGGCCGCGCCGACATCGACGAGGTTGGTCGGCAGCGGCGGGGCCTGGCTGCCGAACGTCGCCGAGAACGACTTGGTGACGCCGAAGCCGAGCACGCTGAAGTGGACCGATCCGGCGCAATGCCAGGGCGCGGGACCTGTGAGGTCAGCGGACAGGTCGAGCGACATGATGTCGTCGCCGTCCGCGCTCAACGTCACGCCGCCCGAGATGTCGCCGTCGAAGTAAAAGGGATTGCGTTCGATCAGCGTGTCGAAGTTGAGGTACCCCGAGATGCCGAATCCGTCGACGCCGACGAAGATGTCGAGGTGGGCGCCGATCTGCAGCGTGTTCGACGAGACCGCCAGGTAGCCGTTGAGATTGAGCTTGCTGATGTGACCCGACGGCATGCTGATCGCCAGGCGCTGCAGGGTCGGGAATCCCGGCGGTGGCTGGAATTTGGGATGGAAGCCGCCGATGGAAAGCAGGAACGTGTTCTTGTCGCCCCCCGCCCAGCAGCCGCGGAATGCCATCGCGCCCAGCAGCGGATAGCTCACGATATGCGAGTCGTGCAGCACCGCATCGAGGCTGCCCTCGTCGGTCCCGAAATCGATGGTGCCGAGGACGTCCATGTGCAGCTCGACGAGGACGGCGTCCGGGTCGGGCAGGAACACCGCCAGCTCGCCGATCAGGACGAGGCGCACCGGGTCGGGCAGCTCGAGAACAAGCGCGAGATCGATCGTGACGGCCCGGCCGCCCCAGCCGATCTGCAACATCGGCCCGAAGACGTAGCGTCCCTGCGCGGCGGGGAAGAAGGTGTCGAGGTCGGTGAGGAGCTGCGCTGCGTTGGCGACGGGGTTCTTGGCGAACAGGAAGTTCGAGAGGGTCTTCGCCTTGATCCCGGCTTCGAGCGCGTCGATGCTGATGGTGCGATTGATGCCGAGGAGGCCGCCGACGCCGTTGAGCGTGAAGCCTGCCACGAGCTCGATCGGCGGAAAATTGGCGTCGATCATCGCGATCAGCGAGTAGCCAGGCCCCGTCGGCAGCTTCGTGGCGATGAGACCGAATGCCTGCAACTGAAATTGTTGATAGCTCAGCTGCAGCATGCCAGCGTACTGCGACGCCGCTTCGTCGTGGGACAGAAACCCTCCACCGGTGAGTCCGGAGACGTCGATGGCGAGACCGATGCCGGTCGGTGGCTTGAAGCCAAACTGCAGATCGAGATCACCAAAGGTGCCGCGCGCGGGCGCGGTCACGGAGACCAGATCCAGCTTGGCTCCGATATCCTGCACCTCGGCCTGAACCGGCCCGATTAGCGCGCCGACCGTAATGGCCACGGTGAGCGACACGTCCTTGGCGCCGCTATCGATTGCAACTCGAATCCCCTGAATCATGATCGGCCCGATCGTGATATGCAAAGGAATGGAAGTGCTGAGCTGGGCCTGGCCGCTGAAATGCAATCCTGTTTTTGACGACCAGGTCAGCGCGCCACCGGCTTCCGCGGTCTTGGGGTCGGTGCCGAAGACCTCGGTCAGGAAGCTGTCGCCGTCGGATGGATCGAAGATGAACTGCAGTGAATCGAATTTCAGGTTGAGCTGCAGCTCGGTCGATGCAACTGGTCCGGTGAGAGACAGCCCGAGCGCGCCCTTGCCGAGCTGAATACGGTGGGAATCCTCGCTGCCGAGCAGCACAAAGGGCGATTGCGGTTCGAGCGCGAGCGACGCTTCGACGTCGAGGTCGGTGCCGGACGTCCCGACATGCGCGTTGAACGATCCCGGGCGGATTTCGAGACCGACATCCCCTGCGGCATCAAGGCCGCCCTTGAGTTCCAGCGCGAACGGACCGCCAAGCTCTACGCGCGCGGCCCCTTGACCGTATGTATACGGTCCGAAGAAGATTCCGACGGGCGCTGCGGCCGGCGACCCGGCGGGTGGAATCGCAAGGGCGAGCAGCCCGACGCGCACGAACGCAGCGTCTCCGATTCGGTCCTCGAGCAAGGGTATCCGCAGTTCGCGGATGGCCTTGGGCGGTGTACTGCCGCTGTAATAGAGGGCAACCAGCGAATTGTGCGGTATGTAGCGCCCCGCCGGTACGCCGAAGGCTCGCAGCACGCGCTCGAGCCGCAGCATGAGTTTGTCGTAGTCAAGCGTCGTTCCCCAGCCGTAGACATCGCGCGCGAGAGAGAGCGGATCGGACACCAGGTTGACGAGGCGGTCCCAAACGACCTTGCGCCTAGTAAAGGGCAGCTTGCCCGGCTTCCCGGCCGGATCGACGGACTCCTCGTCGAGAATTCCGAGCAAATGGAGCGGCGCGAAGTAGGTGGGCTGCGCGACTTCCATGTAGCGCAGGAAAAGATCCGCGATCAGATCAGCCGGAAACGTGCTCCAGAACTCGTCGAGATCGAAGGGCGATAGCAGTGTGCCGGACGGCTTTTGAATCGTCCGCAGGTCGGAGATGACTTTAACGAGGTCATCGATTGCAGTCAGGATAGCACTGGCGTCAGGCTGATCGCCGGCTAGCAGGGACTCGATGGCGGTTGCCGCATTCTCGAGCGCGCCGACCAGCTTGAATGCGTCGCTGATCGTCGCAAAGTATTGCTGGGTGGCTGGCGGTTGCCATCCCTCACGACGCAGCAACGCCTCGAATTGCATCGGCGACTGCAGCGCCTGGCGAAGCGGATCGAGGACGTCGAGCAACGCCTGGCCCAGCCGCCCTGCGACAACCGCGTCGGTCATCGGGTTTGCTCCAGGCGCACTGGCGGGAAGCGTGCAACCCGCCGCCGGCTACCGCGCGTTGCCGTGCAACTCGTCGATCGACGGTTCTCGCGTGTCATTTCGCGGCAAATCTCCCCTGATTCGTTCAAGGTGGTCAGCGGCTGCCGGTGAATTTGACCTGATCATCCTAATCGTCGAATTCACGCCACGCAAGAAGTTGCCGTGCTAAGGTTTTGCCTTCGCCGCCGCTCCACTGCGGCGTGGCCGAAAAGTCGCAGACGTTTTCGGGAGCGAGGACGTATCTTCAGGATTTCACTGCGAACGACCGTAAGTCGCCCATACGGGAGTGACCAGATGCCCGCATTGCCGTTTCGCCTCGACGGAATCGATGTGGCCTACGGAGAGCCGGTACAAGACTGGCATTTGGTGGCGGACAACGTTTCGGTTGGCGTTTGTCGCGTACACACCAACGAGGTAACCAATGGTGTGGATACTCAGTTTCGCTCGAACTGGCCGCGGATTCGCGACGCCGGCCTGATCCGGGGTGCTTACGCCTTTTTCGCACCAAGGCCTGGCGGAACGCGAGCGCAAATTGAAGCCGACTGCGACAACGTGACCGCCGAGTTGACCGACGCCGGCGGGTTGTTGCCGGGGGATCTGCCTCTTGTCTTCGACGTCGAACGTCTCAACGGAGCGACCCGCGCCGAGACACTCCATCAAATTGCCTGGTGGCTCAATCGCGCGACAGCATTTCTTCAGGCAATCACGGGGCGCGCCGACGCGCGACCGATGATCTACGCCGGGAATTTTTGGGTTGATACAAGCGCGACGGGGCTGAACAATCCAACCAGCGCCACGGCACCCGATGGGGTAACCGTGCAGTTCAGTGACTTCCCGTTGTGGTTCAAATCGTACCCGCAGGATGTGGCGAACGCGCAAGAAGTCTGTCAAAGGTTCAACACTTGCGATCCCGACAATGCTGCTACTCTGCAAAGCGGTTCGCTACACCCCGCTCCCAACAACGGAACGCGGATACCGCTTGCTTGGGCGCAGGCCACCTCAGCGCTGTGGCAGTGCACACACTGCGTGAAAATTGACGGCTGCAACGCCGCACCCGATGGCAACGTGATCGTAAGTATTGCATCGGTCCCCGGCCCGACGGGGCAACCCACCGTTCAACTGCAGAGGAGCACCGACTTTGCGCCCCTGCTGACGCTCGCTCGTGTTGCACCGCCGACGGCGGATGTGGAGCTGTCGCGAGTGACCGAGCTATCGGATCAGCCGCCGGACCAGGTGTTCCGCCTTTTGCTGATCGGCCAGGGGTTCTTGACTGATGAGTTTCCACAGATCGTGCAGCAGGCGCTCGGCGTAAACGGTCAGGGGGGGGTCGTGGACACTCCGCCCTTGAACCTGCTTGCTGCCAACGCGGGCAGAAACGCGTTCGCCTGCTACTTCGATAGCGGAACGCACGCCGACGGCACCGGTTTGTCGCTGCCGCTGCGCCAGGAAACAGTCGGGACCGCGCCGATCGATCAACTGCGTATTGCCCATCCGGGGCTCGTCGCGCCGCAGGTCGTGCCTAAGGGGCGGACACTTGCTGAATATTTGTCGCATCTCACCGTCAGGCTCGCCGACGGGACCGTTCACAGGGCGACCGAGTACTGGCCCGTGGGCACCCGCCTCACGGGCGCAACGGGGGCACTGATCGCGGTGCTTCGACGCGCCTCGTTTCTGACGCATCAGGGCACACCGCCGGATCCCGCGCGTCCCGCTGAATTGTATCAGCTCGATCCGACGACCGATGATCAGGTCCCCTTTGTCGCCGTCAACGTCGTCGGCAACGATTGGCCGCTGGTGCTGGCTCGCGCCATTGCACAAAATCTCGCCGGGCTTGCCGATGAGTACGAGCTCGAGGGCACTTCATTCGCCCAGCCGGGTGAAGGGGTGCTGTCACCGATCGCGCCAAACCTCACGATCATTTCGGACACGAGCGAGCAGTCACTGATCGGTGGGACGGCAGCGGCCAACACAATTGTTCCCGGAGTGTTCACGGATTGGCACATCCCGGCTGGCGCGACCGTGAACTTCGTTCAGCATACTTCGGCAACGGCCAATCCCATACCGGCCTGGGACGGCGTCACCCAGAATTTTGATTTGCACAACTTCGACCTCGTCGAAGGCGGCGGCGGCTTTCGCACGCATGTGTTGCGGTGTGCCAGAGATTGCCTCATGCGACGCATTCCGGCGCCGGTGAGTAACACAGTGGAGAACCCGCCAACCCCCGCGCCGAGGCTGCCGATACAATCGCCCTTGCGCTCTTTCTGCAATGTGTGCGACGCGCGTTTGCGAAGCGTGATAACTGGCCGAACATCGGTCAGACTGGCGCCGCGGGTGGAGATCGATACGCAGCGGCGCCTGTTCGACTCGCTGGTATGGAATGGAAATCCGATTACTGCCCTCAATACCGCCACCCTTGCAACAACGGTCGTGACCACGGGGCCGACCTGGACTTGCACGGCGGAATTTGCACCATCGGCTGGATTCCGCTTCACCAACATCAATCTCGCAAATGTGGATTATTGGGCACCTGGAAGCCCGGCACACGTCGCCCACGTTTTCGATAGCGTGACCTTCGACGGATTCCAGGTCGACTACGTTGACGGCACCACGGACACGTTCCGGCTGACCAATGCGCTCGCGCCGACTGCGCCGGCACCCACGTTTCGCGCGTTCACGGGCGGCGATAGCCACGGGCATTTCCAGATAGGCGCAAGCCTGCTGGTTTCCTGGCAAAAGAGTTTTGCCGGCGGGCGCTCCTACATCCTAGACGCCGAGCTGTCATTGGTGCTGGGGGCAATGGACAACAACGTCGACCCCTCCGGCATCATGATGGGCTGCTGCATCTTTCCGCAACTTGCAATGCGGGTGCGGCATATCACCCCCCGAACGAAAGCAATCAAGGCCCTTCGCGGCGCCATTACCCTCAACGCCAACAACGCCGATGCTTCGAATCTCACCGGGGCGCTCGCGACCATCGCAACGGGCAGACTCACCACCAGCCTGTTCTGCGAGAGCAATCGCGCCAGCGCCGGGGGCGGCACTGGCGGCGGCATTGCGGTGGACTCGCGCAAGCGGGCGGCGTTCACACCGCCGGCCGGAGCGCCGGCCAACCGTCTTTTGCCGCCCCCTCACTGGTCGTGGATCTACGACTATTGCAATGTGGGCATCACGGCAGCTGTCACGTTCGTCGGGGCCTATTCGCGCAACGACACTGGTGCGAAGGGCACGACCACGCGGGATCAAGTCAAAGCGTGGCCCGCCAACCAGACGGCGACATCAGAGAGCATTCACAAGGTGCCGCGACAGGCGGTGTACGATACGTTATATATTCACCCCGATCGAGGCAACGATGCTGCGGGCCAGCCATTGGTGATGGCTCCCTACTGCGCTGATCTCGGCCTTGTGTTGCACTGGCGGCGCGGCGTTTCCCCAAGCGGAGGCCCGGCGCCACTGCATGTTTACAGAGGGTGGGGCGCCGGCCGGCTGGGTCAAGGTGCCCGCACCGTGATCGGCGCACCAGAGGTGCCGCCCAATCACCATGTGAATCTGACGGTCACCCCTCAGGCCAGCCGCGCGCAGGTTGCTCTGAAATATGCCGTCGTAGCCGACGAATTCGCGCCCGAACGGTGGCAAGTGTTTCTGGAACAAGGGCTCGCTTACACATTTCAATACGCGGTCGCGAACGCCGTCGGAGCAGGTCAGAATGGCGTGCCGTTTGCGCAACTAGGCTGGTTGGCCGAGGCCATGGGCGCCGACAAGATGAAGGATGTCGTCACCCGGCTGACGGCGTTGATTGGACAACCGGCAGCCCTCGACCAGGCGGTGCGCGACATTTGGCTTTCGATTCTTCGCCGCGTTCGTCGCTTCGATGCCACGGCCGATGGCTCCACCGAGCAGCAGGTGCCGGATGGACCATCGGATGTCGCCAATCTGGAAAATTCGTGAGCGCAGGTCCGCGCGGGAGCGATCGCGATGATCTTCTCTTCGGCGGCTCATCCTTCATTGCCCATCCCTGAACACGGGCCGGACTACCAGACGCATTATCGCCTGGCATCAATCAAACGCGACCAGTAAGGGGCTCGATGCGATCTCCGGCGTCGGTGCGGCGCTGGCACCGGCGCTAGTCACGAGCGTTGCCGATGCCTTCGGCCTTGCGGGCGATGGCGCCGGCTTTCCTCGCCCCGTAAACGTGGGCTGCCAGCGGCGGGCGCCTGTCACGATCTGCGGTGCAGAACAACCGCCGGATCATCTCACTATGACGCTAGAGAGCGCCGTTGACAGGTTTTGCCAAAAAGTGCGAGCTGAACGCGAGGAAGGCCATGAGGCCGTTCGACCGAGAGGCATGGCTTCGGCTCGTCGCCGACTGGGCGAAGCTGGCCCAAGGCGCTGAGGTGAAGCAAGGGCCGTTGCGGGGCGGGTCGATGTCGGCCGCAAATGTAGCTGACGCGCGAGCAATTTTTGCGAATATGGTCGCGTCCAATTCCAAGCATGCTTTTGCATCTCACCGTGGGGGAGCGAAAAAGTTTTCGTTTCGGGGCCCAGTAAATTTGCATTGGGCACGACGGTTCAGCGTGTTTGTGGGCTAAAGTCTCTGCCTGCACCTGAGTGGCAGCAAATGTAATTCCGATCCAGAGAAGGGACGAAAAGCGCTTCAGAGTAGCAGTCGGAGGATGCGATGGAAAAAGACCACTTCGTCGACGTCGCCCTCTCAGGCGGAGGGCATAGGGCGACCCTCTTTGGGCTCGGGGCACTGCTGGCCCTCGTGGATCTCCAGATTAACCGGCGAACGACCCAGATCGCCTCCGTGTCCGGAGGCTCTATCGCGAATGCCTTCGTGGCGCTTCGCTGCCGTTTCGAGGAGATGACGACCGAGACCTTCGACCCGATCGTGCAAGAGCTCGCTACAATAGTGGTGAACCGGGGTCTTCTGACTGGGCGGTGGATCTGGGGTTTCGCCGCCATCGCGGCTCTTGCACCGCTGATGGCAGTTGCCCTCGTGCTCTGGCACGGGCATCTGCCGAAGCTATGGGTGATCGTCCCGGCGCTGATTGTCGTCTGGGCGGCGCTCATCCTGCTTCGAGGCCTCCTCGTAGAGCGCCTGCTGGATGCCAGGTGCTTCCACTCATCCCGAAGGGTCTGCCTCTCAGACCTGCGGTCCAAGGAGGTGGAGCACGTGATTTGCTGCACAGAACTGACGAAACCATCTCCCCTGTACGTGTCCTCCTGGTCGCAAGGATGCATCTACATGCGCGACGTCAACCTTCCGACCGGTGACATGCTCGGCATTGTCTGGCGAGCACCGAATCTTCCCCTCGCAGTCGCGGTGAGGGCATCCGCGGGCTTTCCTGGTATTCCACCACGGCGAGTGCAGCTGGACCGGTTCGAACGGGTCGCAGGGGCACGGGAGGGGTTCACCTTTGGCGGCGCGGTCAAACCCGAGCCGGTCAGAGCCTCACCTTCGACCGTATTCGTGTCGGACGGCGGTATATGGAATAACCTGGCAACGCAGGTCAGGCTCGAGGACAACATCTTCCGGGCCGGGGAGCCTGGAGAGGAGACGCCTACCGTTCTGTTTGTGGTGAACGCGTCGGGTAGGCTCGGACCCCAGCGCCCCGGCCGCTTCGTTGTTCCCGGATGGGCGGAGATCAAAGCGCTCGTCCGAATCGTAAACATCCAAAATCTCAACACGGTTTCTCCGCGACTCGAGGCCCTGAGATCAGTTTCGGTGAGAAACTGGACCGAGGACCGGCGCGCAACCGGATCTGAGCCGCTGACCATCCAGGTGGGCATCTCGAGCAGCCCTCACGATCAACTCAGCAATTGGACGCGGCCCTTCGTGAACCGGCCCAAGACGCTGTTCTCGAGGTTGGAATGGAACTGGGCGCGGAATCTCGTGGACTCTCTCGAAGAGATACTTGGCGGCGAGGAATCGGAAGGGAAGGCCGAGTTGATCCTGGAGCGTGTCCAGGATGCCTTGGCCCGGAAGCCGGGTCCCAGAACCGACGAGGAGTTGAGGCGGATCGATGACCTGCAAAGCTGGCGGGGCTTCAGCGAGCTCTGTTCCCTCGCTGGGGGAAAGCTCGAAGATGTTCCGACCACGCTCGGCCGGATCCCACGCGAGACTGCCAAGGCGCTGATCGCCAGGGGTTACGTCAACACGTTGGCGGGCGCTTACGTCTTCGGCGTCGCTGACAGCATTTCGCTTTCACTCCTGAGCCGCGAGCGCCTCGATTGGTTGACGGGGCGCCTGCGCAATATGCCGGCCCGCTCCAGCCGCTGATCCCGGCCTGCAGCAATGGCGCGCGGGGCCGGCCTCATCGTAGGTCCAGAAGATCCAACGGGGCCGCGCAAAGCTAAAGCGCGAATCTCCTTGCGAGAGGGCGGTAGCGTAGCCCAGCGTTGAAATCGGCGGTGCATGGAATACACCGAAATTGCTGCACGGCTGCACGCCAGCGCGGAAGTTCCCGCTCGCAAGATCGTCGAGTTGGCTAACTAACCAGTTTGAGGCACATGTGTGGGCCAGTGCGCACCGTGTAGACCCACGCACGCGCTAAACTACACCGTGCTAGCCAACTAGACGCCCGACTTCTGATGCACGATAACAGGAGCATTTTGTGGAGGAAGCCATGGACGACAACCGTCGAGGAGCGCTTATCAAGGAGTACGGCGAAGTCTGCAACAACTTTCGGACGCTGACTGACATACGGTTCAAATTGCTGGGTTTATTGCCGATCGCGACCGCCGCCGGCGCTGCGTTCAAAGGCGAGCACCCTGATAGCTTGAGCTCTGTGTTCTCGTTGTTTGGCCTGATTGCGACGATCGGGCTCGTGACCTACAACACAAGAAATGACCAGCTCTATGATGAACTTGTAGGACGCGCCGCATTCATTGAGCGAAGCCTGGGCCTCGCGGATGGAGCATTCGCCAGCCGCCCGCATGCGTGGCTCATTTTTCGTTTTCGGGACATCAAAATTATAGAGACATTTATGAAGAAATTCATAGAGAAGGGTCTCGCTCTCGCCGAGAGTGCATTGGCTAGGCACCCGCACATATGGCTCATCTCACGGCTCATTTCTCTCCTTCGCAACATCAAAGAATGGAGGAACATTGAATGGAAGGTCGATCATCGAACAGGGGTCGGCACGATTTACGTAGCGTGCATCGCTTTTTGGATTTTCCTGGTGCTAAACCCATTATTATTGGCCCTGCTGGTCTCGGCATGGGCTCCGCTGGCCTGTGTGTACCGAATACCCTATCCGGGTTGATGCTGTAACGGAATCACCTAAGCTGGCGGAATGATCGGGCTGCTCTGGTTCGTTCTGGCCGTCCTGACCTCGCCATTCAGGTCGAAGTTACGGCTTGAGGCCGA
>Ga0070741_10004061_pt1 | contig 34806 bp, 34 predicted proteins | sample Coa_R1_4_FD_66440 | JGI IMG/M metagenome (GOLD analysis project Ga0070741, IMG submission 66440) | Surface soil microbial communities from Centralia Pennsylvania, which are recovering from an underground coalmine fire - Coalmine... | ecosystem: Environmental > Terrestrial > Soil > Unclassified ... | reverse complement strand
AGCTTCTGCATGTGTCCCGGCGGATGGATCGTCGACTCGTCGACCGAGCAGGGCGCGCTGTGCACCAACGGGATGAGCCTTTCGCGCCGCGACTCGCCGTTCGCCAACGCCGCGCTGGTGGTGACGGTCGAGCCGCGCGACTACCTGGGACGCTTCGGCGGCGGGCCGCTCGCGGGCATCGAGCTGCAGCGCACCATCGAGCGTCGCGCGTTCGAGCGCGGCGGCGGAAATTTTCGCGCGCCGGCGCAGCGGCTCGCCGACTTTGTGGCGCGGCGTCCCTCGACGAACGCGCTGCGCTCGACGTATCGGCCGAGCGTCGCGCCGGGTGACGTGCGCGGCGCGCTCGAGCCGTTCATCGGCGACGCCATCGAGCGCGCGCTCGGCCGCTTCCAGCGCACCATGCCCGGCTTCACCTCCGAGGGCGCGCAGCTCGTCGGCGTCGAGACGCGCTCGTCGTCGCCGGTGCGCATCGTGCGCGCGGGCTCGCTCGCGTCGACGTCGCACCGCGGCCTCTATCCCGCGGGCGAGGGCGCGGGCTACGCGGGCGGCATCGTCTCGGCCGCCATCGACGGCCTGCGCATCGCCGACGCGATCCTGGCGGCGCTCTAGAGCGCGCCGAGGAGCAGCGGCAATTCGGTGGCGAACTTTCCCTTCGCCAGCGCCTTGCATCCCTTCGCGCGCGCCGACTCCATCACGTCGACGCGCTCGTGATCGATGAACCCGACCTTGGCGATCGCGCGCGTGGCGGGATCGGCGGCGAGCGCGTCGAGCACGCCGAGCGCGTCGGGACGCCGCAGGTCGAGGATGACGAGCTTCGCGCCGCGCGCGGCCGCCTCGAGCGACGCCGCGTCGCGCGCCGCCTCGACGTCGAGCCCGAGCTGCCTGGCGGTCTCGCGGATCTTCGACACGAACAACAGATCCTGGGTGAGGTACACGACGGCGGCCATGTCACTCATAGAACAGCGGAGCGCCTCGAATGCAAGCTTGAACCGTCGCGCGCTCCGGCGTATCTGAGAGCCGCCATGCCGAATTCCCACGCGGCCATCATCGCCGCCGAGCTGACCCTCACTCCCGATCAAGTCGAGCGCACGCTCGAGCTCTTGCGCTCGGGTGCCACGCTGCCGTTCGTCGCGCGCTACCGCAAGGAGGTGACCGGCAACCTCGACGAGGTGCAGATCGGCGCCATCCAGGAGCGCGGCGCGTACCTCGAGGAGCTGGACGCGCGCAAGCAGACGGTGCTCGACGAGATCGCCGGCCAGGGCAAGCTGACCGCCGAGCTGAAGGCGCGCATCGAGCGCACGCTCTCCAAGACCGAGCTGGAAGATCTCTACCTGCCGTACAAGCCCAAGCGGCGCACGCGCGCGACCATCGCCAAAGAGCGCGGCCTCGGGCCTTTAGCCGAGCGGATCTTGGCGCAGGCCGAGCGCGAGCCGCCGCGCGACGAGCTGGCGGCGCCGCATCTCTCGCCCGAGGTGCCGGACACCGACGCGGCGTTCGCCGGCGCGCGCGACATCGTGGCCGAGACGATCGCCGAGCGCGCCGACGTGCGCGCGGCGCTGCGCGAGCAAGCGCTCGAGGCGGGCGCGCTGGTCTCGACGGTGATCGCCGGCAAGGAAGAAGCGGGCGCCAAGTTCAAAGACTATTTCGATCTGCGCGAGCCGGTGAAGAACATCCCGTCGCACCGGCTGCTGGCCTTGCGGCGCGGCGAGAAGGAAGGCTTCTTGCGCGTGGCGCTCGAGGTCGACGTGGAGCGCGCCGTCGATTTGATCCGCGCGCGAGTGGTGACTGCGCCGCGCGCCGCGCTCGGGAGCGAGCTGCACGCGGCGATCGCCGACGGGTACGAGCGGCTGCTCGCGTCGTCGATCGAGGTCGACGTGCGGCTGATCTCGAAGGAGCGCGCCGACGCCGACGCCATCCGCGTGTTCTCCGAGAACCTGCGCAACCTGCTCCTCTCGCCGCCGCTCGGCGGCAAGCGCGTGCTGGCGGTCGATCCCGGCTATCGCACCGGCTGCAAGTGCGTGGTCGTCGACGACAAGGGCGACCTGCAGGCGAACGCGGTGATCTTTCCGACGCAGAGCGAGCGGCGCGTGGACGAGGCGGCCGACACCGTCGAGCGGCTGTGCCGCGAGCATCGCGTCGAGGCGATCGCCATCGGCAACGGCACCGCCGGGCGCGAGACCGAGTCGTTCGTGCGCAAGCTGCACAAGGACGGGCGGCTCGGCGCGGCGCGCGTGGTGGTGGTCAACGAGGCGGGCGCGTCGGTGTACTCGGCGTCGGAGATCGCGCGCGAGGAGCTGCCGGACCAGGACGTGACGGTGCGCGGCGCGGTGTCGATCGGAAGGCGCCTGCAGGATCCGCTGGCGGAGCTGGTCAAGATCGATCCCAAGTCGATCGGCGTCGGGCAGTACCAGCACGACGTGCACCAGCCGACGCTCAAGAAGGCGCTCGACACCGTGGTCGAGAGCTGCGTCAACCGCGTGGGCGTGGATCTCAACACCGCCTCGGTGAAGCTCTTGCAGTACGTCGCGGGCGTCGGCGAGACGCTGGCCAAGAACATCGTCGCGCACCGCGCCGAGCACGGAGCGTTTCGCGCGCGCAAGGCGCTGCTCGAGGTGCCGCGCTTCGGGCCCAAGGCGTTCGAGCAGGCGGCGGGGTTCCTGCGCGTCGGCGGCGAGCACCCGCTCGACAACTCGGCGGTGCACCCGGAGAGCTACGACGTGGTCGAGCGCATGGCGCGCGATCTCGGCGTCGACGTCACCGGTCTCGTCGGGCGCGCGGAGCTGACGCGCAAAATCGATATATCGAAATACGTCGATGAACGGCGCGGGCTGCCGACGCTGAAGGACATCGTCGCCGAGCTGGAGAAGCCGGGGCGCGATCCGCGCGCCGAGTTCGAGGAAGTCGGCTTCAACCCCGAGGTCACCGAGTTCGATCACGTGCGCGAAGGGATGGTGCTCGCGGGCGTGGTCACCAACGTCACGCAGTTCGGCGCGTTCGTCGACGTGGGCGTGCACCAGGACGGGCTGGTGCACGTGTCGGAGCTGGCGCATCGCTTCGTGAAGGATCCGGCCGAGGTGGTGAAAGTCGGCGAGCGGGTCAAGGTGCGGGTGGTGAAAGTCGACGCCGCGCGACGGCGCATCGGGCTCAGCATCAAGCAGACGCAGGAGCGGCCGGCCGCGCCGCCTCCGCCGCCGTCGTCACCCGCGAGCGGCGTGCGCGGCGACCGAGGAGGCCCATCGAAAAAATCGATGGCGCCGCATGCTGCACCGCAAAAGAAATCGCCTCCGCCCGCGCCGCAGAAGACGCCGTTCAACAATCCGTTCGCCGCCGCGCTCGGCGGAATCAAGCCGGCGCCGACCAAGAAATCCACTTGAGGTAGGATGCCGCCATGTCGAACCGTACCGTCGTGCACTCGGACCACGCGCCCAAGGCGATCGGCCCCTACAGCCAGGGGATCCGCGGCGCCGGGCTGCTGTTCTGCTCGGGACAGATTCCGCTCGACCCGCACTCGGGCGAGATGATCGGCGCCGGCGACGTGCGCGCGCAGGCGCGCCGCGTGATGGAGAACCTCGGCGCGGTGCTGCAGGCGGGCGGCGCGTCGTTCGCGAGCGTGGTGAAGACGACGATCTACCTCTCTGACCTTTCGGACTTCGGCGCGGTGAACGAGATCTACGGCAGCTACTTCAAGGAGGCGCCGCCGGCGCGCGCGACGGTGCAGGTGGCGGGGCTGCCGCGCGGCGCGCTGGTCGAGATCGACGCCATCGCGCTCAGCGGCGCTTGAGCGAAACTCGATCGCGCGCGCGCCGCGTGCTCAACTATCGGCGTGGCGCGTGCCGCCGAACTCGAGCGTGAGCGCGTCGTCGTAATGATCGGCGTACTCGGCGACGCGGCGGATCATCTCCTCGACCTCGACGCGATCCAGCCCCGACGTCGAGCGATCGGTCGACAGCACCACCTCTTCGCCGCGCAGCCCGAACGCCGCGCCGGTGAGCTCGCTGGCGTTGAGCTCGAGCAGCCGGCGCAGGAACGCCGGACCGGCGAGCGCCTCGGGCGACGGGCGCATCACCGGCGAGATCACCTGGATGAAGTTGTCGCCGCTGCCGCCCGACGTGAGGAAGATGTAGACCTCGGCCGAGCCGTGCGTGAGGCCCCACGCCGGACCGGCGGGGCTGGCGATGCGCGACTGCTCGGCGTCGAGACCGCGCGCGGCCAGCACCGACTCGACCATCTGCTCGCAGGACTTGAGGTTGGCTTCCTGGCGGTTGCCGAAGAGCGACATGCATCGAGCGTAGCAAAGCTCGACGCGAAGCGGAACCGGGGCCTGACGCTAGCGAGCGGCGCGAATCAGGCGGACTTGATGACGCGGCCCGAGCGCAGGCAGCGGGTGCACACGCGCAGGCGGCGCGGCGCGCCGTCGACGAGCGCCTTGACGCGCTGGAGGTTCGGGCGCTGGATGCGCTTGGTCTTGATGTTCGAGTGGCTCACCTTGTTGCCGACGAGGTGGCCTTTTCCGCAGGTGTCACAAACGTTCGCCATGACGTACTCCCAAGAGGCGGACCTTCTAACACCTGCGGGGCGCGGTTGCAAGCGGCAAGGCGAGGGGGGACAACTAGCGTCGTGACGGGGCGCTGGCGCGCGCGGGTCGCGGTGTTCCTGGCAGCGGCGCTGTTCGCGGCGGGGCTGGTGGCGCTGTGGCGCGGGCGGCACGCGGCGCGCGCGGGCGCGGACGGCGGCGTGGCGGCGCTCGTCGACGGTGGCGCGCTCGACGGCGGCGGCGACGGGGACGGCGGCGCGGCGGCGCTCGCGCGCGCGGGAATCGCGGGGCGCGTGATCGATCGGCGCGGGCGCGCGGCGGCGGGGGCGGAGGTGTGGCTCGGCGGCGCGACGCTCGGCGCGCCCGGCGTGCGCAAGCTGCGCGCGAACGCCGACGGCAGCTTTGTGTTCGCGGGGCTCGCGCCGGGCCGCTACGCGCTGCGCGCGTTCACCGCGACCGAGGCGGCGTTTCTCGACGGGCTCGAGCCGCACGCGCGCGCATCCTCCGCAACAGCCGGCGCGTCTTCCGCGGACGCCGGCGTGTCTTCTTCGAGCGGCGGCGCGTCTTCTTCGAGCGGCGGCGTGTCTTCTTCGAGCGGCGGCGCGTCGGCGCGCGACGGCGGCGCGGCTTCGCCCGACGGTGGCGCGTTCGTCACGGTCGCGCTGCACGCGGCGGTCGCGCTCGCGGGGCACGTGCGCGAGCGCGGCGGCGCGGCGATCGCCGGCGGCGAGGTGGCGCTGGTCGAGGGCGCCTCCGACGCGGCCGCGCTGCTCGCTCGACGGGCGACCGCGTCGGCCGACGGCGCGTTTCGCTTCGACGCCGTCGAGCCGGGCGGCTATCTGGTGTTCGCGCGCGCCGACGGCTTCCTCTCGCCGGCGCCGCTGCCGCTGCAGATCGCCGCGCAGCCGTCGCCGCCGCCCCTCGACGTCCGCCTCGAGCGCGGCGCGCGCCTCGACGGGCGCGTGGTCGACGAACAGGGCCGCCCCGTCGCCGGCGCGCAGGTGGAGGTCGCCGGCGAAGGCGAGGGCGGCGCGCCGATCGCGCTCACCGCCGCCGCGTCCACCGACTGGCCGCGCCGCGCTCCCGAGGCCGCGCGCGTCGAGCCGTCGGGCGAGCTCGGCATCCTGCGCGGCCCGATCCCGTTTCCGCCGCCCGCGCCGCTCACCGGCGCCGCGCCGCCGCGCGCGTTTCTCTCCGACGGGCGCGGCGCGTTTCACGTGCCCGGCGTGCCGGCCGGACGCGTGGTGGTGGCGGCGTCGCATCCCGACTTCGCGCGCGGCTCGAGCGCGCAGGTCGCGGTGGCCGCGGGCGCGCTCGCCACCGTCGAGGTGGTGCTGCGCCGCGGGCGCACCGTGCGCGGCCGCGTCACCGACGAGCGCGGCGCCCCGCTCGGCGGCGCCGAGATCCTGGTCGACGGGCGGGCGCTCACCGCCAGCGACGCGCGCGGCGAATTTCAGCTGCCGCACGTCGTCGGCGCGTTCACCGCGGGCGCGCGGCTGCAAGGTTGGGTGCCGCAGTCGCGCGCGCTCGGCGCCGACGACACCGACGTCGAGCTGCGCCTGGCGCGCGCCGAGGGCCGGCTGGCCGGCGTGATCGTCGACGAGCGCGGCGCGCCGGTCGCGGGCGCGAAGCTCGAGATCTCGTCGGGCGCGCCGCCGCCGCGCGCGCTCACCGCCGATCGCGCGGGGAGCTTTCGCGCCGAGGGGCTCGGGCCGGGGCCGTATCGCGTGCGCGTCGAGCATCCCGACTACGCGCCGCTCTCCGACCAGGTGGCCGCGCCCGCCGACGACGTGCGGCTGCAGCTCGATCCCGGCGCCGGCGTGAGCGGCGAATTGCGCGACGCGCGCTCGGGCGGCGTCCCGGCCGGCGCGCGGCTGGAGCTGTCGACGGGCGGCGTGGCCCGTCCGCTCGCGCTCAGCCGCGGGCGCTTCGAGGCGACCGGGTTGCCGGCGGGCCGCGCGACGCTCTCGGCGGGCGCGCCGGGCTACGTGCCGTGGTCGCGCGAGCTCGAGCTGGTGAGCGGCGAGCGCCCGCGCGAGCTCACGCTGCGCGATCTCACCGTCGAGCTGGAGCGCGGCGGCGCGATCGCCGGCACGGTGGTCGACGACGACGGCCAGCCCGCCGCCGGCGCGCAGCTCTCGGTCGTACTGCCAGGCGCGGGCTCCGGCGCGGGCGCGCGCGGGCGAAGCGACGCGCGCGGCGAGTTCCGCCTCGACGGGCTGCCGAGCGGCCGCCTGCGCGTGCGCGCCGAATTCGGCGGCCGCCGCGCCGAGGAGCTGGTCGAGGTGCGCGCCGACGACGAGTCGCGCGTCGAGCTGCGCCTGCCGCGCTGAGGCCGCGCGCCCACGAGCGGCTGCTGTAGTCGCCGGTGCTGTCGCAACTTCGCCTCAGCGCGCGCCGCAACCCGCGAAGATCGTACGCGCGCGATCCTGGCGCGAAGCGTGCTGTACACGCGCGCATGGCGCCCGACGACGACGGCCTCTACCCGGACCTCGCGGTGTTGTGCACCGGTTGCCACGCCGCGCTCGAGGTCCCCGACGGAGTCAACGCGCTCGACGTCGCCTGGCTGCACGAGCTGCGCTGCCCGCGCCCGGCCTACGCGGTGTGCCCGTCGTGCGACGCCGCGCTGGCGCTCGAGCCGGGCCTCGACGCCGTCGAGACCGTGTGGCTGCACGAAGACCAGTGCCCCGCGTCGATCGTGTTCGCGCTCGCCGGCTAGCTACAGCGGATCGAGATCTTCCTCGCGCAGCGGCACCGTCGTCGTCTCGCCGCTCTCCACCGGCTCGGTCTGCTGCTGCTCCTCGGTCACCACCTTCGGCAGCGGCGGCGGCCCGTCGGGGAGGCGCAGGATCTTGGTCTGCAGCTCGTGCAGCGGCGCGCGCTCGGGCTGCGGCGCGTGCAGGATGCGCGTCGACAACTCGGCGAGCGGCGGCAGCCCTTCGTCGCCCGGCGCCGGCGTCGGCTCGTCGAGCCGCGGCACGCGATCGGTCGACTCCGACGGCAAGTCCGAGCTCGGCTCCGACGAGTCCGGCATGTCGAGCATGCGCGTCTCGCGATCGTGCAGCATCGTCCCGCCCATCGAGCGCGCCGCGTCCGCGAGCAGGATGCGCGTCGGCTGCCCATGCAGATCGGGCAAGGGCGGCAGCTCCGCCGGATCGCCGCCCGCTCCGACGCCGGTCGCCGCCGCGGTGAACTTGGAGTAGGGCGCGTCCGCCGGCAGCGCGTCGGCGATCAAATTCTCGCCCACCTTGGTCGGGTCCGCGCCGTCGAGCACGTACTCCTCGAGCATGCGCAGCTCGCGCTCGATGTCGGCCGCGAACACCGTGCGCATGTAGCGCCCGAAGTGGCTGCGCCGATAACCCGGCTTGTAGCGATCGAGGAACACCCGCAGCGAAGTCGCCAGCTCCTCGCCCGACTGCTGCCGCTGCGAGCGCGAGCGCGACATCACCTTGTCGAGGATCTGATCGAGCTCCTCCGGCACGTGCGAGTTCACCGAGCGCGCCGAGCGCCGCCGCGCGTCGCGCACCGCGAAGATCAGCTCGACCTCGGTGGCCGCCGAGAACGGCGGCTCGAGCGTCAGCATCTCGTACATCACCGTGCCGAGCGAAAACAGATCCGATCGATGGTCGAGCTTGCGCCCCATCGCCTGCTCGGGGCTCATGTACTTGACCTTGCCTTTGATGACGCCGGTCTTGGTCTGCGTGCGCGTGAGCGTCGCCTTGGCGATGCCGAAGTCGCACAGCTTGACCTCGCCGTTGTACGAGCACAAAACGTTCGATGGCGAGACGTCGCGATGCACGATGTGCATGGCCTTGTTGGCGCCGTCGCGCTGCGTGTGCGCGGCCTGCAGCGCGTGCGCGATCTCCATCGCGATCCACGCCACGTGCTCGGGCGGCACCGGCGCGCCGCGCTGGCGATGGCGCTCGAGCAGCGCGCGCACGTCCTTGCCGTCGACGTACTCCATGGCGATGAAGTACTCGTCCCCCGAGTGCGCGAACTCGTAGACGCGCGCGATGTTGTCGTGCGACAACGTGGCGGTGATCTTCGCCTCGTCGACGAGCATCTTCATGAACTCGTCGTCGTGCGTCAGGTGGTTGAGCACGCGCTTGACCGCCACCAGGTGCACGCGCCCCTCGATGTCGAACGTCTTGGCGCGGAAGATCTCGGCCATCCCGCCGAAAGCGATCCGGTCGAGGAGCAGATATCGGCCCAGCTGCTGCGCGTTCGGCATGGAGTAGAATGGCCCGAGGCCGTCGATCGTATCATTACTCTGTAGAGGTGATCCATGACCAAGCTCCTGGCAGGCTCGCTGCTCCTGGTTTCCTCGCTCGCGTTCGCCGACGCCGCGTACTCGGTGACGCTCGCGACGCCGCCCGGCAAGAAGGCGCAGAAGGGCGTCGTCAAGATCCACGTGTCGCCCGGCGCCGGCTATCACGTGAACAAGGAGTATCCGACCGCGATGAGCCTGTCCGCCGTGCCGGCGGGCGTCTCGGTCGAGAAGCTCAAGCTCACCGGCAAGGACGCGGTCAAGCTCGACGAGAGCGGCATCGAGTTCGAGGTCGCCTACACCTCGACCGACGCGGGCAAGAAGGTCTTCACCGGCGACCTCCGCTTCGCGGTGTGCAGCGCCTCGTCGTGCGATCCCAAGCACGAGTCGCTCAATTTCACGGTGGATGTAAAGTAAAGTAGAACGATGCCTGACGACTCGCTCGGCTCACTCGGTTCCATCGGCCAGGAGGTGCGCGACGCGTACACGCGCAACAAGCGCGTCATGTCGTTCGCCGAGTTCTACGATCTCTTCCTCACGCGCCCCGATCGCTTCGCGCGAAACGCGGCGCAGTATCTCAAAGACGTCTTCGATCACTTCGGCGCCACCGAGATCAAGACCTCGCGCGGGCCGGTGACGCGCTGGAAGCTGTTCGACGTCGCCTTCGACGGCGGGCGCGATCGGCTGATCGGCCAGGAGGACGTGCAGGCGCGCGTCTATCGCGCGGTCGCCAACTTCGTGCGCGAGGGCGGCGTCAACAAGCTGATCCTCTTGCACGGCCCGAACGGCTCGGCCAAGTCGACGTTCGTGAGCTGCCTCGTGCGCGCGCTCGAATATTACTCGGCGCTCGACGAGGGCGCGATCTACCGCTTCAACTGGATCTTCCCGTCGCAGAAGCTGAACAAGAGCGGCATCGGCTTCTCCGGCGGCGGCTACGACGGCGGCGCCGAGGGATCGTTTGCCTACCTCGACGACGAATTGATCGACGCCAAGCTGGTCGACGAGCTGCGCGATCACCCGCTATTGCTCATCCCCGGCAAGAAGCGGCGCGAGCTGCTCGACGAGAAGCTGAAGCCGTACCCGAATTTCATTCAGTCCGATTACCTGCGCTTCGGCGATCTGAGCCACAAGAACAAGCAAATCTTCGAAGCTTTATTGGTCGCCTATAAAGGCGACTATCTAAAAGTACTGCGCCACGTGCAGGTCGAGCGCTTCTACGTGTCGCGCCGCTATCGCCAGGCCACCGTCACCGTCGAGCCGCAGCTCGCCGTCGACGCGCGCTCGCGGCAGCTCACCATGGATCGCTCGCTGCAAGCGCTGCCGTCCGCTTTGCAGTCTTTGTCGCTTTATGAATATTCGGGCGAATTGGTCGATTCAAACCGCGGCATTGTCGAATATTCCGATTTACTCAAACGCCCGCTCGAGGCCTACAAATACCTGCTCGGCACCGTCGAGCATTCGCAGGTCGGGCTCGACAATACGATTCTGTATTTCGATTTGCTCTTTATCGGGTCCTCCAATGAATCGCATTTGGCGGTATTCAAAGAGATCCCCGAATTTCAATCATTCAAAGGGCGAATCGAATTGATTCGCATGCCGTACCTGCTCGATTACCAGGAGGAGCAGAAGATCTACAACGAGCAGGTGACCGACGGCTCGGTGGGCAAGCACATCGCGCCGCACACCGCGTTCACCGCCGCGCTGTGGGCCACGCTCACGCGCATGCGCAAGCCGCTGCCGGAGAAATATCCCAAGGCGCTGTCTGATCTCGTCGCCAAGCTGACGCCGCTCGAGAAGGCCGAGCTGTACTCGCGCGCACAGGCGCCCGTCGGCATGACCGCCGAGCAGACCAAAGAGCTGCTCGGCAACATCGACAAAGTCTGGGGCGAGTCCGACGCGTATCCGAACTACGAGGGGCGCACCGGGGCGAGCCCGCGCGAGGTGAAGACGCTCCTACTCAACGCCGCGCAGAACCCGCGCTACGGCTGCGTCTCGCCGCTCGCCGTCTTCGACGAGATGGAGGACCTGGTCAAGAACGTCACCGTCTACGAGTTCCTGAAGCAGGAGCCGCTGCCCGGCGGTTATCACGAGAACAAGAAGTTCATTCAGGTGGTGCGCGACCGCTGGATGGATCTGGTCGACGACGAGCTGCGCTCGTCGATGGGGCTGGTCGAGGAGCGGCAGTACGGCGACCTGCTCGGCCGCTACATCACGCACGTCTCGCACTGGACCAAGCGCGAGAAGCTGCGCAACGCCGCCACCGGCCGGCTGGAAGATCCCGACGAGGACCTGATGAACGAGGTGGAGTCGACGCTCGGTTCATTCGGCCAGAAGAGCTCGGACTTCCGAAACGAGATGATCTCGAAGATCGCCGCGTGGTCGATCGAGCACCCGGGGCAGAAGATCGACTACGCGCAGGTGTTCCCGCGGCAGCTCCAGCTCTTGCGCGAGGCGTACTTCGATCAGCGCAAGAAAGTGGTGAAGAAGACCAACGAGGACCTCCTGGTCTATCTCGCCGAGGGCGCCGAGAAGACGCGCCTGCGCCTCGACAAGGAGTCGTTCGAGCGCGTCGAGACCACGCTGAAAAACCTGCAAGAGCGCTACGGCTACTGCCCCAAGTGCGCCCGCGACGCCGCCTCGTACCTGCTCCGCAAGCGCTACTCCTGAGGTTGCAGGCTGGCTGAGCGACGGCTATAACCCGGGGGGATGCTGAACCTCCACGGATTCGTGGCGACGCTGAAGGCGGGCGGCATCACGCTCGGCGTCATCCTGGCGTGCTCGATCCTGGTGCTGGCGGTGGCCGTCGAGCGGCTGGCGGCGCTGTGGCGCTTCCTCGATCGCGCGCGCACGCTGGCCGAGACCGTCAAGCGCTGCCTGTATCGCGGCGCGCTGGCCGAGGCGCGCGCCGCGTGCGAGCGCTCGACCTCGCTCACCGCCGAATTTTTTCTCGTCGGGTTCGAGCGGCACGGGCGCTCGAGCCAGAACGCGCTCGAGGCGGCGGTCGATCGCGAGCGGCAGCGCGTCGGGCTCACGCTCAAGGGGCAGCTCTGGTCGCTCGGCACCATCGGCGCGACCGCGCCGTTCATCGGGCTGTTCGGCACCGTCTGGGGAATCTTGCGCGCGTTCGAGCAGATCGGCGCGACCCACCAGGCGGGCATCGACATCGTCGGGCCGGGCATCGCCGAGGCGCTGGTGACCACGGCGGCGGGCATCCTGGTCGCGATCGAGGCGGTGGTCATCTACAACTACTTCATGTCGCGGCTGCAGCGCACGTCGCTCGAGCTCAAGCTGATGGCCGAGGAGTTCGTCGAGCTCTTGCGCGAGCAGCCGGCCGCGCCGGCGAAGAGCGCCGAAAAGGGCGACGCGCCCAAACCGATCGTCGAGACCAAGCCCGCCGCGCAGGAGGCGTAAGTGGCGATCGGCGGGCCGAGCGAGGAAGGCGGCGACGAGGGCGGCATCTTCGCCGACATCAACATCACGCCGCTCACCGACATCTTCCTCGTGCTGCTGATCATCTTCATGGTCACGTCGTCGGTGATGGCGGCCGACGGCGCGCGCTCGGGCGTCAAGGTCAACCTGCCGCGCGGCGCCGCCAAGGAGATCGCGGCCGGCGCGCGCGACATCACCGTCGCCATCACCACCGACGGCAAGATGGTCGTCGACGGCAAAGAGGTGAGCGCCGACTCGCTCAAGGCGATGTTCGAGGCGGCGCGCGCCAAGGACGCCGAGACGCAGGTGATCGTGCAGGCCGACGAGGCGACGCACCACGGCCGCGTCGTCGCGGTGATGGAGCTCGCCAAGGCCGCGGGGCTCAGGCGCCTGGCGATCGCCACGCGCCGCTCGCACTGACATGCGCGCGGTTTTGATTTCGCTCCTGTTGGTAGCGCCGGCGCGGGCGGCGATCACCGTCGGGCCCTACGTGCAGGACGTGCGCCCCGACGGCTTCACGATCGCGTTCGAGACCGACGCGCCGGTGGCCGCCACCGTGTCGCTGCCCGGCCACGACGCGGTGACCGCGCCCGGTACGCGCCACGAAGCGCGCGTCGAGCACCTGGCGCCGTCGACGCGCTACCACTATCGCGTGCGCGCCGGCGACGCCGAGCTCGACGGCGGCGACGTGATCACGGCGCCCGAGGGGCCGCACCCGTTCACGTTCGTGGTGCTCGGCGACACGCGCGACGGGCCGGAGACCGAGCAGGCGGTGATCAAGGCGGCGCTCGCCGAGTCGCCGGAGCTGGCGCTGCACGCGGGCGACTTCGTGCCGATCGGCGGCGACGCGGCGGCGTGGCCCGCGTTCTTCAACGCCGAGCGCACGCTGCTCGCCGGCGTGCCGCTCTATCCCGCGGCCGGCAACCACGAGCTGTATCAAGACGCCGAGGGCGCGAACTTCCGCCGCTGGTTCGTGCTGCCCGAGGGCGGCCGCGACGCGCGCCACTACAGCTTTCGCTGGGGCGCGGCGCGCTTCGTGGTGCTCGACGCCAACGCGACCGGCGCGGCGCACGCCGACGAGACCCGCTGGCTCGAGCGCACGCTCGCGGAAAAAAATCCCGGCCCGACGTTCGTGCTCATGCACCAGCCGGCGCTCTCGATGGGCGGCCACTGCGGCGCCGGCTCCGACGACGCCGACTGGGTGGCGCTGTTCGAGCGCTTTCGCGTGCGCGCGGTGTTCGCCGGCCACGATCACGCGTACCAGCGGCTCGAGCGCAACGGCGTGCGCTACTTCGTGTCGGGAGGCGGCGGCGCGCGGCTCTACGACCAGCGCGACTCCTGCCCGGCGTACGATCACGCCGCGCACCGCGTCTACGCCGCCGAGCACCACTACCTGCGCGTGCGCGTCTCGGGCGACCGCGTCGAGTTGGCCGCGCTCCGTCCGAGCGGCTCCGCGATCGAAACCGTGCTCCTCGACGATCTCCCGCTGGTCGCCGGCGCCGCGCCGCCGCTCGACGTCGCCGGCTCCCCGCTGCCGCGCCGCTGGCCCCTCGCCGCCTTCACGATCTTGATCGTCGCCGTCCTCGGCGGAATCCTGCGTCGTCGCTGGTCGCGCTAAGCCGGTAACGTCACGCGCGGGCTTGCGCCTCGCGTTCGTTTCGCCCGGCGGTACTCAGCGCTATGCGCCTGCGGCCGTACAACTGTGCCGTGTTGACCGACCGTGGTCGAAACCGATGCAGGCTTTGGCTTGGACGGGAATCGCGCCTCCGTTCCGGCGGGCGAAACGAACGCGAGTCCGCCCGCGCTACCAGACTTATCGAACTAGCCTCTGGGGCCTGACTGTTAAAAGTGCCCAGAAATGCCGTTTGGGGCTGGTTTACGCGTAGCGGGTTCGAAAGCGGAGATGTAGCGGGTGCGCGTGCAGATCGTTTTTCGCCGGCGTTGAGGAGCGCTCCTCGCGTCTGCGCGAGGATGCCAGCGACGAATCGAGCGAAGCGACTTACGGAATGACGGTGTTGCAGGTGCCGTTGCTGCAGATGCCCGTGCCGCAGCACTGGCCGCAGATGTTGGGCCCGCACGCCTGCCCGTCGGCGAGGCACTGGCCGTTCATCGGCACGCCGCCGTCGGTGCACGCCGGCGCTTGCTGCACGACCTGCGTCCACTGCGCGATGTGGTTGTGCGCCGTCACGTCCTGGAACGGCAGCCAGAACGCCGGATAGCTCGGATCCATGCTGGCGAACTCCGCCGTCGACAAGTTGATCGCCGACATCCAGATCTGCGGCTGGTTGCAGTTGCCCGGCAGCGGCTGCTGGTGCGAGCCGGTCAGGTTCTGCGGCGAGTCGGGCGGGTAGCAGTTGATCTGATCGATCGGCGTGCCGCCGACGTCGACCTTGACGTGGTTGCGCACCTTGATGCCGTAGTCGCGCGTCGACGAGAACGTGACCCACAGGAGCTTCTGCCCGCGGTAGGTCTGCACGAACGGGCTCCAGCGCGGCCACGAGTTGGTCGACTGCGGATCGCCGTTGAGCGCCACCGCCTCCGTCGGCGTCGCGCCCGACTTCGTCGACAGGATCCAGACCTTGGCGTACGGATTGTTGAACGCGTCCTTGGAGAGATCGGTGGTGAGCGCGGGATCGTCGGCGCGGTTGAACACCACGAACGACGCCGGCGTGTCGGGCGACCACGACGGGTAGTAGTTGTTCTCGCCCGCCGATTGGATGAGCGGCTTCGGCGTGCCGAACATCTTCGACGTCACGTCGTACGACATGGTGAACAGGCTGCCGCCGAGGAAGTGATCGTCGTCGAGCTTGCCGTACGGATTGGGCGTGAACGCGTTGGCGAACTTCGACGGCACGACGAACACCACGCTCGAGTCGTCGGCGCTCCAGTCGGGCTGCGTGCCGCGCATGCCGGTCTGCGCGTTGCCGGTCGGCCCCGCGCCGGTCTGCCCGTTCCACAGCCCGAACTGCGTGACGTTCTGATTTCCCGTCGAGGTCATCAAGATCTGCGCGTCGTGCGTGAAGGTCTGGAAGCCGGCCGGCAATTGCCCGCCGAGCGGCATCTTGGTCGCGACTTCGAGCAGGTTGCCGTGCAGATCGTTGTACTCGTCGTCGGAGTCGGCGTCGTCCGAGCCGTAGGTGATGCGCGTGCCGTCGCGCGAGATGAAGTGGCAGCCGACGCAGCGCACGTTGGTGCCGGTGGTCGAGGGCGTGAGGAACGCCTGGCCCATCTGTCCGGCCGCGCCGAAGTCGTAGCGGAAGATGCCGCCGGTCTTTCCGGCGACGCCGCCGACCGTCAGCGACTGCCAGTAGTAGAGGCCGCCGTTGAGGTCCTCCTGCGCGAACGAGATCGAGCGCGGCCCCGACGGCGAGGCGCACGTGCCGTCGGTGGTGGCGCGCACCGTCACCTTGACCGCGTCGCCGGCGCGGTTCGAGTTGGCGAGGAACGCCCACGTCGCCGGATCGAGATCGAAGCTGCAGCCGCCGGTCGCCACGCCGCGCGTGTCGTTCACCGGGTTGCACAGCGTCGCCGCGCGAATGTCGGTGGCGGCGTTCTCGAAGTCGACCTCGTAGAACTGCGTGCCGGTGCCCGGCATGAACTGCACCTGCATCACGTTCATGTTCGGCGGCAGCAGCACGCCGTCGGGCGGATAGACCAGCTGAGGCGCGGTGCCGGCGGCGCACGGCGGGCCGGGCGGCGGGCTGGGGAACGCGGGGCACGTCGGGCACGAGCCGCCGACGACGTAGTGCAGCTTCACGTGCAGCACCGCCGAGCCGTAGAGATCGTTGAACGCGGCTTTGACGTTGGTCGTGCCGCCGTGCGACGTGGTCGACGTGAACAGCCCGGTGGCGCTGATGGTGCCGACGGTGGGATCGTCGAGCACCCAGATCGCCTGCCCGGTGACGTCCTGGCCCGACTGCGTGACCGCTTTGTATTGTTGGGTCACCGCGGGTCCGCCGGCGTTCAGGTCGAGCGTGACCTCCGCGGGCGTGACCGTGAGGCCGGCCATGAGCGCGTCGAAGTTGACGCCCGCGTCGCCGTTCAGGTGATTGGTGCCGGCGTTCGAGCAGGTGCAGCCGGGAACGCCGAAGCCGAGCGCGAGCAGCGCAGCCGCGAGGATCTGCCTTAAGCGCATGACGTACTCCTTAATCAGTCCCCCGTCGAGGACATGATATCAGGATTGGGGCGAGCGGGCGGTAGCCGTCAGCGCAAGAGGCGCTTGAGCTCGGCGGGTAGGGTGTCCTCGGGAATCGTGCGCGTCTCGCGCGTCTGCATGTCGCGGATGGCGACCTCGCCGCGCTTGCGCTCGACGTCGCCGACGACCACCACGACGCGCGCGCGGACTTTTTCGGCGCGCATCAATTGATCGGCCCAGCCGGCCTCTTTGTCGGGGCGCAGATCGACGTCGACGCGGAAGCCGCGCGAGCGCTCGGCGGCGGCGGCGCGCAGGGCGAACGCGCGACCGCCCGAGCCGCGCGCGGCGAAGAACACCTCGCACGCCGGCTGGTACGACTCGCCCTCGCCGGGCGTGCACGCGGCGGCGCGCACCACGCCGAGCGTGACGCCGACGGCCGCCGACGCTCTTCCGCCGAGCGACTCGACCAGGCGATCGCGCCGCCCGCCGCGCGCGACGGTGATCAGCTCGCCCGGCTCGCCCCGCGCGCCGGCGACGCGCGCGCGCAATTCGACCACCGTGCGGTTGTAGCGCCCCGCGCCGAAGCCGAGCTTGGGATCGTCGCGCACGGTGAAGCCCGACGCCTCGAGCGTGGCCAGCACCGCCTCGTGGTGCTTGAGCGCGGCCACGCCGAGCGACGCGCGCAAGGGCGGCGCCGAGGCGGCGAGCGCCCGGCAGCCTTCGTCCTCGCACGAGAGGAAGCGCAGTTGATCGCGCGCGCCCGCGCACGCGGCGCAGCGCAAGGTGCCGAGCTCGGCGGTGGCGGCGGCGTAGCGCGCGAGATCGGCTGCGTCGCCGATCGAGCCGATCACCACCTCGGGCGCGACGAGACCGAGATCGGCGGCCACGCCTCCGCACAGCGCGGCGATCTCGGCGTCGCCCGCCGGATCGCTGGCGCCGAGGATCAGCCCGGCCACCGCCTGCCACGCGCGCGCCCGCGCCGCGCCGCGCGGCGATCGATCGTACACGGTGCCGGCGAGCATCCAGCGCGCGAAGCGATCGCTCGGGCTCGACGCGGCGGCGACGTAGAGCCGCGCGATCGACGCCATCGGATCGGCGCGCAGCTCGCCGCCCTCGACGGCGATCGCCGGCTCGCCGCCCGAGCGCTCCGCCACGCCGAGCGGCTCGATCGACGGCGGCCGCACCTCGACGTAGCCGTGCGCCTGAAACACCGCGAACGCGCGCCGCCGGACGAAGCGCCACTTGGCGGCGTCGCCCGGCGTGCCGTCGAGGGAAAAAGCCGCGCTCACGTCGCGCAAGATATCACGCGCCGGCTATAGTTTGGGCGCGATGGACCTGATCCGGATGCACGACGGCGAGCTGTACGAGGGCGACGCGCGGTTTCGCTGCGTGCTCCTGAACGCGTTCTACCTGCACGACGAGCTCGCGCAGGGGCGCGAGGCGTCGGCGCGCGAGGTGCTCGACGCGTGCGTGGCGATGGGCGTGCGCGTGGTGCGCGCGTGGGCGTTCAACGACGGCGCGCACCCGAGCGCGATCCAGCCGCGCGCCGGCGAGCTCGACGAGCGGACGCTGCGCGCGCTCGACCGCGTGTTGCAGATGGCGCACGAGCGCGGGCTGCGCTTGATCCTGCCGCTCGCCGATTTCTGGCCGTCGTACGGCGGCGTGCCGCAGTGGCTCGCGTGGCACGGGTTCGCTCCGACCGAGACGGCGCGCTTCTTTCGCGAGCCGGCGCTGCGCGAGCACTACGCGGCGCACGTCGGCCGCCTGCTCGAGCGCGTCTCGTCGCTCGACGGCACGCGCTACGGCGATCACCCGGCGGTGCTGGCGTGGGAGCCGATGAACGAGCCGCGCGGCACCGGCCTCGACGGCGCGGGCGCGGAGCTGGCCGACTGGCTCGGGTTCGCCGCGCGCGCGATCCGCGGCCACGCGCGCCAGCTCGTCGCCGCGGGCGAGGAGGGCTTCGACGTGAGCACCGACGACGCCGCGTACTGGCAGCGCGTCGGCGGCGCGGGGCTGTTCGCGCCCGAGACCGGCAGCTCGTTCCGCCGCAACCTGCAAGCGGTCGACCTGGCGACGTGCCACTTCTATCCCGAAAAATACGGCGTCAAGAGCGGCCTCGAGGAGGAGGCGGGCGTTCGCTGGATCCAATCGCACGCGGCGCAGGCTCGCGCAGCCGGCAAGCCGCTGCTCGTCGAGGAGCTCGGCCTCTCGAACGTCGCGCTCGGCGATCGCAAGCCGCGCCCGCTCGCCGAGCGCCGCCGCGCCTACGCGACGTGGCTTCAGTGCGGCGCCGCCGCGGGCGTGGCCGGCATCGGCCCGTGGGGCTTCGCGCACCACGATCGCCCCGACGGCTGGGACGACTACACCTTCTACCGCCACGATCCGCCGGCCCCGATCGACCGCTACGCCGATCTGATCGAAGCCGCCGCGCGCTCCCTGGCCTGCGCGCTCGCCGCGCCTAAGCTCACCACATGAACGCCATCCTTCTACTCAAGTCCCAGCACCTGGAGGTCTCCGAGCTGTTCGAGCGCTTCGAATCGAGCGACGGCCGCGCGGGGAAAATAAAAATCTTCGAGCAGATCGCCGACGCGCTGGCGGTGCACGCGGCCATCGAGGAGCACAAGTTCTATCCGCTCGTGCGCGAGCGCGACACCGAGCGCGAGATCGAGGAGGCGTACGACGAGCACCTCGAGATCAAGAAGCTGCTCGTCGACTGCATGCGCTCGACGGACGCGCCCGGCTTCGACGGGAAAGTGGCCGCGCTCAAAGGCGCCGTCGAGCACCACGTCGCCGAGGAGCAGGACGAGCTGTTCCCGAAGGTGCGCCGGCTGCTCGACGCCGACACGCTGGAGGCGATCGGCCAGCTCATGGAGGCGGAGGCGGCGACGCTGATCGAGGCGGGCGAGCCGCGCAAGAACGTGAAGGTGGCGCTCGAGCCGCCGCAGCCGAACGTCTAGGCCGCCGCCTCGCCGGGCGCGCCGCCGCCGAGCAGGTAGAGCAGCGCCATGCGCACCGCGACGCCGTAGGTGACCTGATCGAGGATCACCGAGCGCTCGCCGTCGGCGATCGCGGGATCGAGCTCCACGCCGCGGTTGATCGGCCCCGGGTGCATCACGATCGCGTCGGGCTTGAGCCGCGCCGCCATGCGCAGGCCGAGCCCGAAGTAGCGGCTGTACTCGCGTGTGTTGGGGAACAGGCTGGTCTTGTCGAGCCGCTCCTGCTGGATGCGCAGCATGATCACCGCGTCGGCGCCGTCGATGGCGGTCTCGACGCGCTCGTGCACCTCGGCGCCCATCGCCTCGATGCCGACGGGCAGCATGGTGCGCGGGCCGGCGAGCCGCACCTTCGCGCCGAGCTTGGTGAGCGCCAGCAGGTCCGAGCGCGCGACGCGCGAGTGCGCGATGTCGCCGACGATCGCCACCGTGAGCCCGGCGAACGATCCGCCGCGCAGGCCCTTGTGCTTGCGCAAGGTCGCGCAGTCGAGCAGCGCCTGCGTCGGGTGCTCGTGCGTGCCGTCGCCGGCGTTGATCACCGCCGCGCCGACGTGCCTGGCGATGAAGTGCGGCGCGCCCGACGACGAGTGGCGCAGCACGATCACGTCCGGCGCCATCGCCTGGAGGTTGCGCGCGGTGTCGAGCAGCGTCTCGCCCTTGACCGCCGACGACGTCGAGCCCGAGATGTTGATCGCGTCGGCCGACAGCCGCTTGGCCGCGATCTCGAAGCTGGTGCGCGTGCGCGTCGACGGCTCGAGGAACAGGTTGATGACCGTCTTGCCGCGCAGGGTCGGCACCTTCTTGATCGGCCGCTCCGAGATCTCGACGAACGTCTCGGCGAGGTCGAGCACCTGCACGATCTCCTCGGCCGACAAATCCTCGATGCCGAGCAGGTGCCGGTGCGCCCAGCGCGCCGCCGTCACGGATTCACCTTTTCGCGCAGGACCACCCGGTCGGTTTGCCCCAGCTCGGCGAGCGTCACCTTCACCGACTCGGCGCGGCTGGTCTGTACGGTGATGCCGACGTAGTCCGGCTGGATCGGCAACTCGCGGTGGCCGCGATCGACCAGCACCGCGAGCTGCACCGCGCGCGGGCGGCCGTAGTCCATGAGCGCGTCGAGCGCCGCGCGGATGGTGCGGCCGGTGTAGAGCACGTCGTCGACCAGCACGATGGTGCGGCCGGCGATCGAGTGGCCCGGCAGCTCGGTCGAGCCGACCTCGGGCTTGGGCAAGCCTTCGAACACGTCGTCGCGGTAGAGCGTGATGTCGATGGCGCCGAGCTCCGGCGCGGCGACGTCGCCCGCCTCGGCGATGAACTTCTTCAGCCGCTCGGCGAGCGGCACGCCGGCGGTGCGAATGCCGACGAGCAAGAGCGGCGACGCGGCGGCCGCGTTGCGCTCGACGATCTCGTGCGCGATGCGCTTCATCGCGCGCGTGATGCCGGCCTGGTCGAGGAGCTCGCGGCGTTCTACCAATTGCGGCGGTAACGAAGCGCTCACGAGCCATAGCCGTACCACATTCCGAAACGTCGTTGCCGCCGAAAAGCGGCGAGCCTACACTCGCCTGTCATGGGACTCGGCGAACCCGGCAGCGCCGGCATCATCCTCATCGGCGACGAGATCCTCTCGGGCAAGGTGGTCGACGAGAACGCCCGCTTCCTGATCGAGGAGCTGCGCGAGCTGGGCGTGGCGCTGCGCCGCGTGACGGTCATCCCCGACGTGCTCGACGAGATCGCCGCGACGGTGCGCGACTTCTCCGAGCGCTTCGAGCACGTGTTCACCTCGGGCGGCGTCGGCCCGACGCACGACGACCTGACGATGGAGGGCGTGGCGCGCGCGTTCGGCGCCCGCGTGGTGCGCCACCCCGAGCTCGAGGCGCTCCTGCGCGGCTACTACGGCGCCAAGCTCGAGGATCGCAACCTCCGCATGGCCGAAGTCCCCGAGGGCGCGCATTTCGTCCACGGCGATCAGCCGACGTGGCCGGTGATCGCGATGAAGAACGTCTACATCCTGCCCGGCATCCCGGAGATCTTCCGCCGCAAGTTCAAATCCATCCGCGAGCGCTTCCGCGCGGCGCCGTATTTCCTCAAGAGCGTGTTCACCAGCGACGAGGAGGGACGCATCGCCGGCGAGCTCGACCGGGTGGTGGCGGCGTGGCCGCGCGTGCAGGTGGGCAGCTACCCCAAGCTCGATCACCCCGAGTACAAGGTGAAGGTGACGCTCGAGTCCAAGCAGCAGGCGGACGTCGAGGCGGCGACCGCCGACCTGGTGCGCGCCCTCGGCGGCTCGGTGGTGCGCGTCGACTGATTCGCGCGACTATACTCCCGCGAACGGTTCTGCTAAAAATTCGCCGTGCCTCAGGCGCCGCCGCTGGTCCTCAAAAACGGTCGAGTCATCGATCCCGCTCACGACTTCGATCAAGTCACCGACGTGCTGATCTCCGACGGCAGGATCGCCGCGATCGAGTCGGGCGCGAGCGCGCCGGGCGCGCGCGTGGTCGACTGCACCGGAAAGATCGTCGCGCCCGGGTTCGTCGATCTGCACGTGCACTTTCGCGAGCCGGGCCACGAGTACAAAGAGGACCTCGCGTCGGGCGCGCGCGCGGCGGCGGCGGGCGGCTTCACCACCGTCTGCTGCATGCCCAACACCAACCCGCCCAACGACTGCCGCGCGGTGACCGAGCTGATCGTGCGGCGCGCGCGCGAGGCGGCGATCGTGCGCGTGCACCCGGTGGGCGCGATCTCGCGCGGCCTCAAGGGCGAGTCGCTGGCCGAGATGGGCGAGATGAAGGACTCCGGCATCGTCGCCGTCTCCGACGACGGCAAGCCGGTGATGAACGCCGATCTCATGCGGCGCGCGCTCGAGTACGCGCGCACCTTCGGGCTCACCGTCGTGCAGCACGCCGAGGATCTGAACCTGGCGGCGGGCGGCGTGATGAACGAGGGCGCGAACGCCACCCGCGCGGGCTTGCGCGGGCAGCCGCCGGCGGCCGAGTCGGTGATGGTGGCGCGCGATCTCGAATTGGTGGCGTGGACCGGCGCGAAGTACCATGTGGCGCATATTTCCACTGCGGCCTCGGTGCGCCTGGTGCGCGAGGCCAAGGCGCGCGGGCTGCCGGTGACGTGCGAGGTCACGCCGCACCACCTGACGCTCACGGACGCCGCGTGCTGCGGCTACGACACGTCGACCAAAGTCGCGCCGCCGTTGCGCACCGACGCCGACGTGGCCGCGCTCAAAGTCGGGCTCAGCGACGGGACGATCGACTGCATCGCCACCGATCACGCGCCGCACGCCGCGCAGGAGAAGGACGTCGAGTTCGACCAGGCGGCGTTCGGGCTCATCGGCCTCGAGACCGCGCTCGGCCTGTGCCTCAAGCTGGTGGATGAGAAAGTGATCACGCTGCCGCAGCTCATCCGCAAGCTCACCGTCGGTGGCGCGAAGATCTTCGAATTGGCGGGCGGAACCTTGCAGCGCGGCGCGGCGGCCGACGTGGCGGTGCTCGACCTCGACGCGCGATTTACCGTCGACGCGGCGCGCGGCCGCTCGAAGTCGCGCAACACGCCGTTCCACGGCTGGGAGCTGCGCGGCCGCGCCGCCCACACCATCGTCGGCGGCGAAGTGGTGTACAGCTCCACTACGGAGAACGCACGATGATCGGGCGCCTGGCGCTCGAAGACGGCACGGTAGTGCGCGGCAAGGCGTTCGGCGCGCCGGCGCCGGAGGGCTCGGGCGCCGCGGGCGAGGTGGTGTTCAACACCGCCATCACCGGCTACGAGGAAGTGGTCACCGATCCGTCGTACCGCGGGCAGATCGTGCTGATGACCGCGCCCGAGATCGGAAACGTCGGCTGGAACGCCGAGGATCTCGAATCGGCCAGGCCGCGCGCCGCCGGATTCGTCGTGCGCGAATTGTCGCCGGTGGTGTCGAACTGGCGCTCGCGCGCGACGCTCGACGGCGTGCTCGCCGAAGCCGGCGTCCCCGGCCTCGAGGGCGTCGATACGCGCGCGCTCACGCGCCGCCTGCGCGAAGGCGGCGCCATGCGCGGCCTGATCTCGACGGCCGATCCGGCGAAGCTCTCCGACGCGGCGCTGGTCGATCTCGTCCGCAAGACGCCCAGCCTCGAAGGCCGCGACCTCGTGCGCGAGGTGACCTGCGACGCGATCTACAAGTGGGACCAGCGCTCGTGGCGCCACGCCGAGGACTCCGTCGAGAAGCGCCCGCTCGTGCGCCACGTCGTCGCCTACGACTACGGCATCAAGCACAACATCCTGCGCATGCTGGTCGACGCCGGCTGCCGCGTCACCGTGGTGCCTGCTTCCACACCGGCCGCCGACGCGCTCGCGCTCGGGCCCGACGGCGTCTTCCTCTCGAACGGCCCGGGCGATCCCGCCGCCGTCACCTACGCCGTCGACGCGTGCCGCGAGCTCCTGGCCGCGCGCGTGCCGCTGTTCGGCATCTGCCTCGGCCACCAGATCCTCGGCCTCGCCCTCGGCGGCACGACGTACAAGCTCAAGTTCGGCCACCACGGCGCCAACTGCCCGGTGATGGATCTCGGCACGCGCAAGGTCGAGATCACGTCGCAGAACCACGGCTTCGCCGTCGACGTCGCGTCGCTCGCGGGCAAGGCCGAGCTCACCCACGTCAACCTCAACGACCAGACCGTCGAGGGCATGCGCCTCACCACGCAGCGCGCCTTCAGCGTGCAGTACCACCCCGAGGCGTCGCCCGGCCCGCACGACGCGTCGTACCTGTTCGAACGCTTCATGCGGCTGATCGAAAGCCGCGGCTGATGCTCGCGCAGGTGCTCGACAAGATCATCGCGTTCGCCGCGCGCGACGACGCCAACCTGGTGCGCGCGCGCGAAGAGTGGAGCGAGCACGCCGGCCGCGTGTTCGACGACGATCCGCTGTACGAGGAGCGCACGGTGGCGTTCCTCGAGTGGTTCACGCTCGATCGCGCCGGCCCCGACGGGCGGCTGCCGGTGCAGCGCTTTTTGGCCGAGGAGCGGCTCGACGATCTCGAGGGGCGCTGGGCGCACGCGCTCGGCACCTCGCACCGCAGCCTGTTCGAGGTGCGCTCGCTCCGCGACGGCGCGCTGGCGGTCGACGACCTGCTCGGCGGCGGCGCGTTCGAGGTCACCGAGCGGCGGCGGCTGCCGGGCATCGCCGAGGGCGAGATCTTCGAGGCGCGCCTGGTGGCCAACGTGGTCTCGCCGCCGCAGGTGCTGTTCACGCGCGCGTTCCAGTTTCATCCGCGCGAGGCGGTGGCGGCGCTCAAGCGGCAGGCGGCCGAGGCGCGCGCGGCCGGCGAGGCGCGCGCCGAGACGCTGTTCCGCCTCTTGCGGCTGCGCTTGAAGGCGCTGCGCTACGGCCACGTGGCCGCCGCCAAGATCTACGCCGAACGCGATATAACCCCTTGAAACCGGCATTTCTCGCGGTTTTACTGCTGGCGGGCCGCGCGCTCGCCCAGTCCGCGCCGCCCGTGTCGGCGTCCACCGGCATCGCCGCCGATCGCTTCGCGCCGGGCACAGGCCCGCTCGCGCTCCTGCAAGGCGAAGCCGCCGAGGTCACGCCGCGCGGCGAGGTCTCGTGGGCGCTCTCGCTCTCGCTCACCGCCGACACCCTCCGCTTGCAGAACCAATTCGTCGGCGGCGTGCTGTCGCGGCCGGTGACCGGGCAGCTGGTCGGCGACTTTGCCGTCGAGGTCGGCGTGTTTCGCCACCTCGCGCTGGCCGCGGGCATGCCGGTCGTGCTGTGGGCCGCGGGCGATCGTTTGCGCTCGACCGGCGTCGACGACCAACCGCTCGGCTACCCGGCAGGCGGCGATATTCGCTTCCGCATCAAGGCTACGCTCGTCGGCGATCCGGCGCGGCGCGGGCTGCACCTGGCGGCGCTCGTGCAGCTGACGGGCCCGGGAGGCGGCCAGTCGCAGTTCGCCGCTACCGACGGCGTGACGTTCGAGCCGCGCCTGCTCGCCGACTTTCGCTGGGGCCGCTTGCTGGTCGTGGCGGCGCTCGGCGTCCGCTTCGCGCCCGAGCGAAAACTTTTTCTGACCACGTTCGGCGACGAGCTGACGTGGCTGGCCGGCGGCTCGTACGCGCTGTTCGAGCGCGGCGCGTGGCGCGGCGCGATCCTGGTCGAGGCGGCGGGCGCGGTCGGCGCCGACGCGGGCACGCGGCCGGCCGAGGTGCGCGGCGCGGCGCGGCTCGGCTTCCGCGATCTCGCGCTCGACGTGTCGGGCGGCGCAGGCGTCACGTCGGAGGTGGCCGCGCCGGCGTGGCGCTTCGTCGCCGTCTTGCGCGGGCGCTTCGCGCTCGATTGACGGCGTGTTACGTTTCCCCGAGATGGAGCCGGCGCTCGCGAATCGTCGCATCCTCGTCGGAGTTTCCGGCGGCATCGCGGCGTACAAGGCCGCCGAGTTGGTGCGCCTCCTGGTGAAGGCCGGCGCCGAGGTGCGCGTGGTGATGACGCCGGCGGCGACGAAGTTCATCACGCCGCTCACGCTGCAAGCGCTCTCGCAGCACCCGGTCGCGACCGACACGTTCGACCTCACGCAAGAGGCCACCATCGGTCACATCGAGCTGGCCGACTGGGCCGAGCTGCTCGTGGTCGCGCCGGCGAGCGCCGACGTGATCGCGCGCCTCGCGCTCGGCCTGGCCAACGATCTGCTGACGACGATCGCGCTCGCGTGCAAGGCGCCGCGGGTGATCGCGCCGGCGATGAACGTCAACATGTGGAACCATGTTGCAGTGCAACATAATTTGCAGACGTTGGTGGCGCGGGGCGCGCGCTCCGTCGGGCCGGGCGTCGGCGAGCTGGCGTGCGGCTGGGTCGGCTCGGGGCGCATGGTCGAGCCGCCCGAGATCGAGCGCGCGTGCGCGGAGGCGCTCGGGCCGCGCGACTGGCAGGGGCTGGCGGTGCTGGTGAGCGCCGGGCCGACGCACGAGGCGATCGATCCGGTGCGCTTCCTCGGCAACCGCTCGTCGGGGAAGATGGGCTTCGCGGTGGCGCGCGCGGCGGCGAGGCGCGGCGCGCGCGTGACGCTGGTGGCGGGACCGACGGCGCTCGCGACGCCGCCCGGCGTCGAGCGCGTGGACGTGGAGAGCGCGCGGCAACTGCGCGACGCGATCGTCGAGCGCGTCGACGGCGCGCAGGCGGTGGTGATGGCGGCGGCGGTGGCCGACTATCGCCCGCGCGCGGCGGCGACCGGCAAGCTGAAGAAGGCCGCGCTCGGCGGCGCGCCCGCGCTCGAGCTGGAGCTCAACCCCGACATCCTCGCCGAGCTGGGCGCGCGCAGCTACGCGCGGCGGCCGGTGCTGGTCGGCTTCGCGGCCGAGACCGCGGAGGTCGAGCGCCACGCCGTCGAGAAATTGTGCGCCAAGAAGTGCGACCTGATGGTGGCCAACGACGTCGGCGAGCCGGGCTCGGGCTTCGGCACCGAGACCAACCGGGTGATCCTGGTCGGCGCCGACGGCACCGTCGAGCGGCTGCCGATGATGAGCAAGGCCGAGGTGGCCGAGCGGATTCTCGATCGCGCGCGAGCGCTGGTGGTGGATGAGCGATAGAGACGAGCTGTTGCAGATCGTGCGGCAGGTGAAGGAGCACGCGGCGTGGCTCGAGCGCGGCGGCGTGGCCGGTGTGCCGCGCGCGATCGGGGAGAGCGCGCGGCCGCGGGCTGCGGCTACGGCCACGGCTACGGCTACGGCTACGGGGAACGCGAGCGTGAACGCGCGCGTGAATATGAACGCGAACGCGACGCCGAACGCCGACGGTGTCGCCAAGCGCGCGCTGGCGCTGGTGCGCGACGAGCTCGGCGACTGCACCCGCTGCAAGCTCCACCCGCTGCGCAAGAACATCGTCTTCGGCGTCGGCAACCCCGACGCCCCGCTGGTCTTCGTCGGCGAAGCCCCCGGCGGCGACGAGGACCGCACCGGCGAGCCGTTCGTCGGCGCCGCCGGCCAGCTGCTCACCAAGATGATCGTGGCGATGGGCCTCTCGCGCGAGGAGGTCTACATCTGCAACATCCTCAAGTGCCGCCCGCCCGGCAACCGCAACCCCGAGCCCGACGAGATCGCCGAGTGCGAGCCGTTCCTCAAGAAGCAGCTCGCCGCGATCCGCCCGCGCATGATCGTCTGCCTCGGCAAATTCGCCGCGCAGTGCCTCTTGCGCTCCGACGCGCCCATCAGCCGCCTGCGCGGCCAGTTCAAATCCTACGAGGGCATCCCGCTGATGCCGACGTTCCACCCCGCGTTCCTCCTGCGCAACCCGTCGGCCAAGCGCGAGGTGTGGTCCGATCTTCAGCTCGTCATGGCCGAGCTGGATCGCCTGGGGATCGCGCGCCGTAAGAGTTGAGCGGGCGCGCTGAATCGATGTTCACGATCCGAGATCGGATCGCCTGCTCGAGCGCGCTGCCAAGGGGGGAGCCACGGTCTGGAAGACCGCGGCTCCGACGGAGAAAAGCCCCGCGGGCTTCCAACGGCGTCAACCAAGAATCAACTTCGCGATCGATCCGGCGCCGCCGGCCCGACGCGGCGAAGGGTTATTCGTCATTTCTGATGAATCACGAGATCGCGCTTTCGCTCGCAGGAGCCTGCTTCTTTGACGGAAGCCCGCGGGGCTTTTCTCCGTCGGAGCCGCGGTCTTCAGACCGTGGATCCCCAACAACGCAATCGATCAATCGATCGATCGAGCTGTCCGTTCTCGAATCGCGATTGCTGCTTTACGCGAAGCGGACGGTCTCGACCAGCTTGAGCTTGAAGCGCTGATCCCAGCGCCCGTCGGCGAGCGAGCGGCAGCACACTCCACAAGCGAGCCCGTGATCGCGCCGCCGCTTGCGAAACACCATGCGCCGGCACTCGGGACACTCGTACACGTAGCGATGCCGCGACGCGCGATTGCGCGGATACGGATTCGAGTGGAACACGCGAATGCCGAGCGCCTCCGCGGTTCGTTTGAACAGGAGGTTGTGCCCCGACGGTTTGCCGAGCGTGTGCAGATACAGGTGCAACAGCTCGTGCTCGAGCGTCGCCAGCGCGTCTTGCAAGCCGTATTGCAGAAAGTGGTAGCGCGCGATCTCGATGAGCCGCATCCCGTACGTGATGCGTCCGGTGAGCCGCCGCAAGTTCGGATTGAACTCGATGCGGTAGTCGAGCGGCAGCACGCCGTCGAACTTGTTGACGTTGACCTGTCGGTAGTGCTGGTACAGGCGCTCGAGGGCGTTGGTGTTCACCATCGAGGGGTAGAGCATAGCCGAGCATGACGCGCGCGCAATCGAATGATAGATTGCGCGCCGTGCATCCGCTTCCGATCGATACCGGCGCCGTCGCCGAATGCCGCGCGCTGGCGGCGCGCATCGCCGGCGGGGTCCATCGCTTCATCGACGCGCACTCGACGGTCTCCATCGAGCGCACGGTGCTGCGCGCCTACGGCGTCGACGGCACCGATCCCGACGGCGTGCCGCTGGTCAACACCTGCGTCGATCGCTTCCTGCAAGCGGGGACGATCGGCCGCGGCATCGCCACGTTCCTCGGCCGCGCGCTCGCCCGCGGCGCGCCGAATCCGCAGCTCGCCGCCGAGGAGCTGGCGTACGGCTCGGCGCTCGACGACGGCGCCGACGGTCCGTCCGCCGCCGACGCCGCGGCCGCGCTCGCGCCGCACACGCGCGCCGCGCTCGAGCGCATCGATCGCATGCGCGAAAAACGCGAGAGCGATCGCGCGCGCCTCGGCACCGGCCCGCACCCGTGGAAGTACGTCATCGTCGCCACCGGCAACATCTACGACGACGCCGACCAGGCGCGCGCCGCCGCGCAGGCCGGCGCCGACATCATCGCCGTCATCCGCTCGACGGCGCAGTCGCTGATCGACTACGTGCCCTACGGCGCGACCACCGAGGGCTTCGGCGGCACGTGGGCGACGCAGGAGAACTTCAAGATCGTGCGCGCCGCGCTCGACGACGAGCAGGAGCGCCTCGGCCGCTATCTGCAACAGGTCAATTACTCGTCGGGGCTGTGCATGCCCGAGATCGCGTACCTGGCGGCGGCCGAGCGGCTCGACATGCTGCTCAATGACGCGATGTACGGCATCCTGTTCCGCGACATCAATCCGCGCCGCACGCTGTGCGATCAATATTTCTCGCGCCGCGTGATCGCGCGCGCCGGCATCACCATCAACACCGGCGAGGACAACTACCTCACCACCGCCGACGCCGTCGAGAAGGCGCACACGGTGATCGCCTCGCAGTTCATCAACGAGGCGTTCGGCCACCGCGCCGGCCTGCCCGACGAGCTGATGGGCCTCGGCCACGCCTTCGAGATCGACAAGTCGATTGAAGACTCTTTTCTAATGGAGATCGCGCAGGCGCAATTGGTGCGCCAGGTGTTTGCAAAGCACCCCATCAAATGGATGCCGGCGACCAAACATAAATCGGGCGACATCTTCTGGTCACACCGCGTCGATGGGCTGTTCGATCTCGTCGGTGTGGCCACAGACCAGTCGATTGAGCTGTTGGGTATGATGACGGAATCGATTCATACGCCTTTATTGCAGGATCGTTTTCCGCGATAAAGGGCGCCGATTACGTCTATACCGCCGCGCGCCACCTGTCTGAAGAGATTCAGTGGAACCCGAACGGCCGCGTGGTGGCGCGCGCGCGCCAGGTGCTCGGCGAGGCGCGCGATCTGCTCGCCGAGGTGGCGGAGGAGGGGATGTTCTCGGCGATCGCGCGCGGGGCGTTCGCCGACGTCAAGCGGCCCGAGACCGGCGGGCGCGGTTTGAATGGCGTGATTGAAAAACGCGGCGATTATCTCAATCCGATCCTGGACGCGCTCGAGGGAAAATCGTGAGCGACGCGCCCTCGAAGAAGCGCCCGCCGCAGCCGATTCGCGCCTATGGCGATCGCAAAGACGACGGGCGCATTCAACTGTCCTTTACTTTGCCCGTGCCGGTCTCCGGACGCGCCAAAGAGGCCGCGCGACTCTACTGTGAAAAGCTCGGCCTCAAGAACGTGCTGATCGCGACCATGGAGAGCGCCGGCCGCGAGTTCTCGTTCTTCGTCGCCTATGGAAACGCCGACGTCACGCTCGACTTTGCCGCCATCGAAGTCCCTGAAGTGACCGTGCCCGAATGGGGCTTCAAAGAGATCAATCACCTCATTCACGAGAAGCTCGGCCGCAAGCTGGTAGTGGTCGGCGCGTGCACCGGCTCCGACGCGCACACCGTCGGCATCGACGCCATCATCAACATGAAGGGATACGCCGGCGACAAGGGTTTGGAGGCGTATCCGTGGATTGACGCCTATAACCTCGGCGCGCAAGTGGACAATGCGGCGCTTTTGGCGCGCGCCAAAGAGTTGTCGGCGGACGCGATCCTGGTGTCGCAGATCATGACGCAGCGCGATCTGCACATCGAGAACTCGCAGCAGCTCATCGATCTCGCGCGCAAGAGCGGCCAGCGCAATCTGCTGTTCCTGCTCGGCGGCCCGCGTATCGACCACAAGCTGGCGCGCGAGCTCGGCTACGACGCCGGCTTCGGCCCCGGCACCAAACCGTCGCAGGTCGCCAGCTACATCGTCGACACGCTGGTGAAACGCCGCGAAGGCTGAGCGCCGTGGCGATCGCGTACCTGATTACCGCCTACGACTGTCCCCATCACTTTGCGCGTTTGATCGCCGCGCTGCTCGACAGTAAAGACGCGCACGTCTTTGTACACATCGACGCAAAGACCGAGCTTGCGCCGTTTCGCCAATCGACTCGATCGCCGCGCGTACACTTCAGTGACAATCGTGTGCTCGTCCATTGGGGACAGTTCTCGATGGTGGAAGCGGTCTTGAATTTGATGACCGAGGCGCTCGCGCGGACGGAGGCTTTCGACTATCTCTGCATGCTCAGTGGCACCGACTATCCATTGAGAGGCGCCGGTTATATCGACTGGTTCTTTGGCGAGCACGCGGGCACCGAGTTCATCAACCTGGCCGAGATGCCGAGTGAAGAGCGCGGCAAGCCGATCGATCGATTGCCGGACGACCATGCGCAGCGGCTCGGCGGATTGAGGCCATTCGGCGGAAGCCCGTGGTGGGCGCTCACGCGCGGCGCGTGCAATCACGTACTGCGCTTTGCAGAAGAGCGCAGTGACGTCATTGAGCTGTTCAGAGAGGTTCGGCTGCCTGAAGAGTCGTTCATTCACACCATTGTGGGGAACTCGCCCTACGCGGCGCGCATCACGCGCAATCTCACCTATGTCGATTGGACGCGCGAGCCCGGCTCGGCGCATCCGGCGATCCTCGACGAAAAACACCTGCCGCTGCTCACGCGCGTGCCGCTCCGCGCCGGCGGCGGCGAGCACGAGCTCCTGTTCGCGCGCAAGTTCCCCGACGACTCCGAGTCACTGGTAGCCCAGCTCGCCGGCCAGCTCGCCGCAGACGCCGCGTATCGCCGCTAGCTCGCCCTCTGAAAAGTCCTGCGCCCAGCGCCCGACCTTCGTCTGGTCGATGGCGCGCGATGCGTCCGTTCGCCCAATCAACATCCCACTGTGCAGTTGATGATGCCGCAAGACGTCTTCGCTCCACGGCAACCCGATTGACGCCAATAACTGCTCAATGGTGTCGCGCGGCGAAGTCACCAATGGCTCATAGCGCACTTCAATGAGCGGCAATTGGCGTTTGCGGTAGACCTTCAAGAACTCGTTCTTGACCCCCCAGCAGAGCGCGCCGGTAAAGATCGCGTCAGTCCTGTTTCTGGCTTCATAGGGCGTTGTGGACAGTGCCGCGTAACGCTCCAGATGCGGCGCCAGCTTTGCGCGCGCGTCTTCGGGTAATGCCGGAATCGCTTGGGCCAGCTCGTGAATCGCGCCATTGGGGTGACACGCCCAGACCAGCTTGGATTCCTCGTGGCGTAACGTCAGTGACACCATGGAGGCGACGACGTCGCGCGGATCGCGCAAACACCACAGTATGCGTATAGAGGTGTATTTCGCCGCCAGCTCCTCGACGCGGCGCGCCTCCTGCGGAAGCTTGAACGCCACAAAGGCCGGTAAAGCCGGATCCGCCAGATAGTCGTCAATCGGCCGCGCGCGTTTCCAATAGTCGGCTTCGTCGATGCTGTGCACGTCGGGATGCGAGTCGAGCACGAGATGGAGCAGCGTAGTGCCGCTGCGCTGACAGCCGGTGATGAGGAGGAGTCGCTTGTCCAGCGTCGCGCCTACGAGGGCATCGGCAGGTACTGCTCGGCCAATCCGTCGAGCTCCATCCTGGCGCCGCACGCGCACGCCGGCGCGGACTCGAGGTGCGAGTTGGCGCGCCACGGAACCGAGTGCGATTTCTCCGAGCCGCACGACGGACAGACGAACGGAAGCTTGGCCGATTCGATCTTCGCGCCCTGGCACAGGTTCGGGATCATGGTCAGCTGATTGGCGATCGCCGGCGACAAGTGAATCAGCACCAGCTCACCTTTGAGCAGCGCATCGACGAACGACTCGAACGCGCGCACGCCCAGCGACGAGATCGAGCGCACGCCGCCGAGATGCATCACCACCTTGTGCGCGCGCGCGGCCTCGATGATGTGCTGGCCGTCGAACTTCTCGTCGATCTTGCCGGCGACCGTGACGTGCAGGCTGCCGTCCTGGAGCTGCTTCTTGTCGAAGGTGACCATCCCGCCCTCAGGTGCTGTAGAAGTGCACGGCCGTGCCGCGCTCCTGCGCGGAGCGATTGGTACCGGCGACGTGGAGCACCGCCGTCACCTCGGTGAACTTACCGGCCGACACGCTGAAGATCAATTGGTTCGCCACCGAGTAGGTCATCACCAGGCCGAGGCCGGCGCCGGCGACGCCGGGCTGCGGGCGCGGCACGCCGTCGGTGACTTTGCGCAGGCGCTCGGTCACCGCGGTCTTGGTGAGCGAGCCGAACGGATCGTGCACCGCCACCGCGAGCGTCTGACCGTCGCAGCCGAAGCGCAGGCGGATCGACTCCTGCGAGCCGAGCGCCACCGAGAGGCGGCGATCGAGGTGCGCGTTGCGCATGGCGCCGCCCGCGTCGCGAGGCGCGTCATAGAGCGCGTTCATCAATAGCTCTTCCGTGGCCAGCTCCACGCGGCGCAATTTTTCGCCGCCGAGATCCATCGACTCGGCGAAGCCGACGATGTCGTTGAGCGCGGCGTCTTTGTCCTCCGACGTGTTGATCGCGACCTCGTGCACCGGCGCGCCGGCGAGCAGGTAGGGCGTGACGCCGGGCGAGCCGGGACCGTCGACGAGGCGGCGGACCGCGGCGAACAGGTCGTGCTCGTCGGGGCCTTCCAGGCTGCCGATCACCGGCATTCCGCCGCGCGGCAGGTTGAGCGCGCCGCGTTTGGGGACCACGTGATTGACGTCGGCTTCGCAGAGCGCGTCGATCAAACGCGAGCGCGCGTCGATGCCCGCGACCGCCAATAAAGGAACATTGGGATAATGTCCGCGCGCCTCGGCGATGAGCGCGCGCGCCGGCTCGGTGGGCGACACGTCGAGATCGACCAGCAGCGCCGCCACGTCGGAGAGATCGTCGATCGGCAGCTCGGACGGAAACTTGGTGCTGCGCACCTGCAAACCGGCGGCGCCCAGCGACTGCGCCACGCGGCGGCAGGTCGGCCCGTGGCGGCTCACCAGCGCCGCGCTCCGAGTTGGCGTCCGTACGACCTCGCGCGTTGACATTATTTATTGACTCCGCAATTCAATCGTAATCCAAACCGCGATTATAAGTAAAGATACAAAGCCGAGCCGCGCTGCTGCGCGACGCGGTTTACGCCAGCGACGAGCTGAACCGCGGTCAGTTCGGTAAAACGCCCTGGCGCGCTATGCGCGATCAATTGGTTTGCATGGCTGTAACAAAGCACCAATCCCAAACCGGCGCCTTCGGTGGCGGTGCGCGGGCGCGGGCCCAGGCGCTCGAGGACGCGCTGTACGTGCGACACCGCCACCGCGCGCGTCAGCGATCCGAAGCGGTCGCACACCGACACCGCCAGGGTGCGGCCGTCACAGCCGAAGCGCACGCGCACCTGCTCCTGCGCGCCGAGCTTGACCGGCTTGCGGCGATCGACGGCGGCGAAGCGCGGGCGGCGCGTGCCGTCGGGCTGCTCGTCGACCGGCGCGTCGTAGACCGCGTTGAGCAGCAGCTCGTCGGCGACCATCTCGATGCGGCGCAATTTCTCGTCGGAGAAGCCGAAGCGATCGACGTACTCGAGCACCTCGGCCAGCACCGCCTCGCGCTCCTCCGACGAGCCGACCACGCGCTCCTCGACGGACGTGCCGGCGAGCAGGTACGGCGTCGGGCCGGGCGGAATCGGCGTCGGGTTGATCAGGCGGCGCACCGCCACGCCCAGCTCCTGCTCGTCGGGGCCTTCGGCGACCGTCGGCGCGCTTGCCGACTCGAGCCACGTGCCTAGCTTGGGCGCGATGCCGACGACCTGCGGCGCGGCCAGCGCTTCGATCA